>OJWG01000014.1_pt1 | contig 161007 bp, 146 predicted proteins | sample 1600401 | NCBI WGS metagenome assembly OJWG01 (sample SAMN04436829, study PRJEB24849) | human gut metagenome | biome: human gut; feature: NICU; material: stool | host: Homo sapiens | place: USA: Saint Louis, MO | collected 2011-07-21 | reverse complement strand
AGTGTTCCGACGCAGGGAATGCTCAGCAAGCGCTGTCCAACCTCATCTTCGTCCAACTTTCGTTTCAACTGGGATTCCAAATCTTTAATCTGCTCAACAAGATAGTGATAATGCTGTTGTAATTTCAGCAATAACTGGCTGAGGTAAAGAGGCAAACTATTATCCTCAAGAATGGTACTCAGTCGGCTAATAACGGCAGCTCCTCGGGGAACGCTAATGCCAAATTCCAGCAGAAAAGCATGCATTTGATTGGTTGTTTTTACCTTATCCTGAACCAGGGATTCACGGACACGATGCAGAGCCCGCATTGCCTGCTGAGATTCCGTTCTGGGCTGCACAAAACGCATAGACGGACGCGATGCAGCTTCACAAATAGCTTCGGCGTCGACAAAGTCGTTTTTATTGCTTTTAACGAACGGGCGGACAAATTGTGGTGATATCAGCTTTGGGGAATGCCCCAACTCTTCCAACTTGCGTGCCATAAAGTGAGAACCGCCACAGGCTTCCATTGCGATGGTTGTAGCGGGGCATGTCGCCAAAAATTCGATCAACTTTGGCCGGGTAAATTTTTTACGGTAAACAGCCTTCCCGCGACGATCCTGGCAATGAATATGGAAAGAGTTTTTACCCAGATCGATACCAATGAGCGCAATGTTTTCCATGATAGTTCTCCGAATGAAAGCCTGTCCTCAGCATAGTACCGGGAAGGAGGGAGTGACCATCTCATTAAATAAAATACCGATACAGGATAATGCTATGCAAAATAACCTTTTGATTAACGGTAAGTTAGTGGCTGGGGAAGGCGAGGCTGTGCCGGTGTTTAATCCTGCCTCCGGTGAAGAGATCGTGTCGATAGCCGAAGCCACGCCGGCGCAGGTTGAGGCCGCGGTTGAGGCCGCAGACCAGGCCTTTGTCAACTGGAGCCAGACCACGCCCAAGAGCCGCGCTGAATGCCTGCTGGCGCTGGCGGACGTGATTGACGAACATGCGCAGACGCTGGCTAAGCTTGAATCGCTCAACTGCGGCAAGCCTCTGCACTGCGTGATCAACGATGAACTGCCGGCGGTCGCCGATGTGTTCCGCTTCTTTGCCGGGGCGGCGCGCTGTCTGCCGGGTATGGCGGCCGGTGAGTATCTCGAAGGCCACACCTCCATGATCCGCCGCGATCCGGTTGGCGTGGTGGCCTCCATCGCGCCGTGGAACTACCCGCTGATGATGGCGGCGTGGAAGCTGGCACCGGCGCTGGCCGCCGGCAACTGCGTGGTGATCAAACCCTCGGAGATTACCCCCTTGACCGCGCTGAAGCTGGGCGAACTGGCAAAAGAGATTTTCCCCGCCGGGGTGCTTAACGTGCTGTTTGGCCGCGGCGCTACCGTCGGCGATCCGCTCACCGCCCATGCAAAGGTGCGCATGGTGTCGTTGACCGGTTCGATTGCCACCGGCGCGCATATCATCGGCCACACCGCGTCGTCGATTAAGCGTACCCATATGGAACTGGGCGGGAAAGCGCCGGTTATCGTCTTTGATGATGCGGATATCGATGCGGTGGTGGAGGGGGTACGGACCTTTGGTTTCTATAACGCCGGTCAGGACTGCACCGCCGCCTGCCGGATTTACGCCCAGGCCGGGATTTATGACCAACTGGTGGAAAAACTCGGCGCCGCGGTCGCCAGCCTGAAGATGGGCCCGCCGGACGATGAGACCACCGAGCTGGGGCCGCTGAGTTCACAAGCACATCTGGACCGGGTCAGCGCCGCCGTCGATGCCGCCCGCGCGCTGCCGCATATTCAAGTGATCGCCGGTGGCAACAAAGCGTCCGGTAACGGCTACTATTACCAGCCGACGCTGCTGGCGGGAGCCAGGCAGGAAGATGCGATTGTCCAACGCGAGGTCTTCGGCCCGGTCGTCAGCGTCACCTCGTTTACTGATGAAGAGCAGGTGCTAAGCTGGGCTAACGATTCACAGTATGGTCTGGCCTCGTCGGTGTGGACCAGGGATGTCGGCAGGGCGCATCGCCTTAGCGCGCGTTTGCAGTATGGCTGCACCTGGGTCAACACCCATTTCATGCTGGTCAGCGAAATGCCGCACGGCGGGCAGAAGCTTTCCGGCTATGGCAAAGATATGTCGATGTATGGCCTGGAGGATTACACCACTATCCGGCACGTAATGATTAAACACGGGTAGGGCACAGTCGTGATAATCCCCGAGTGGATACATTACCCTGCTAATAGTTAGCGATAGCAGAAAAAGTTAAAACGGAAGCGGGGTTTTATGAGAGTATTCTTATGCCCCTTCAAGAGCTAAGCCATGATGAGTGCCGGAGATAAGCGCCGGATGGGGCTGGTATCCTTCCCCGGGGCGCGCGATGCGCCCTGAGCGGGATGCCGCGATATGACGATACTCATTCCCGGGCCCCTGCATCATCTGCAGGGGCTTTTTGTTGTTCAGACGCTACTGGTTTGTTACTGCGAGTTTGCCCGATGTCATGCGGTCGCGCATTTATTACGTATCAAGGCATCTATTTTTTGGTAAATGATAATCAGGCTAACGTTTTGTTTTTTTGCTCGGTAAACTCGCCTGGCGACGCTCGCGAACGTAGGAAAAAAGATTATAAATTGCAGCAACTAATAAAATTAACGCCACAATAAGAACGGCGATTCCGGACATGTGCCACCTCAAAAATAAATGAGTAAAAAACAAGCTTCGCATAACTTGTGATTATGAATGTATGATTTTGTGCTAAATAACGCAAATGATATTTCTTATCATTTAAAACAATTCGCAGGCTTTTGGTTATCATGATCTAGTGTAAAATATTGATATATTTGTTCTTTTTGTTGGTGTGTTCATTTTGCTGAAATCCTCGCTGCCGCTGACCCTGCTAATAATGATGATCGCAAAATGCTCTCGCGAATCTGCGCGTATAAAGAGTAATGAACAATTACCCCGTGCAATGAAAAGCGCATTCGCTTTCGGCAATACCGTTATGTATGGATTACGGCGCAGCAGTCATATTTATGGTTGATATTAACCCTATTATTTATGTTGGAATTTGCGGCGACAGGTGAGATTAATATCTCTAACGGCAGCGATTTAACTTTGACGATATTTAATCCCCGCCTTCACCTATAAGTTGATGGTGAATGTAATATTTTTGTTAAATTTACGGGCGTCATTACGGCTAATACGCGACGCGCCGGGCGTTTGACTTTCTATAGCCGCTCATGCGAACATTCGGCGCAATTTGTTGCTTCGAAGTTGATATTGTTTTGAAAAAAATAGCGTGTTTTCTCTTTGTGGCCTGCGCCACGGCGATGCTTTACGGCAATTTTCCGGCCAAACAGATTATTGGCTGTGAAAAGCAGGGGGTCGCGGAATCGATTTGCATGGCAGCCGCGTGGGATAGTGAAAAAGTCGATCTGCTGCCGGCATGGAATCCAGAAGTTCAAAGGTTGATGGCCGCGCAAAAGCGTGCGCCTGCAGCGGAGGCGGGGTCTTTCAAATCGTAAAAAAGCAGCCTGACCAGGCTGCTTTTTTAGGTTTCGCTGCTGAGTAAAATCTTTAAAACCAACCAAAACGAACGGATAACAGGCCGATAAGCGCGAGTGCCGCGCCGACATTTATCAGAAGGACGGTTTTGCTGGAAACATCCATAACGCCACCTTTATGAATAAGCCTCTACAGTTATAGTACGAGCTTAGAGGTTGCGCTATCGGACAAAGATGAATCAGGCGTTTTTCCGAAATTAACCCTGTTGTGTGTTTTAAAAATGCCATAATCCCTGACGCACTCTGCGGATGCGAAAAGGCATCGCGATATGCGTAAATGCCGGTCAGGGAAGGAAGAAGAAAAATGACTTTATACCAGAAAATGCTGGTTTTTTATGCAGTTATGGGCTGTGTTTGTGCGGTAATAAGCTGGTTCTTAACCAAAGAGAGCCGCTGGATCCGACTGCTGGCGGCGCTGCTGATTGGCGCGACCTGGCCGTTCAGTTTTCCCATGGCGCTGCTGGTCTCCCTGTTTTGATTTAAAAATCGATAGCTCACCTTACGTTATGACTGTATAAAAAAACAGGCGTAATTAAATGGAGGCTTTTCGATGAACGGTTTTTATTCTTCTCAGGCTGGCGCCACCGTGCGCTGGCTCGATCTGCCCGGTCGCGGCGAACCCATTGTCTTTATCCACGGCCTGGGCTGTGCCTCAAGCTATGATTATCCGCGCGTTGCTGCCGACCCGGCGCTGGCCGGGCGGCGAATGATCCTTGTCGATTTACCCGGCTTCGGCTATAGCGATAAACCTGAATCCTTCAGCTACCGTATCGCCGATCAGGCCGCGGTAGTGGCCGAGCTGGTGGATCGCTTAGCCCTTGAACGCTGCTATTTATTTGGTCACAGCATGGGCGGCAGCGTCGCGATTGAAGCGGCCGGGCGGCTTGCCGAACGGGTGCGGGCGCTGCTGGTAGCCGAACCCAATCTCTATCCCGGGGGCGGAATGTACAGCAGGCGCATCGCCGGGCAAACGGAAGAACGCTTTATTGCCCGTGGTTACGCCGATATGCTTTCCACCGAAACCTCGCCATGGGCCGGCTGCCTGCAAAACAGCGCCCCCTGGGCGGTGTGGCGCGGCGCGGTCAGTCTGGTGAAGGGTGCTAATCCCTCCTGGTTCGCGCGCTTTGTCAATTTATCCTGCCCCAGAGCGCTGATATACGGAGCATTATCGCTGCCTGCCCAGGAAGCGACGGAGAGTGAAGCCGCGGGGATCCCGCTGCTGATGATCCCGCAGGCCGGGCATTCCATGGCGTGGGAAAACCCCTCAGCGCTGGCGCGTACGCTGGCCGATTTTTACGCCGGTATTGACGCAGAAGCCTGATTCGTGATCGCTATACACAAAAAGAAACAATATTTCATTTATTTTGGTATTCCGTTTTTTTATTTTTTTGGCGAGCGTGAAATGCGAAAAATCACTATCCTGGGTATCTCGGCTTTACTCTGTACACCGCTGCTTCTGCAAGGGTGCGTGTCGCAAAATCCGCGCGGGACAACCTCCCGCCCACAGCTTACGGCGGCGGAAGCGGCAACCTTCACCATGGAACGCTATTTTGCGCAAGGCGGCGCGTTGAGTGCCCCCGATGGCCCCTGGTCGCCATCGCCTGCGCGTCTCCCGCGGGCCGAAAGCGCGTGGCGCGTGGCGCCATCGGGCGCGCCGTTCACCCGCATTCAGCAGGCGGTCAATGCGGCAATCAACCAGCACGCGGCCGGTGATGGGCGTATTTATATCCGCATTGAACCGGGTATCTATCGGGAGACGGTCTATATCCCAGAAGGGGCGCCGCCGATAACCCTCTACGGCGCCGGGGATAACCCTGAAGCGGTGAGAATAGAGCTGGCAATCGACTCGCAATTCCCGGTAACGCGCTATCGCCAGCAGGTGAATAGCCAGCAACAGTATCGTGAAGGCGATCCGGCCTGGTATCAGTATGCGCTTTGCGCCGGACGCACCGCCAGGACGATAGGCACCAACTGCGCGGCGGTGATGTGGTCACAAAGCGCGGATTTTCAGCTGCTGAACCTCAGCGTAGTCAATAGCCTGCTGGACAACGTCGACGGTGGGACCCATCAGGGCGTGGCGCTGCGGACCGATGGCGATCGGGTGCAGCTGGAGAACGTCCGTCTGCTGGGACGCCAGGATACGCTCTATGTCAATACCAGCAATCGGCGCAATGAGGCGGTGACCGACCGTATCAGCCGGGTATATGTCAAAGACAGCTACATAGAAGGCGATGTGGACTATGTTTTTGGCCGGGCAAACGTGGTTTTTGATAATGTCCATTTTCACACCGTCTCAACGCGCCTCTCGCCCGAAGCTTACGTGCTTGCGCCGAATACGCTGCCGGATAACCCGTGTGGATTTCTGGTGATCAACAGCCGTTTTACCGGCGATAGCGGCTATCGGGGCGGCTTCAAGGCGAAGCTTGGCCGCGCCTGGGACCAGGGGGCGGGCAAGACCGGCTATTTACCCGGAAAAACCGCTAACGGGCAGGCGCTTATCGCCAACAGCACTATCGATCAAAGCTACGATCGGCTTTCCCCCTGGGGCGCTGCGGCCACCACCTCCCGGCCGTTCCGCGGCAATACCGCCGCAGAACGTCAGCTTGATGATGTTGCCTTCAATCGCCTGTGGGAATTCAATAACCACTGGCAGCCCTGAGGCTTAAAACGGCAGCTCGCGCGGGAGCGTTTGCAGCGTTATCCAGCGCAGCTCGGTAAACTCCGCCACCCCCGCGCGTCCGCCAAAGCGGCCGTAGCCCGACGATTTGCAGCCGCCAAACGGCATTTGCGCCTCATCATGCACGGTGGGGCCGTTAATGTGGCAAATGCCGGTTTGCAAATTTTGCGCCAGGTTCCACGCCCGGGCGCTGTCCCGGCTGTAGATCGCCGACGAGAGGCCATATTCGCTTTCATTGGCGACGGCCAGCGCTTCGGCTTCATCCTGAACGCGAATAATCGATTTCACCGGGCCAAATGACTCCTCATGCCAGATGCGCATCTCGCGGGTTACGCCATCGAGCAGGGTGGCGCGCATCTGCGTTGAGTCCGACATGCCGCCCGCGAGGAGGCGCGCGCCTTTCGCCAGCGCGTCCTCTATTAGCGCGTTGCAGCGGGCGACGGTTCTCATCTCCACCACCGGACCGAGAAGGCTGGCGGGCAGGGCGGCGGCTCGTTTGGCCAGCAGCGCCACGAACGGTTCCGCGACGGCGGCATCGACGATGATGCGCTCGGTTGACATACAGATTTGCCCGGCATTGGCGAAGGCGCCAAAAATTGCCCCTGCCGCGGCCTGTTCGAGGTCAGCGTCATCCAGCACCAGCAGCGGCGCTTTGCCGCCCAGCTCCAGTACCGCGGGTTTCAGATGTTCACCGCAGGTGCGGGCGATTATCCGCCCCACCGGCGTCGAACCGGTGAAATTGATGCGGCGAACGGCGGGGTGGGCGATCAGAGACTCCACCAGCGCAGGCGCGTCGGCGGGGGGACAGGTCAGATAATTGACCACCCCGGCGGGAAAGCCTGCCGCTGCCAGGGCATCAATGATCAACCCCTGGGTTGCCGGTGACAGCTCCGCGCCTTTGAGAATAACCGTATTTCCACAGGCCAGCGGCGTGGCGATAGCGCGGGTCGCCAGGATCAATGGCGCATTCCACGGCGCCATGCCGAGCACGACTCCCGCGCCCTGGCGGATGCCCAGCGCCAGATTTCCCGGCACATTGGAGGGGATCACCTGTCCCTCGATTTGCGTGGTTAGCGCGGCGGCTTCACGCAGAATATCGGCGGCCAGGTGAACGTTAAAACCGGCCCAGTGCGCGGCGGCCCCCGTTTCTGCCGCCATCGCGGCAATGAACTTGGCTTCGCGGCGCAGCATCTCTTCTGCGGCTTCCAGCAGGAGGCGTCGACGCTCGGCGGGGATTGTGTCGCGCCACTGCGGGAACGCCGCACCCGCGGCATCGGCGCAGCGGCGAGCGTCTGCCAGGCTGGCTGCGCTGGCAACGGAGGCGGTCTCTTGCGTCAGCGGATTATTGCGGGTAAAGGTGGCGCGGCCTTCGGCATCATGCCACTGGCCGTTAGTGTACAGGCTGCAGGTTATGGTCATTGTTATCTTCTCCTGACGTTACGATTTGCCGAGTCTACCGGGTGGTGCGGGTGCGCGATGCCGGCCGGGCGGTTATCGCCCGCTTTTTTCGTAACCTTCCGTACGCTTCACATTTATTGCTGGATTCAATGACGTCAAATGAGCGGATGTAGAATTAATCGGCGAAAATGCGGTTTTTAGCATAACCTGATAGCAATTGATTATTTGCCGGTTGAATTCTCCTGTGCTGTTATTAAAGCACTTATAACAAATTCATAAGGCTTATAACCATGTCTACAGGGAAAACGCTGCTTGCGCTGGCGTTGAGCGCACTCTTTCCGGCGGCCAGCGCCTGGGCGGCGGGCAACGATACGCTGGTCTACTGCTCCGAAGCTTCACCGGAATCTTTCAACCCGCAGATTGCCAGCTCGGGCCCGTCGTTCGTCGCCAGTTCCCAGGTGCTTTATAACCGCCTGATAAACTTCGAACCGGTGAAAAACACGCCAATTCCTTCGCTGGCGACCGAATGGAGCGTCTCGCCGGACGGCAAAACCTGGACTTTCACCCTGCGCAAGGGCGTGCAGTTCAACAGCAACAAATTCTTTAAGCCTACCCGCGATTTCAACGCCGATGACGTGCTGTTCTCGGTGCTGCGGCAGAAAGATGCCAACCATCCGTACCATAATGTTTCCCAGGGACATTACGAATACTTTCACGACGTTGGGCTGGATAAGCTGATCAAAGAGGTTAAAAAGGTCGATGATTACCACGTCCAGTTTGTGCTGAGCGAACCCAACGCAGCGTTCCTCGCCGACTGGGGCATGGATTTTGCGTCGATACTCTCTGCCGAATATGCCGATGCGATGCTGAAAAAAGGGACCCCGGAGTATGTTGATACCTGGCCTGTCGGCACCGGACCTTACGCGCTACAACAATATAAAGCGGATTCGCAGATCCGCTATATCGCCAATCCGCACTACTGGGACGGCGAGGTACCAACCAAACACCTGATCTTCTCCATCACGCCGAACGTTGAGACGCGACTGGCGAAGCTGCAAACCAATGAGTGCCAGATTATTCCCGCGCCATCGCCGGTACAGTTCCCGGTGATTAAGGGCAATAAAGATCTGGCGTTGCATTCGGTAGAAGCGCTCAACGTTGGTTATCTGGCGTTCAATACCGAGAAAAAACCGTTTGATAATGTCCTGGTGCGCCAGGCGCTGAACTACGCGACCGACAAGCAGGCGATCGTAAAAGCGGTGTTCCTCGACTCCGGCAGCGTCGCGAAATCACCGATCCCCGCCAATATGCTTGGCTATAAGAAAGATCTACCGGACTACGACTACAATCCGCAAAAAGCGAAAGACCTGCTCAAGCAGGCCGGACTGGAGAAGGGGGCCGAAGTGACCCTGTGGTCGATGCCGGTGCAGCGTCCCTATAACCCTAATTCGCGCCGTATTGCCGAGATGATCCAGAATGACTGGAGCAAGGTCGGGATTAAAGCCAAAATCGTCACCTATGAGTGGGGGGAATATCTCGCCGGAATGCGTAAAGGCGAGCACGACAGCGCGCTGTTTGGCTGGATGTCCGATAACGGCGATCCGGATAACTTCGCCGGCACCCTGTTAAGCTGCGATAACATCAAAACCGGCTCTAACGTCGCCCGCTGGTGCGATAAGTCCTACGATGCGCTGGTGAAAAAGGCTATCCTGGTCAGCGATCCTCAGGCGCGCGCTAAGCTATACGGCGAGGCGCAGACGATTTTTCAGCAGCAGGCCCCCTGGATCACCCTGGCGACCGGGAAGACCTTCTACGCGACGCGCAGCAACGTCAGCGGCTACAGCGTGAGCCTGATGGGCAGCGATTTTTCCAAAGTTAAACTCAACTAAGCCGCAAGGAGAAAAACATGTCGCATCTGGATGAGGTCGTCGCCCGCGTGGACGCCGCGATTGCCGAAAGCGTCATTACCCACATGAATGAACTGCTGATCGCGCTGAGCGATGACGCGGAGCTGGGACGGGAAGAGCGCTACGTTCAGCAGCAGCGTTTGCGGACTGCCATCGCCCACCATGGCCGCCAGCAGCACGAGGAGCAGGAGGCGCGCCGCGAGCAGCTGACCCGCGGCGGCGAAATTCACTAGCTTAGCGGCTAGAACTGGCGTCTGGCCACCAGCCAGGCGCCGACCACCAGCATCACCGCGCCGCAGAGCGGGCCAATCAGCGCGCGAAGCGGGACGTGGTGCGCGCGAATCAAATCCATCACTAACCCCCCCACCAGCTGGCTGGCAATCAACACCGCAATGGTGGTTGCCGCTCCGACGTTCTGATAACCGCTGATGCTGGCAAAGACGAAGAACGAGCCCAGCAGGCCGGGAATGAGCGTCCACCACTTTACGCTAATCGCCAGCTCCTGAAACCCCGCCGCGCCGTGCTTAAGCAGCAATATGGTCACGAAAATCACGATGCCGACCAGCGAGTTAAGCAGCATGGCGATCAGGATAGTCGATGCGGACTGGGTAATGCGCACCATCAGCGTATTTTGCAGTACTAGTCCGACGCCGGCGGCCACTAAACAGGCGAGGGTCAGGGTTTGATTCATGCGCTGCCGTCCGGATCGCGGCGATCGTCAAGCTGCAGCTGCATAAAGGTCAGATCCAGCCAGCGACCAAATTTGGTGCCTACCTGCGGCATTTGCCCGGTGGTGATAAAGCCCAGGGTATCATGCAGATGCAGTGAAGCCTGATTTTGCGCCTCGATACCGGCAACCATAACATGCTTATTTAACCGTTTCGCCTCGGCGATGAGGGCGACCAGCAGGCTGCGGCCCAGCCCTTTACCCTGATGATCGGGGTGAACATAGACGGAATGCTCGACGGTATGGCGAAAGCCGTCAAAGGCGCGCCAGTCTCCGAAGGAGGAGTAACCGGTAATCACGCCGTTTTCTTCGCTGACCAGCACCGGATAGCCGACGAGCTGTCGGGCCTCAAACCAGGCAATACGGTTGTCGGTATCGACGGTCTTGTCGTTCCAGATAGCGGCGGTATGCAGTACCGCATGGTTGTAGATTTCAGCGATTGCCGCGCAATCGTCTTTGCTGGCATGGCGGATGGTCATGGTAACCCTCAAGGTTTGTACACTATAGTAGTACGATATTATTACAATAATGTACGCAAGGCTGTCATCTGTTTTAGGCAGAAATCTTCTCCTCGGCTGAGCGGCGTCGGAGGATACGAGGATTGCGTCGCCGGGTCCGGCGGCAAAATCATCACTCACATCGATAATTTTTAATTCGATAATTCATTAAATATATTGCTATTAATTTGCCGTAACATTCCAAATTTTTATTTACCGCTATTATTGTTTAATGACATCTGGCAATGGCGCTAGTAATAATGTAACTCCATGATTTTATTAAAAATAGTGTGATTCGTTGTGATGGCATTCCTTTTTTGCATTTCAGCCAATAGAAATAACCTAATCCTCGCGGATATATTGTGATTAATCAGAGTATGCGGGTCGCTATTTAATATAGCGCGCTGCTCTGTTGGTTTTTATTTAACCATATTCTACTCACAATATTGTGCGTATTTATACGCACGGAATAAATTTGCTAAAAGGGTGAAGCGATGGTGCAGACACAAAATATGAAAAAATTCATGCCTTCAGTACTGGCAATATCCATCGGTACGCTATTCGCGAATAGCGCAATGGCGGCGGAACCCTCTGCGCTACAGGCTGCGCCGGCTTATACCGCAACGCAGACCAAAGGGGAGACGCTGTGGAGTAATGACGATACGGCAATCGGTATTTTAGGATCCGTACGTTTAATGGCCAAAACGGATTCTGCTCATACTCAGGAACATAATATACAGAATAATGACTCGCGGCTGGGGATTGCCCTGCGCCATAATTTTGACCTGAATGGCCTGAGTAATTATGCCGTCGGTTATTATGAGACCGGTGTTCATGGTTTAGATTCCGCCACCGATGATCAGGGCAACGATGTCTATACGCGGCAGGCGTATGCCGGTATTGGTAACGATCAATATGGCGTCGTGACCTTCGGCAAACAATACGCCCCTACCGACTGGGGACTGGGTATTGATACGACTTATGCCTGGGGCGGTAAAGCGAAACATGATACCGCCGGGATGTCGACGGATATAATTAATTCTGCGGCGATCTACTATTACAGTGATAAAAATATGACTGTTGGCGTCATGGGACAAGGCAATGACAACGTCGACAGTATCGGGTTTGCTGCCTATGGCGATGGCCCCAACCTGCACGACGCCTACCGCGATGGGTCAGCCACCGTTCACGGCGGAGCGGCGGTTGCCGCGCAGTACCGTTGGGATAACGGCTTTTCCGTCTCCAGCGCGGTGGCGTATAACAATTACACGGTAAATAGCGGTTCAGTCAGCGGCTGCCAGAATTTTGGCCCGAATGGCCACTGTTTTAATTACACCGATAATAACGGCGATGCCTATGACGGCAATACTTATAGCATGGGCATGAACGCGAAATATACGACAAGCGTTGGCGATCATGCCTGGTATAACGGCGCGGAAGTGACTTATTACCTCAATAAAGTGAATGATGTTAACGCGGCGACCAGCGGCCATTACGAACATAATAACCCGCAGGGTGATGACCAGGAAACGGTTCTCGGTCTGGAATATGACTCACAGTTTAAAATCACCCCGACCTGGGGCGTGTACGTTGATTTTAACTGGTCGCAGGGCGGCGATGCGATGGAGGGACAGCACTTCCAGTCGACGGTATTGGGTACCGATTACTGGCTCGGCGCAAACGCGGTCACTTATCTTGAATATGGCTACGAAAAAGCCTGGGGCAACGATAATGAAGCGTGGAATATTGACGACCATCTTGGCGCAGTGGGTCTGCGCGTCTTTATCTAAGCGGGATAATTTCTTTTCATTTATTGCCGTAATGCTGTTCAAATTAACGGATTGAATGACTCTCTGTGTTTGCCCGGCCAATGATACGCCGGGCTTTTTCATCTTCATTTCCGACGCCGGGCGTCTGGTTGTGCAAACAGGCGGGCTACACTATAGTGTCACGCTATGAATACTATAGAAGACAACCTTAACCAGCGCATCAGCGCACGTATCCGAATCGAGCGGGAATCTCGCGGTTGGTCGCTGAACGAACTGGCGGAGCGGGCGGGGGCGTCGCGGGCGATGATCCACAAGATCGAGCGCGGCGAAAGCAGCCCGACGGCATCGATGCTGGGACGGTTATCCGGCGCCTTCGGCATGAGTATGTCGACGCTGATCGCCAGGGCGGAGATGCAGGAAGGCAAGCTGCTGCGCTTTGCGCATCAGCCGGTGTGGCGCGATCCGCAGAGCCACTATCTGCGGCGCCACGTTTCGCCGCGCAGCGACCTGCCAATCGACCTGGTGCAGGTGGAGCTTCCGGCCGGCAGCGATGTGCCAATGCCTGCGTCCTCCTACGCCCAGGCCCGGCAGCTGATCTGGCTACAGCAGGGCGAGCTGGTGTTTATCGAAGGCAATGCGCGCCACGAGATGCAGGCGGGGGACTGCCTGGAGCTCGGGCCGCCTAACGACTGCCGCTTTATTAATGAAACCGCGCTGCCCTGCGTCTATCTGGTCGTCCGACTCAATCAATCTGCCTCATAATGTCAATGCGCGCTGCCGGGAAAGCAGCTAGCCTCAATACAGACTTGTCAAAAGAGGAGTGTGTTATGGCTTTCAATCCGCAACGCCACCGCCGCTGGCTGCTGGCATCGCGTCCGCACGGCGAGCCAACCGGGGAGAATTTCCGCCTGGAAGAGGGCGAGGTCGCGTCTCCCGGGCCGGGGCAGCTGTTGCTGCGCACCGTCTTTCTGTCATTGGATCCCTATATGCGCGGGCGGATGAGCGACGCGCCTTCCTATTCGCCGCCGGTCGCCATTGGCGCGGTGATGGTTGGCGGCACCGTGAGCCGCGTGGTGACATCGAACCATGCCGATTTTCAGCCCGGCGACTGGGTGCTGGGCTACGGCGGCTGGCAGGATTATGAACTTTCCGACGGCAGCGGGCTGGTGAAGTTAGGCGACAGCCCGGAACACCCTTCGTGGGCGCTGGGGATCCTCGGTATGCCGGGCTTTACCGCCTATATGGGGCTGCTCGATATCGGCCAGCCAAAAGCGGGCGAGACGCTGGTGGTCGCCGCCGCCACCGGGCCGGTTGGCGCAACGGTCGGACAGATAGCGAAGCTAAAAGGCTGCCGTACGGTAGGCATTGCGGGCGGCAGCGAGAAGTGCCGCTATGCCGTAGAGACGCTGGGTTTCGACGTCTGTATCGATCACCGCGCGCCCGATTTTGCCGTTAAGCTGTTAGAAGCCTGCCCGCAGGGCATCGATATCTACTATGAGAACGTCGGCGGCAAAGTATTCGATGAAGTGCTGCCGCTGTTGAACACCTCGGCCCGCGTGCCGGTTTGCGGCCTGGTCAGCGGCTACAACGCCACCGCGCTACCCGACGGCCCGGATCGCTTGCCGCTGCTGATGGCGACGATCCTCAAAAAACGCATCCGTATGCAGGGCTTTATTATCGGCCAGGATTATGGTCACCGGATTGCCGAGTTCCAGCAGGAGATGGGGCGCTGGGTGCAGGCAGGGAAAATCAAATACCGCGAGCAGGTTGTTGACGGCCTGGAGAACGCACCGCAGGCGCTCATCGGTCTGCTGAAGGGCGAGAATTTCGGTAAAGTGGTGGTTCGCGTCTCTCCGGATGAGTAATCGCTTTCCCGGCAGGCGCCGCGCCCGCCGGGTTTTATGATGATTTACGCGTAAAACGCCAGCCGATCGGCCAGCAGGTCAACAAACGCCTGGCGATCGACATCGAGCATCACCGTTGCGTTCGGCTGCTTACCGGTCAGATTGTAAAAATCGACGACCGTCATCCCCTGGGTATATTTCCCCTGCGTTTCCACGCCGACCCAGCGTTCAACGGTGGTAAACATCTCCGGCTTCAGCAACCAGGCAATGGTGCACGGGTCGTGCAACGGCGCGCCGACAAAGCCCCATTTCTCATCCTTATGGTACTCAAGGAAGAAGTCGAGCAGTTCGGCGACGATGGTGGATATCGGGTTGCCGATACGGCGGAAACGCTCGATATCCTCAACGTGGATTTGCGCTTTATGGGTGACGTCTAACCCAGCCATCACCACCGGAATACCGGACTGGAAAACGATCTCCGCGGCTTCAGGGTCGACGTAGATATTAAACTCGACTGCCGGCTGCCAGTTCCCCAGCACCATTGCGCCGCCCATTATCACAATACGGTCGATTTTGGCATGCAGTTCCGGATGGCTGTTGAGTAACAGGGCGACGTTGGTTTGCGGGCCGGTGGCAACGATCGTAACCGGTTCGGCGCTGTCGCGCAGGATATTGGCCATCAGCTCGACGGCGGTGCAGCTTTGCGCGGCAAAGCCCGGCTCCGGCAGCGCCGGGCCGTCAAGACCGCTCTCGCCATGCACGTTGTCGGCGATAATCAGCTCCCGCATCAGTGGCTTAAGCGCGCCGCCGGCTACCGGGATATCCGGGCGTTTAAGCAGGGTGAGCATGCGCAGTACGTTACGCAGGGTTTTGTCCGGGGTCTGGTTTCCCGCGGAGGACGTCACGGCTTTAACATCAAGTTCGGGTGAGGCGAGGGCGAGAACGAGGGCAATCGCGTCATCATGACCCGGATCGCAATCGATAATTACTGGCAGTGCCATGGCAGCTCCTTGTTGGCGTTGTTTTGTGACAAGGGTAACGCCGTAAAGCGACATAAACGAGGCTCAACGCAGGATAGTGTGATGACGTGCACGATTGAGTGCCGACATCGCGCGACGCTTAGCCAACATAGCTGGTTGATCTGTGCGCAATCAGGAGGTAGCCATGCGGTGGCGCAAGAAGTCGCTTCCCGTGGAGGCCTATAATGATAAAACGACGCAACCATACGAATATTACTGGTTTGCTTTCCGTCAGCGGATTCTTATTCTAAAGAAAACTCCAGGAGATAATTGCAATGAAAGATGTTGTAGATAAATGCAGTACCAAAGGCTGTGCCATCGACGTAGGCTCGATTATTGATAATGAGGACTGCGTCTGGCGGGTTGAGAAAAACTTCGCCAGCCGCGAAGAGGCTGAGTCCACCATCGCGGCGGTCCGCGAACGTGCCCTTGCCGCCGCCCCCGCCAGCGAGCCGCCGCAGGTCGACTATACCATCGTGCCCGCCGGTGATGAGGCAAAGCTTGAGGCTTCGATTGCCTTCTCCTGCCAGGCGGAAAAGATCATTTTCGAATTGTCGTTAAGAAACGTTATTTAACGTCAGTGAGCGCCCACGGCTCAGCCTCAACAGGATCCTGCGCGCGATCCCGTTGAGGTGCCGTGATCAAGCGTTACTCAAACCGCCATGCCAGGTTTAGCCCGATACCGTAGTTACGGCCCGGCGCCGGTTCGTAGTAGCGGCCGTTGGATTCATTCACGATAACCGAGCCCGCGTAGCTGCGGTCGAACAAGTTATCTACCCGGCCAAACAGATCCATATCCATCTTGCCGTAGCTCCATTTATAGCCGGTCGTCAGGCCGACCACCGTCCAGGACGGCGCTTTGGCCGTGTTCTCATCGTTAGCCATAATATCGCTCATATAGCGAATATCGCTGCCCGCGTACCAGCCTTTCTCGGGCTGATAGCCGAAGGAAGCGTAGCCCATATTGCGGGCAATCCCCGGAATACGATTGCCTTTACAGCTGGTATCGTCACAGACGTTGGTGCGATAGGTCGCATCCAGCCAGGTCCAGGCCGCTTTTAAACGCCAGCTCTCGCCGAACTGCTGATCCAGCCCCAGCTCCATCCCCTGACGGCGCGTTTTACCGGCGTTTTTATAGCTGGTGCGCCCGCCGCTGCTGGCGTCGACGACAATCTCATTGTCGGTATCGGTCTGGAACAGCGCAGCGGTCAACAGGCCGTTGCCGATTCGCGCTTTGCTGCCAACTTCAACGGTTTCGTTGGTGGAAGGCTGCAGGCCAAAGTTCAGCCCGCCCTGGTCGCCGGAGCGATAGGAAAGCTCATTGATGGTCGGCGTTTCGAAACCGCGGCCGGCGGAGATGTAGACGTTCCAGGCATCGGTTACCGCGTATTTCAGCGAGCCCGCCGGCAGCCATTTATGATAGCTGGCCTCGCCGCTGTCATCGCCGTTACCCGGCGTAACGTAATAATCGTTGGAATCGAACCACACCGAGCTGTAGCGCACGCCGGCGTCAAGAGAGAGTTTCTCGGTGAGCTGCCACTGGGTTTGCAAATAGGGGTCAACGTTCCACATCAAATTGCGTTCGTTGCGGCGCAGGTCGCCCTTTTCACCGTACTGCGGCACGCCGTTGCTCATGACAAAGTTTTCATAACCCTTACGGCGCTCGGTCATGGTTTCATAATCAAGTCCGGTGGTAAAAGTGACCGGCACCAGCAGCTTGCCGCGATGGGTCCAGCGGGTATCAATCCCCTGATAGTGACGCGTCAGGTCAATCACGCCGCCAGCATGGGTGGGTTTGAGCTGCGGAGCGCGAGGAATCGACTGATATTGCGTGGTTTCACGCTCACCGGCGTACATCATCACGCTCAGATCGTCCTGCTCGCTCAGTTGGCGCTCGTAGCGCAAACCGGCCTGGGTCTGTTTAATGGTTTTGCGAGTATTGTACTGATCGCCTCTTGGCGACTGGCGGGGATTATTTTGCCATTCGTCATAGCTCAGGCCGCCCGCGTCATTGGCTTTAATATCCACGCTATTAAACAGCAGGGTCAGTTTGCTGTCGTCATTAATACGTACGCCGAGCTTCGCGTTGGCGAGATTCTTACGCGCGCCGCTATGATCGCGGGAGCCGTGGGTAGTGAAGCGGTTGGTGGAAACCACATAGTCGACGTCGCCCGCATGGCTGCCGTCGCCGACCGCGCCGGTCGCTTTCATACCGTAATGCCAGGTACCGAAGCTGCCGTAGTAGCTGCTGGCTTCGATAGTGGGCGGCTGGCTGCCGGTCTGGGTGGTGGCGTTAATCACCCCGCCGGAGGAGTTGCCGTAGAGGGCGGAAAAAGGTCCGCGCAGTACTTCGAGCGAATCGAGGCTGCCAATATCAATATTCGAGGTTTGTCCCTGGCCATCGGGCATGGTGGCCGGAATGCCGTCGACGTATATGCGCAGCCCGCGTACGCCGTAGGTGGAGCGGGAGCCGAAGCCGCGAATCGAAAGCTGCAGATCTTGCGCATAGTTCTGACGGTTTTGCACCTGTAGCCCCGGTACCGCGCCCAGCGACTCGGAAAGATTGACCCGCGGCGCGGCCTGGCGCATCTCGTCGCCGTTAACCACGCTTACGGCGGCGGGGGTATCGAGTTCAGAAACCGCCGACGGTGCGGCGGTAACCACCATGGTCTGTTCAGCGGCGTGGGCAGTTGGCGCTGAGGATATAAGCGGCAGAAGCAGTGCGGGGAGCGCGGCGGCGCGCACGGAAAGGATTTTCATCAAAGTTACTCGCAAAACGAACCAAACGGAACATATGTATATATGTTAACTCTTTTGTAAATTTTTTGAAAAGACTTAACAGGATTTGAGTTAACAAATAGCAAGAATTGCGTGATGCCGGATGGACTAAACGCAATTAACTCTCCACATTGCGATAAATAATGATTACTATTCGCATTACAAAGAGTAGCGCAAAGCCATGATTTTGCGCCCCGGAAGCACTGTCGAGCAGGCACATATTCGTTTTATCAAAGGGAGTCGTCATGTCATTACGTCATCTGTCCGCGCCGCGTCTGCGCCGTTCACTGTTATTAACTTCATTACTGCTGGCGGGGAGCTTCAGCGCCCACGCGGCGGAAGAAATGCTGCGCAAAGCTGTTGGTAAAGGCGCGTACGAAATGGCCTATAGCCAGCAGGAGAATGCGCTGTGGGTGGCGACTTCGCAAAGCCGTTCGCTGGACAAGGGCGGTATTGTTTACCGTCTCGATCCGACGACGCTGGAAGTGACGCAGATTATTCATAACGATCTAAAACCGTTCGGCGCGACGATCAACAACGCTACCCAGACCCTGTGGTTTGGCAACACCACCGACAGCAGCGTGACGGCAATTGATGCAAAAACCGGCAAGGTGAAAGGGCGTCTGGTGCTCGATCCCCGTCAGCGCAGCGAAACCGTGCGCCCGCTAGCCCCGCGCGAACTGGCAGTTAACGAGAAAACCAATACTGTCTACATCACCGGGCTGGGTAAAGAGAGCGTGATCTGGGTGGTGGACGGCGACAAGCTGACGCTGAAAGACACTATTGCCAATACCGGCGCGATGGCGACGGGCCTGGCGGTGGATGCGGAAGCGAACCGTATCTACACCACCAACGCCGATGGCGAACTGGTGACCATCGACAGCACCAGCAATAAGATCCTGACGCGTAAGAAACTGCAGGATGACGGCAAAGAGCACTTCTACCTCAACCTGAGCCTCGATACCGCTGGTCACCGGGCTTTTATCACCGATGGCAAACAGCCGGAAGTGCTGGTGGTCGATATTCGCGATGGTAAAGTGCTGGAGAAAATCGCCGCGCCGGAATCTCTGGCCGTGCTGTTTAACCCGACCCGCAACGAAGCCTACGTGACCCACCGTAAAGCCGGCGAAGTGAGCGTGATCGATGGTAAGACCTACAAAGTGGTCAAGACCTTTAAAACCCCGACTCACCCGAACAGCCTGACCCTCTCCGCCGATGGCAAAACGCTGTACGTCAGCGTGAAGCAGGAATCGACACGCCAGAAAGAGGCCACCCAGCCGGATGACGTTATTCGCATCGCGCTGTGATCCTGACGGGAGGGGGTAACCCCTCCTGAAAGTCTGTCCGCCGGCGGCGGCCGGCGCCTTCAGCGATATCACCCTCTGTTACAAACACTTATTAGTCTGATAAATATAATGGCTATAAACTGACGTCTTTCCTGCGCAAGCGGGACGGTGGCATTAATCCTGGAGAAAAGATGAAAAAATCATTTATGGTCGTTTGTGCCGGCGCGATGCTGGCCCTTCTGGCGGGCTGTAGCTCAAACTATGTGATGACGACGAAAAGCGGGCAGACTATCGTGACGCAGGGCAAGCCGCAGCTGGATAAGGATACCGGCATGACCAGCTATACCGATGAGTCAGGCAATAAGCGCCAGATTAACAGCAGCGACGTCGCTCAGCTGGTGGAAGATAATTAAGTTGTGCAGTTGCGGTTTGCCCGGTGGGGCAAACCGCAAAAGGAACGGGTTACGGTTTTTCAATATTCGGCGCGGTGCTGTGAATATCATGCACGCGCTTACGTACGCCAAACCAGCCGGCAACCAGCAGTACGGCGATCAGCGGAATCGAACCGATGGTATAGGTTCCATTCGGATAGTCGAAAGCCATTAATACCAACACGCTCAGCAGGAACAGCAGGGTCAGCCAGGAGGTAAAGGGCGCTCCCGGCATCTTGAAGCTGACGTCCGCCGCTTTGCCTTCCTTAATCGCCTTACGCAGGCGCATCTGGCACACCACAATAAAGCCCCACGAAGCGATAATCCCCAGCGAAGCGACGTTCAGGACAATCTCAAACACCTGCGAAGGCACCAGATAGTTGAGGAACACCCCAACGACATACACCGCCAGCGTCGCCAGAATCCCGGCGTAGGGCACGTGGTGGCGGCTCATTTTCGACATAAACTTCGGCGCGGAACCGCCCATCGACATGGAGCGCAGAATACGCCCGGTGCAGTAGAGGCCGGAGTTGAGGCTGGAGAGCGCGGCGGTTAACACCACGATATTCATCACGCTGCCGATATACGGCACGCCCAGCTTCGAGAAGAAGGTGACGAACGGGCTCTGCCCGGCCTGATAGGCATTCCACGGCAGCAGCAGCACCAGCAGCAATACCGAGCCAACGTAGAACAGACCAATACGCCAGATAACGCTGTTAATAGCGCGCGGCACCATGGTCTGCGGATCTTTACACTCGCCAGCGGCGGTACCCACTAGTTCGATAGAGGCGAAGGCGAACACCACCCCCTGTACCAGTACCAGCGCCGGCAGCAGGCCATGCGGGAACAGGCCGCCGTTATCGGTAATCAGGTGGAAACCGGTGGCATTGCCATCCAGCGGCTTGCCGGTGCCAAGAAAAATAGTCCCGACCACCAGAAACGCCACGATCGCCAGAACTTTCACCAGCGCGAACCAGAACTCCATTTCGGCGAACCATTTCACGCCGATCATGTTCATGGTGCCGACAATCGCCAGCGCGCCGAGGGCGAAGACCCACTGCGGGACGTCGCCGAACGCGCCCCAGTAGTGCATATACAGCGCCACGGCGGTGATATCGACGATCCCGGTCATCGCCCAGTTGACAAAGTACATCCAGCCCGCCACGTAAGCCGCTTTTTCACCGAGGAACTCGCGGGCGTAGGAGACGAAGCTGCCGCTCGAAGGGCGATGAAGCACCAGTTCGCCCAGCGCGCGTAGGATAAAAAAAGAAAAGAGGCCGCAGACCAGATAAACCAGCGCCAGGGCCGGTCCGGCCATCTGCAGGCGCGCGCCCGCGCCGAGAAACAGGCCGGTACCGATGGCGCCGCCGATGGCAATCATCTGTACCTGACGGTTGCCCATCGCCTTGTGGTAGCCGGACTCATGCGAATTCAGCCAATGGCGTTTGGCAGCGTGCTGCTCCGCCACGCTAGAGTGTTTTGTATTCATTGATGTCGCTATTTTCCTGTCAAAGTCCATGAGTGGTTCGTGCTGCTGGCTCTCTCATCATTCTGAGGAATGAGATAAGCGAGCATGGCGGAGAATCCTACACGTATCGGAAAATGGACGCACGTAAAAGATTTACGGACCGCACTTGCTTAAATATCAATGAGATCGCCGCGTTCTGCGGGGGGATAATCACCTGGAAATTTCGCTGATCGATTTTGCCCAATGTGCGCTATTATTTTCAGCCCGCTTTTTGCCCGAGAGACCACGATGAAAATCAACGTAGTAGGGACCAGCGGCGTCGGCAAATCTACCCTCGCGCGTCGGCTGGCTCAGGAACTGTCGCTGCCTTATATCGAAATGGATGTGCTCTACTGGCTGCCCGAATGGCAAGGTACGCCGGACGATGAGTTTTACGCCAAACTTGCCACCGCGCTCGCCGCGCCCGGCTGGGTGCTGGACGGCAACTATAACCGCAGCCGCCCGGTAAAATGGCGCGACGTGGATCTGGTGGTGTGGGTGGACTACAGTTTCTGGCGCACGATTCGCCAGGCCGTCTGGCGCGCGGCTTCACGCGCAAGCCGGCGCCAGGAGCTGTGGCCCGGCACCGGCAACTGCGAAACCTTCCGCCGCTCTTTCTTTAGCCGGGACTCCATTATTTTGTGGACGCTGAAAACCTGGCGCAACAATCGCCGGCGCTATCTGGCGGATATGCGCGATCCCCAGTATCAACACATTCGCTTTGTGCGTCTGCGCAACCAGCGGCAGACCGAGGCGCTGGTGCGCGAGCTTCGGCAAAATAGCCGATAATCCCCCGGCTCGCGCTGCGCTTAGCCGGGCTACCGGACCGTAGGTTGCCGGTAACCCGTAGCCCGGGTAAGGCGTTTACGCCGCAACCCGGGGAATATGCCGTGACGTGGCATTGCTGCGGCTTCTTCCCGGCTTTGCGCTGCGCTTAGCCGGGCTACCGGACCGTAGGTTGCCTGTAACCCGTAGCCCGGGTAAGGCGTTTACGCCGCAACCCGGGGAATATGCCGTGACGTGGCATTGCTTCGGCTTCTTCCCGGCTCGCGCTGCGCTTAGCCGGGCTACCGGGCCACAGATTGCTGATAACCCGTAGCCCGGACAGATGCACAGCATCGCCTCCGGGTCAGTTTCCTCGCCGCATATCTAATTTCCGGCAGAGCAAATGTAAATAAATTGTTTCTCACTGACCGCGGCCGCTTTTAATAATGCAGACATGTTAATTCACATGAGCCTGCGAAATGTCTTATCGAATCAGTATCCTGGATAAAAGCCCGCTGGCAGCCGGAGAAACGGCCGCTCAGGCGCTGGCGCGTACATTAACGCTCGCGCAACAGGCGGAAGCCTGGGGCTATCATCGCTTCTGGATAGCCGAACACCACAATACCGAGCAGCTTGCCAGCCCGTCGCCGGAACTGGCGATCGCCTGGATCCTCGGCCAGACCCGCCGGATTCGTGTCGGTTCCGGCGGCGTCATGCTCCAGCACTACAGCCCGTACAAAGTGGCGGAAAACTTCAATATGTTGGCCTCCCTCGCGCCGGGCCGCATCGACCTCGGCGTGGGCAAAGCCCCCGGCGGCCTGCCGCTCTCTACCCGCGCGCTGCAGCAGGGGCTTAATCCCCAGCAAAAAGGGAGTTTTGCCGACCAGCTGGCGCAACTCGATAACTGGCTGTCGTTGACCGAAACCGACGGGGAAGAGAGCGTCCGCGCAACCCCGATCCCGCCGCGCCGCGCTGACGGCTTTCTCCTCGGTGCCAGCCTGGAAAGCGCGCAGCTGGCGGCGCAGCTGGACTGGAACTTCGTCTTCGCCGCCCATCTCAACGGCGATAAGCATCTGCTGCGCGAGGTGTTAACCCGCTGGCGCGAACTGAGCCGTCGAGACGCGATTATTGCCGTCCAGGTCATCGTGGCCGACGATTCTGCCACCGCAGCCGATCTGGCAAACGGCGTGGAAGTATGGGGCGTTGAGCTGGAAAACGGCCAGCGGGTAACCGTCGGCAGCGAAGCTCAGGCGGCCGCGTTTGCCCGCCAGGCGGGTAGCAGGCCGACGCGCATCGCCCGGCGGGAATCGGCGGTGCTATTCGGTACCCCGGAGCAGGTGAAAGCGCAGCTGGATGCCCTGCAGTCGGCGTGGAACATCGACGAATTTATAATCGACACGCCCATTAGCGACGGCGCGGCACGTCTGAACTCCCTGCGTTTGTTGGCCCAGGCGCATTTGAGCGCGGAGGTGCAGCCATGAGTCTTTCCGAACAGCTAATACGCTGGCGGCGCGAACTGCACCAGTACCCGGAACTTTCGCTGCAGGAGGTCGACACCACCGCACGTATTCGCGACTGGCTGCAGAGCGGCGGCATCAGCCTGCTGCCTTATGAACTGAAAACCGGCGCGGTGGCCGAAGTGGGCAGCGGCGATAAGGTGATAGCCCTGCGTGCCGATATCGATGCGCTACCTATCGAAGAGGCGGCCAGCGTGCCGTTTCGCTCGCTGAATGCCGGCGTGATGCACGCCTGCGGGCATGATATTCATACCAGCGTGATCCTTGGCGCAGCCTTACTGCTGAAACAACGCGAAGCGCAGCTTGCAGGACGCGTCCGCATTCTGTTCCAGCCAGCGGAAGAGAGTTTCGGCGGCGCGAAAACCCTGATTCGCGCCGGGGTGCTGGAGGGGGTTTCCGCCATTTTTGGTATGCATAATGAACCGGGCCTGCCTGTAGGCGAGTTCGCTACTCGCGGCGGCGCGTTTTACGCCAACGTCGACCGCTTTGTCTTCAAGGTGACCGGTAAAGGCGCACATGCCGCCCGGCCTCATGAAGGGAAGGACGCCATTCTGCTGGCTAGCCAACTGGTGACCCTGCTGCAAAGCGTCGCCAGCCGCGAAGTGAATACCCTCGATTCCGTGGTGCTTAGCGTGACGCGGATTCAGGGCGGTAATACCTGGAATGTCCTGCCGGAAAGCGTCGAACTGGAGGGGACGTTGCGCACCCACAGTAGCGAAGTCCAGCAGCGGGTAAAGGCGCGGGTGAGCGAAATCGCCGCCGGGTTCGCCAGCGCTTTCGGCGCGCAGATCGATGTGTTCTGGTATGCCGGGCCGACCGCGCTGGTCAATGATGAGCGCTGGGCGACATTCGCCAGCGACGTGGCCGATAAGTCCGGCTACCGCACGCATCATGCGGATCTCCATCTCGGCGGCGAAGATTTTGCCGTTTATCTCCAGCATATACCCGGCGCCTTCGTCAGCATCGGCAGCGCCAGCGAGTTTGGTCTTCACCATCCGGCGTTTAACCCGGATGAGCGGTTGATCGCGCCGGCGGCGCACTATTTTGCCGATCTGGCAGAGCAGGCATTAAAAGAACTTTAATTATTCAGGGTCATAGACTAAGGATTAACGATGTCTGAACAACGGCAGCTGCGTATTGGCACTATATTACATGGCGCATCGGGAAATATGTCGGCATGGCGCCATCCGGCCGCGCTGGCGGACGCCAGTATTAACTTTGAGTTCGTTAAGCAGACGGCGTTAAAAGCGGAAGAGGGCAAGCTCGATTTTATTTTTGTCGCCGACGGCTTATATATTAATGAAAAATCGATCCCGCATTTTTTAAATCGTTTTGAACCGCTCACCGTATTATCCACCCTGGCGGCAGTAACTTCGCGTCTGGGCCTGGTCGGCACCCTATCGACCTCCTACAGCGAACCCTTTACCACTGCCCGCCAGTTTGCCAGCCTCGATCATCTGAGCGGCGGGCGCGCGGGCTGGAATGTGGTTACCTCGCCGCTGGAGGGCTCGGCGAAAAACTTCTCCCGCGCGCAGCATCCGGACCATGCGCTGCGCTACCGCATTGCCGACGAATATCTGCAGGTTGTCAAAGGTCTGTGGGACTCCTGGGAGCAGGACGCGTTTATTCGTAATAAAGAGAGCGGCCAGTTCTTTGATAAAAATAAGCTGCATACCCTTAATCATCACGGCGATTTCTTTAAAGTAGCCGGTCCGCTAAATATTGCCCGCACCCCGCAGGGGCGACCGATTATCTTTCAGGCGGGCGCATCCGATGACGGCAAAAAATTAGCCGCGAGCCACGCCGACGCTATTTTTACCCATCAGGAATCTCTGGCGGAAGCCCAGGCCTTTTATCGCGACGTCAAAAGCCAGCTGGAAGCGCATGGCCGCCGGGACAACGAACTGCATATTTTCCAGGGCGTCAGCGTCATCGTTGGCGACAGCGCCGAGGATGTAGAGCAGCAATACCAGACCACCGCCGCGCTGGTATCGATTGACGACGCGCTCAATTACCTTGGCCGCTATTTTGAGCATCACGACTTTGCCCAGTATCCGCTGGATGAGGCGTTCCCGGATATCGGCGATCTCGGGCAGAACAGCTTTCGCAGCACCACCGATGAGATAAAACGCAACGCCCGCGAACGCGGCCTGACGCTGCGCCAGGTGGCGCTGGAGGCGGCCAGCCCGCGACCGCGTTTCTCTGGCACCGCCGAAGAAGTGGCCGATGGTTTGCAGCTGTGGTTTGAACAGCGCGCGGCGGACGGTTTTATTATCCAGGGCGGCACGCCGGACACCTTCCCGCGCTTTGTGGATCAGGTCGTGCCCATTCTTCAGCAGCGCGGATTATTCCGCCAGGAATATCCCGGCGCCACGCTGCGCGAAAGCTTAGGGCTGGCAGAGCCCGTCAATCAATTCCAAAAAAAATAATAGAGAAAACCCGCTATGCAGAAAACGCAGAAAAAATCGCTACTCCTGGCGCTTGCGCTGGCAGTTAGCGCCTCATCCTGGGCGCAGAACGTCACGATCAACGGCACCGGAGTGAGCCTTGAAGCTAATAAAACGCCGATTCATACGGCGAAAAACCCGCAGGCTATCGCGCAGCTGCCCAAAGATCTTCACCTGGCGGTGCCGGGCAAACTGACCGTCGCGGTCGCCGCACTGAACTCGCCGCCGCTGACCGTGTTTTCCGACGATAACAAAACCCTGCTCGGCAGCGAAGTGGACATCGCCCGCCTGGTGGCCGACAGCCTTGGGCTTGAGCTGAACGTGGTACCGACCTCATGGGAAGACTGGCCGCTCGGCGTCGCCTCCGGCAAATATGATGCGGCGGTCAGCAATATCACCGTAACCAAAGAGCGCAAAGAGAAGTTTGACTTCGCCACCTACCGCAAAGATTCACTGGGTTTCTACGTCAAGAGCAGCAGTCCGCTTAGCAAAATTGAAAAAGCGGAGGATATCGCCGGGCTGCGGATTATCGTCGGCTCCGGTACCAATCAGGAAGCCATTCTGCTGGCGTGGAATGCCGAGAACGTCAAGAAGGGGCTGAAGCCGTTTACCCCGGTTTATACCAAAGATGACGCCGCCCAGACCCTGGCGCTGCAGTCCGGGCGCGCCGACGCCTTCTTCGGCCCCAACGTGATCGGCGCGTGGAAAGCGGCGCTGACGGGTAAAACGAAGCTGGTGGGCAGCGTTGACGGCGGCTGGCCGAAGGCGGCGCATATTGCCGTGACGGTGAAAAAAGGCAGCGGCCTGGTTGAACCGGTACAGACGGCGCTGAACGGCGCTATCCGCAGCGGCGACTACGCGAAGGTGCTGAACCGCTGGGGAGAAGGCGTGGAGAGCATCCCGCAATCGGAAATTAACCCGGCCGGACTCGGCGACTAACAGGAGGCATGATGAGCGATCTATTCCGCGATGTCTCTCCGGAAGCGCCGGAGCTGCAGCCGATTATTGAGGGCCTGTTCGGCGAGTACGCCGCGCGCTACGGCGACTACTTTTCCCGCGATGCCGAAGTCGAGCTGACCGAGTGGTATCTGGCGCCGCAGGGGCTATTTATCGTGCTGGAGCGCGAGGGTGAAATTATCGCCACCGGCGCGTACAAACCGAAAGACGCCCATACGGCGGAAATCAAACGTATCTGGACCCATCGTCGTCTGCGCCAGCAGGGGCTGGCGGCGAAAGTGGTGCAGGAGCTGGAGCGTCGGGCGCTGCTTGCCGGCTACAGCCATATCTATTTGACCACCGGTTTTCGGCAGCCGGAAGCGGTGCGGCTCTACCTCAGCCAGGGCTACGAGGCGCAGTTTGACCTCAGCCGCGATCCGGAAGAGTACAGCCTGCCGCCGTTCGATGGCCGACTGCGCTTTACGAAAGCGCTGGCGGTCAGCGCGCTAAGCCAGAGCGCTTAAGGAGTCAATATGCATACCCCGGAAACGATTAAGGTTGTTCCCGCACGCTATCCGCTGCGGGCGGTCGGCGCGGCGCTGGCGCTGCTGGCGCTGGCGGTGGTGATTCAGTCCGTCGCCTTTAACCCCCGCTGGGAGTGGGGCGTTTTTGCCCGCTGGTTCTTTGACCCGGTGATCCTCGAGGGCCTCGGGCAGACGCTGCTGCTGACCCTGCTGGCGACGGCGCTGAGCGTGATTCTCGGCGGTCTGCTGGCGCTGGCCCGCCTCTCCAGCTCATGGTTGCTGAGCAGTTTGGCCTGGGGCTATATCTGGTTGTTCCGCTCGCTGCCGCTGATCGTGGTGCTGATTATTCTCTACAACTTCTCTTATCTCTACGACAGGTTATCGATCGGTATCCCGTTCACCGGCATTAGCTGGGCCAGCTTTGAGACCATCAACGTGCTGGGGCAGTTTTCCACCGCCGTTGTCGGGCTGACACTCGTGCAAAGCGCCTATACCGCCGAAATTATCCGCGGTGGCTTCCTTGGCGTCGATCACGGTCAGTATGAAGCGGCGGCGGCACTGGGGCTTCCGGCCAGCCGTCGTACCCTGCGCATTATCCTGCCGCAGGCGCTGCGCACCATTTTACCGGCGGGCTTTAACGAAATTATCAGCCTCGCCAAGGGGACGGCGATGGTTTACGTGCTGGCGATGCCGGAGCTGTTTTACACCATCCAGATGATCTACAACCGCACCCAGGAAGTCATTCCGCTGCTGATGGTCGGTGCCGCCTGGTATCTGGTGATCACCAGCGTGCTGTCGCTGATTCAGTATCTGGTCGAACGCGGCCTCGCCCGCAGCGAACGCCGCTCGGCGGTCAATACCGCCCGCAGCAGTCGTCGCGCTGAACCCGTTCGCCGCCCACAACCGCAGGAGCCTGCCCATGTCCCACTCTCGTAACGGTCATATCTCCATTACCGGCGTCAGCAAATACTTTGGCCGGCATAAAGCGCTGGATGATGTGTCGCTGGAAATCGAACCCGGCACGGTAACGGTGATCCTCGGGCCGTCCGGCTCGGGAAAATCGACGCTGCTGCGGGCAATTAACCACCTGGAGCGCGTCGATGAAGGCTTTATCCAGATCGATGGCGACTATATCGGCTATCGCCGCAAAGGCGACAAGCTGTACGAACTGAAAGAGAAAGAGATCCTCCGCCAGCGGGTCAACGTCGGCTACGTATTTCAGAACTTCAATCTGTTCCCGCATCTGACGGTGCTGGAAAACCTGATTGAAGCGCCCATCGCCCACAAACAGGCGACCCGCAAAGAGGCTATCGCGCGGGCGTATGACCTGCTGGACGTGGTCGGACTGCGCAACAAAGCCGATGCCTGGTCGCGACACCTGTCCGGGGGACAGCAGCAGCGCATCGCCATTGCCCGGGCGCTGGCGCTGAACCCGCGGGTGATTTTGTTTGATGAACCGACCTCCGCGCTTGATCCTGAGCTGGTGGGGGAAGTGCTGGATGTGATTAAAAAGCTGGCGCGCTCCGGCACTACCCTGGTGGTGGTGACCCATGAAATCGGCTTTGCGAAAGAGGTGGCGGATCGGGTGGTGTTTATGGTCGACGGCAAAATTGTCGAGCAGGGCAGCAGCGACGCCGTGCTGAACCACCCTCAGCACCCGCGGACGCGGCAGTTCTTATCGAGGGTATTAGCGGCATGAGAAACGGACTTTTGGCCCTGACATTATTGTCTTTATCCGCGGCATCGCAGGCGGCTATCGACCTGCGCGCCAACGAGCAGCCGCTGCCGGTGATCCGTGATGAGCAGGCGATCGCGAAGATCCCGGCAAATTACGCTTTCGTCGAGCCGGGCACCTTAACGGTGGCGATTTCGGCGCTCAACTCGCCGCCGCTGGCGCTGTTGGCCAGCGATAACCGCACGCGTATCGGCAGCGACCCGGATATCGCCCGGCTGCTGGCCGGCAGCCTCGGGCTGAAGCTGAAGCTGGTGCCCACCGCTTGGGAGGACTGGCCGCTGGGGGTGACTTCCGGTCGCTACGATGTGGCGCTGGTCAATATTGCGGTGACCGAGCAGCGAAAAGAGAAGTTTGATTTTGCGACCTATCGCGTCGATTCGCTGGCCTTTTCCGTGAAATCGACCAGTGATATCGCCAGCGTCAACGGACCGGAGGATCTCGCGGGTAAAAAGGTGATCGTCGGTTCCGGGACCAATCAGGAGCGGATTTTGCTCGGCTGGAACGCCGAAAATGAAGCCGCCGGGCGTCAACCGGCGCTGCCGGTCTACCTGACCGATGACGCTTCGGGCAACCTTTATATTCAGTCCGGGCGCGCGGATGTGTTTTTTGGGCCGCAGTCGGTGGCAGCCTATAAAGCGGCGCTCAGCGGCAAAACCAAAGTCGTCGGCCTGGGGCCGAAAAAAGCGTACGTTGCCACGACGACCAAAAAGGGTAACGGCCTGGTGGTGGCGCTGCAGGCGGCGCTGAATGGCGCGATTGCTCGCGGGGAATACCAGAAGGTGCTGGCGCGCTGGGGCGAGCAGGGCGAAGAGGTGACGCAATCGACGGTGAACCCGCCGGGGATCACCTACTAAAAAACCGCTGTTTCACAGGAGTGTGATGCGAAACAGCGGGGGCGAATCCTCGCCAGGGTGTTAAATCAGGCGGCGCGCGGGGTCAGCGTTAAACGATCCAGCGGCCCGACGATAAACAGATAAGAGAACAGGCCCAGTACGCCCATGGAGCCGACGTACAGGATGGCGTAATCAAACGAGTGGGTGTTGGCGATGATCACGCCGATGACCAGCGGCGTGATAATACTCGCTAGGTTGCCGCACATGTTGAACACGCCGCCGGCAATACCGAGCATTTCCTTCGGCGAGGTGTCGCTCAGCACGCACCAGCCGAGGTTACCGAAACCTTTAGCAAAGAAGGCCACGCTCATGGCGGCGATCACCACCACTTCCGAGGTGGTGTAGTTGGCGACAACAATCACGCAGGAGAGCAGCATGCCGCAGATCACCGGCAGCTTGCGGGCGGTCGTCAGGCTGTAGCCGCGTTTCAATAGCCAGTCCGAGAACACGCCGCCGAGCAGGCCGCCGATAAATCCGGCAATGGCCGGGATACTGGCGACAAAGCCGACTTTCAGGATCGACATACCTTTGGCCTGGTAAAGATAGGTGGGAAACCACGTCAGGAAGAACCAGGTAATAGACGTCACGCAGAACTGGCCGATATAAACCCCGATCATCATGCGATTGACGCAGACGCTTTTAATCTGCGCGAGGGTTAATTTCTGCTGCGTTTTTTTCGTGCCTAATTCCGGCTCGCCGCCGCCTTCACGAATATAGTCGAGCTCCTGCTGATTAATATTCGGGTGGTTAGACGGGTCTTTCACTTTTGCCAGCCAGAATATCCCGAGCACGACCCCGATAGCGCCAATATAATAAAATACGTAATGCCAGCTTAAATTATGCAGAATAATGGTCATCAGCGGCGTAATAATCCCCAAAGAGATATACTGCGCGGCCTGATAGACCGAGGTGACGAATCCGCGCTCTTTATTGGGAAACCATTGCACGCTCAGACGGCTGTTGGCGGGGAAGGCTGGGGCTTCAATCGCCCCCATCATCAGGCGCAGAATAACCAGCGCTACCAGCGGGCTGGCGAACAGATAGATGGTGCCCTGGAACATAGTGACGATCGACCAACCAATGAGCGCGCAGCCGTAGACCAGCCGCGAACCATATTTATCCAGCAGCCAGCCGCCGGGTATTTGCATAATGACGTAGGAGATACCAAAAACAGAAAAGGCCAGCCCCATTGCCTCGGGATCAAAGCCTAGCTCTTTGCTCATAATAGGCGCGACGACGGACAGCGTTGCCCGGTCGGCGTAATTAAATACGGTAGCCAGAAATAAAAACAGTAATATACTGTAACGCACGTTGCTGCGTTTTAATTGCTGTTGCATTTTAATCAACTCCTTTGCAGGGTTGTGTATTGTGGGTACAGGCAATAAGAGATATTTCCCCGGGAGGGCTACAGGTTTTCAGTCGTCTGCGGACCGGTAGCCCGGACAGATGCGCTGCATCGCCTCCGGGAAAATGCGGTATTCTCCTGGGGGCGGCGCTTGACGCGCCTTACGCGGGCTACGGGGCCTGTAGCCTGGATAAGGCGTTTACGCCGCCATCCGGGGAATTCGGTTAAGGGCGTTTACCAAACTCGCAGCTTTGCTGGGTCCAGCGGCGGGCCTGTTCGCTCAGGGTAAAGCCCAGGCCGTGGCGTTCGGAAACCCACATCCGCCCGTCGCGCAGCTCCAGCTGTTCGTTAAACAGCGGGTTCAGCCATTCGAAGTGCTCCAGCCACGGCTCGAGCGGGTAGGCGGCGGCGAGATGCAGGTGTACCTCCATCGCAAAGTGCGGGGCCAGCTTGCGACCGTGCTTCGCCGCCAGATCCATAATCTTCAGGAACGGGGAGATCCCGCCGACGCGCGGGGCATCCGGCTGAACAAAGTCGCTGGCGTTGCCGAGGATCAACTGCTCGTGTTCACGGAAGCTGGTCAGCATCTCGCCGGTGGCAATCGGCGTATCCAGCGCGGCAGCGAGCTGTGCGTGGCCTTCAACGTCGTAGGCGTCAAGGGGTTCTTCAATCCAGATCAGGTTGAACTGCTCCATTTTGCGCCCCATGCGGATGGCGGTTTCGCGATCCCACTGCTGGTTGGCGTCGACCATTAACGGGAAATCATCGCCCAGCACCTCGCGCACTGCCGTCAGGCGACGAATATCCTCAGTGGTATTCGGCTGACCGACCTTCAGCTTAATCCCGCCAATCCCATTCTCACGGGAGATAGCCACGTTTTTCAACACCTGATCCAGCGGCGTATGCAGGAAGCCGCCAGAGGTGTTGTAGCACTGGACGGAATCGCGGTGCGAGCCGAGCAGCTTCGCCAGCGGGAGTCCGGCGCGTTTGGCTTTCATATCCCACAGCGCAATATCGATAGGAGAGATGGCCTGTACCGCCATACCGCTGCGGCCTACGGAAGCACCGGCCCACAGAAGTTTGGTGTAGATCTTGTCGATATCGTTGGGGTCTTCGCCGAGCAGATTATCGGCGATCTCTTTGGCGTGGGCGTAAATGCCCTGGCCGCCCGCGCGCTTGGAATAGCTAAAGCCGACGCCTTCAAAGCCGTCCCGGGAGCGGATTTCGGCGATGATGATCGCTACTTCGGTAAGCGGTTTTTGCCGACCGGTCAGAACTTTTGCATCGCTAACGGGGGTCGCCAGCGGCAGAAAGGCCAGCGACAGTTTGACGTGTTCAATGCGGTCGCCGGTCTCTGCGGCGGTTTTGACGCCAGACGCTTTGGCGTAGGTCACGGACTCGGAATTAGCGCTCGTGGTCATAGTTAGTTCCCTTTTAGTGATAAAATGTTTGCGCTAACATTTTTAATCCTGAAATTGTCCTGGCGCTACGACAGTGATTTTAATTTGTACAAATGATCACAATTAGCGGTTATAAAGGGTAAAATTATGCAGTGCAGGTCACGATCCAAATAGGTTTGTGAAAATTCACAAAGAATAATGATAGCGATAACATTTTATTTTTCAGATCGTTGATTCTATTGAAGATGTCGTGGTGGCCGCTGGCAATTGCGCGGGCCATCATCAATAATGCCCACAGAAAACGACTCAACACAGGGGCTTAGTCGTGAAAAGCAGAAAACCGACGCGGGCGCCGACGCTGGATGATGTAGCCCGTAGCGCCGGGTTGTCGTCGATGACGGTCAGTCGGGCGCTGAATACGCCGCAGCTGGTACGGCCAAAAACGGTCGAGAAAGTGATGCAGGCGGTGCAGGCGACGGGCTACATTCCCAACGCGCTGGCCGGCGGCCTGGCCTCCAGGCGCAGCAAGCTGGTGGCGGTAGTGGTGCCGCAAATCAACAACAATATGTTTGTCGATACCATCCAGGCGTTAAGCGATACCCTGGCGGCGCGCGGCTACCATATGCTGCTGTGCGTAGCGGGCTACAGCCGACAGACCGAAGCCGAGCTGGTAGCAACCTTACTCTCCCGGCGTCCGGATGGCGTGGTGTTGACCGGCATTCAGCACGCCCCGGCGTTGAAGAAGACGATTCTCAACGCCGCTACGCCGGTAGTGGAGATCTGGGATCTCACCCCGACGCCGCTGGATATGCTGGTTGGTTTTTCGCATGAAAAAGTCGGTGAAACTATTGGCGAATATTTGCTGGAAAAAGGCTACCGTCGCCCGGGCCTGCTGTGGGCCGGCGACGCCCGCGCGACGTTGCGAAAGCAGGGACTCTGCGCCCGGCTGGCCAAAAATGGCCTTGACGATGCGCCGCAGGTCGTAGTGCCGCTTCCGGCATCACTGGCGCTGGGGCGTCGCGGCCTGGCCGAGCTGGTGGCTGGCGGCGAGTTTGACGTTATCGTCTGCAGCTCTGATACCCTTGCCCAGGGGGCGATTATGGAAGCTGAAAGCCGGGGTCTGCGTGTGCCGCAGGATCTGGCGGTGATCGGTTTTGGCGATCTGGACTTCGCCGCCAGCAACCGTCCGGCCATCACCACCGTCAGCGTCGACCGTCACGCCATCGGTGAGCAGGCGGCCACGCTGCTTGCCGACCGCATCGAAGGCGGCGGTGAAGGGGACGTGATTATTGATATCGGCTTTCACCTGGTGGCGCGCGAGTCGGCGTAGGGCGTTCTAAAGCGGCATCGCGCTATCGATCCTATACTGCAAAATGGCTAAACCTGTCGCCGCTCTGTTCCTGAGCGGCAAATTCATCGAGGGCGCAGAATATGATCACCGTCTATGGCGTACCCGGCTGGGGCTCAACAATTAGCGAACTGATGCTGACGCTGGCCGGTATCCCGTACCATTTTGTTAACGTTGAGGGCTTTGACCAGCCGGGCCCGCAGCGCGACCGCCTTAAAGAGATAAACCCGCTGTGTCAGGTGCCGACCCTGACGCTTGAAGACGGCAGCGTGATGACCGAATCCGCCGCTATTGCCCTGATGATCCTCGACAGACGGCCGGATCTCGCCCCGGCGCCCGCATCGCCGCAGCGGCATGCCTTTCAGCGTCTGCTGATCTGGCTGGTGGCGAACGTCTACCCCACCTTTACCTTTGCGGATTACCCCGAACGCTGGGCCGCCGATGCGCCAGAGCAGCTGCGGGAAAGCTGCATCAGATATCGCAAATCGCTCTATTTGTGGCTGGAGGAGCAACTTGCCGCCGCGCCGTATGCCTTGGGCGCGGAGATAACCCTGTTGGACTGCTATATTGCGGCGATGTGCGCCTGGGGCCCGCGCCGGGAGTGGTTTGCGGCCCATACGCCAAAATTCGTCGCCGTGGCGGATGCGGTGTATCGCCATCCCAAACTCCAATCCGTGCTGCATCGCAACGAGCTGATTTAAAGCACAAAATGAGAACCGAACGTCGCCTGCTATGATAGTTTTATTGTCCTGACAATAAGGAGCCTGCTATGCCGCACGTTGATATAAAATGTTTTCCCCGCGAGCTGAATGATGAACAAAAAACGGCGCTGGCCGCCGATATTACCGAGGTGTTGATTCGCCATCTGAACAGCAAAGAGAGTTCAGTGAGCGTGGCCCTGAAGCAGGTTGAGCCGAGCGACTGGCAGCAGGTGTGGGACAGCGAAATCGCCCCGCAGATGGAACAGTTGATTAAGAAACCGGGCTATAGCATGTAACCCGGTTTCTTCCCCGGAGGCGATCAGCATTCCCGGAGGCGATGCTGCGCATCTGTCAGGGCTACGCGTTCTCAGTGGTCTGCTATCCGGTAGCCCGGGCAGGCGTATCGCGCCGCCCCCGGGAGCGGGGGCACTGAAGCCAGGCCATGAGCGATACGTCTTGTCCTGGACCAACGCGTTACAATGTACCGGGTACATGAAATCCTTTGATTACTGTACACAGTACATATATATTGTCTGGTAAGTCGTAAGGACATCAGGGAATGAGATGTTTACTTTTATTGAACTACAAGGCTTCAGTAAGCGACGCCAGGTGCTGTTACCGGATGATGAATTTCGGGCCTTTCAGGAAATCCTGATCAATGATCCTGAGGCAGGTGACACCATTTCGGGAACCGGAGGTTTTCGTAAAATCCGCTGGAGTCGTCCCGGAACGGGCAAGCGCGGCGGCGTGCGGGTGATTTACTATAATGTAACGATAAAGGGAAGAATTTACCTGGCGCTCATCTATCCTAAAAGTGAACAGGATGAATTAAGCCAGGAGCAGAAAAAAATGTTAAGGCAGGTTGCTGAGTTATTAAACTAGCCAAGAAACATAAAGTGAGGCTGAGCTATTAATGATTGAAACATCGATAGCGCCAGAGAGCCAACTGAGGTGTATATGAAAGACGAATTGTTTGCCGATCTGCTGGCTAGTGCAGAAGAGATGATCAGGATTGAGAAGGGTGAACTAACGCCGAAGGTGCACCACGTTCATACCTTCAGCGAAGTTGATGTGAAAGCGATACGCGAAGCCACCGGTTTAAAACAGCAGGACTTCGCCGCCGCCGTTGGCGTTAGCTATGAGCTGGTTAAAAGCTGGGAAACGAAACGACGTCATCCAACCGGCGCATCCAGAAAGCTGCTTTTATTGCTTCAGGGCAATCCATTGATTATCAACTTGTTGAAGGTTATTTGAAACGTTATTTTTCGAAAGGAAAATGGCAGAATTTGCCCTCTTTCGTAATCGAGGGTCTTTAAAAAGGAGAGTATTACGTATGGAAACTGATGAATCTATTTTGACAGAAGTCGAGAAATACAGCGCTCATATCGATAGGTTTAGATCGCGAGCAAATACTCATGGTATCTGGCTTTTTATTGCTACGCTTGGATGCTGGGGAGTAACTGATCCCTATATTAGGATGCTGGCATTTATTATGCTCTTCATTATTTTTTTTGTTTCTTCTACACGGTAGCTTTCCAGGTGAAAAGCGAACGTTTAAAAAGATTCACGATGATATAAAAATAAAATGCTCAATAACTTAACACCAGAGCAACAGCAAGAAAGGTTTCACGATCTTCTCATCGTCGAGAAAAAACGAAAGTCACTTATTGGAATTATAAAAACAACCTTTGTCTTTATAGCCTGTTATGGTTTTTATTTTATTAGTTTATTTTACTTCATACAGAACTGGCATTGTGACAAAGTTACAGCGTGTATTTAAATAAACCCGTCCAGGCGTTTGCCCCGGACGGGCTGCCTTCTTAAAACCAAATCTCCGTCTGCACGCCAAAGTTCCAGTTTCCTCCGGCGGTGAAGCCTTTACTGCCGAAATCATCGTTGATCGCGTAGCGATCCAGGTCTTTATCCCAATTCATCCACGTGACAAAGAAACGTATCTCCGGCCTCGCTTTGATATCAAACACATCGCCCACTTTAAACGTCGGGGCGAAGGTCAGCTTGTAAAAATCGCCGCTCACCGCCTGGTATTGATGCACGCCGCTGTCATAGCGATAGGTTCGGCCGTTGGGATTCAGGTCCATATATTGCCAGGACGCCTCGTACAGCAGGGCGAAGTTGCGGGTGATGCCCTGGGAAACCCGCAGGTTAAAGGTTGCCCAATCGTAGCGGTCGCCATCGCGGTAGCGATCTTCGCTATGCTGGGCGATAACCGATGGCGCAAGCTGCCAGTTTTTGCCCAGCGGTAAAATACCGTAGGACGCAAAGCGCAGTGATTTGGCGTTTTCAGTAAGATCGCCGTCGCTGCCCGGCTGGCGCGCCTCGGCGCCCAGCCCGCCGCCGTACTGCAGGGCGCTCTCCGATACGCCCGGCGCGAGGCCATAGAATTGCTGTTTGTCGTGATACGCCAGCATCGCGTAGTAGCCGTTTTTCGCCGTATTATCGCTGCGCAGAGCGTAACTGCCGGTGGTCGAGGTATTATCTTTGAGGTCATCATTGCCCTGGGCGGTCATCGCCGTGGTCATCAGCTGCCAGTTGTTCCAGAAGTGGTTGGCGGTGAACATCAGGTTCTGGATATCGTTATCTTCATAATTATCGCTACCCAGGTCGCCAAAGCTGCGCGCATAAACCGAGTAGTCGCCGCGCAGCGTGCTATTCCAGTTGACGTCATTGATCCCGCCGCCGGTACCGCCGAGGAACATAATATCGCTATCGGTAAAGTGGATATCGAAATTATCGCGGTCGAAACGCTTGCCCGCCCAGATGGAGGCGCTCCTGAACGGCCCGGAAAAATCGGCGAAATTACCCATCTCTACGTACAGCTGGCGCACGTTCAGATGGTGGCTATCGTTATCCTGCACCCACGGATCCGGGTTGGTCGCGCCGTCGGCTAGCATGGTTTTAAAGTGCGCCCACGACCCGTCGCTGAAGGTCATTTTTTTGCCGAAGCTCAGCTCCACGTAGTTATCTTTCTCATTGCCGAGACGGCCAACGTGGGCATCGCCGTTGAGCGAACTGGCCGGGGAGACACCCGGACCGCCGCGCGCGCCTTTGCCGTGGCTGTTGACCAGCATCCCGGAGCGTGCGTAGGCGTTAAATTCAAAGCCATCGCTCAGGCGGGTTTTCGCCAGCTGTTTGTCGGCAGCCTGCTGTTTTTGCTCCGTCGCTGCGGTGCGCTGACTGAGGGTCTGCACCTGCTTTTCCGCCGCCGCCGCACGCTGTTCTGCCGCGCTGGTGCGCAGCTCCGCCTGCTGCGCCCGACGTTTAGCCTCTCCGGCCTCCTGCTCCGCATGGTTAAGCCGGGCCTCCAGCTGCGCCAGACGTTGTTCAACGCTGAGCGGGGCCGCACTCGCGCCGTAAGCCGAAAAAAGGGCGCAGCAAACCGCTGCGCTAATCAAAGAGATACGCATAGTAATCCTTATTTTTTCAGAGGTATGAAGGGTATGCAGCGCCTTACAGGGCGTGGTTTTCTCCGGCGACTGATGACGAATCCGACGTCGCGCGACGTCCGGCATCAAGGTCGGCGCGGATCTGCTCGTACTGGTCGTCGAGGCGGTAGAAACGGCCTATCCACAGCATTGAAGCCACAATCAGCAGCGCCGGGATATAGAGGTAGCAGGCTTTAATGGCCAGCATCGCGCTGTCGCTTTGCGTCTGGTTAGCGATATAACCGCCGGATGAGAGCAGGGCCCCGGTAATGGCTCCCGCGCCCGCCATCGCCACCTTGCCAAGAAAGCCGTTGATGGAGGTTAAAATGCCGGCGGTATTGATGCCGGTTTTCCATACTCCGTAATCCACCGGATCGGCTTGCATAGAGAAGTAAATTGCCGTGCGCTGTCCGGCGCCAAGCGAGAGTACGACCGCTCCGGCAACCAGACCCCAGCTGTTAACGCCTGCCGCCATCATCATGCCCATGCCGACCAGGTTGATCGCGCTGGCCACCAGGTAGACGTGGCGTTTTTTCATGCGGCTGGCGAGCAGCGGTACGGTGAGGGTACCCAGCAGCGGTACGAAGGTGGAGATCCCGGCGACGATCGCCGTGAGATCGCTATTGCCGACGTAGTAGTGGAAGAAGTAGACCAGCGCCCCGGTCTGGAAGAAGAACGCGCCCCACATCAGGAAAATATTAATGGCGAAGACGAACCACGGCCGGTTGGCGCGCAGGCTAACCCACGCGCGTTTTAACGTCATGCGCTCCTGCGTAATGCTGATATTTTCTTTAACATTACGAAAGCTCACCAGCAGGAAAAAGGTGGCAATAACGCCGAAAACCACCGCCGTATAGAAGAAGCCGTGCTGCTGATTGCCTTTCCCCAGCGCGCCAACCAGCGGCAGAGTGGCGACCGCGACAATAGTCGCGCCGAGCGAGCCGAGCAGAATACGCACCGCCGACAGCGTGGTGCGCTCCCGCGAGTCGTTCGTCAGAAACGGCAGCATGGCGCAGAACGGAATGTTGACGAGGGTGTAGAGAAACGACAGGCACAGGTAGGTGATAAAAGCGTAGATCAGCTTACCAATGGTGCTGAAATCCGGCACGTAGAAGGCCAGAATACACAGCAGCCCGAAGGGAACCGCGCCTATCAACAGGTAGGGACGACAGCGTCCCCAACGGGTGGCGGTATTGTCGATAACCAACCCCATCAGTACATCGGCAACGCCGTCCACCAGGCGCGTAACGAGGAACATCAGGCCAACGTAATAGGCGGGCAGCCCCATCACGTCGGTGTAAAAGAACATCAGATAAAGAGAGATCATCTGCCACACAAGGTTGCAGGAGAGGTCGGCGATGCCATAGCCAAGGCGCTGCCGCCACAGGGTAAAGGTTGTTTCTGCCATAAAAATACACTCGCTTATCGTTGTTGTTAAAGTCCGTACTGGCGAATAAACCAGGCCGGAGTGCAGCTCCACGCATGGCAGTAACTGTTGATCAGTTTGCTGCCATAAGGGGAAAAGTCAGGATGCGCCGGGTCGAAGATTTCCCAGAAAGTATCGGCGCCGTAGTCGACCATGGCGCCCCAGTAGGCCTTGAGCTGCGCAATCGCTTCATCCCGCAGCCCGCACTGCAGTAGGGCGGCGATATAGTGGTGACGCAGATACGGCGTGTTCATGGCGACGGCGGGGGGATTTTTCTCCAGGTTGCGCATGATCTCCCGTCGCTGCTGCGGCGTGCCGATTTCTGCCAGCACCAGCCAGATTTGCGATGCCCAGGAGACCTGGCGCTGGGGGCCGCTGACGTAGAAGCCCTGCTGCTCGTCCCAGAACGAATCAAGCGCTGCCGCTTTAAGCTGCTGTAAACGCTGGCGATAGCTTGCGGCCAGCTCAGGTTCGAAACGCTCCGCCAGCCAGACGGCGCGCTGCAGGCAGTAAATCAGTACCCCCTGCGCCGCCGCCTGTTTATTCAGCGACGCTTGCCAGTCGATAAACACCCACCATTCGTCGCTATCGCGCACAATACCGGAGGGGCCGCAGCGGCTTAGCGCCAGTTCTACCTGACGGCGCGCCGTGGGCCACAGCTCGCGCGCCGTTTCAATGTCCTCGGTGCTTTGCAAATGGTTATAAAGAACGTCGACAAAAAACAACGAATAATCAAACAGAAAGGTATCGTCCGCAACGATATCCGGCTGGACGAACACATTAGCCGACACCATCCCGTCCTCGCGAGTATGCCCGGCGAAAAGGTACAGACAGCGGCGCACCAGATCGTGGCGGGCGAAGGTGACCTCGTTCACCAGCGCCTGCAGGCGTAAATCGCCGAGCCACAGGCGGCGGTCGCGTTTGGGCCCATCTTCAAACACCTCCTGCATGCAGTTTTGTAGGGTCAGAACGGCAATGCTATCGATGGCCTGGAGCTGCGGGTCGGAGGTTGCCGCCGCCGGGCATGCGCCGCTGGCTGAGGTAACGGCATTAACCTGGATCTGGTCAAACTGCAGACGAAACTTGCGCGAAACGGCTTTTACCTCCACCTTCAGGTAGCGGAAGCAGTAGCGGCGCGGGAGGTCAACTTCGGCGGGCAGGACATCAAGCCACAGATCTTGCTGCTGCAGCCAGCTGCTGCTGAGCCAGCCTTGATAATCGCTGAACGGTTCGCACACTTCGCTCAGCGTTTCGCCGAAGGTGAATTGCAGATGGGCCGGAGCGTCCGGCGGGCTCCCGGCGCTCCGGCAGAGAAAATGCAGGTAGCCAACGTAATGGCTGCCAAAATCAATAATGACGCTATCGCCGCTGGTCAGCTCGCGCTGGTAAAACGCGGCCAGGGTGCTCACCGGCTCGGCGCGCCAGCCAAAGAGCGCCGCGGCGTCGGCGCGGGCTTCCACCACCGCGCTCGGCAGATGCGCCTCACGGCGCAGCGCGGGCCGGAGCGCCTCGGCGATGCGTAAAAAATGCGGGTGGCGAGTCATCGTGACCTGAGAATTATGCTGAATTGCCTGTGACATACTGCGTCCTCTGTGTTTAATTGTCCGCAGCATAAGACGCCGCCGCCCGCGGCAACCACTCTGGCAATGCCAATGCATTTGACAAAATGGCACTGATAATGGGGTGGGCGGGTTGGCGATCACAATTCCACAAATCTGACTCGTGGCCGCCGGTGAAATGCATTATCTTGCCCATGCACCGTATGTTGTTTTGGACTTGATCGATGATGTTAACCGTTGAGTATTATTTCACCCATCCTCAGGATAAGCTGGGGATGTACGCCAGTGACCCGGAAGATAATAGCCATGAACACAGTCACGAATTTGCTGAACTGGTGATCGTTGAGCAAGGACACGGTTTACACGTTATTAATGGCCGGCCATTATATATTCAACAGGGGGACGTTTTTTACGTTCAGCCGGGCGATGTACATTATTATGATGAGCTGGGAACGCTGAAGTTAATTAACATATTGATTAACCCGCTGGTTGAGTTCCAATATTTACAGCCTCTCGATACCTTATTACAGACTTTCTCTGCGCAGAATGCGTCCTGCTACGGTTGGCTGGCTCCGGACACTCGCCATACCTGCAAGGATCTGGTTGATAAAATCTTTTCACACCCGCTGCGGCAGCCGGGAAATATCGCGCTGAGGGAAGCCGCGTTTTTCCAGCTGGTGACGACGATTCTGCATGCGGAAACTGAAGCCGAATACAGTAATACCAAATATAAGCTGCATAAGCTGCTGACCTGGCTGCAGGAGCACTGTTTTGAAGAACATAACTGGCAGCAGCTGGCGGATAAATTTCATCTGACCACGCGGACCGCTTTTCGTCATATTAAAGAGGCGACGGGGCTGACCCCGGATAATTATTTAAAGCGGCTGAGATTAGTTTCGGCGCGCGTAAAATTACGCGAAACCGATATGACGATTACCGAAGTGGCTTATTTATGCGGTTTTGCCAACAGTAATCACTTTACCACCTTATATAAAAAGGTCTTTGGCCTGACCCCCAGCGAAGACCGGCGTCGTTTGCAGCGGTAGTTCTCTCCCCGGAGGCGATACTGCGCATCTGTCCGGGCTATGGGTCCGCAGCGGTCCGCGGTCCGGTAGCGCGGGCAAGGCGCTCTGCGCCGCCCCGGGGAGAAGACGGGACTGAAGCGTCAGCTCAGCGAGCGGAGATGTTCTTCCATACCGCCGGTAGCTGCCGCGGCATTAATATGATCAAAATAATCATACCAGCCGCTGGCGGCGATACCGGCGAGCAGCGCATTGCGGGCCTGTGCGTCAGGAAAACGCCAGATCCCCAAAAAGCGGTGCGATGTAGTATGGTCGACAGCGGTATCGGTTTCCGCCAGCGTCAATAGTTCAATGCCGGATCCCGCGAGGCCGCCCATTGCCGCCTGAATGCCGCTGATAAACTGCTGACGGTGCTCCGGGGACAGGCCGCGCCAGGCTGCATTGGGCGTATAAAGTTCGACTAAATAGTGGGGCATATCTGTTGCTCCTCAAGTGAAATTTCGTATCGCCCGTTGGCAGATACGATGTGTGGTGGATGGAGGCGACGCCGTGAGTCCTTGCGCGCAGAGCGCCTGCGAAATAGCTTCAGGCTTATCCGCCACAAGGGGGAACGCCTTTACCTGCCAGCGTCCCGGCGGCGACCTTCGTCAGCAGTTCGGACAGCTGGCCGCGCTCCTGCGCCGAGAGATGGCTGAATAAGCCGCCAATCCAGCGGCTATGCTGGGCGAAGACGTGGGTGATAAGCTGTTTTCCTTCTGCGGTTAAGGCAATGCTCATGGCCCGGCCATCAAGGGGGTCGGCATGGCGCTCAATAAGCTGGTCGCGCTCCAGGCCGTTGAGCAGGCCGGTAATGGTGGCGCGTGTGACGCCCGCTTTTTCCGCCAGCACGTTGGGGGCCAGGCCGTCTGGCGCGGCATCAAGCAAAAACAGCAGCACGAAGCGCCCTTCGGATAATCCCCACGGAGCCAGCAGCGTTGCACAATCGCGATCGATGGCGGCGGCGAGCGACAGGGTCTGAAAACAGAGACGGATGTTATCCACGTCGGTAAGCTGGTGACGCTCTGCCTCCTGCAGTAGAGAAAGGTATTTCTGTTCAAGTTCCATAGCGGTCTTCGATATATAGTATGGTGCCTAACTATATGCATAAAGCGACAGGCGATCAAGCGCAAAAGGCGTTTTGAAACCCGCCGTGGAGAATGCAAACAAGCTGACGACGCCGTTTTGGTGAATTCCTGGTCAGCACTTTGTGCAGGCCTTTAGAACCGGCCCGCACAGGCGAGGGGATCTACTCTTCCGGAGTATTGGCGCGCACGTGGCGACCGCTGGCGACAAAGTTGCCGGTGCCGAGATGATGCAGGGTATTAATTTTATCGTCGTCGAACTGCCAGCGGCCGGTGACGAAGGCGCGCTCATCGGCGGCGGCGGAAACCACTTCGCCAAACAGCGTATCGTACTGCTCCTGAGCCGCCGTTGCCGGCAGCAGTCGGCACTCCATCCACGCCAGACATTTCTCTTCTATCAGCGGTAATCCCAGCTCCGGGCCTTGCACCACCGGAATACCGTAAGCGTTAAATTTATCTTCATCGCGCCCGCTGATGCTGCCGACCGCGTAGGTCCAACTGGCGGCCTCGACGCCCGGGACGACGATGCCGAAGGTGCCGTTACGCTCAATAATTTCCCGCGTCCAGGCGCTTTTATCCACCACGATGGCCAGCCGCGGCGGGGCGAACTCCACCGGCATCGACCACGCGGCGGCCATCACGTTGCGGCGTTGAGACCGGGCGTCATAGCTGGTTATCAGAATGGTCGGGCCATGGTTGAGCAGGCGACTGGCGTACTGGAGTTCCACGTGGCGAAAACGGCTCATATGCGTTCCTTGGTAAATGGGTCTGATGCCAGACAACACGTTAATCCGCAATGAAAATGTAATCAATACGTCATCAAGGCTCCCTATAGTCGGCGTCACTAAGTCCCAAAGAGGATAACAATATGTTAGCTCCCCTGAATTTATCTCAGGTGAGCGCGCGCCGGCGGATGTTGACCGCGGGCAGAGCCTCGCTTTCCCAACGGGAGGGCGATAATGCGCGCGCTGACCAGCATTAAACTCGACGGCGTCTCTTTCGCCTTCGGCGCCCACACCGTGCTTAATCAGATCGATCTGCAAATTGATGCGGGCAGCATTGTTGCGCTGCTGGGGCCTTCTGGCTGCGGTAAAAGCACGCTGCTGCGCCTGCTCGCCGGATTAACCGTACCCGCCAGTGGCAGTATTCACTTTGGCGATCGACTGGTGGCGAAAACCGGTTGGGGTTTGCCGCCGGAGCAGCGCGATCTCGGTATGGTCTTCCAGGATTACGCTCTATGGCCGCATATGACGGCAGCGCAGAACGTGGCTTTTCCGCTGCGCATGCGCGGCGTCGGGCGTCAACAACGTCAGCAAAGGGTCGAGGAGGCGTTGGCGATGGTCGGCCTCAGCGGCTTTGCCGACCGCAAACCGTCAGGGCTTTCCGGCGGCCAGCAGCAGCGCGTTGCCCTGGCCCGCGCCATTGTCGCCGAACCGCGCGTGCTGCTGTTCGACGAGCCGCTCTCCAATCTCGACAGCGAGCTGCGCGAGTCGCTGTGCATTGAAATGAGCCGCCTGCTGCGCCAACTGGGCATCACCGCCGTCTACGTCACCCACGACCGTCGCGAAGCCGAACTGTTGGCCGACAAGATTGTGCATTTATCCGCGGGCTGCGTTGCCGCCGTCCGCGCTGTGACTTCAACCTCAGGGGAATCCGTATGAAAACCGTTATGACCGTTAAGAAAGGAGCCGCGCTCGCGATGATGCTGTCTGCCACGATGATCTCCAGCGCCCACGCGCTCACCGTTTATACCGCCGGTCCGGGCTCACTGGCGAAAAGCCTCGCCAGCGGCTATGAGCAGAAAACCGGCGTTAAGGTGAATATTTTCCAGGCCACCACCGGTAAGGTGATGGCGCGTCTTGAGGCCGAACAGGCTAACCCGCAGGCGGATGTGCTGATTTCCGCCTCCTGGGATACCGCAGAAGATTTGCATCACCGCGGCTGGCTGCTGCCGTATCAGAGCGTCAATGCCGATAAGGTCCCGGCCAACCTGAAATCCACCGATTACGTTGCCCAAGGGATTTCGGCGCTGGGGATCGTCTGGAATACCAAAAGCGGCACCCCGGAGCCAAAAGAGTGGCGCGACCTGACCGAAGCGGCGTTTAAAGGCAAAGTGACGACGCCGGACCCGGCGCTTTCCGGCGCATCGCTGGATTTGCTGATCGGGTTACAGAATGGCATGGGCGATAAAGCCTGGGTGCTGTTTGATGATTTAAAGAAGAATGGCATGGTGGTCAGCGGGCCGAATGCCCAGGCGGTGACGCCGGTGATGCAGGGGGCGAAAGCGGCGGTATTCGGCGCGGTAGATTATGTGTCATACGGCAATATCGATCAGGGCGAAGCGCTGAAGGTGATTTTCCCGGCCAGCGGCACGGTCATTGCCCCGCGGCCGATGATGATCCTCAAAACCAGCCAGCATGCCGAAGATGCTAAGGCCTTCGTTGATTATGTCCTGTCGCCGGAAGGCCAGGCGCTGGTCGCCGACGCCTGGCTGATGCCTGCCCGCAGCGATGTTCCGGCGAAGCGCCCGCTGCTCAACGAGCTGAAAATTCTGCCAACCGTCAGCGATGGCAAGAGCGAACGCAGCGCGGTGCTGTCCCGCTTTAATACGCTTTTCGCCCAGTAAACCGACATCCCACGGGTTGCGAAAGTTTGCTCAGGCACACTCCCCGGAGGCGGCGCTGGCGCGCCTGTCCGGGCTACCGGACCGCAGACGGCTGTGAACCGGTAGCCCGGCTAAGCGCAGCGCGAGCCGGGGAAGATCGTATCCAGGAAAATACCGTGAAACAGAAACTGATTTCCGCTGGCACGCTGGCGGCGCTGCTGGTGCTGGTGGCGTTGCCGCTGCTCTTTATTATTCTGCAGGCGATTTTCCCCCGGTTTAGCGCCGGGTCGCTGGAGGGCGCGTTTAGCGGCGTGGCGGCGCTGATTGCCGACCCGCAGCTGCCAATGATGCTCGGCGGTACCCTGTGGGTGGCCTGCGGCGTGGCGCTGATGAGCGTGCTGATCGGCCTGCCGCTGGGCGTGTTGCGCGGGTTGTTTAATTTGCCGTTGCCGCGGCTGTGGGATTTGCTGTTTCTGATCCCATTTCTTACGCCACCTTATATCGCTGCCCTGGCGTGGACGCTGCTGCTGCAAAGCAACGGCTATCTGCAACAGCTAACCGGCTGGGATCTCAACGATCTGCTGTTTAGCCGCAGCGGGATCGTGCTGGTGATGACGCTCAATATTTTCCCGGTGGTCTATTTTGCCGTTTCGCGCAGCCTGCTGGCGAGCGGTCAGCGGCTGGCGATCGTCGCTCGGGTGCACGGGGCCAGCGCCTGGCGGGCGTTCTGGCACATTACGCTACCGATGCTTTCACCGGCGCTGGCGGCGGGGATGCTGCTGGCGTTTACCCTGGCGATTGAAGAGTACGGCGTTCCGGCGGCCCTCGGGTCGCGCGCGGGTCTGCTGATGCTCACCGTGGGAATCGAGAAAAAGCTCGCCGACTGGCCTATCGATCTTCCCGGCGCCTCGCTGCTGTCGCTGTTGTTGATGGCGGTGGCGCTGCTGGCCTGGTGGCTGCAAAAACGGCTGACTGGCGATAAAGAGGTCACCAGCGTCACCGGCAAACCGGGGGAGAATAGCGGGGCGGAATTGGGCTGGCTGGCGCTTCCTGCGGCGCTGTTAATGGCGAGCGTCGGGGGTGTGGCCGTGATACTGCCGGGAGCATCGATGGTGCTGACCAGCCTGATGGGTACCCTGTCGGGCGGTATTCATGGCGATAACTTTACCCTCCGCCATTTCACGGCGCTGTTTGCCCAGCAGGGCGACGCGCTGTCGGCGCTGGGTACCAGCCTTTCGCTGGCGCTGGCTTCGGCGCTGATTGTCGGCGTCATTGGCCTGCTGGCGGCGTGGCTGGTGCTGGTGCAGAAAATAAAGGGTAGCGCGATCGTCGATGCGCTGTCATTGATGCCGGCGGCTTTGCCGGGCGTGGTGGTCGGCGTCGGGCTGATTCTGCTGTGGAACCAGCCGTTCTGGCCAGTGTCGCCTTACAACACCTGGTTTATGCTGCTGCTTTCCTACTGCTGTCTGCTGCTGCCGTGGCCGGTGCGCTACGTTGGCAGCGCGCTGCGCCAGCTTGGTCATAACCTTGAGCCCGCCGCGCGGGTGCACGGCGCGACGCCCCTGCAGGCGCTGCGCCTGATCGTCCTGCCGCTGGTGTTCCCGGCGCTGCTGGCGGCGATGCTGATGGTGTTTGCCATCGCCTCCCGCGAGCTGGTGACCTCGCTGCTGCTGGCCCCCGCCGGGACGCAAACCGTGGCGGTGTTTATCTGGCGTCAGTTTGAGCAAGGATCCCCAGGACAAGGCATGGCGATGGCCTCGCTGACGCTATTTACCGGTTTGGGGCTGATGCTCAGCGCGCTGGCGTTGATGCAGCGGGGCGCGCGCGAATAACGCCGATCGCACAAAATACGCCATCAGGCGACAAAAAAAGGCTATAAATGTCGGACACCGATTGCTGGAGGCATTGATGAGTCCATTTTTAAGCGCCTATTTTTCTCGCCTGGGCTGGGCGGGTACCCCGGATGTTTCTCTGGACACCCTGCGTGAACTGCATATCCATCATAATGGCGCCATCCCCTTTGAGAATCTCGATGTGCTGCTGCCCAGAGAGATTCATCTCGACGATCGTACCCTTGAGGAGAAGCTGATTCATGGTCGCCGCGGCGGCTATTGCTTTGAGCAAAACGGCCTGCTGGAGAGGGCGCTGCGCGAGATCGGCTTTAACGTGCGCAGCCTGCTGGGCCGCGTGGTGCTGGCCAATCCGCCGCATATGCCGCCGCGAACCCACCGGCTGCTGCTGGTGGAGGTGGAAGGGGAACGCTGGATTGCTGATGTCGGCTTCGGCGGCCAGACCCTCACCGCGCCGATTAAGCTGCTGGCGGATATTGAACAAGCCACGCCGCACGGCGAGTATCGCCTGATTAACGAAGGGGATGAGTGGGCGCTGCAGTTTAGCCATCACGGCCACTGGCAGTCGATGTACCATTTTGATTTAGGTCGCCAGTACGCTGCCGACTATGTAATGGGCAACTTCTGGTCGGCGCACTGGCCGCAGTCGCACTTTCGCCACCACCTGCTGATGTGCCGTCATTTACCGGACGGCGGCAAGATGACGCTGACCAATTTCCACTTTACCCATTGGGATAAAAACCATGTGGTCGAAAAGCTGGATTTAGCGGATGTTCCGGCGCTGTATGAAGCGCTGAAAACGCGTTTTGGTCTTGGGGTCGATGATGCCAAATACGGTTTCAGCGAAGCAGAGCTGGCGGCGGTGATGGCGGCGTTTGATACCCATCCCGAGGCCGGAAAATAAATATCATTCAGGAACCGTTACTGTCAAACGTCGATGTTTCCCGGCTTGCGCTACGCTTAGCCGGGCTACAGCTTCACAGCTATCTGCGATCCTGTAGCCCGGGTTAGGCGTTTACGCCGCCACCCGGGATGATTGCGGATTTTGCTCAGCGTCTTGAACGTACCACCTGGTAGCGGCGGGTGAAATATTCAAACGGCGCGCTCCAGACGTGAACCAGTCGGGTGAACGGGAACAGCAGGAAAATCGTCATCCCCAACACCAGGTGCACGCGGAAGACAAAGGCGACGCCGCTGAGCATTTCTGACGAGCCGCCGCGGAACGTTACGATGCCCTGCGCCCAGCCAACCAGCTTCATCATTTCACTGCCGTCCGGATACTGCGCCGAGAAAGGAATCGTGCTCAGCCCGAGCAGACACTGAATCAGCAGAATGCTCATGATGATAATGTCCGGCATCGTCGAGGTGGCGCGCACGCGCTGGTTGGTCAGACGGCGCCAGAGCAACCCCGCGCCGCCAATCAGCGTCAGAACGCCGCACACGCCGCCGAGCACCATCGCCATCTGCTGCTTGACCGCAATCGGCAAAAACCAGGCATACATCCAGTGCGGCGTTAGCATACCGAAGAGATGGCCAAAGAAAATGCCGAGTATGCCGATATGGAACAGATTCGACCAGAGCACCATCCCGCGTTTATCCAGCATCTGGCTGGAGGAAGCGCGCCAGGTGTACTGACCGTAGTCATAGCGCAGCCAGCTGCCGAGAAAAAAGACCGTCGCGCAGATGTAGGGGTAGATGTCGTAAAAAAAGACGTTCAGGTAGTGTATCATTTCGGGCCTCCCGCGCTGACGTCGACGTACTGCGGCGCCACGTCCTGGCTAAAGCGTCGTTGATATTGCTGTAACGGTGAGCTGTCACAGGCCGTAGCGTTGTCTTCGATAAATTTCACCTGTTCTTCTTCCCAGACCGCATCCAGCGCCTGCCGGGTGTCATCGCGGGACTCGTTGTTGACCTGCTGCGTGACACTGTCACTTGATAACGGGATCCCGCCCAGGCTGAGCAGGGCGTCAAACAACTGATACCAGGGGACACCGCGCTGCTTTACCCGCCCGCCCAGCAGCGCCAGAATCGGCGCGACGTTTTGCAGGCCTTCGCGGGCTTCGGCTTCCGGCAATATGCTGAGGTATTCCAGATACAGCGGCAGGTGGTCGGGGAGTTCGCGACAGTCGAGCACCAGGCCCGCTTTTTCATACTGTGCGAGCAGGTCGACCATCGCCTGACCGCGGTCGCGGGACTCTGCGTGCACGTGTTCGAACAGCAGCAGCGACGTGGCGCGGCCCCGGTCGAACACTTCGCACCATTCGGCCTGCTTGTCCAGCAGCGGGGCATTCAGCATCTCCGCGGCGAAGTCGTCGAGCAGGGGGGCGTCGTGACGTACTATGCTCAGCACCTCGTCCTTGCACTGCCAAAGACACTCATCCGGGTACTCCAGCAGCAGGGCGATCGCTTTGAGGATTCGCATTATTCTCCCTCCGCTTTATCGCGCACTTCGGTGATGTTGATGGCGTCAATGCGGCTACTGTTGAACAGGTTGAATTTGCTGTCGGAGCCGTGGCAGCCGTCGCCGAAGGTAAAGCCGCAGCCGTTGCGCTCGGGGAAAGCGTCGCGGGCCATTTCGCGGTGGCTGGTCGGGATCACGAAGCGGTCCTCGTAGTTGGCGATCGCCAGATAACGGTACATCTCCTCGACCTGCTCAACGCTTAAGCCCACCTCCTCGATGGCGCGGGTATCGGTAACGCCCTCCACCGTTTGCGAGCGCATGTAGTGACGCATCGCCATCATGCGCTTCAGCGCGCGCAGTACCGGGCCGGTATCGCCCGCGCTGAGCATATTGGCGAGATACTGCACCGGAATACGCAGGCTTTCGATGGCCGGAAGCACACCGTCGCTTTTCGGCAGACCGCCGGCGTCGGCGTAGGACTGAATCGGCGACAGCGGCGGCACGTACCAGACCATTGGCAGGGTGCGATATTCCGGATGCAGCGGCAGCGCCAGCTTCCAGTCCATCGCCATTTTGTACACCGGCGAGCGCTGGGCGGCATCAATCACGTTTTGTGGGATCCCCTGTTTCAGCGCTTCTTCAATCACCGCCGGGTCGTGGGGGTCGAGGAACACCTCGCACTGCCGCTCGTAGAGATCGGTCTCGCGCTCGGTGCTGGCCGCTTCTTCGATGCGGTCAGCGTCATACAGCAGCACCCCGAGATAGCGAATACGCCCGACGCAGGTTTCCGAGCAGACGGTGGGCTGCCCGGATTCGATACGCGGGTAGCAGAAGATGCATTTTTCCGATTTGCCGCTTTTCCAGTTGAAGTAGATTTTTTTGTACGGGCAGCCGCTGATGCACAGACGCCAGCCGCGGCATTTATCCTGGTCGATCAGCACGATGCCGTCTTCTTCACGCTTGTAGATGGCGCCGCTGGGGCAGGTGGCGACACAGCTCGGGTTCAGGCAGTGCTCGCACAGGCGCGGCAGATACATCATGAAGGTGTTTTCAAACTGCCCGTACATCTCCTTCTGAATCTTGTCGAAGTTACGGTCGCGGGCGCGCTTTTCAAACTCGCCGCCGAGCAGCTCTTCCCAGTTGGGCCCCCAGATGATTTTATCCATCCGCTTGCCGTCGATAAGCGAACGCGGACGGGCGGTGGGCAGGTGTTTGCCCTCGGGGGCATTGTGCAGATGCTGATAATCAAAGGTGAACGGCTCATAGTAGTCGTCAATCTGCGGTATCACCGGATTAGCGAAGATCTTGGTAATGACGCCCATTTTACCGCCCTGACGCGGGCGTATTTTGCCATTAACATCACGCACCCAGCCGCCTTCCCACACCTCCTGATCTTCCCAGTTTTTCGGATAGCCGATGCCCGGTTTGGTTTCAACGTTGTTAAACCAGGCGTATTCCATCCCTTCGCGTCCGGTCCAGACGTTTTTACAGGTGACGGAACAGGTGTGGCAGCCGATGCATTTGTCGAGATTGAGAACCATACCGACCTGTGAACGTATTTTCATTTTTTCGCCTCCTGTACCCCATCGCGACCTTCGTCATCCAGCCAGTCAATATTTTTCATTTTGCGGATCATGATGAACTCGTCGCGGTTGGAGCCGACGGTACCGTAGTAGTTGAAACCGTAAGCCAGCTGGGCGTAGCCGCCAATCATATGGGTCGGTTTCGGGCACACGCGGGTGACCGAGTTATGAATCCCGCCGCGCCGTCCGGTGACTTCCGAGCCCGGAATATTCATCAGGCGTTCCTGGGCGTGGTACATCATGGTCATCCCCGGCGGTACGCGCTGGCTGACCACCGCGCGGGCGGTGAGCGCGCCGTTGGCGTTGAAGGCCTCGATCCAGTCGTTATCTTCGATACCCAGCTCGCGGGCGTCGGTTTCGCTGATCCACACGATTGGCCCGCCGCGCGACAGGGTCAGCATCAGCAGGTTTTCGCTGTAGGTGGAGTGGATGCCCCATTTCTGGTGCGGCGTCAGGAAGTTGAGCGCTTTTTCCGGGAAGCCATTGGGCGGGATCGCTTTCATCTGGCTGACGCTGCGGGTGTCAATCGGCGGACGATAAACCACCAGGCTTTCGCCAAAGGCGCGCATCCAGGGATGATCCTGATACAGTTGTTGGCGGCCGGAAAGGGTGCGCCAGGGGATCAGCTCGTGGACGTTGGTATAGCCGGCGTTGTAGGAGACATGCTCGCTCTCGAGGCCGGACCAGGTAGGGCTGGAGATGATTTTGCGCGGCTGGGCCTGAATATCGCGGAAGCGGATTTTTTCATCCTCTTTATTGCGCGCCAGGTGCGTGTGCTCGCGGCCGGTAAACTCGCCGAGCGCCTGCCAGGCTTTTACCGCCACCTGGCCGTTGGTTTCCGGAGCGAGGGCGAGGATCACTTCCGAGGCGTCGATGGCGCTGTCGATGCGCGGTCGGCCTTTCGCCGGGCCGTCCAGCTTGACGTAGTTAAGCTTGCCGAGGAAATCGACTTCGCTCTGGGTGTCCCACGTAATGCCTTTGCCGCCATTGCCCAGCTTGTCGAGTAGCGGGCCAAGGGAGGTGAAGCGCTCGTAAGTCGCCGGGTAATCACGCTCAACCACGGCGATCGACGGCGCGGTTTTACCCGGCGTCAGCTCGCATTCGCCTTTCCGCCAGTCCAGCACGTCGAAGGGTTGAGACAGTTCCGCCGGGGAGTCGTGCTGCAGTGGCACCAGCACCACGTCGGTCTCTTTATCGAGGTGGCCCACACAGACCTCGGAGAAGGTTTTGGCGATATCTTTGTAGATTTCCCAGTCGCTGCGCGATTCCCACGCCGGGTCAACGGCGGCGGAAAGCGGGTGGATAAACGGATGCATATCTGAGGTGTTCATATCGTCTTTTTCATACCAGGTGGCGGTTGGCAGAACGATATCGGAGAACAGGCAGGTACTGGACATGCGGAAATCGAGGGTCACCAGCAGGTCGAGCTTGCCTTCGATGGCCGCGGTCTGCCACTCCACCTCTTCGGGCCTCACGTCGTCGGCAGCCCCCAGCTCATCGCCCTGAATGCCGCTGTCGGTGCCCAGCAGATATTTGAGCATATACTCGTGGCCCTTGCCGGAAGAGCCCAGCAGGTTGGAGCGCCAGATAAACAGATTACGCGGATGGTTTTTGCCGTTATCCGGCTGTTCGCAGGCGAAGCGTATCTCACCAGACTTCAGCGCCCGGGCGGTGTAGTCCGCAGGGGTAAGTCCGGCCGCGGCGGCCTGTTCCTTAATCGTCAGCGGGTTGACGCCAAGCTGCGGCGCGGAGGGCAGCCAGCCCATACGTTCGGCGCGTACGTTAAAGTCGATCAGACTGCCGCTGAATTGGCTGGCATCGGCCAGCGGCGACAGCAGCTCCTGGGCGGTCAGCTTTTCATAGCGCCACTGGCTGGCGTGATTGTAAAAAAAGGAGGTGCTGTTCATCTGGCGCGGCGGGCGGTTCCAGTCAAGAGCGAACGCCAGCGGCAGCCAGCCGGTTTGCGGACGCAGTTTCTCCTGGCCGACATAGTGAGACCAGCCGCCGCCGCTCTGGCCGACGCAGCCGCAGAACACCAGCATATTGATCATCCCCCGGTAGTTCATATCCATGTGGTACCAGTGGTTGACGCCGGCGCCGAGGATAATCATCGACCGTCCGTGGGTTTTATGCGCGGTATCGGCAAATTCGCGGGCGATCTGCTCGATGTGCTGGCGCGGGACGCCGGTAATCTGTTCGGCCCACGCCGGGGTATAGGCTTTTATCTCGCCGAAGTCCTGCGCGGCATTGGGATCGTCTAAACCGCGATCGAGTCCGTAGTTGGCGAGGATCAGATCATAGACGCTGACCACCAGGCCGGTTTCGCCGTTGGCCAGCGGCAGCTGTTTAACCGGCAGCTGATGCAGGGTCACCGGCTCCTGCTTAACGCTGCGGAAGTGCGGGTTTTCGTTGCCGCCGAAGTAGGGGAAACCTACCGTCACCACGTCGTCACGGCTACCCAGCAGCGACAGCGAGAGTTCAATGGTTTGCCCGGCGGCCTGCTGTTCGAGGTTCCATTTGCCTTTTTCCCCCCAGCGGAAGCCAATCGAACCGTTGGGCGCCACCAGTTCACCAGCGCTGTTATAGGCAACGGTTTTCCACTCCGGGTTGTTGCTTTCGCCCAAATCGTCAACCAGATCGGCGGCGCGGACCATCCTGCCGGGAACGTAGAACCCCTCCTCGCGACGCTCAAGCATCACCAGCATCGGCATATCGGTGTAGGTGCGGCAGTAGTTGAGGAAATAATCGCTCGGGGTATCAAGGTGAAACGTTTTGAGGATCACATGGCCCATCGCCATGGCCAGCGCGCTGTCGGTACCCTGTTTCGGCGCCAGCCACTGGTCGCTAAGCTTGGCGACTTCCGAAAAGTCCGGGGTAATCGCGATGGTTTTGGTGCCCTTGTAGCGCACTTCGGTAAAAAAGTGGGCGTCCGGCGTTCGGGTCTGCGGGACGTTGGAGCCCCAGGCGATGATATAGCTGGAGTTGTACCAGTCGGCGGATTCGGGAACGTCGGTCTGTTCACCCCAGGTCATCGGCGAGGCGGGAGGAAGGTCGCAGTACCAGTCGTAGAAGCTCAGGCAGGTGCCGCCGAGCAGCGACAGATAGCGGGTACCGGCGGCGTAAGAGACCATCGACATCGCCGGGATCGGCGAAAAGCCCGCCACCCGGTCCGGGCCGTAGTTTTTGATGGTCCAGACGTTGGCGGCGGCGATCAGCTGGTTCAGCTCCTTCCAGCTTGAACGGATAAACCCGCCTTTGCCGCGAACTTGCTTGTAGCTAAGGGTTTTGACCGGGTCGCGCATGATGCTGTCCCACGCCTCTACCGGATCCGGATGCTGGGCCAGCGCTTCGCGCCACAGCTCAATCAGCCGCTTACGCGCCAGCGGATACTTCAGACGGTTGGCGCTGTACAGGTACCAGGAGTAGCTTGCGCCGCGTGGGCAGCCGCGGGGCTCGTGGTTCGGCAGGTCAGGACGGGTGCGGGGATAGTCGGTTTGCTGGGTTTCCCAGGTCACCAGCCCGTTTTTGACGTAAATTTTCCAGCTGCAGGAGCCCGTACAGTTCACACCGTGCGTTGAGCGGACGATTTTGTCGAACTGCCAGCGCTGACGGTAGCTGTCCTCCCAGTCGCGGTTGGTGTTGTACACCTGGCCGTGACCGTTGGCAAAGCTCTCGCCTTTCTGCTTAAAGTAGCGAAAGCGATCCAGTAGTTTACTCATGACATTTCTCCTGATCCATAAACTGTCAGGGCGTTCGCCCGCAGGCCGGGTAAGGCGTATCACCGCCACCCGGCGTAGCGAGACGACCTGCGTTGAACATGTTGTTATTGTCTTGTCGCCGTCGGTTTCCGCCGGCCGTAGACCAGCCAGGTCACCAGCACGCAGACCACGTAGAATACAAAGAAGACCTTCATCGCCCCGACCGGGGAGCCGGTCATCGCCAGCGAGGTGCCGAAGGCTTTCGGGATAAAGAAGCCGCCAATCGCGCCGATGGCGGAGATAAATCCGAGCGCCGCCGCGGTATCGGTCACCGCTTCGTGCTGAGCCTGCTCATCGCTGCCGCCGCGTTTCTTCACGCTGTCGATGGTGATTTGGCGGAAGATCACGGCGATCATCTGGAAGGTGGAGCCGCTGCCGAGACCGGCGGTCAGAAACAGGCCCATAAACACCACGTAAAAGGCGAGAAAGCTGCCTGAGCCGGTGCCGGGCAGGGTGAGAAACAGCAGGCCGGTAAACAGCGCCATCAACACAAAGTTGACCAGCGTCACCCGCACGCCGCCGAGGCGGTCGGAGATGATGCCGCCAAACGATCGCGCCAGCGCGCCGATAAACGGCCCGAAGAAGGCTAGCTTAAGGATGTTAACGTCGGGAAACTGGGTTTTCGCCAGCATGGCAAAACCGGCGGAAAAGCCGATAAACGAGCCGAAGGTGGCGAGGTAGAGCAGGCTCAGCAGCCACATATGCGGGCGTTTAAGCACCGGGAGCTGTTCGCGAATGGATGCCTTCGAGCTGGCGATGTCGTTCATGCCTACCCAGGCGGCGAAGGTGGCAATCACCAGCAGCGGAACCCAGATAAGGGCGGCGTTGCTTAGCGCGAGGATCGAACCATCTTCCTGAGGCACGCCGTGTACGCCAAGAAAGGCGAAAATGGGCACAAAAATCGCTGCCGGGGCGATCATCTGCATCACGCTGACGCCAAGATTACCGAGGCCGCCGTTGATGCCCAGAGCGCTGCCCTGTTTCGCTTTAGGAAAGAAAAAACTGATATTTCCCATGCTGGAAGCAAAGTTCGCCCCAGCAAAACCGCAGAGTAATGCAATCGTAATAAATACCCAAAAAGGAGTAGCGGTATTCTGTATGGCTATTCCCAGCCAGATACAGGGCGCTACCAGAATAATCGTGCTTAATACCGTCCAGTAGCGCCCGCCAAATATAGGTACCATAAAGGAGTAGGGCACGCGTAATATTGCGCCAGAGAGCGAAGGCAGGGCGGTTAATAAAAAAAGCTGATCGGTGGTAAAATTAAAACCAACCTTATTGAGATTAACGGCGACGGCGCTGAATAGCATCCAGACGCAAAAAGCGAGTAGCAGACAAGCTACGGAAATGCAAAGATTTCTGCGGGCTATTTTCTTTCCCTTATTCTCCCAAAATGCCGCGTTTTCCGGTTTCCACTCTTTTAAAAGATAATGATTCTTTTTCTCATTTTTGCTCTGCATATTGCCCTCGAATGAACAGTCGTCAGTCAAAAAGAATAAACTTGTAAAACAGCAAATTAATAAAAGAAATAAAACCAGGGGATGGGGGATGTATTTGTTGTAATGAATGAAGAATAGATAAGAAAAGCGCATCTAAAAGAGACGCGCGGAGAATAGGTGGGAATTATTTGTTACAAAGTGTAACCCTGATTAAAATAATTCCATCGAAATATAATGATTGATATGTTGATTAAAGGCGGCATCATCAATTTCCTTCATTCCCAGGGCGTAAATACCATCCAGACCGCAGACGAGGGCAATAAGCCGCCAGGCGATACTTTCCGCAGGGTCTCTTGGCCTGAACTCACCCGCTTCGGTGCCGCGCTGGATTATCTTCAGCGTCTCTTCATGCCACATGCTCATCGTCAGCAGATACGCGCCTTTAATATCAGCATCGCTATCGGCCAGCAGCTGCGCTTCGCGCCATAAACGAATGTAGGGCTCAAGCCTGCCGTCATCGCTGCCCACCATGGAAAACAGGCGTTCACGCCATGTGGCATCGTCGGCGACCAGCGGCATATCCATCATTTCGCGAATCAGGCGCACGAAGGTATGGGCCTTTAACTCACCCGCGGAGGTGAAATGGTGGTGCAGCTGGCCGGCGGAAACGCCGGCTTCGGCGGCGATATTGCGAACGGTCATGGCGCTAAACCCGCCCTGAAGCGCCACGCGCATGGCCGCCTGCACAATAACTTCCCGACGCGCATCGCGATTTAAGTAGCTCATAACGTTTGTGACCCTGGTTTTTTTGCCGATAGTAACAAAAAGTTGGACACTCGTTCAACATTCCGGCAGGATCGCTTTCCTGGACAGCTGTCCAATATTTAACTTTGAGGAAATGTAGTATGTCTCGGCAATGGTTGACGCTGATGGCGATTTTGCTGGTTTATATCCCGGTGGCGATTGACGCCACCGTTCTCCACGTGGCCGCGCCCACGCTAAGCGTAGCGCTGGGCACCAGCGGCAACGAGCTGCTGTGGATTATTGATATTTATTCGCTGGTCATGGCAGGCATGGTACTGCCTATGGGCGCGCTGGGCGATAAAATCGGCTTTAAACGGCTGCTTCTGCTCGGCAGCGGTATTTTTGGCTCGGCGTCGCTGGCGGCGGCGTTTTCCCCTACCGCAGAGACGCTGATTGCCTCCCGCGCGCTGCTGGCGGTGGGGGCGGCGATGATCGTCCCGGCGACCCTTGCCGGTATCCGCAGCACCTTTTCGCAAGCGCAACAGCGCAATATGGCGCTGGGTCTATGGGCGGCGGTCGGTTCCGGCGGCGCGGCATTCGGCCCGCTGATTGGCGGCATGCTGCTGGAGCACTTTTACTGGGGTTCGGTATTCCTGATCAACGTGCCGATCGTGCTGTTGGTGATGGCGATTAACGCCAAAGTGGTGCCGCGCCAGCCCGCGCGGCGCGAGCAGCCGCTTAATTTTTTCCAGGCGCTGATCCTCATCGCCGCCATCCTGATGCTGGTGTTTAGCGCCAAGACGGCGCTCAAAGGGCAAATGGCGCTGTGGTTAACCGGGCTGGTGGCGCTATCGGGCGCTGCGATGCTGTTCTGGTTCGTGCGCAAACAGCTCTCGGCAACCCGTCCGATGGTCGATATGCGTCTGTTTACCCATCGCATTATTTTAAGCGGGGTGATGATGGCGATGACCGCGCTGATTACGCTAGTGGGTTTTGAGCTGCTGATGGCGCAGGAGCTGCAGTTTGTGCATAGCAAAACGCCTTTTGAAGCCGGGCTGTTTATGCTGCCGGTGATGGTAGCGAGCGGTTTCAGCGGACCGATTGCCGGCATGCTGGTGTCGCGTCTGGGGCTGCGCGAGGTCGCCACCGGCGGAATGCTGTTGAGCGCCCTGAGCTTCCTCGGCCTGTCGATGACCGATTTCAGTACGCAGCAGTGGCAGGCCTGGGGACTGATGACGCTGCTGGGCTTCAGCGTCGCCAGCGCGCTGTTGGCCTCCAGCTCGGCGATCATGGCCGCCGCGCCGAAGGAGAAAGCGGCGGCGGCGGGGGCCATCGAAACCATGGCCTATGAACTGGGCGCGGGCCTGGGCATTGCTCTGTTTGGCCTGATCCTGACCCGCAGCTACACTTCGTCAATCGTCCTGCCGTGGGGTATTGAGGGCGCGGCGGCGGAGCAGGCGTCCTCCTCCATCAGCGAGGCGATTAAGCTGGCGCAGTCGCTGCCCGCCATTCCGGCGCAAAGCCTGCTTGAGGCGGCGAAGATGGCGTTTATTCACTCGCACAGCACCGTGCTGGCCACGGCTGGCGTCCTGCTGTTGTTGCTGGCGGCGGGGATCTGGCGAAGCCTGGCAAAAGCGCCGGAGCTCAACTAACCCTTTGCCAGCCGGCAGCCAGATGATTGAAGAGGTGCCCATCCCGGGAATTGCCATCAGGGATGGGACTGAAGTCAGTCGCGGATCGTGTCGGCCATTAAGGCGTTCGCCGCCTCCGCTTTAGCGCCGGGTTGCCTGCCAGCAGAGCAGGGAACCGGCGCAGACCATTCCGGCGCCCTGCCAGAACGACCACGATAGCGCGGCGCTGAGCAGTACCGCCGCCAGCGCCGATGAGAGCACCGGGGTAAAGTAAGAGGCGGCGGCCAGCAGGCTGACGTTGCCGTGCAGGATCCCGACGTTCCACGCCGCGTAGCCAAACCCCAGGGCGACGGATAGCGCGATCAGCTTGATCGTCACCGGCCAGCTAAAGACCATCGGCGGCTGATCGCTGAACAGGAATTTCAGCCACAGGGTCAGGGCGGTGAGCAGAACAAACAGCGTAATCCCGTTTTTGCCTTTGGCGTATTTCGCGGTGACCGTGCAGTAGGCCGCCCAGATAAACGCCCCGATGAACGCCAGAATATAGCTCAGCGGGCTGGAGATCACGTTGCTGATAATTTCGTCTATATTCAGACCATGCTCACCGCCTAATACCCAGGTGACGCCAAATATAGCGAGTAATAAACCGGGGATAACCAGCCAGCTGCTTTTTTGGCCGTTAAACAGAATGGCGAATAAAATCGTCAGGCTGGGCCAGAGATAATTGACCATCCCCACTTCAATAGCCTGCTGGCGGGTACCGGCAAAGCCAACCGACAGCGCCAGGCAAATTTCATAGCTGACGAACAGCAGGCTCCCCGCCAGTAAATAAGGGCGGGGAATCTGGCGTATTTGCGGGAAGCCGACGGTAAAGATCAGCAACATGCCGCTCAGGCTGTAGAGCATCGCCGCGCCGCCCACCGGGCCAAGACCTTCGCTGACGCCACGAATCAACCCGACCATAGTGCTCCAGAGTACGATAGCGGCCAATCCAATGAGCGTGGCTCTCTTTTTCTCCATATTTAACCTGATGTTGGTTCAAACGCAGTCGGGTTTTATAACACTTTTTACTGCCGTCGGGGGGATATTTTCCACCATGCTTAATACTATCGGAGTAATAAAAATTGGCGCCGCTGACTATTAAGGGGGCGTCAGTTTTCGACATTGATTTGACGCAAATAAAACAGGGATATTGCTGTTAGTTTTGCCCTCCGCGATGAATAAACATCCCGCATGGAGGGGAACAATGGACGTCAGCCGCAGAAAGTTTTTTAAAATCTGCGCAGGCGGTATGGCCGGAACAACAGCCGCTGCTTTGGGTTTTGCGCCCAAAATGGCCCTGGCTCAGGCGCGTAATTACAAGCTGCTGCGCGCTAAAGAGATCCGCAACACCTGCACATACTGCTCCGTAGGCTGCGGGCTATTAATGTATAGCCTGGGCGACGGCGCGAAGAACGCGAAAGAAGCGCTTTATCACATCGAGGGGGACCCGGATCATCCGGTAAGCCGCGGCGCGCTGTGCCCGAAAGGGGCAGGACTGCTGGACTACGTCCACAGTGATAACCGCCTGCGCTACCCGCAATACCGCGCGCCGGGTGCGGATAAATGGCAGCGCATCTCCTGGGATGAGGCGTTTGAGCGTATCGCCAGGCTGATGAAAGCCGACCGCGACGCCAACTTTATGGAGAAAAACGAGCAGGGCGTCACGGTAAACCGCTGGCTTACCACCGGGATGCTGTGCGCCTCGGCAGCCAGCAACGAGACCGGCATGCTGACGCAGAAGTTTGTGCGTTCCCTCGGTATGCTGGCGGTAGACAACCAGGCGCGCGTCTGACACGGACCAACGGTAGCAAGTCTTGCTCCAACATTTGGTCGCGGTGCGATGACCAACCACTGGGTGGATATCAAAAACGCCAACGTCGTGGTGGTGATGGGCGGTAACGCCGCCGAAGCCCATCCGGTGGGATTCCGCTGGGCGATGGAGGCGAAAAACAACAACGACGCTCTGCTTATCGTCGTCGACCCGCGCTTTACGCGTACGGCGTCGGTGGCCGATATCTATGCGCCGATTCGTTCCGGCACCGACATTACCTTTCTGTCGGGCGTGCTGCTGTACCTGATCGAAAATAACAAAATCAACGCTGAATACGTGAAGCATTACACCAACGCCAGCCTGCTGGTGCGCGACGATTTTGCCTTCGAAGACGGCCTGTTCAGCGGCTACGATGCCGAAAAGCGTCAGTACGATAAATCGTCGTGGAACTATCAGTTCGACGAAAACGGCTACGCCATGCGCGATGAAACCCTGCAGCATCCGCGCTGCGTATGGAATCTGCTCCGGCAGCACGTTTCGCGCTATACGCCGGAGGTAGTGGAGAATATCTGCGGCACGCCGAAGGCCGATTTCCTCAAGGTGTGCGCGGTGCTGGCCTCAACCAGCGCGGCGGACCGGACCACCACCTTCCTTTACGCGCTGGGCTGGACGCAGCACACCGTCGGGGCGCAGAACATCCGCACCATGGCGATGATCCAACTGCTGCTCGGCAATATGGGGATGGCGGGCGGCGGCGTGAATGCGCTGCGCGGACACTCCAATATCCAGGGGCTTACCGATTTAGGGCTGCTATCGACCAGCCTGCCGGGCTACCTGACGCTGCCGTCGGAACAGCAGACGGATCTGCAAAGCTATCTGACGGCGAATACGCCGAAAGCGCTGCTGGCGGACCAGGTGAACTACTGGAGCAACTATCCGAAATTCTTCGTCAGCCTGATGAAATCGTTCTACGGCGATGCGGCGCAAAAAGAGAACGACTGGGGCTTTAACTGGCTGCCGAAGTGGGACCAGGCTTACGACGTTATCAAGTACTTCAATATGATGGATAACGGCAAGGTGACGGGATATCTCTGCCAGGGCTTCAATCCGGTGGCTTCGTTCCCGGACAAAAACAAGGTGGTCCGCAGCCTGAGCAAGCTGAAGTACATGGTGGTGATCGACCCGCTGGTGACCGAAACGTCGACCTTCTGGCAAAACCACGGCGAGTCGAATGATGTCGACCCGGCGGCGATTCAGACCGAAGTCTTCCGTCTGCCGTCTACCTGCTTCGCCGAAGAGGATGGTTCGATCGCCAACTCGGGGCGCTGGCTGCAGTGGCACTGGAAAGGTCAGGATGCGCCGGGGGAAGCGCGTAACGATGGCGAAATCCTTGCCGGGATCTATCACCGTCTGCGCGAGATGTATCGCACCGAGGGTGGCAAAGGCGTCGAGCCGCTGCTGAAGATGGGCTGGAATTACAAGCAGCCGGATCATCCCGAATCTGAGGAAATCGCCAAAGAGAACAACGGCTATGCACTGGAAGAGCTATACGACGCCAACGGTGTGCTGCTGGCGAAGAAGGGCCAGTTGCTGAACAGCTTCGCGCTGCTGCGCGATGATGGTAGCACCGCTTCATCCTGTTGGATCTATACCGGCAGCTGGACCGAGCAGGGCAACCAGATGGCCAACCGCGATAACGCCGATCCGTCAGGTCTTGGCAACACGCTCGGCTGGGCGTGGGCGTGGCCGCTCAACCGGCGGGTGCTGTATAACCGCGCATCGGCGGATATCAACGGCAAGCCATGGGATGCGAAGCGGATGCTGATCCGCTGGAACGGCAGCAAGTGGGTCGGTAACGATATTCCGGACTTTAATAACGCCCCGCCGGGCAGCAATACCGGGCCGTTTATTATGCAGCAAGAAGGGATGGGGCGGCTGTTTGCGCTGAATAAGCTGGCGGAAGGCCCGTTCCCGGAACACTACGAGCCGATGGAAACGCCGCTTGGCACCAACCCGTTGCATCCGAACGTGGTCTCCAGCCCGGTGGTGCGGTTGTACGAAGAGGATGCCCTGCGTTTAGGCAAGAGGGCGCAATTCCCCTACGTCGGCACCACCTATCGCCTGACCGAGCATTTTCACACCTGGACCAAGCATGCGCTGCTCAACGCCATCGCGCAGCCGGAACAGTTTGTCGAAATCAGCGAAGGCCTGGCGAAAGCGAAGGGGATAGCCAACGGCGATCGGGTGACGGTCAGCAGCAAACGCGGCTTTATTCGCGCGGTGGCGGTGGTGACGCGTCGTCTGCACACGCTTAACGTTAACGGCCAGCAGGTGGAAACCGTCGGTATCCCGCTGCACTGGGGTTTTGAAGGCGTAGCCCGCAAAGGTTACATCGCCAATACCCTGACGCCGAACGTGGGGGATTCCAACTCGCAAACGCCGGAGTATAAGGCGTTTCTGGTCAACATCGAGAAAGCGTAAGGAGCGAATCAATGGCGATGGAAACCCAGGACATTATTAAACGCTCCGCCACCAACCCGATAACTCCCGCGCCGCGCGCGCGGGATTTTAAGGCGGAAGTGGCGAAGCTGATTGATGTCTCCTCCTGTGTAGGCTGTAAAGCCTGCCAAGTGGCCTGTTCCGAGTGGAACGATATTCGCGATGAGGTTGGGCACTGCGTCGGCGTGTATGACAATCCCGCCGATCTGAGCGCCAAATCCTGGACGGTAATGCGTTTTAGCGAAACCGAGCAGAACGGCAAGCTGGAGTGGCTGATTCGCAAAGACGGCTGTATGCACTGCGAGGACCCGGGCTGCCTGAAGGCGTGCCCGTCCGCCGGGGCGATTATTCAATACGCCAACGGCATCGTCGACTTTCAGCAGGAAAACTGCATCGGCTGCGGCTACTGCATCGCCGGGTGTCCCTTTAACGTCCCGCGCCTCAATAAAGAGGATAACCGGGTTTATAAGTGCACCTTGTGCGTTGACCGGGTCAGCGTCGGCCAGGAACCGGCCTGCGTGAAAACCTGCCCAACCGGCGCGATTCATTTCGGCAGCAAGAAAGAGATGCTGGAGGTGGCTAACGAGCGCGTGGAAAAACTGAAGAAGCGCGGCTATCCCCATGCCGGGGTGTATAACCCGCCGGGCGTCGGCGGCACGCACGTGATGTACGTGCTGCATCATGCCGACCAGCCTGAGCTATACCATAACCTGGCGAAAGCGCCGCAGATCGATACCGCGATCAACCTGTGGAAAGGCGCGCTGAAGCCGCTCTCGGCGGTCGGATTTATCGCCACCTTTGCCGGGCTGATTTATCACTACATCGGGATTGGGCCGAACAAGGAAGCGGGTGACGAAGAGGAGGAGCACGATGAGTAAATCGAAAATGATTGTGCGCACGAAGTTTATTGACCGCGCCTGTCACTGGACGGTAGTCATCTGCTTCTTTCTGGTGGCGCTCTCGGGGATCTCGTTTTTCTTCCCGACGCTGCAGTGGCTGACCGAAACCTTCGGTACACCGCAGATGGGGCGTATTCTGCATCCGTTCTTCGGGGTGCTGATTTTCGTGGCCCTGATGTTTATGTTTGTGCGCTTTGTCCACCACAATATTCCTGATAAGCAGGATATTCCCTGGCTCAAAGGGATTATTGAGGTGCTGAAAGGCAACGAGCATAAAGTGGCGCGGGTAGGGAAATATAACGCCGGGCAGAAAATGATGTTCTGGACCATTATGAGCATGATTTTTGTGCTGCTGGTGACCGGGGTGATTATCTGGCGACCCTGGTTTGCCCACTATTTCCCGATTCAGGTGATTCGCTATAGCCTGCTGATTCACGCGACCTCGGCGATTATTCTTATTCATGCGATTCTGATCCATATGTATATGGCGTTTTGGGTAAAGGGATCGATTAAAGGCATGATCGAAGGGAAGGTGAGTCGCCGCTGGGCGAAGAAGCATCATCCGCGCTGGTATCGCGAGGTGGAGCGTCAGGAAGCGAAGAAAGAGAGCTGCGAAGGGCTGAAATAAGTTCTGAGTCGTAAACCCGCTCCGGTTAAACCCGGAGCGGGTCAGGTATTGGTAATAAGAGCATCGATGGCTGAAATAACATCTCCGTGGCTACTTTTTAAATTACAGACGAAATGCTTCTTTTTTAATTTGCTCTTTTCTACACTGGTGATCCCTGGTGTATTCAGGAATAAAGATTGAAAATTAATATTTATCCGTGGAGACGCGGAGTGGTAGTATCCTGCCAGCCGAGTACTATAGCCTAATGGAAGAGTAAGTCTGGTAGACAAATCACAGTAATAATCATGTTGAATAACCATAATATATGGCTGTAGCTGATTGGTTCTCTCCGATGGATTGCGATAAACATCAAATTGTAAGCTCATCACAGTCCCTCAAAGAAGGGGTCATCAGATAACAGGCCGGCTTCAGCAGTAAATTCATTCATTGCCTGCATAAACTCCTTGTCCTTCTGGTACTGTTCATCGCGATCGTCAGATGCCTGACATGGATTCTGTGGAGGGGCTTTGACGGTTAGGTTTTCAATATCGTTTAGTTTCATTATGGCCTCCATAAGTGGTGTGCTTCAATTATCAACCTATCACTTTAAAAAACAATACCGACTCCCCTGGTTGTTGCAGGTTTGCGAGACGGGTTCCAGAGAACAGCAACGATATGAAAAAGATGGCACTTTTGTGGAAGCGTGGTCCTGGGTCGGCATTGCCACACGGTTTATAGTTGCAATCCAGCCGCTGGTCACAGAATGTCCTGGCGATCGCTTTTATGGTAATCCGACCTTCGAAATAATGAGTACCTTGAGATAATGCGCAATTAATAACCGACTTGCGAATAAGCTTATGAAATAACCGCGCCGTTTTATGGATAAATATGCCACCCGGCGTTTTTATCTGGTCTGCCGTTTGATAATGCACAATAATGCCGCCGGTATATTTTATAACAAGTGATTAGTTGTATGAAAAAGACTATTTTTTCGTTAGCGCTTGGCACCTTTGGTCTCGGGATGGCGGAGTTTGGCATTATGGGCGTATTACCTGAAATCGCTCATGATGTCGGCATATCTATTCCCGCCGCGGGCAATATGATCTCATATTATGCCTTTGGCGTGGTGATCGGCGCGCCGGTGATGGCGCTGTTCTCCAGCCGCTTTTCGTTAAAGTCGGTTATGCTGTTTCTCGTGGCGCTGTGCGTTATCGGCAATGCCATCTTCACTTTATCTTCCAGCTATTCGATGCTGGCGTTGGGCCGTCTGATCTCCGGCTTTCCGCACGGCGCATTTTTTGGCGTAGGGGCGATTATCCTGTCAAAAATCGCCCCGCCAGGAAAGGTGACGGCGGCGGTGGCGGGGATGATCGCCGGGATGACGGTCGCCAATTTGCTGGGGGTGCCCGCCGGGACCTGGCTCGGCCATCAGTTTAGCTGGCGCTATACTTTTCTGGCGATTGCGGTGTTTGATATCGCGGTGCTGGTATCCATCGCCTGGTGGGTGCCCACGCTGTTTGATAAATCCACGGCGCGCCTGCGCTCGCAGTTCTGTTTTTTAACATCGCCCGCGCCGTGGTTAATTTTTGCCGCCACGATGTTCGGCAATGCCGGCGTATTCGCATGGTTTAGCTATATTAAGCCGTTTATGATTAACGTCTCCGGTTTCGGTGAGAGCGCCATGATATTCATTATGATGCTGGTGGGCCTCGGGATGGTTCTCGGAAATCTCTTTAGCGGTAAAGTTTCCGTTCGCTTCAGCCCGCTGCGTATTGCCGCCGTTACCGATGGCGTTATTGTGGTGACCTTATTATTGATCTTTCTGCTGGCTGAGCATAAAGCCGCCTCATTAACCCTGGCGTTTATTTGCTGCGCGGCGCTGTTCGCCCTGTCGGCGCCGCTGCAAATTCTGCTGCTGCAAAACGCCAAAGGCGGCGAGATGCTGGGTGCGGCGGGCGGTCAGATAGCCTTTAATCTCGGTAGCGCCATCGGCGCGCTGTTTGGCGGAATGATGATTACGGCCGATTTTGGCTGGCGTTCCGTTGCCTTACCGGCCGCTCTGCTCTCGTTTCTTGCCCTCAGTTCGCTGCTGATTTATGCCCGCTATCAGCAGCGTCCGGCCTGATTCATTTACTCCTGCCAGGGTTCGCCGAGGGTCAACATTAAACGGTTGGCCCAGGCGAAGAACGCTGCCGATTGCAGTAAATCCAGCTGAGCGAGCGTATCCAGGCCCTGCTGTTCGACCGCGGCAAGGTGTCCGGCGCCCAGGGCGGGCGGGGTAACGGAAATCGCGGCGGCGAAATCGATTTGCGCCTGCCAGCCCGGCGTCTGCCCGTCGCTCAGGTTCTCTCCGGGCGTTACCGCCAGCAGCGTTTCTACCGCCGTTTCATCCTTAGCCAGCTGCGCGGCCTTGCGCGCATGCACCGACGCGCAATAAATACAGCCGTTAACTTTGCTCGCCACCGTCGCCGCCAGCTCGCGTTCGGCGCGCGGCAGGCCGCCGGGAGTATAAAAAATCCCTTTGTCGGTTAACGTACGCTGCTCCAGTACCGGCTGGTTGCGCGCCAGCAGGCGGAAATAGGGGGAATCGCTATGGCCGAACTTCGCCAGCAGCGCCTGCTCATCCGGGGTAAACTCCGCCAGCGGTTTAGCCGCCAGCCAGGGCTCCCAGTGCAGTTCGTCGCGGGTAAATCGCACTGGCGCGCGCTTACCGCTGAGGGTTTGCGGCGAGGTATGCCAGAATCCAGCCGCGACCGGGGTTTGTGCGACAGTAATGCTTTTGCCGTTAAGCAGGCGCAGCCCGGTGACCAGCCGACTCTGGAAGCTGACAAAGGCGATAAGCTGGGCGAGGGTGACGATGCCGCGCAGGGTCCAACCGGCGCGGATTAACGCCTCCAGCGGCGATGGCGTGGCCTCCACAGGCGTAAAGGTTAACAGTCGGGCAAAGGCCAGCGCCGGGACCAGCCGCGGGGATGTGGGGTCGGCGATACCAAAACCGGCATAGTGGGCCGCCAGCGCATCGCTCTCATGCAGCTTAGCGACCCTGGCGGCAACGGCAAAACGCTCATCGAGCGGAAAGTCGTTATCCTGCTGTCCAAACAGGGTTTCATAGCTTCCCTGAGCGTGGCGGGTGGCCGCCTCGCGCACGGCGCGCGCCGCGGCTAAAGCGGAATCGGGGGCAATCTCTGCCAGTTCGGCCAATATATCCTGACTTAGCGTCATGGTGACTCCTTATGTAACTGAAGGGGCAATGTGCTGAGCGATCAGCTCAAGGGAACGCAGCGTGTCCCGGTGCGACGGTTCAACGGAGTGCACCTGAAACGAAATATCGGTCACCCGCCGCAGCACGCTATCCCGCGCCAGCGAGGCGGCGACGTGTGAGGGGTCGCCAACGTGAGCGTCAAGCTGCGGTAGAAATTCGGTGACAGTGTCACCAATAATTTCATGGCCGGCGGCGCGATGTTGGGCTGCCTGCCGGCGTAATCCGGGTTCGGCGACCTGTAGCGCGTACTCCTGACTGTCGGCGACGAAAGCGGTACGCGAGGCGAGGATCCGCGGCGCGACGCCCGCGGGCAGCGCGGCGAGATAGGCGTCGATAATCGGATTCTGAATCGCGTCCAGCGGCAGCATCGGTTGCCCGGACGGGCGCGGCTGGGTTCGCGAGAGCATCAGTCCATGTCCGGCCTGCGCGGCGCGGACCGCGCCGTCGACGGAAAATGTGGCAATCCAGATACGTTCCGCCAGCTGTGGCGCCGGAGGGTAAAGATGATTATCCGGATGGGCGAGCGAATCTCCGCGCCAGGCGCTTTGAATCAGATGCAGGTGCTCGGCGAACACCGCGCTGCGCTGGTCGATCGTCAGGCCGAAGGGTAAAAACGAGGTGGGGGTACCGCCGGAGCCGAAGCCCACCTCCAGCCGCCCATCGGCGAGCAGATCCAGCACCGCCGCATCCTCCGCCACCCGTAGGGGGTTTTCCATCGGCAGAGTGATAATAGCGGTTCCCAGACGGATGCGTTCAGTGTGCGCTGCCGCATGGGCGAGAAAAACCAGCGGCGATGGCAGGCCGCCTTCGTGCTCATGAAAATGGTGCTGCGCAATCCACGCGCTGTCGAACCCAAGGCGTTCGGCGTGGCGAATTTGCTCGGTGGCCAGCCGATAGCGCTCTTTGGGCGTGGCGTGGTCCAGCAGGCGGGTGAAAAAGCCCAGTCGTTTACGCGTCATGCAACCTCCTTGCTCGGGGATGAAAAGTGGGGAATCGCGGCGATAAGCTCGCGGGTATAGTGATGCTGCGGGGCGCTGAACAGACGGCTGACGTCCCCATGTTCAACCACCTGGCCCGCCCGCAGCACCGTCACGCTGTGGGCGATACGGCGCACCGTCGCCAAATCGTGAGTGATAAACAGATAGCTCAGCCCGAGCTGCTGCTGAAGCTGCTGCAGCAGGGCGAGAATTTGCGCCTGCACCGTGACGTCCAGCGCTGAGGTCGCTTCATCCAGCACCAGGATCGTTGGCTCAAGGATAAGCGCGCGGGCGATGGCCACCCGCTGACGCTGGCCGCCGGATAGCTCGCGGGCGGTACGCGACAGCAGCTCCGGCGCGAGCGCCACGCGGGCGGCGACCGATTCCACGCGCTGGCGTCTCGTCTCGGCGTTGAGTCGGTCAAAGTTTTTTAGCGGCTCTTCGATAATCTCAAACAGCGTTTGCCGCGGATCCAGGGACGCAAAGGGGTTCTGGTAGACGAACTGTATTTTACGCCGCAGCTGGCGGAGCGCCTCGCGGCTGAGATGCCCGGCATCAATACCGTCAATAGCGATATGGCCAACATCGGCCTTTTCGAACCCCAGCAGGATCCGCGCAAGGGTGGTTTTGCCGGAGCCGGACTCACCGACTAGCGCGTGGGTGCTGCCCCGTTTCACCTCGAAACTCACGGCGTCCAGCGCCTGTAAATGCGCGCGGCCTAGCGAAAAACGCTTGCTGATGCCCTCTACGCGGATCGCCGGGGTCGCCAGCACGCGCCCGCTGGCCGGGGGGATGGTCAGCGTCGAACCCTGGAGATCGCTGAGCAGCTGGCGGGTATAGGCGTGCTGCGGCGTGCGCACCACATCGACGGTCGCGCCCTGTTCCTGAATTTCGCCGTGGCGAAAGACCAACAGTCGGTCGGCGCGTTCCGCCGCCAGCGCCAGATCGTGAGTGACGAACAGCACCGCCGTACCGGACTCCCGGCGCAGCGTGTCCAACAGGTCGAGGATCCGTTTTTGTACCGTCACGTCGAGGGCGCTGGTGGGCTCATCGGCAATGATTAAATCGGGTTTCAGGGCGATGGCGATAGCGATCAGCACCCGCTGCTTCATACCACCTGAAAGCTGGTGAGGATATTGATCGATGCGCTGTTCCGGGTGGCTCAGCCCAACCTTCGCCAGTAGCGCCAGCACCTGCGCTTTACGCTCTGCGGCGCTGCTTTGCTGATGCAGGCGCAGTATTTCGCCCACCTGAGCGCCGATAGTTTTTACCGGATTCAGGGAGTTGCCCGGATCCTGAGGCACCAGACTAATCCGCGCGCCGCGAAGGCCGTCGAGGCGTTTGGCGGACCAGCCGCTGATATCTTCGCCGTTAATCGAGATGCGCCCGCTGTCCCGGCGCGCGTTATCCGCCAGCAGGCCGATAATCGCCTGCGCGGTGGTGGTTTTACCCGAACCGGATTCGCCGACGAACGCCAGCATTTCGCCGCGTTTTACCGCAAAACTGACGTCGTGCACCACTTCGCGCCATTCGCGCTGCGAACGATAGCTGATGCGCAGATTCTCGACGGTCAAAACATTCATGGGCGTTCTCCGCTAAATTGACGGCTGATGCGGTTGGCGGCGAGCACTACGGCGATCACCACAAGGCCGGGAAGGGTGGTAAGCCACCAGGCGGTGGAGAGATAGTTCCGGCCCTCAGCGATCAGCAGCCCCCACTCCGGTACCGGCGGCGGCGTGCCGTAGCCGAGAAAACTCAGGGTTGAGAGCGCCAGAATGGCCTGACCGAACTGGAGGGTGGCAAAAGCCAGTACCGCAGTGAGCGAATTGGGCAGAATATGCCGCCAGAAAACGGCGAAAAAAGTGCCGCCGCTGCCGTACGCCGCTTCGACGAAGTCGCTGTGGCGCACGCGAACCACTTCCGCTCGTGCCAGGCGGGCAAAGCTGGCTATTGCCGCGACGCCGACCGCGACGGCGGCGTTAAGGGTGCCGAAACCGAGCAGGATGATGACCGTCAGCGACAATAACAAAGCGGGGATCGCCAGCAGCACGTCAACCAGTCGCATGATCGCCGACTCCACGCGTCCCGCCAGCGCACCGGCCAGGGTGCCCAGCGCGGTACCGATGAACAGGCCGATCGCCACCGCCGCCAGCGCGGCGGAGAGGGAATGCACGGCGCCGTAAACGATGCGGCTCCACAGATCCCGACCCAGCTGGTCGGTGCCCAACCAGTGGCCGGCCTGCGGCGCCAGCCGCTGGGCGCCGGGAAGTCCCTCCAGCGGGTTATAAGCGGTAAACAGCTGCGGGGCGATCGCCATCAGCGCGGCAACGATCGTTATCGCCCAGGCCAGCAGCAGGCCGGGCTGAACGCGCAGCGTACGCCAGTTTATCCTGCGGCGTCGCGCGGCGATTGCGTAATCCACCAGGCTCATACGGCACCTCCGATAACGGTTTTCAGGCGCGGGTCGAACAGCGGCATCAGCAGGTCGACCAGCAGGTTAATCAGTACGAAACCGAGGGCAGAGATCATCACCACCGCCTGCAGCACCGCGATATCCTGATTATTGACGGCCTGCTGCGTCAGCAGTCCCAGACCGCCGCGACCAAACACGGTTTCGGTAATCAGCGCGCCGGCGATCAGTTCCCCCAGCAGCAGACCGGCAATATTGAGTACCGGCAGCAGGGCGTTGCCGGTAACGTGCCGCCACAGAACGCCCGTTTCGCTCAGGCCTTTGGCACGGGCAACGGCGACAAATGGCTGCGCGGCGACCTGATCCAGACTGCGCATCAGGATTTGCGCCAGCGGGGCGGAAATTGGCACCGCGACGGCAATAATGGGCAAAATCAAGCCCTCAACCGGACCCGGGTTGATCACCGGGATCCAGCGCAGCTGAAAGGAGAAAAGCTGAATCAGGGCGATCCCGAGCCAAAACGTTGGCAGCGAGATAAACAGCACCGGCAGCGATTGCAGCGTGTTGCTCAGCCAGCGCAAACCCGGCAGCCGTGAGGCGAAGGCGAGGGTGAACGCCAGCGCCACCGCTAGCGCAAAGGCGGGCAGCGCCAGGCTTAATGTCTCCGGCAGGTTGCTGGCGATAAGCGCGCTGACCGGCAGCCCGGCCTGCAGCGAATAGCCAAAATCGCCCCGTAGCATGGCCCATAGCGTGTGGAAATACTGCTTCCACAGCGGGCTATCGGCCCCGTAGGCGAGGCGCATTTCGGCGATCTGCGCGGGGCTCAGTCCCAGATCCGGGTTCTGAAACTTGATCAGTACCGCATCGCCGGGCAGCACCTGTAACAGGACGAAGGAGAGAGTAAACGCCGCCCACAGCACCAGTAGTCCCTGGCCGGAGCGCCGCAGAAGATAGTGGCTCATCGCGGGCTCCTTAGTGCTTTTCCAGCCACGCGCCGTAGAACGACGGGCGGCCTACCGCTTCAAAACTGACGCCTTTCACCCACGGGGCGCCGGCAAAGACCTGCGGCTCTTCAAATATCGGGATCACGTAGGCGTTATCCAGCAGGTAGCGCTGGGCGTCGCCGGTGAGCTGAAGGCGTTTTTGCGGCTCGACTTCGGCTGAGATCGCGGTCAGCAGCGCGTTGAGCTTATCGTCGCGGAAGCTTTGCACTTTGTCGCTGGAGCCGCCTTTTTGCAGCAGCGCGTCGCGGTTAATGGGGAAGAACATGCTTTTCACCACGTCAGGGTCGGCGCGGCCCACTTCCGACACGGTGAGCGGCGTTTTCAACGGGTCGAGACTGTCCAGCGTACGGCTACCGGCATCACCGGCTTTGACCGCCAGCGCAACGCCGACCTGACGCCACTGCTGGGCGATAAGCTGGAGTACCTCTTTGTTTTGCGGCTGGGGCAGGGATTCATAGACGGTTAACGCCAGGCGCTGACCATCCTTTACCCGTATACCGTCGGCGGCCGGTTTCCAGCCCGCCTCATCCAGCAGCTGTTTCGCTTTGGCCGGATCGAAAGCCAGCTTATCACTGAGGTTTATGTATCCGGCCGCGCTGCTGGCGATGACGGAAGTGGCCTGCGGATAGTTGGCGGAGAACAGGGTTTCGACCACCTGTTTCGCGTTGGTGGCGTGCAGCAGCGCCTGGCGCACGCGCAGGTCGGCAACCAGCGGGTTATCCGGGCGGAAGCTCAGGCTATCGTTGACGCCGCGCGTCGGAGCGGCATAGATTTTAAAGCCTGCCTCGGTGGCCTGCTTCTCATCGTAGGCCTGCACCTGGCGGATAAAATCGGCCTGTCCCGCCAGCAGCGCGCCAATACGCACCCCATCCTCCGGGGTGACGATATAGGTTATGCCGTCGAGATTGGCTGGTCCCTGCTGGGCGAGGCTTTTTGGCCCCCATTGATAATCTTTACGCGCGACCAGCGTGAGTTCACGCCCCGGTTTTTCATCTTTAACCGTAAAAGGCCCGGAACCAATAATATGGCGGGCGTCCCCCAACTCTTCAAAATTACGCGCCAGGGTGCTGAGGGAAACCAGTCCGGAGCCGATGGTCGCGGTGCCCTGCAGAAATCCCGGCGAGGGCTTTTTAAAGTAGAATTTTACCGTCAATGGATCGATGACTTCGCTGCGATCGTAATTATTAATCACCTCGGAAACCGGCAGGCGGCGCGCTTTATTCCCAAGCCCGTAGGTATCAAAGTTTTTGGCAACCGCATTGGCGTCAAGCGGGGTTCCGTCCGAGAAGGTGACGCCAGGGCGAATCTTAAAGGTATATTCGGTTTTATCGGCGTTAACGCTCCAGCTTTCGGCAATCCAGGGTTCGACTTGTAGGGTTTCGGGATTTTGCCAGGTCAGCTTATCGGTTATTTGATTCAGGATACCGCCGTTGGGATAGAACCCGCCGGCCGGCGGATAAAGATTAGTATGCGGCTGTTGCTCCAGATAAATTAACGTGCCGCCTTTAACCGGCGCATCGGCGGCCCACGCGGAAAAGGCGCCGCTTAAAAAAAGTGCCGCCAGCGCGGGCAGGCGAAAACGGGTGTGCATGGTGAATTCCTTTGTTATCTATTGTTTGGTCATCATCGGGCGCGCGTTTTAACAAAGGAAGTGAGGATTTGCGCTAAGCATTTGCATAAAAAGCATTTATACCCGGATCGATTTTTAGGGGCTGGTATTTCCATGCCTTTCAGCTGAAACTCATGATGGATAATTTAATGGCTGAGAGATAGTCAGCGTAATAAAGGGATAGCAACGATGCTGAAGTATTTACTGATGTTGGCGGTGACGGTGCTGGCGGGCTGTACCAGTGCACCCAATTTGCCTTCTACCGATACCATTATTAAGGTTAAACCTATTGAGTCGGGCATCATTGCCAATTCAAATAAATACAGCTATCGATTCTTCCGTAAAGGGGTGCCGCAGGAGTACCAGCGTTATAATACTTTCTACGAACGCTTCAATAAGGTCGCATCCGGCGTACGGGTGAATTTTGTCGTGAAACAGCATGAGGTTGTTGCGGAATATCTGGTGGTGCTCGACAAGCGCAGGCTGGATGCCAGCCAACAAACTTTATTAACCAACCAATATAAAGCGAAGGCACTGGACAACGAGCATCTTGGCGTGCTGTTTAAAGCGACCGGTTTCTGGTCAACCGTTGATCCCAATGAGCTGGATGACGCTTATCGGCTTGCCAGCCCGGTGGTGGTGTCAATTAACGATACAACGCAGACCATTAGCCCGCTGGGAGAGATCGCCCTGATTCCGCTGGTGCCGCTATTTCCGCTGGTGATGATGTACGGTTGCGCAACGGGGCCATGCGTGTAAAGGGGAAATGAAACCTCTCCCGCAGCGGGGAGAGGTCCGACGATTAGCGGCGGAAATCAATGACCATACGGCCGCGAATCTGCCCCTGTTCCATCTCTTTAAAGATGGCGTTGATATCGCCCAGCGGGCGCAGGGTGACTTTCGGTACGACTTTACCTTCTGCGGCGAACTGGAAGGCTTCGGTCAGATCCTGACGGGTGCCGACCAGCGAACCGACCACCTCAATTCCGTCGAGGACCAGACGCGGAATGTCCAGGCTCATCGCTTCCGGGGGCAGGCCTACCGCCACCACGCGTCCGCCGGCGCGAACCGCGTCTACCGCTGAGTTGAACGCCGCTTTAGCGACGGCGGTGACCACTGCGGCATGCGCGCCGCCCGTTTTCTCGTGAATGATTTTGGCCGCGTCTTCGCTGCGGGAGTTGATGGTCAGGTCCGCGCCCATTTCCGCGGCCAGCTTCAGCTGTTCATCGTTAACGTCAAGGGCGATCACTTTGGCGTTAAACACGTTTTTGGCGTACTGCAGCGCCAGGTTGCCGAGGCCGCCGAGGCCATAGATGGCGATCCACTGGCCGGGTTTGATATGGGAGACTTTTACCGCTTTATAGGTCGTCACGCCCGCGCAGGTGATGCTGCTGGCCGCCGCTGAATCCAGCCCGTCCGGCACTTTGACTGCATAATCGGCCATGACGATGCACTCTTCCGCCATACCGCCATCGACGGTATAGCCGGCGTTTTTCACCGAGCGACACAGCGTCTCGTTGCCGCTGTTACAATATTCACAATGCCCGCAGCCTTCGAAGAACCACGCGACGCTGGCGCGATCGCCCGGCTTCAGAGAATGCACGCCAGGACCGATCTGCTGTACGACGCCCACGCCTTCATGGCCAAGGATGACCCCGGTTTTATCGCCAAAATCGCCGTTCTTGACGTGCAGGTCGGTGTGGCATACGCCGCAGCAATCCATTTTTAATAGGGCTTCGCCATGTTGCAGTGGACGAAGCGTTTTTTCCGTAACATTGACCTGATGATCTTGCGTGACAACAGCAGCTTTCATTCTGTTCTCCTTATTGAACATAAGCGTACTAACACAATTTTGTTTTTTACGCATGCTAAGGTTTAGCTCAAATCATCACAAAATCAAGGGAATAATAGCAGTTCCTGGCTGAGATGAGTTTCACGTGCCGTTTTTTTAATCAGATTTATTAATGAAATTATCGTCACATTACCGTCATCGTTACGTCATGCACGCTTCATTTGCGGCCTCTATCGTTCTGTATTTCAATTTCTTATAACGAGAGAGCGACAATACAATGCATCTGGTAAAAACACTCCTTGCCTCAGGCCTTCTGCTTTCCGCTGCCGCTCAGGCGCAGAACGTACTGGATTTCCCGCAGCCGAAAAACAATCCTGAAGAGTTTTATGCGGTGACCGAAATTCCCGCGGGCGGGATTATCAAATATGAAACCGACGCCAAAACCGGCTTTCTGATCGCCGATCGTTTTCAGTCGATGCCGGTGGCCTATCCGGCTAACTACGGCTCGCTGACCCAATCTCTGGCAGGAGATGGCGATCCGCTGGACGTGGTGTTTTACACCCGCGCGCCGATGGCGCCGGGAACGCTGATTAAGCTGCGCGCGATTGGTGTGCTCAAGATGATTGATGGCGGCGAGAAGGACGACAAAATCATTGCCGTTCCGGCAAGCAAAATCGACCCAACCTACGATGACATCAACGCGATCGGCGATCTGCCGAAAATTGAGCAGGAGCGTTTGCAGGCTTTCTTCCGCGTTTACAAACAGCTGCCGGAAGGGCGTAAAAAAGTGGAGCTGAACGGCTTTAACGATGCCGCCGCCGCGAAGCAGGAAATTAAAGCGGCATGGGATGCCTGGAAAGAGAAAAATCCGCAATAAGCGGAAAAACAGGCATCGCCCGGTGCCTGTCGCTTTTTCTTCGCCTTATTCTCCGCAGAGTGCGGCAATACGGGGAACTACGCCGGAACCGCCGAAATTTCCGTTACCCTGCGTCCTTTTCTTCAGCCCCTGCGTGGCGACGATGCGCTCGGGATTGCTTTTTTCACGGGTAATAAGATCCCGGTCAATCTCACTGCTGACGTTGTCTCATATCACTGGTACGATATAAATCTCTTTCACGGCCCCTTATACGTACATATTTATGACAGAAATGACGTTATAAGTTATTTGCAGGCTAATGAAATTCTTGCGTTAAAACTCGACCACGCATTAGAGGGTGTAGGAAAAGATGTATCAAATCAGATTGAAAGGATCGGTGCAGGTGCAACGCGTGTGCTGTATTATACATCCTGCTTTACTGATGAATATCAGGTCGTATGCCAGAAACAAAAGTCCAAAGATATCCGATTTACTAAAGGCGTTTATCATATTATAAGGCGTGGAGATGTTGTGTATGAAATGCTTAGAATTTACTTTGAAGAAGTATTCCGATACAAAACGTCCGATCAACTAGAGCACATCAAACAACTGTTAATGGCAGTAAATATTCATATTGCCGCAAGTTCACTCACAAATACAGGATTTGCTTTAGCAACAGTATCATTTGTCGCTGCAGGCATGAATTTAAGTCTTGAACTCAGTGCACTGGCAGGGCGAAGAGCGGGAGGTATTGTTGGGATTATCGGTTTATATGGCGTTGTGCAGAAAACAGCAGATAGTGCGCGTCGTCTTGCTATTAATTGTCCAGCGTACTACTCAGCGCTATATGCACAAGAGCTGGAGATGATGTACTTCCTGATAGAGCCATTGTTTGAACGAGCTGAAGCGTTTAATGCACAATGGGTATCGGATGGTGAGATTGCAAACATCATCACCAGGATGATTCGATAATCATGATGAGTCTTATTAAAAGGTTTTTCAGACGGATATTCAGATCATTGATATCGATGTACGGTCCTGCCTTATTGACACTTTTATTTGCAATTATCCTTTTTCAAATTTTTCCTGACGGACCAATATGGCCTGTCCCCATATTCTGCATTTTTGTGATCGTTATTTTTTATCGATATGTGAAATGGTAATCATCAAAACATCAAAATTTAGCATTATTTGAAATTTATTTATAAGGAAATTCTATGTCTATACCCGCACATTTATGGCTTGAAGATGAAAATGGTTCGCCGCTTGTTGGCAGTTGCCAAATGCCACTTCGCCTGGGTTCAATCGAATTAAAATCATTCTCTCACGGTGTCACTATTCCGGTTGACCCGAGCTGGGGAAAACTTACAGGTACACGCGTTCACCGCCCTATAACGATAGTGAAAGAACACCACTTCTGTACCGCGCGGTCTGTGAAGGCCGGACCATGAAAAAGGCTACAATTAAGATGTATCGCATTCTGGAATCGGGCATCGAGGCCGAGTATTTCAATATCATTCTTGAAAACGTCAGGTTCACAACGGTCGCACCATTCCTGTCTCCTGACGGTATGAGTAGTACTCACCTTGAAACGCTTGAATTGCGTTATGAAGCAATTACCTGGATGTATACGGAGGGTAATATTATCTATCGTGATTCATGGAACGATCGTTGTTGTGCCTGATGACAAGGGGTACCAAGGGAGGCCATTGTCTCCCTTGGCTCTGACGAGGAGTTAAAATGAGCGACTTAACCATGAGGATTGCTATCGTTACCGGCTTTCGTCCGGGAATGATTGGCCGCATTACGCAGATGCACGGCGAGTACTATGCGAAGCACTACGGATTTGGTCACTTTTTCGAGAGCAAGGTGGCCAGCGGGCTGGCGGAGTTTTCCGGTCGTCTTGAGAAACCGTGCAACCGGGTTTGGCTTGCCGTTCAGGGTGGGCAGATTGTCGGATCGGTGGCGATTGACGGCGAAGACCTCGGTAACAATCAAGCGCACCTGCGCTGGTTTATCCTCGACGATAGCTGTCGGGGAAGCGGCATTGGCCGCCGTCTGCTGAATGAAGCGATGGCTTTTTGCGATAGCCAGGGCTTTTCTGCGGTGCAGCTGTGGACCTTCAGCGGGCTGAACGCCGCCCGCAGGCTATATGAATCCTTCGGCTTCACGCTGCATAAAGAGTGGCAGGGCGATCAGTGGGGGCGGATGATGACCGAGCAGCAGTTTAGCCGGCGGCAGGCCCGCGCTGGATAATCTCCCGGCGCGAATCGCCGCGCCGGGAGAACCTCTTTTAGCTTAATTTCGTATTGATCGTCGCCATCTCCTTACGCCACTGCGCCTGCAGCTGCGGTTTTTGATGTTTTGGCTTGCGCGCCAGATCGTCGGCCAGCAGCTGCTCAAGCGTGATTAACCGCTCCAGCAGCGCATCATGATCGTCCTCTGCTTCGCGCCTGTTCACCGTCGTCTCCTCTATCAGCGGACGGCGAACGGCGGCGCGTAAAACGTCATACACCTCGTCGGCGCTTTGCCATTCGCTTAGCCCGCGCTCGTCGATAAGCCAGAAGCGATTGCAGCTGTGGTTGATGAGCTCGCGATCGTGGCTGACCAGCAGCAGGCCGCCGGGGTAGTCGTTCAGCGTCGCCGCCAGCGCCGTTTTGCCATCCATATCTAAATGGTTGGTGGGCTCATCCAGCAGCAGCAGGCTATAGCGGGCCAGAGACAGGCCGACGAACAGCAGGCGCGAACGCTCGCCGCCGCTTAAGGTGGCGACCTTTTGCCCGTGACGCGCCCAGCTAAACCCGGCGGAGATCAGCGCCCGCCTGCGCGTCTCCGGCGCCGGTTCAAACGGCTCCAGCGCGTCGAGAAGGGTGTCGCCATCCGCCAGTTGATGCAGGGTCTGGTCGTAGTAACCGGGCTTCAGCCGCGGATGCAGACGCAGACCGGGTTCCGTCGTTTCCTGCTGCATTTGCCGCCACAGCAGACGCAGCAGCGAAGACTTGCCGCAGCCGTTACGTCCCATCACCGCCACCCGATCGCCGCTTTTCAGACGCGCCAGGCCCGCAGTGAACAGGGCCGGCAGACCCGGCGCGGGCGAAACGGGGAGCTGTTCCATCTCCAGCAGTCGATCGGCCCGCAGCATGTCGCCGCACAGCGCCAGCCGCCAGGGCGTTCCGTCGGTGAGCTCGGTTTGGCTATCCTTCAGGCGCTGAACCTGCTTTTCCATCTGCTTGGCTTTGCGCGAGAGATCTTCGTTGTCATACGTCCGTCCCCAGATGGCCAGCCGTTTGGCGCTGGCGGCGACCCGGTCGATCTCCTTTTGCTCCGCTTTATGGCGCAGCGCGTCGCTGGCGTCCTGGGCTTCCAGCGCCTGACGGGCGGCGCTGCAGGGCAGGGAGAAGGCGTGCAGGGTTCTGTCGCGCAGGATCCAACTGGCATTAGTTACAGCATCCAATAGGATATTGTCATGCGACACCAGAACGAAGCTCCCCTGCCAGGTCTGCAAGAAGCTTTCCAGCCACAGGAGGGTCGGCAGGTCGAGGTGGTTTCCCGGCTCATCCAGCAGCAGGAGATCCGGTTGCTGGATCAGCGCTCTGGCAAGCAGCAGCCGGGTGTGCTGACCGCCGCTAAGCGTTGACGCCAGCTGCAGGACCTCATCTGGCGTAAAGCCCATCTCCGCCAGCAGCCTTTCTGCTTTCCAGCGCTGGCTCTCACGTTCAAGGACGGGAAGTTTCGCCAGTACCGCCTGCAGCAGAGGCTGCGCTAACAGCGTATCGGGTAGATGCTGTTCCACTCGCGCCATCAGACAGTGATTGGCCAGCGCCACGCTGCCCGAATTGGGCACGATAGTGCCGTCCAACACCTGTAGCAGGGTACTCTTTCCGCAGCCGTTGTAGCCAATCAGGCCAATGCGGTCGCCTTTTTTCAGGGTAAAGGAGAGGTTAGTGAACAGCGGACCAAACGCCGTATCAACATGAAGAGATTGTGCAGTTAGTAATGTGCTCATTGTGAACTTACTCAAGAGTTACAGGCATGTGAATGCCTCGTCAAACATCGCTGACGATAACCCGGTAAGCCCGAGGGAAGGGATTTAGTCTTTGGTTTCTTCGCTCAAGCTGAAGTTATCGCAGCACGATACCGATAACGCTTGAGCTGGTGCGATCGCCAAATGCACGTGAAAAAAACATTTCACGGTACGACATGGGATCCTCCTTTTCTATTCAGTTAGTTGATGGGTGCTGGCAGTGTAGAGGGATAAAAGCAGTTTGGCTAGATGAAGAACAGAAAAAGGCCTGCAAAGCAGGCCCGTTATACGGCTGATTTCCGGTTAAATCGACGTCCGGCGGTAACTGCGGTACTCCGGCTGCCAGAAGTTATCGGCAATCGCCTGCAGCAGCGCTTCGGCTGAGGTTTTCACCGCCACGCCTTGTTCCTGCGCTACTTTGCCGACCGCGAAGGCAATCGCCTGCGAGACGGTCTGGATATTCTTCAGCTCCGGCAGAACCGGGCCTTCGCCGTTATTTACCAGCGGCGAGTGTTTCGCCAGAGTTTCGCTGGCGGCCATCAGCATTGCATCGGTGACGCGAGACGCGCCCGAAGCGATCACGCCGAGGCCAATTCCCGGGAAGATATAGGAGTTATTGCACTGAGCGATAACGTACTGTTTACCTTTGAGCGTGACCGGGGCGAACGGGCTGCCGGTAGCAACCAGCGCCGCGCCATCGGTCCAGCTGAGGATGTTTTGCGGCGTGGCTTCCACCCGGGAGGTCGGGTTGGACAACGGCATGACGATTGGCCGCGGGCAGTGCTTATGCATCTCGCGGATAATCTCTTCGGTGAACAGACCCGGCTGGCCGGAAACGCCGATCAGGATGTCCGGTTTGACGTTGCGCACCACGTCAAGCAACGACAGCACATCATTCGTGGTATCCCACGCTTGCAGATGCTCACGCTTTTGTACCAGTTTGCTCTGGAACGGCAGCAGGTTCGGCATGGCGTCGGTCAGCAGGCCGAAACGGTCAACCATAAACACGCGCTTGCGGGCTTCCTCTTCGCTTAACCCTTCGCGCTGGATTTGGGCGACGATCTGCTCGGCGATACCGCAGCCCGCGGAGCCGGCGCCGAGGAAGACAATTTTCTGCTCGCTCAGCTGGCTGCCCGCGCCGCGGCTGGCGGCGATCAGCGTACCGACGGTGACCGCAGCTGTGCCCTGGATATCATCGTTAAAAGAGCACACTTCGTGGCGATAGCGGTTGAGCAGCGGCATGGCGTTTTTCTGCGCGAAGTCTTCGAACTGCAGCAGTACGTCCGGCCAGCGGGCTTTAATCGCCTGGATAACGTCGTCAACAAACTGATAGTACTCGTCGTCGGTAATACGCGGGTGACGCCAGCCCATATACAGCGGATCGTCCAGTAGCTGCTGGTTGTTGGTACCGACGTCCAGGACCACCGGCAGCGTGTAGGCCGGACTGATACCGCCACAGGTGGTATACAGCGACAGTTTGCCGATAGGAATGCCCATCCCGCCGATCCCCTGGTCACCGAGGCCGAGAATACGTTCGCCGTCGGTCATCACTATCACCTTGACGTTGTGGTTCGGCACGTTTTGCAGAATATCGTCGAGGTTATTGCGGTTCTGATAAGAGATAAACACGCCGCGGGCGCGACGATAGATCTCAGAAAAGCGTTCGCAGGCGGCGCCGACGGTCGGGGTATAGATAACAGGCATCATCTCTTCGAGATGGTTGCCGACCAAACGGTAGAACAGCGTTTCGTTGGTGTCCTGGATGTTGCGCAGATAAATGTGTTTGTCGATCTCGGTTTTAAATCCCTGGTACTGGATCCACGCGCGTTCGGCTTGCTCTTCGATGGTTTCGACCACTTCTGGCAGCAGACCCAGCAGGTTGAAGCTGCTGCGCTCTTCCATACTGAAGGCGCTACCTTTGTTGAGCAGCGGAAACTCAAGCAGCACGGGGCCGGCGTAAGGGATGTAAAGAGAGCGGTTTTTCTTATGGGTGAATTGCATCGCACTAACTCCTTGATAATCGCTTCAGCCCGGGCGCGGCGACAGGCGGGGGCTGGCAGGGAATGGCAGCGTGCAGAGTATAAGGCAGATGGCATCAAAGGAGGGTAAACAAGAGGACGATAGCGTTAAAAAAACACCATCCTGTAGAAAGGACGGTGTTTTTATCATCATTCAGCTGAAAAGTTAGCCACCGCGGCGTTTGCGGCCGGTGGCGCGAACATGGTTAACCGTGGTTTCCGCATCGCCCTCCAGCAGCACTTTTTTCTGCTGAGAAAGCTTGTAGTTCAGACCGAGAAGATGACGTGCCTGTTGGTTCGATTTCATTCTTACTCCTTTATCCTGTGTCGGTTTCAAGGACAAGCCCGACGGGTGTCGGACGAAATTTAACCCTTAAGTACGCCGCACATTTTTTAGCACGGCGATAATCAGCGTGGCCCATTTTACCAGGATTAGCAACGTTGAGGCGGCAGATTAAGAACAGTCTCTTCAGCGGACCGCGGTATGTCGGCCGGATCGCGGCCGGCATACCCGCGCGATAGCCGGAATTACCACTTCATTTCGCCGGTATTCACTTTAGCGCTTAGATCCAGCGAACTCTCTTCCGCCAGTCCCGGCCAGCGCTGTTTCATCGCCTTGATGACGCCAGCGGAGTTTTTGTGCGCGTTAAGCGCCTGCTCGAACTGGGTCAGATAATCGCGGGTAAAGGTAATCGCACGGTCGCCTGCGGGCGGCGTACCCAGGTAATGGCCGGGGATCACCTTCTGCGGATGCAACGCGGCCATCTCGTCGAGCGTATGTATCCACTGCTGGCGGCTCTCCACGCTTTGGGTATCCGCGGTCCAGACGTGCATTCCCCATGCGACACCAGTGCCGCCAAGAATGGCTTTATTCGCCGGGATCCACACATAGGCGGCGTAATTTTGCGGCTGGCGGATCTCCACTTTTTCGCCGTCGATGGTGAAGGTATTTGTCGTCAGCGCTTGCGGGACGTAAACCTGCTTCGGCGCGCCGTCCTTCATCTGTGGGCCCCAGTAGGCCAGTTTAGCCGCCCTGGTGGCGTTAATGTGTTTAACCACTTCCGCGGTCGCCACCACTTTGGCGTCCGGGAAGGCCTTCACCAGCGGCTCGAGGCCGAAGTAGAAATCCGGATCGCCGGAAGTGATCACAATGCGGGTCAGTTTTTTACCGCTTTTCTGAATCATTTCAACCAGCTTCTCGCCATCTTTAACGCTAAACTGGGCGTCAAACAGCACCGCTTCATGCGGGCCGGAAGCGAGGGTGGAGTTCACTGCGAAAATGGCGTTTTCCTGCGGGTTGTAGGTTTGCAGCGTTAAAGGGGCAGCCAGAACGGACGTGCTGAACAGCGTGCTCGCGATAGCCAGGGCAGATAATTTCATATTCATTTTCTCTTGGTCAGGTGAATGAGCGCTATTGTACGGATTTCCTGATTTGCGAAAATTCCTGAAAAAAGAGATGCTGAGTTTCATAAAACGTGCAGATGGAATCAAAGAATGGATAGGGTCATCGCCGCGCAGGTGTATATGCGCATTTGTGAACTGGGGAGTTTAAGCGCCGCCGCGCGCGCGCTGGGGATGTCGCGCCCGATGGTCAGCCGCTATCTGGAGCAGATGGAGCAGTGGGCCGGTACCCGGCTGGTCCATCGCTCAACCCGCAAATTGACGCTCACGGCTGCGGGGGAAAAGGTGCTGCAAAAAACGCGCACCCTGACGCAGCTGTCGGATGAGATCGCCGGGCAAAGCGAACGCGCGATCCCCAGCGGTACGCTGCGCGTCGCCTGCGCGCACTTCACCGCCATGCAGCTTATTTCTCCGTTATTACCCGATTTTCTCGCCCGCTATCCGCAGCTGCGCCTTGAGCTGGATATCAATAATCACCCGGTGAGCCTGATTGGCGAGCGTATCGACGTGGCGATACGGATCACCGATAACCCAGAACCGGGGGCTATTGCCCGCCGCCTTGGCGTATGCCGTTCGGTGCTCTGCGCGTCTCCGCGCTGGCTGCAGCAGAACGGCCCTCTGCAAACGCCTGAAGATCTCGCCCGCCACAACTGTCTGCACTACAGCCATTTTGCCAGCCAGACGTGGCAGTTTAGCGACCCTGGCGGCGAAAGCGTGGCGGTGGCGGTTTCCGGTAATCTTAGCGCCGGGATCTCTTCGCTGCTAATGGAAGCGGCGGTAGCTGGCTGCGGCATCGCGATGCTGCCAGAGCTGGAGGCGCAGCGGGCGCTTAACAGCGGGGCGCTGAAGCTGGTGTTGCCGGCCTGGCGGCCAAAACCATTAAGCGTGTATGGGATTTACCTCTCCAGGGACTACCAGCCGAGCGCGCTGCCGCTGTTTCTCGGCGAGATTCAGCAGCTGCTGGCGCAAACTCACGATATAAAAGGAAACATTTGATGATAGTGCTTCGCCCCATGCGTGATGAAGAGTATCCCGCTTATCTCGACTATTTTATCCCCGACTATGCGGCGGAAATCTCGGCCAATTATGCGCTTTCGCCGGCGGCCGCTTTCGCCCAGGCGCAGCGCGAAATCGCCGCGGATCTGCCCGACGGCGTCAATACCCGCGGCCAGGTTTTATGCTGCTTATTCGATGACGGTGACGGAGCAGAAAAGCGGGTCGGCTATCTCTGGTACAAGCCGGATGAAGAAATGCGCTCCGCCTTTATCTGCGATTTTTATATTTATCCGGCATTGCAGGGACAAGGGTTGGGTAAACAAGCAATGGCGGCTTTTGAGCATGCGCTGAAAAGCCAGGGCATCAGCCAAATTAAGCTGCGCGTCGCCGGGGATAACCCACGCGCGCGCCATCTCTATGACGCTGCGGGTTTCCGCGTTACCGGCGTTAATATGAGTAAAAATATCCCGACGGATTGATCTGAAAAACGCCGCGCGCCGCCCAAATGCGTAAAGGGGTTCTATACTTAACCCTTTAATGTCAAAAAGGAGCGATATTATGGCAATCCATAAGAAAGGTCAGGCGCATTGGGAAGGGGATCTGAAAAGCGGTAAAGGAACCGTCTCGACCGAGAGCGGCGCGCTGAACCAGCAGCCTTATGGTTTTAATACCCGTTTCGAAGGCGTCAAGGGTACCAACCCGGAAGAGCTGATCGGGGCCGCCCATGCCGCCTGTTTCTCTATGGCGCTATCGCTGATGCTGAGCGAAGAGGGCTATACCGCCACCTCTATTGATACCGTGGCGGTGGTGACGCTGGATAAATCCGGCGGCGGCTTTGCCATCACCAAAATCGCGCTGCAGAGTAAAATTGTGCTGCCAGGCATCGAGGCCGATGCGTTTGACGGGATCATTCAAAAAGCCAAAGCCGGTTGCCCGGTGTCGCAGGTGCTGAACGCGGAGATAAGCCTCGACTACCAGCTCAATCCATAAGCTCACTGGCGCCCGCTATCGGCGGGCGCTCCTGCCTTAAAAGCCATTGTTGGCAAATGCCCCTGGCGTTAATTAATGCTATCTTTGCCGTCTACGGAAAAGAGCAGGTAGGGTAATGATCGGCATACGTAAAACCATTGAGGCTCAGGTTCTGGGCTTAACCGGGATAGCGCTTAAAGAGATCGATTTTGAGCATCCCAAAGGGGAACCGGGGCTATTTGGTCCGCAGTCTGCCATCTGGCAGGTTCACGGCGATTTTACCTCCATGCTCTGCGGCGGCGTCAGCGCGCTGCTGTTGCAGATGCTGCATCCTCTGGCGCTGGCGGGCGTCTGGGATCACTCAAACTTTCGCGAAGATATCTTTGGCCGCCTGCGCCGTACCAGCCAGTTTATTTCCGCCACCACCTTTGGTACCACCGCCGACGCCGAACGGCTGATTGCAAAAGTGCAGGGGATCCACCTGCGGGTCAGCGGCAAAGATAAAGACGGCACGCCCTATCAGGCCAGTGACCCGGCGCTGCTCACCTGGGTCCACGTCGCCGAATGCAGCAGCTTCATGGCTTCGCATCTGCGCTATAAACGTACCGTGGTGAGCCCCGCCCGCCAGGAGCAGTATTATCAGGAAGCCGCCGAAATTGCCCGCCGCCTTGGCGCTCGGGATATCCCGGTGACGCCACGGCAGGTTGCCGACTACCTGCAGGATATGCGCCCGGCGCTGCGCTGCGATGAGCGAACGCAGGAAGTGGCCGACGTACTACTGTCGACCCGTCTGCCCGGTCGCCTGAGCCAGCCGGTTGGGCGAATGATGATGTGCGCCGGGATTGATCTGCTGCCGCCGTGGGCGCAGGAGATGCTCAATTTACCGATGAGCGCAACGCAGCGCCACAGCGCGCGGATTACGGTGCACGCCGTCGCTCGCGTACTGCGCGCGTCGGTGCGCAACGGCGCTTATCACTGCGCTATGCGTCGGATGAATCAATTTTAATTACTCAGGCTGCGTTTTACCCGGAAATATAGCCATGGCTATTATTGTCATGGCTATATTTTTTAAAAACAAACTATTCTCATTTATATATTTGGCAGTCGTAAAAATAATTAAATATTCTCTTAACGACGGCGAATTATTCAGGAAAAATTAAGCCAAAGCGCGTACGTTATTTATTTTTTTACGGAGAAGCGAATATGGGCGGGATGACTGGCGAGGATCGGCGTTCTCAGGTTGCGCGCAAAACGACGCTGGTCAGCGTGGTGGTCAATCTATTTTTATCCAGCGCTCAGGTGCTGGCGGGTGTGTTCTGCGGATCGCAAGGACTCATAGCCGATGGAATCCATTCGCTTTCCGATTTAGTCGCCGATTTTGTCGTGCTGCTGGCGAATAAAAAAAGCCGCCAGCCTTCGGATGACGATCACCCCTACGGGCACTGGCGATATGAAAACGGCGCTTCCCTGGCGATTGGCGCGCTGCTGTTGCTGGTTGGCGCGGGGATGCTGTGGTCCGCCTGCGGCAAACTGTGGCATCCGGAGTCTATCCAGAATGTGCATATAACCGCGCTGTGGGTTGCGATCGCCGCGCTGGTCGCCAAGGAGGTTTTATTCCGCTATATGCTAAGGGCGGCGACGCGGATCCAGTCTTCAATGCTGATCGCCAACGCGTGGCACGCCCGCTCTGACGCCGCGTCGTCGGTGGTGGTCGCAGTGGGCATCGTCGGCAATCTGGCCGGCTTTCCGTGGCTTGACCCGGTTGCCGCGCTGGTCGTTGGCGCGCTGGTCACCCGCATGGGCTATACCTTTTCATCTGACGCTCTGCATGACTTAATGGATCGCTCAGTGGACCGTGATACCGAGCAGCAGATAACCGCCACCATTCTGTCGACGCCTGGCGTTGCGGCGCTGCATGACCTTAAAACCCGCCGTGCCGGAGATTTCATTTTGGTCGATGTGCACATTGAGGTGCCGGGAAACTTATCGGTTGCCCAAGGACACGATATTGCGCTGACGGCGCGCTCGCGGGTATTAAATAGCCATAACGTTTTGCATATGATGATTCATATCGACCCTTGTCGCGCGGAAATAGCCGCAATGAGTACCTAGTTTATTCCTCAGCAACCTAAAGGGCTTTATTATTCTGCGGACAATATTGCCTGGATAATAAAAAAGGACCATAATTCAGTGGCTATTCTTTCATCGCTGATTAATAGCAGGTTGACGCATTGTCGTGTTTTTAATCAATATAAAAAACCAATCGGCTAATAGAAAATATCTATTGTCCGTACGAAATTTCAGGAAGTAATACAATGATTATCCGGCCAGAACAACACTGGTTTCTTCGTCTGTTTGACTGGCACGGTTCGGTGCTGTCAAAAATCGTCTTTCGCCTGTTGCTTAATCTGCTGATGTCGATTATCGCCATCATCAGCTATCAATGGTACGAGCAGTTGGGGATCCATCTTACCGTCGCGCCGTTTAGCCTGCTGGGGATTGCCATTGCCATTTTTCTCGGCTTTCGTAATAGCGCCGGATACAACCGCTTTGTTGAAGCGCGTAATCTGTGGGGAACGGTCCTGATTGCGCAGAGAACGCTGGTGCGCCAGTTGAAGAATATCCTGCCAATGGAAAGCGTATCCCATCAGCGGTTGGTGAGCTACCTGGTCGCGTTTAGCTGGAGCCTGAAGCATCAGTTGCGCAAGACGGACCCGAGCGCCGATTTAGCACGTTTGCTGCCGCCGCCAGACGTGGCGGATATTCTCGCCAGCTCGATGCCCACCAACCGTATTCTGCTGCTGGCGGGGAATGAGCTGGGGCGTCTTCGCGCGGAGGGGAAACTCAGCGATATGACCTTCAGCCTGATGGACAATAAGCTTGATGAGCTCGGTCATGCGCTGGGCGGCTGTGAGCGCCTCGCCAGCACGCCGGTACCCTTTGCTTACACACTTATTTTGCAGCGTACGGTTTACCTGTTCTGTACGCTGCTGCCGTTTGCCCTCGTCGGCGATCTGCACTATATGACGCCGTTCGTGTCGGTCTTTATCTCCTACACCTTTCTGTCATGGGATTCGCTGGCGGAAGAGCTGGAGGATCCGTTTGGTACCGCGGCCAATGATTTGCCGCTGAACGCAATGTGCAACACCATTGAGCGCAACCTGCTGGATATGACCGGGCAGCATCCTTTGCCGGCGCAACTTGAGCCGGATCGCTACTACAATCTGACCTAATTTGTATGTTTATTATTCGTTAAATAAGTTAAATCTAACGCGTGATAGATAACATTGATTATACAGTCCTGGCCCTGATTGTTATGCTTTCGTTAACAAAATGCCCGTTACGCTAGCTGGTAGCGGGTGATAAGAATCATGCGGCGTTTCACCTGCTATCCGCCGCCGAAAGCGCATCAGGAGTGAACATGAGTAATAAAAGACGCGTCGTTCCCGGCGTCCATCCCTATGATGGCCCGGCGGGAGGCTGGGGTGCCTTAAAAGCCACCGCCATCGCCGTTCGGACGCAAATGGATGCGCTCGATGCCCCCGCGACGCTACTGCGAACCAATCAGCCGGATGGCTTTGATTGCCCCGGTTGCGCCTGGCCCGATAAGGAGCATAAATCCACGTTTCAGTTCTGCGAAAACGGCGCCAAAGCGGTGACCTGGGAGGCCACCAGCAAGCGGGTCACCGAAGAGTTTCTGGCGGCGAACAGCGTCACGTCGCTGCTGGCCAGGAGCGATTTCGAGCTGGAAGGCTACGGGCGTTTAACCCAGCCTCTGGCTTACGATAAGGCCAGCGATACCCTGCGTCCGGTGTCATGGGAAGCGGCGTTTGCCCGCATCGGCGAAGTTCTTCGCACCCTGCAGCCCAATGAAGTGGAGTTCTACACCTCAGGGCGCGCCTCTAATGAAGTGGCCTGGCTGTTCCAGCTGTTTGCCCGCGAATACGGTACCAATAACTTTCCCGACTGCTCCAATATGTGCCACGAGTCGACCAGCGTCGGCCTGCCGCAGTCGATCGGCATCGGTAAAGGGACCGTCTCGCTTGATGACTTTGACAAAACCGAGCTGGTTATCTCTATCGGCCACAATCCCGGCACCAACCATCCGCGCATGATGGGTACGCTGCACGAACTGGCGCGCCGGGGCGTGCCGATTATCGTCTTCAACCCGCTAAAAGAGCGGGCGCTGGAGCGATTCGCCGATCCGCAGAACGTCATTGAGATGGCGACCTACAGCTCAACCAACATTGCATCGACCTACTTCCAGGTCAAAGCGGGCGGCGACGCGGCGGCGCTTAAGGGTATCGCGAAGGCGCTGTTAAGGCTTGAGGAGGAGCAGGGCGAGGCGCTGGATCGGGCCTTTATCGATGAGCACACGCTGGGCTTTGCCGACTTTGCGAGGGATGTCGACGCGACGCCGTGGCTGGATATCGAACGCGAGTCTGGCCTGACGCGCGGCGATCTTGAACGGGTGGCGGCGGCTTACGCTAAATCTAACGCCACGATTATCACTTACGGCATGGGCATCACCCAGCATAACAAGGGCACTTCCAACGTACGCCTGATAGCCGACCTGCTGCTGATGCGCGGGAATATTGGCAAACCGGGGGCCGGGATCTGCCCGCTGCGCGGCCACTCCAACGTCCAGGGCAACCGTACCGTCGGTATCACCGAAAAACCGAGCGCCCAGTTTCTCGCCAACCTACAGCGGGTGTGTGGTTTTACGCCGCCGCAGGAGCACGGCCATGATGCGGTAAAAGCGCTGCAGGCGATGATTGACGGTGAATCGAAAGCGCTGATCTGCCTTGGCGGTAACTTCGCGGTGGCCATGCCGGATAGCGAACGGGCTTTTCCGGCGATGCGGGGGCTGGATCTGAGCGTCCATATTGGCACTAAGCTTAACCGCTCGCATCTTCTGGTGGCAAAAGAGACTTTTATCCTGCCGTGCCTTGGGCGAACCGAACTCGATATTCAGGAGACCGGACGCCAGTCGATCACCGTCGAAGATTCCATGTCGATGGTGCACGCGTCATCGGGCAAGCTGAAGCCCGGCTCGCCTGAATTGCGCTCGGAACCGGCGATTGTTGCCGCAATGGCGACGGCGACGCTGCCGGAGAGCAAAATCGACTGGCAGTGGTTGGTTGCCGACTACGATCGTATCCGCGATCTGATTGAACAGACCGTTCCCGGCTTTGACCAGTACAATCAACGTATTCGCCATCCCGGCGGTTTTCGTATGCCGCTGCCGCCGACGGAGCGTATCTGGCCGACGCCGACCGGAAAAGCGATGTTCTCGGTTTTCCACGGCGTGCGCGAAAATCTGCAGGTGGAGGGTAACGATGTGATGCGGCTGGTGACGTTGCGCAGCCACGATCAGTACAACACCACCATTTATGCCATGGACGATCGCTACCGCGGTGTGTTTGGCCGTCGCGACGTGCTGTTTATGAACGAGCAGGACATGGCGGAGCAGGGATTCGAGCACGGCGATCGGGTGGATATCAGCTCCGCGCTACCGGGCCACCATCAGCGGCTGGAAGATATCACGCTGGTCGCCTACAGCATCGCGCCGGGCACCGTTGCGGCCTATTACCCCGAAGCGAACGTGCTGGTCCCTCTGGATTATCTCGATAAAGAGAGCGGCACGCCGTCGTATAAATCGGCGCCCGTCCGTTTAACCCTGCGCTCGAAAGAGATCCGCGCGCTGGCGGGGCTTCGCTAAAGGGCTGTTTGCCTGCGACGATCGTCGCGTCGTGGGCAAAATCGCTACCTCTGCGCCAGAATCAGCTTTATCCCCAGCCCGACAAAACCGGCGGCAAAGCAGGCTCTCAGCCCTTGTAAAACCCTGGGGCGAGTCAGCACGTATCCACGCATTGCCGCCGCAAAGACGCCATAGCACATAAAAACCAGCAGCGTCATCAGCATAAACATAGCGCTCAGGATCAGCATTTCCCGGATCGGCGAAGCCGAGCCGCGCTGGATAAACTGCGGCAGAAAGGCGAGAAAGAAGAGCGGCAGTTTGGGGTTAAGCAAATTGATCAGAATGGCGTGGCTGATGACCTGCCCCGGGATGCGTTGCCCGACGCCTTCCACGCTCAAGCTGCCGCGCTGGGTCAGCGTAGCCCAGGCGAGGTACAGCAGCCAGGCGACGCCGGCGTACTTCACCAGTTCGAATGCGCCAGGCGTGCTGTGAAGGATGGCCGCCAGCCCGGTTATCGCCGCCAACATATGCGGAATAATACCCAGCGTGCAGCCGAAGGCTGCGGCAAAACTCATTCGTCTGCCCGCCGCCAGACCGGTGGCAATGGTGTACAGCGTCCCGGTGCCGGGAGCGATAACCACAATAAACGAAGTCAAAAGAAACTCAGGGCTGATGAGCGCCATGATGTTATTCCTGATGTTGTGAATCGAGGCTCTGAGTATTTCGTAAAGCCGCGTGCCGGTATTGAACAAAATTGCACAACGTCAGCTAGCGGCTCGCCTGAACGATCGCCTGATAGCTGCCCGGCGTGACGGCAAACTGTTTTTGAAACGCGCGGGTGAGGTGGCTCTGATCGGCAAAACCGGCCATCAATGCGGTATCGGCGGGGGAGTAGCCTTCCGCCAGCAGACGGCGAGCCAGGCGTACGCGTGCCTGTACCAGGTAGGCGTGCGGCGTGATGCCGGTTTCTCGAGCGAAGCCGCGGATCAGCTGAAAGCGGCTGAGACCGCAGAGGGTAGCCAGCGCGTCGAGAGAGATTTTTTCTTCGGGGGCGTCGTCGAGATATTGCCTGGCCAGCGCAATGGCGGGAGTGCCGATTTTGCCGGGTCGCCTGGCGCAAAGATGAAATTGGCTCACCTGCATCAGGCAGAGCAGCAGCGCCTCTTCCACGGCGGTATCGTCGGGCGCGCTGGCGACGATCTCGTGAAACAGCCGCTGCATTTGCCCGCGCAGCTGCGGGTCGTCGACGACCGGACGCAGGAGGATCTCTTCTGCCTTCATCTCTCCCTGCAGTTCGTCGACAACGCGCTCAGGATCGAGATAGACCATACGCCAGCTGCGTGGGCCCTCCAGCGGAATACCATCGTGTATTTCGCCCGGATTAACCATAATGATATTTCCGGCGGCGGCCTCAACTTTGCCCAGATGGCTCCAGGAACGCTGCGCGCCCTGAGTGAAAATCCCGATGCCGAACCGATCGTGGGAATGGCGCGGAAAGCTCTGGTCCGTAACTAACGATATGGCTTCCAGTCCCGGCATGGCTATCCGGTGCTGCTGAACGTGATGAAGGCGAGTTTTCAACGGTTTCTCCTACCGGGGCATAGCATGAGTGTAGCCTCAGGCGCGCGGGACGAGCAACGGTCGACCGGCGCTTGAATTTCATCAACGTAGAACATAACATTTAGCTAACATTTTGCCTGCTGCGCTGGCAGCAGATTGCGCAACAGTGGATCATTAATGGATATCAAACAGCTTAAGTACCTGATTGCGCTCGACAGAACACGACATTTCGGCCAGGCCGCGGCGGCCTGTCATATCACCCAGCCTACGCTATCAATGCGGATCCGCAATCTTGAAGAAGAACTTAATCTGACTCTGATTCAGCGCGGGCAGCGGTTTGAAGGTTTTACCCCTGAGGGCGAGCGTATTCTGGCCTGGGCGAGGGCGCTGCTGGCGGCGCACGACGGGCTGGAGGCGGAGGCGGCTATCTGCCGCGGGCAGATGGTCGGCCAGCTCAGAGTGGGAATGGTGCCCTTAGCCAGCCTGAATCCGATGCAGCTGATCAAACCGCTGGCGGATAAATACCCGGAGCTGCAGTTCAGTCTGCTGTCCATGACCTCGGAACAAATTATCGACGGCGTCAGCCGCAACCAGCTGGATCTGGGGATCTGCTATCTGCATCACGTTGATAGCCAGCTGTTCAACGTGGTGTGGCTGCCGAACACCCGGATGGGTTTGCTGCACGATAAGCGCCATTTCCAGTTTGCTGACGCCATCCCCGGTTGGGAGACGCTGGCCGCGCTGCCGCTGGGCTTTTTGACCAAGGGCATGTACTACCGCGAATCGATTGAGATGAGCTTTAAGGCCAAGGGGCTGGCGCCAAAATACGTTTTCGAAAGCGACTCCACGTTTCAGATTATCCAGGCGGTGCAGGCCGGGATCTGCTGCGCGATTATGCCGCTGAACAACGGCCTCGAAGCGCTAAGTGATAATCTGGAAATCAGGCCGATCGCCGAGACGGAGGTCGACTCGATGCTGGCGCTGATCATGCGCAACAAAGAGCCGGTGTCGTCGCTGGCGGAAAAATGCTTCGCCGATGCGCAGGTAATTTTTAGCGAACGCCGGCCATCTGCGACTGGATAAATTCAAGCCAGACGCGCGTTCTGGCGGGCATAAAGTGGCGCTCCCGATAAAGGGCGGAGAGCTGTAACGGCGCCGGCGGCAGCTCCAGCGTGACTTCCTGGAGTTCACCGCGTTCGATAAACGGGCGGCAGGGTTTCTCCCCCAGAATCGCGAAGCCGACGCCGGCAAGCGCGGCGTGCAGGGCCATTTCGCCGCTGTTGACGCGATAGTGGCCGTTGACGCTTACCTTTTTGAAGCTACCGTCCGCCGCGGCGAACTGCCAGGCTTGCCCCGCCAGAGCGCTAACGGTGGTAATACAGGGCAGCGTGGTTAATTGCTCGCTGTTTGTCGGCATTCCCGTTCTGGCAATCAGCTGCGGAGAAGCGACCACGCAGCAGGGAAACGAAAAGAGCGGGCGCGCAATGACGCTGGCGTCTTCCATTTTGCCGCGGGTAATGATCACCGCAATATCCACATCCTCTTTTAACACCTCCGTTCCCGCCAGATTGGTGGTACAGCTCACGGTTATTTTTGGGTAGCGCAGGGCAAATTGCGCCATTAGCGGCGCAAACAGCGAAGGGCCAATCTCGTTTGGCAGGCACAGGCGCAGCGGCCCTTCGGGTTCGGCCTGCTGCTGAGTCAGCTCGGCTTCCGTAGCGGCAAGTTGCTCCAGCACCGGCCGCATACTGGCGAGCAGCGTCTGACCGGCAGGGGTCAGCTTCATGTGCCGGGTACTGCGTTGTATCAGGCGTAGCTGAAGGCTCTCCTCAAGCTGTGAAATCTGTCGGCTTACGTTCGATGAGGGCATCTGCAGCGCTTTTGCTCCGGCGCTGAATGAGCCAGTTTCCGCCACGGTGACGAACACCCGCAGGGCGTTGAGATCCACTTTTTTCACTCTCGATTATCCCGATTTTGATAATTAACAACGCCACTTTTACCGTCTTATGCGCGGATTTACCAGCAGCTAGACTCTGCGCATTACATTGTCAGGAGTCTTACATGCCCGGATATCTGGTACGAATAACGTTGATCATGGCCTTTGTTCAATTCATCAACGCCCTCGAATATATGATTTTTAATCCCTTATTTACCTGGATGGCGCCGACGTTTCAGGTGCCGGTAAGCCAGGCGGGTTACGTCACCGGCGTTTATACGCTGGCTTCCGTTGTTGCCGGAGTAAGCGTCTGGCGATGGGTCGGTAACGTTAAACCTCGGCGCTTTTTGCTCTGCAACATGGCTCTGTTGGGGGGACTAACGATGATGACGCTGACCACCACCCGTTTTGACGTATTGTTATTTTGGCGTTTTCTTGCCGGCCTGGTCGGCGGGACCACGATGGGCGTGGCCAGCAGTCTGCTGGTCAACATTATGCCGCCGCAGCTGCGCTCTCGGGCATTGGCCTCAACGATTGCCGCATTCTCACTGGTCAGCATTGTCGGCATGCCGATGATGCTATTTCTCAGTGAACAAATCGGCTGGCAGATAGCCCCCGCGACGATCGGCGGACTCTGCTTAATCACGTTACCGCTGATAAAACTCGTGCTGCCGGAGCAACCCATCGAGGCGAGTCGTCAGGCGGGTTTGCGCTGGTCGTCATCGGTGCTGTTTTACGCCTCCGGCAACGCACTTGCGCAATTCAGCCCGATGTTAATCATTCCGCTGCTGGTACCGTTACTGACGGTGAAAATGGGGGTCAGCGGCGGCGAATTGCCGTGGCTCTTTTTCGGCGGAGGAGTGGCAGGGCTGGGCGCCACTAAACTCACCGGCAAGCTATGCCAGCATTACAGCGGCTACCGCATCAGCCTGCTGGCCAGTCTGCTGTTTATACTGAGCCTGAGCATCGCTTTTACCTTCAACCACGGCGGCGCACTGTTTATGGTGCTGTTTCTGGCCGCCGCCTACTGTCGTCTGGTGGCCTCATCGGCTGTGGCGATGCGTTTTCCCGCGGATAGCGCCAGGGCCGGGTTTACGCTTTTACAGAATACCTTAATGTCATTAAGTACGGCGGCGGCCTTTCTGCTTTCGTCGTGGGTGCTCTCGGTTGACGGCAACGGCGAGCGGGCAATGCAGGGAATATTGCTGCTCTGCGCCCTGAGCGCATTGCCGCTGCCGTGGCTGCTGCGCAATCAGGAGAAAAGATTAGCCACGCGCGCCGCCGGCTAACCCGGCGGCGGCTAGCGTTAAATATTCTCCAGGCTGATCCCGCGAGTCTTCGGACCAAAGATGCCCACCGACAGCATCACCATCAGCATGCTGGCGACGATAAAGCTAATCACCCCTGGGGTACCGGCGTACTGCAAAATAATGCCGATCAAAATGCTGGTGATCGCCGTCGACAGTCGGCTAAAGGAGTAGCAGAAGCCGACCGCCCGCGCGCGGATGTGGGTTGGGAAAACTTCGGCCTGGTAGGCGTGATAGCTAATGGTTAGCCAGGCGTTTGACCAGGTGATCATAAACCCGCAAATCACCAGCAGTACCGGGCTGTTCTGCAGGGCAAACAGGGTCCCAAACACCACCGTCATCAGCGCGGAAAGCACAATTTGCCATTTATTTTCAAAACGATGGACGAAGCGGGTGCAGAACAGACAGCCAATAGGATAGGCGAGGGTAATAAAGAACGCGTACAGCAGGCTGTGGGTGATGCTCGCCCCCTGACCGGAAAGCAGGGCGGGCAGCCAGTTGCCGAAGCCAAAGAAGCCAATGGCCTGGAAGAAGTTCATCACCATCAGCATGATCGTGCGTTTGCGGTACTGCGGCGCCCAGATCGCTTTAAAGCTTCCCAGCCTGCGCTGGTTGTCTTGCTTCTCAATCCGGTGGCGCGGCGAGGGAGAAACGCCGCAACGCTGTTCCATTTCGCACATCACCTTATGGGCTTCCTCGTGACGACCTTTTTCCTCCAGCCAGCGCGCCGACTCCGGCAGCTTCTTGCGGATAACCCAGATGACCAGTGAGCAGAGCGCGCCGAAAATAATCACCCAGCGCCAGCCGGTCAGGCCGAAAAGGGTAATCGGCACCAGCAGCCACGACATCAGCGCCACGGCAGGAACCGATAAAAACTGAATAAAGAAGGCGAAAGCGAAAGCTTTATTGCGCAGATGCGTCGGCACCCATTCGCTTAAATAGGTGTCGATGGTCACCAGCTCAATGCCGAGACCGACGCCGACCAGAAAGCGGCAGAAGATAACCCCTTCGGCGCTGCTTTGCAGGGCCATCATCAGCGAAAATACGCCGTACCAGGCGAGGGCAAACATAAACGTCAGGCGGCGGCCCAGTTTATCCGCCAGCGGCGCAAGCAGGCTGGCGCCAATAAACAGCCCCATAAAAGTGGACGATGCGAAGGCTGCCTGGTCGGAGATACCGAAGATACCCTGCTCACCGGTATGGAAAATATTCTCTGCCAGCAGCCCGGTGCTGATATAGCCGGTCTGAAAAAGATCGTACAGCTCGAAGAAGCCGCCCAGCGCCAGGAGGGTGATAAAAGACCACAGGCCAACGGAGGCGGGCAGCGCATCGATGCGAGCGGTCAGGCTGGAGTGGGGATGTCCTGGGGAGGCGAACGCGGCGTCGCCCAGAACCTGGGTGGTAGACATATTATTATTTTCCTCAGATAAAATGTTTGCCTGCTAATGTTATTTGATTGTTAATGGTTTTAAATTTTTATTCGCACCGAGGGGGGAATATTTGCAGAATAAAATCTCGGAAATGGGATTCTGATGAGAAAGTATGCTGGTTTTCGCGCTGCATCCGCCCACGGGATGAAGGAATTCACCACTATGCCGTAAGGTTTTGACTTGGGTTAAATTTAAGATAAAGAGAGATTGTTACGTCGCGGTTATTCACCTACATTCAAAGCGAGTACTCCCACTCAGGAAAATAATCATGTCTAGCAAGAAAATTTTACAAGCAGCGCTGGCGGCGGCGCTTTCGCTGTCAATGATGGCTACGCCGGTCTTCGCTAATCCCGGTAACGGGAATGGCGGCGGTAACGGCGGTGGAAATAGCGGTAACCATGGCAACAGTGGTGGGAATAGCGGTAACCATGGCAATAGCGGTAACAAGGGCAATAGCGGTAAAAACAACGTTGATAAGGGCAACCAGGGCCATAAAGAAGGAAATCCGGGGCAGAGAAAAAATTACGGCAAACCCGATCATGTCTCCGCCGATATCAGCTTCTCCAGAGCACGTTCGCTGGCGGTAAACTACGGTTTAACCGGCTATCAGTCCCTGCCGCCGGGAATCGCCAAAAATCTGGCGCGTGGTAAACCCTTACCTCCGGGGATTGCGAAAAAAGCGGTTCCGGCATCAATGCTCAACGAACTGCCTTACTATCCAGGCTATGAATGGCGCGTGGTGGGCCAGGATTTAGTGCTGATCGCGCTGAGTACGGCGATCGTGACGTCGATAATTAATGGCGTCTTCGATTAGTGAATTAACCCCGGTTCGCGCCGGGGTTAATCCCGGTGGGCAGGCCTGGCGCATTAAGGTCATTCTAAACAAATCGTCACTAAAGCGAGATTTTAACTTTACTCAAATAATTGAATGACTATAATGAGCACAAATTCACACAGGAGAAATATGTTGGACAGTCACCCTTACTTAAACATCAAGGCAAGCTGACGCTATTTTTTCTGCGCTGCTTGCCAACCGGCGGGCAGCAATCTCCTCATCATTCAGACGATTGCATCCCATAAAGAATAACGCAGCATGGCTGCGAGGATAATCGTCATGTTCATGTTTAAAAATACATTATTCCCTCCACCGTCAACGCGACGCTAATCGCCTATCTGGCGACAATTTGTCGTGTGCTTAATAAAGCACGTAGTTAATTCTTCCAGCAAAAATGGAGGAAGCTATGTTGATGTTTCCTTATATCGCAAATTTACTCGCGGCAATGCTGTTGGGCGCGCTGATTGGCGCCGAAAGACAGTGGCGGCAGCGAATGGCTGGCCTGCGCACTAATGCGCTGGTCGCCACCGGCGCGGCGGTTTTTATTCTGAGCTCTATCTCCACATCGCCGGATAGCCCGGGGCGTATTGCCGCGCAGGTGGTTTCCGGAATTGGTTTTCTCGGCGCCGGCGTCATCATGCGGGAAGGCATGAACGTGCGCGGCCTGAATACCGCGGCGACGCTGTGGTGCTCTGCGGCAATTGGCGTGCTGTGTGGCTTAGGCCAGTTCTGGCAAGCGGCGGCGGCAACGCTGATCATCCTCTGCGCTAATATTCTACTGCGCGAAGCGGCGCAGAGAATTAATCAGATCCCCGGTGCGACAGAAGAAGAGAAATGCTACGTCCTGAATATTATTTGTCATAGCGAACACGAAAACGCGATTCGTCAGCTATTGCTTAATATCAGTAAAGAGATGACGCTCAGCTTGCAGGGGCTGGTGTCGATAGCAGCAAAAGAACAAGGACATAAAGAAATTCGTATCGAACTGGTCGGTAATACCGACCACCGCAAAGTACGAGATCTTATTATGGCAAGAATTGGCGGTGACGAAAACATTACGTCAGTGCGCTGGTGCGTCGAAGGGAGTTAGCCTCCCTGATATTCTACTGTGGCAATGATTTGTCTAAGGAGGGAATGATGGATATTCCCAGGCATATAAAGTAATAAGCGTTTAATAACGTAAAAATGAATTATGCATAAGTTAATTATGCAGGGATAACGACGTCTTAAATTTGAGGATTAATCATGACTGACATGAAAATAGAAAACCGGAAAATAAACCGGTCTGCGTCAGAAAATGATAAGCAGCATAAAAAAAGCTTCGCCATTGAAACCGAGGCATTTAACAGCCCGGATCATACGCTGGCGCGGCTCAACAGCAGCCGTCAGGGTCTCACCACCGAAGATGCCCTTGAACGACTGGATGAATATGGCCGCAATGAAGTGGCGCACGAGCAGGCGCCGCCAGCGCTAATCCAGCTTTTGCAGGCATTCAATAACCCGTTTATCTATGTCCTGATGGCGCTGGCCGCCGTCAGCTTCGTGACCGATTACTGGCTACCGCTGCGTAACGGCGAAGAGACCGATCTGACCGGGATCATTATTATCGTCACGATGGTTAGCCTGAGCGGGTTATTGCGTTTCTGGCAGGAGTTTCGTACCAACAAAGCGGCACAGGCGCTGAAATCGATGGTCCGCACCACGGCGACGGTGCTGCGTCGCGGTCCTGGTAACATGGGGCCGGTGCAGGAGGAGATTGCCATTGAGGAACTGGTGCCCGGTGACATCATTTTCCTGGCGGCGGGGGATCTGGTTCCGGCAGATGTTCGTCTGCTGGAGTCCCGGGACCTGTTCGTCAGCCAGTCGATACTCAGCGGTGAATCGCTGCCGGTTGAAAAGTATGATGTTCTGGCCAGCGTGTCCGGCAAAGGGTGCGACAGGCTTCCCGAGCCGAATAAAGATAAAAGCCTGCTGGAGATGGGCAATATCTGTCTGATGGGCACCAACGTGACCAGCGGCAGGGCGCAGGCGGTGGTGGTGGCCACCGGAAACCGCACCTGGTTTGGTTCGCTGGCGAAGTCTATTGTCGGTACGCGCACCCAGACGGCGTTCGATCGCGGGGTAAACAGCGTCAGCTGGCTGCTGATCCGCTTTATGCTGGTGATGGTGCCGATTGTTCTGCTGATTAACGGCTTCAGCAAAGGCGACTGGGTTGAGGCATCGCTGTTTGCTCTCGCGGTCGCCGTGGGCCTGACGCCGGAGATGCTGCCGATGATCGTCAGCTCCAACCTGGCGAAAGGCGCTATCGCCATGTCGCGGCGTAAAGTGATCGTCAAGCGGCTGAACGCGATTCAGAACTTCGGCGCCATGGACGTGCTGTGCACCGATAAAACCGGCACGTTGACTCAGGACAATATCATTCTTGAGCATCATCTTGACGTCAGCGGCAGCGAGAGCGACCGGGTGCTGACGCTGGCGTGGCTCAACAGCAGCAGCCAGAGCGGGGCGCGCAACCTGATGGATCGGGCGGTGCTGCGCTTTGGTGAGGGGCGGATTGCGCCGGCGACCAAAGAGCGCTTCGTGAAGCTTGATGAACTGCCGTTTGATTTTGTCCGCCGTCGGGTGTCGGTGTCGGTGGAAGATGTTCGCCACGGTGATAAAAGCCTGATCTGCAAAGGCGCGGTCGAAGAGATGCTGATGGTGGCCACGCATCTGCGCGAAGGCGACCGCGTGGTTGCGCTGGATGAAACCCGCCGCGATCTGCTGTTAGCCAAAACGCAGGACTACAACGCCCAGGGCTTCCGCGTGCTGCTGGTTGCGACCCGCAAGCTGGATGATTCCGCCCTGACAGCCCCGCTGTGCGCCAACGATGAGCAGGGGCTGACGGTAGAAGGAATGCTGACCTTCCTCGACCCGCCGAAAGAGAGCGCGGGAAAAGCGATTACCGCGCTACGCGACAACGGCGTGGCGGTCAAAGTGTTGACCGGCGATAACCCGGTCGTCACGGCGCGGATTTGCCTGGAAGTAGGTATCGATGCCCACGGTATCCTGACCGGGCCGCAGATTGAGACGATGACGGATAACGAACTGGAGCGCGAAGTGGAAACGCGCGCGGTGTTCGCCAAACTGACGCCGTTGCAGAAGTCGCGGATCCTGAAAACGCTGCAGAAAAACGGCCACACCGTCGGCTTCCTCGGCGATGGCATCAACGATGCGCCAGCGCTGCGCGACGCGGACGTCGGTATTTCGGTCGACAGCGCGGCGGATATCGCCAAAGAGGCATCCGATATTATCCTGCTGGAAAAGGATTTGATGGTGCTGGAAGAAGGGGTGATCAAAGGACGTGAGACCTTCGGCAATATCATTAAGTACCTGAATATGACCGCCAGCTCTAACTTCGGTAATGTCTTCTCAGTACTGGTGGCCAGCGCGTTTATTCCGTTCTTGCCGATGCTGGCGATTCATCTGCTGATCCAGAACCTGATGTACGATCTCTCCCAGCTCTCGCTGCCCTGGGACAAGATGGATAAGGAATTCCTGCGCAAGCCGCGCAAGTGGGATGCAAAAAACATCGGCCGCTTTATGCTGTGGATTGGCCCGACGTCGTCCATTTTTGATATCACCACCTTCGCGCTGATGTGGTACGTGTTCGCGGCGAACAACGTCGAAGCCCAGGCGCTGTTTCAGTCCGGCTGGTTTATTGAAGGGCTGCTGTCGCAAACGCTGGTCGTACATATGCTGAGAACGCAGAAAATTCCGTTTATCCAGAGCAGCGCGACGCTGCCGGTACTGCTCACCACCGCAGTGATTATGGCGATGGGCATCTACATTCCGTTCTCCCCGCTGGGAGCGATGGTCGGGCTGGAGCCGCTGCCGCTGAGCTACTTCCCATGGCTGGTCGCGACGCTGCTCAGCTACTGCGTGGTCGCGCAGGGCATGAAACGTTTCTATATCAAACGTTTCGGTCAGTGGTTCTGATAATAAGGAGGCGCAGAGATGAATCGTTCTCCGGACACTATCATCGCGCTGATATTTTTCCTGATGGGTCTGCTGGTGCTGCTGTTAGCTATCTGGCAAATCCTGTTCTGAATAAGGGGGCGCGATGCGTAGAGGATCGCTGGATAAAGTCTTTATTCAGGTGGCGATTATTGCGGCCATCATTATTCTGCTGACAATCTGGATTAGATAGAAGAAACCCGGGCCATTGGCCCGGGTTTAGCATTTCTGCCGGGGAAAAGATTACAGATCGAAGCGGTCGAGGTTCATCACCTTGGTCCATGCGGCGACAAAGTCGCTGACAAACTTCTGCCGCGCATCGCTGCAGGCATACACTTCTGCCAGGGCGCGCAGGACGGAGTTGGAGCCAAACACCAGATCAACGCGGGTCGCTGTGTATTTCTCTTCGCCGCTCTTACGATCGCGGCCAATAAACAGCTCAGCGTGCTCGTCAGCAGCTTTCCAGACGGTACCCATATCGAGCAGGTTAGCGAAGAAATCATTGCTCAGCACGCCCACGCGGTCGGTAAATACGCCGTGCCGGCTGCCGTCAAAGTTAGCGCCCAGCACGCGCAGACCGCCTACCAGGACCGTCATTTCTGGCGCCGTCAGCGTTAACTGCTGCGCTTTATCAATCAGCAGCGTTTCGGTGGAGATGCCGCCGCCCACGCGACGATAGTTGCGGAAACCATCGGCCAGCGGCTGCAGCAGATCCATCGCTTCGACATCGGTCTGATCCTGACGCGCATCGACGCGGCCAGGAGCGAAGGGGACGCTGACCTGAACGCCTGCCGCCGCGGCAGCCTGCTCAATGCCCACCACGCCGGCGAGGACGATGATATCAGCCAGAGACGCTTTACCGGATACCTGCTGAATCGCCTGCAGGGTTGGCAGCACGCGGGAGGCGATGGCGTTAACCGGCCACGATTTCTGCGGCTCGAGCGCCAGACGCGCGCCGTTGGCGCCGCCGCGTTTATCACCACCGCGGAAGGTGGATGCCGATGCCCAGGCTACGGAAACCAGCTCGCTGACCGAAAGGCCGGCGTCGGCAATGGCGGTTTTCAGCGTCGCGATATCCTCTGCGGTCGGGGCGTGGATCGCCGCCGGTAGCGGGTCTTGCCAGATCAGATCTTCTTTCGGCACTTCCGGGCCCATGTAGCGGGACTTCGGCCCCATATCGCGGTGGATCAGTTTAAACCATGCGCGGGCGAAAGCTTCGTTAAAGGCCTGCGGGTCGTTCAGGAAACGGCGGGAAATCTTGTCGAATTCCGGGTCAAAGCGCAGCGTCAGGTCGGTGACCAGCATGGTGGGCTTGCGTTTTTTCTCCGGATTAAATGGGTCAGGAATGATTTCAGGGGCGTCTTTCGCTTCGAACTGAATCGCGCCTGCCGGGCTGCGGGTCTGTACCCACTCGTATTTGTACAGGTTTTCGAAGAAGTAGTTGCTCCATTGGGTTGGCGTTTGCGTCCAGACCACTTCCAGACCGGAGGTGATCGCGTCGGCGCCAGCGCCGCTGCCGTAGCTGTTCGCCCAGCCGAGGCCCTGCGCTTCGATCGGCGCCGCTTCCGGCTCTGCGCCAACGTGGCTGGTCACCGCGGAGCCGTGGGTTTTGCCCAGCGTATGGCCGCCGGCGATCAGCGCGACGATCTCTTCATCATTCATCGCCATATTGCCGAAGGTCGCGCGAATTGCGGAGGCCGCGGAGAGCGGGTCGCCGCTGGCATTAGGACCTTCAGGGTTGACGTAAATCAACCCCATTTCGGTGGCGCCGATCGCCTGCTGATTCAGGCTTTCCGGATGACGATGGGCCAGCCATTCGGTTTCATTACCCCAGTCAACGTCCAGATCCGGTTCCCATACGTCTTCACGACCGGCCCCGAAGCCAAAGGTGCGGAAACCGGCGTTTTCCAGCGCCACGTTGCCCGCCAGCATATAGAGATCGGCCCAGGAGATTTTCTGGCCGTATTTCTGCTTAACCGGCCACAGCAGGCGACGGGCTTTGTCGAGGCTGACGTTATCCGGCCAGGAGTTGAGCGGGGCGAAACGCTGCTGCCCGCGGCCTGCGCCGCCGCGCCCGTCAACGGTACGATAGGTACCGGCGCCGTGCCATGCCATACGAATAAACAGCCCGATATAGCTGCCCCAGTCCGCCGGCCACCACTCCTGAGAATCGGTGAGCAGGGCGCGCAGATCGGCTTTCAGGGCCGAGTAGTCGAGCTTCTTAAACTCTTCGCGGTAGTTAAAGTTTTCGCCCAGCGGGTTTGAACGATTGGAGTGCTGATTCAGCAGATCCACACGTAGTTGATTAGGCCACCAGTCGCGGTTGCCGGTGCCACCGCCCGCGCTCTGCGTGGGCGTCGGTGTTTCGGCGTGAAAGGGACATTTTCCTGCCGACGGGGTATTCGAAGGATCGTTTGACGTGCTCATATCAGGCTCCGTTTGCTTTTGTGAATGCCATTACGATATACACTGCTACCAATAAGCGATATTTGAATGAGTCTACGGATTTAATAGTTATTTCCGTTCAATGCCTTTGTAAAAACCGAATATATATCATTGTTGAATGGCTGGTTTTCAACAATGACCTTACCACCATAGTCGTAACATCAGCGTAAAGGAATCGTTAAGGCATCATCTCCGCCAGCGAAGACCCCATTATTTGCGTTATGACAATTTTAGTGCGTAAACAAGCTTAGCGCTGCCAGTATAAAGGTGTACCAAAAACGTCGATAAAATAGTCAATTACCGCCCGTACGTTAAGTGACGGATGCCTGGCGTGAGGGTAAATCGCCGAAACCGGCGAGGGGGTATTGCCGATTGCCGCGGTGTAGCGGGGCATCAGCTGAATTAGCCTTCCTTCTCCTGTCGCTTCATTAACCATCCAGTCGGGAAAGAGCACCACTCCCATGCCCCCCAGCGCAGCGGTCAGCAGCGCATCAGCGTTATTTGAAGTGAGCTGCGGCGTTTGCGGATAGTGCACCCATTCCCCTTGCGCAAGGCGGAACAGCCAGCGGTTGGGCCCGTTTGAGCCGCTGTAGACCAGCGTGCTGTGCTGGCGAAGATCTTCCGGCGTCTCCGGGATGCCGCGGCGTCGCAGATACGCCGGAGCGGCGACCAGATAATGATGCTGCATACCCAGTACTCTGGCGTGAACGCTGGAATCCGGCAGGCTACCGATGCGAAAAATCACGTCGGTCGCATCGCGGTGCGGATCGATGAAATCATCGGTCAGCGCCAGCTCAATCTGCATCTGCGGATAGCGCGCCGTCAGCCCCGGCAGCCAGGGCGCGATATGGCGCTGGCCAAAGTAGACCGGGGCGTTGATGCGCACCAGCCCGCCTGGCTCAAGGTTCCGGTCCTGCAAATCGCGTCGCGCGGCGCTGAACTGTTCGCTGATACCTCTGGCATGAGCGGCAAACAGGCGTCCTGCTTCGGTAGGCACCACGGCCCGGGTATTACGATAAAACAGCTGCTGACCGAGCGCGTCCTCAAGCTGGTGAATGGTGCGCGATACCATTGAGGGAGAAACGCCTTCCCGTCGCGCCACGACGGAAAAGCTCTGGCTGTCGTAAACGGCGATAAACAGCTGCAGCGCCCGAAAGTTCACATTACCCGCATCGCTCATTAATGCAATATCCGCAAAAGTATTTCCTTGATTGTATCGTTTTTCACATCACTCCGCTGCTTTATGCTCTGCCACCCCATTAATAATCGGATAGCAACGATGCAGTTATTACTTATTTTTCTTGTGATTGCCGGCGGCATGGGATTATCCGTGGAAGCTGGACTACTCGGGCCGCTGGCCGGTCAGGTAGGGGACCTGTGGGCCACCTTCAGTATTTTCAGCGTTGGCAGCGCGCTGACGTTTCTGTTGATGCTGCTGTTTGGCCAGAGACAAAGCCCCTCGTTCTTCTCTTTGCCGGGCTGGCAGCTTACCGGGGGCATCCTGGGCCCCATCTATGTCGTCATCTTAACTATCGCCGTGCCGGTTATCGGTATTGCCATGACGATGATCGGCATTCTTGCCGGCCAGGTCTGCAAAAGCCTGTTGATTGACCATTATGGCCTGTTCGGTTCGCCAAAACGTAAAATCGACGGTCGGCGGCTTATCGCACTGCTGTTTATCGTTGTCGCCCTGATTCTGATCGCCGCAAGCTGAGGACTTAAGATGAGTAGCATAATGATTTTGCTGGCGCTGGCCGGCGGCGCGATGTTGAGTATGCAGGCGGCGATTAACGGTCGTTTAGGCAGTCAGGTAGGCGTATTTCGTAGCGCGTTTCTCACTTTCTCCGTAGGCGCCTTGATCACCGCGCTGCTGATTTTCTACTTTGCGCCCCACCAGACGACGACGCTGCTGGATGTGCCGAAATGGCAGTTGCTGGGGGCATTTTGCGGCGCCCCCTATATCGTAATTATGGTGGTGGCGGTGCAGCGTATCGGTACCGCGACGGCCACGGTGGCGGTGATTTTTGGCCAACTGGCCATGAGTCTGCTGATCGATAACTTTGGCTGGCTCGGTAATGATGCCATTACCTTTTCACCGGGGCGGCTTGGGGCGATCGTCTGTTTGGGGTTGGCGCTGTTCTTTATTTATCGCTCCGGCAAGGCGGCAAAAGCCGCAGAGAAGCGATAGACCGCCCACCTTTTCAGGTGAATTGTCGTGCATCGCTAACCGCGGCCATACTGTTCGTCACCATGTGACTGGCGTTTTAGACAGGTCACTGTCGGGGAGCATGGTTGCCGCCGCCGCGCGCCTGGGCATCACTTCACTTTATGGAGATACGCTATGCCTGAGATTTCGTCGCTGCTGACCTTCGCTCTGGTGGCCCTTGGCCTGGTGCTGACCCCGGGGCCGAATATGATCTATCTGATTTCGCGCTCGATTTGCCAGGGAAGAAAGGCCGGACTGGTCTCCCTCGGCGGGGTGGCGCTGGGGTTTGTCTTTTATATGCTGTGCGCCGCGTTCGGTATTACCGCGCTGATCTTCGCCGTGCCCTATGCTTATGACGTCTTGCGCATCAGCGGCGTTGTCTATCTGCTTTATCTGGCCTGGCAGGCGGTGAAGCCCGGCGGGCGCTCGGTCTTTACGGTGCGCGACCTGCCTGCGGATAGCGGCCGTAAGCTGTTTATGATGGGCTTTATTACTAACCTGGCGAACCCTAAAATCGCCATCATGTATCTCTCACTGCTGCCGCAGTTTATCTCTCCCGGTCACGGCAGCATCCTTGCGCAATCGCTGGCGCTGGGATTTACCCAGGCGATAATTAGCGTGGCGGTTAACGCGCTGATTGTGGTGATGGCCGGGCAGGTGTCGCTGTTTCTTGCGGGGCGCCCGTTATGGCAGCAGTTTCAGCGCTGGTTGATGGCGACGGTGCTGGCGGGGATGGCGGTGAAAATTGCCTTCGAAGCGCGGAAGTAATCGCTCTGCCCGGTAGTATAGCGCTGCCGGGCGCAGCGGAAGGGGGTTAAGCCCCCGGGCCAATCAGCCGCGAGCGGATCGTCGCCTCCGGCATCATCTCCAGCAGACCATTGCTCAGCATCTCTCCCGCCTCCTGCAGCGCGCTAAGCGGCATTTCCGGCAGGCTTTCAAGAATAAACCACATCCGCGGACTCTCCACGCTCAGACGCGTGCGTACTCCCTGTCTCCAGTTCCAGCGGCGGCAGGTCACGCCGCGATCGTCGCCCCAGACCACCTCTCCCGCGTCGGGGTATTCGTAAACCGTCTGTCCTTCCTTAACGGTATCGAACGGCTCGCTGCCGTCCGCTATCTTGAGCTGCGGCACGCCAACATACGCCGCCAGGTTTTCGCCGCCGACCGGCACGGCGTAGCGCAGGCTCACCGCGTTATAGAGGTCGACGATAGGATCGATCGCGGCCATCTCGCCATCGCGCAGCACCCGTTTACGCAAGGCTTCCGCCGAGCAGGGGGTCCTTTTAGGTTTTGCGCCAAAGGCGCGGAATACTTCGCTCCAGGCCTGCAGGTGCGCCTCCGCCCACTGCGGCTCGTCGGCGAGAACCGCTTTGCAGGCGGAGCGGAGCGCATCTGACCCGACCTGGGGGGCGCGTACGGCGGCGGAAACGACATCAATGCTCAGGGCGCGAAAGCCGGGGGCCAGCGCGGAGACCTGCGGGCTGATTGACGGTAATACGCTATTCATTGGATAATCCTGTAACGACCATTTTAAAGCATAATATCGACCGATGACCAATAAAGTCAATATAACGACCGATGCGGGCGCCGATGCCGCCATGATCAATGAAGCCGTTGCCGCGCGCCTTAAACGCTACCGGGCGGAAAAGAAGATCTCCCTTGATGAGCTGTCGCGACGCGCGGGGGTCAGTAAAGGCATGCTGGTAGACATTGAAGCCTGCCGGGCCAATCCGAGCATCGCGCTGTTGTGCCGTCTGGCCTCGGCGCTGGGCGTATCCGTGGCCGATTTTGTCAACGTCGCCGCCGCGCCGCCGGTCAAGGTGATGGCCGCAAGGGATATTCCCACCCTGTGGCAGGGCGAGCGGGGCGGTCATGCGCGGCTGCTTGCCGGTACCAGCGGACCGGATATGGTGGAGCTCTGGCAATGGAGTCTCTCTCCCGGTGAGATTTTTACCTCGCCGGGGCACGGCGATGGCACGACAGAGCTGCTTTTTGTGACCGAGGGCGCCTTAACCCTGACGGTCAACGACGCGAGCTATGTGATTGTCGCCGGAGATTCCGCCGTGGCGCGCACCGACGCCCCGCATAGCTACGCTAACGCCGGGGATGCTGTCACGCGCTTCACTATGACGGTCAGCGAAAAAGCGCGTTAGTATTATCCCGACCGCGCTCCTCTCTCACGGCGAGCGCACCAAATTCATGCAATGCCCCATCATCACTCCCCATTATTGGGAATCGCGGCGACGCCTGTCGTCGTATGGCTGATTTTACGCGCTCTGCGCGCCTGGCATAGACCTTGCAAACTCCTCGTCAGAAGGCAGCGCAACAGACAATTGAGATAACACAATAGCTGGCTAGGGTTCCGGTTCACTCAGGTGAACGTCTGGTCCGAGAGCTGGCGACCTCTGCGAGGTTACACGGCGGGACAAAAGCCCGGGAGACAGCAGCACCGTTGGGTGTCGCGCTGCCCCCGTTTCCCGTGCTAACCAGAGGTCCACCATGAAGACACCGCCGCTCCTCCGCTCTCTTATCCTGTCGCTGGCGCTGCTGGCCAGCGTCCCATCGTTTGCCGCCGTCAAAAAAGAGTTCAACGTCTGCTGGACTATCTACGCCGGATGGATGCCCTGGGGCACCATCAGCAACGAAAAAATCATCGATAAGTGGGCCAGTAAATACGGCATCAAAATCAATATCGTTCAGCTAAACGACTACATCGAGTCCATCAACCAGTATACCGCGGGCCAGTTTGACGGCTGCACCATGACCAACATGGATGCCCTGACCATTCCGGCGGCGGGGGGCGTTGACACGACGGCGCTGATTACCGGCAGCTACTCCGACGGCAACGACGGCGTGGTGCTGAAAGGGGCGAATAAAAAACTCAGCGATCTGAAAGGCATGGCGGTGTATCTCCCGGAGCTTTCGGTATCGCACTACCTGCTGGTTCGCGGCCTGGAAAAAGCCGGACTGCAGGAAAAAGACGTCAAAGTGGTCAATACCTCGGATGCGGATATCGTCTCGGCCTTTGGCACCAGCGGCGTACGCGCGGCGGTGGCCTGGAACCCGCAGCTTTCGGTTATCAAAAAGACGCCGCAAACTACGGAAGTCTTTAGCTCTTCACAGGTCCCCGGCGAGCTGATCGACATGATGGTGGTAAATACTCAGACGCTGAAAGATAACCCGGCGCTGGGCAAAGCCCTGACCGGCGCCTGGTTCGAGATGATGGCCAAAATGCAGGCCGGCGATACCGAGGCGCTAAACGCTATGGCCGCCGACTCCGGCACCGACCTCGCCGGTTACCAGGCGCAGCTAAAAACGACCCATCTGTTCTGGACGCCTGCCGACACCCTGACGTTTATCTCCTCGCCGGAGCTGGCCAAAACCATGCAGCGGGTGGCGCAGTTCTCCTTTGATAAAGGGCTGCTGGGCGAGGGAGCGCAGAGCGCCGACTTTATCGGCATGACCTTTCCCGGCGGCGTCACCGTCGGCGATACCGCGAACAGCAAGCTGCGCTTTGACGACAGCTATCTGAAGCTGGCCGCGGCGGGCAAGCTGTAATGATTGACTCCGGGAGTCCACGCCATGCGCCACATTAACCGCTATCCCCGTCAGGGTATGCGTCTGACGCTGATGCTGTTGCCCTTTGTCCTGCTGGTCGCCGCCTGGTTTATCGGCTCGGCGGTGCGGCTGGAAGCCAATCCGCAGGATAAGCTGCTGCCCGGCCTGTCGCAAATGATCGCGGCCATTGACCGGATGGCGTTCACGCCGGATAAACGCAGCGGTGAGTATCTGCTGTGGGCCGATACGCTGATTAGCCTTGGCCGCCTGCTGATTGGCCTGACACTCTCTTCGCTGATTGGCCTGGGCATCGGCATCGCCGCCGGCGTGTTCCCGATGTACCGCGCGGCGCTGTCGCCGCTGATGACCGTGGTGTCTATGATCCCGCCGCTGGCGATCCTGCCGGTGCTGTTTATCGTCTTTGGCCTGGATGAGCTATCAAAAGTGATGCTTATCGTTATTGGCATTACGCCGATGCTGGCGCGCGACCTTGAGCAGCGGGCGCGGGAAATCCCTGCGGAGCTGTTTATCAAAGCACAAACCCTCGGCGCCAATAGCTGGACGGTGGTCCTGCGGGTCGTGCTGCCGCAGTTGCTATCGCGGCTGATAACCTCCCTGCGCCTGCTGCTGGGCTCCGCGTGGCTGTTTTTGATCTCCGCTGAGGCCATTTCCGCCACCGCCGGGCTTGGCTATCGCATATTCCTCGTTCGCCGCTATATGGCGATGGACGTGATTATTCCTTACGTCATCTGGATAACGCTGCTGGCGTGGTTGATGGATCTGGCTCTGCGCCAGCTGCATAAAGCCTGTTTCCCGTGGGCGGAAGGAGGTCGGGCATGAGTTTTATCGACATCAAAAATATCTGGCAGGAGTACGGCGATCACGTGGTGCTGGAGCGCATCAATTTGCAGGTGAAAGAGGGCGAGTTCTGTTCGATGGTCGGGGCGTCCGGCTGCGGCAAATCAACCTTTTTACGTCTGCTGCTCGGCCAGGAAAAGCCGACCCGCGGTGAAATTACCCTCGACGGCCTGCCGCTGGCGGCGGAGCCGGATCGCAGCCGCGGCGTGGTGTTTCAGCGTTATTCGGTTTTCCCGCATCTCAACGTGTTGGATAACGTCGCCATAGGTCTTGAACTTCCGGCGTCACCGCTGTTTGGCCGGCTGTTTGCCGGCAGGAAACGCGACGCCCGCGAACAGGCGCGGCGGATGCTGGAGAAAGTCGGGCTGGGGCACGCGCTGGATAAATACCCGGCGCAGCTCTCCGGCGGGATGCAGCAGAGGCTGGCGATTGCCCAGGCGTTCGTGATGCAGCCGCGCGTGCTGCTGCTCGATGAGCCCTTCGGCGCGCTGGATCCCGGGATCCGCAAGGATATGCACGGGCTGCTGCTCCAGCTATGGAGCGAAACCCGGATGACGGTTTTTATGGTCACCCACGACCTCGCGGAAGGCTTCAACCTTGGCACCCGGCTGCTGGTTTTCGACAAAGTGCGCATTGACCCGCAGGCGCCTAACGCCTGGGGGGCGCGCATTACCTACGATATACCGCTCAATGAAGCGCGGATGTCGCAGCTGACGACCGGCAGCGACAATAACGTTTACGCATTAAGGAGATAGTTTGATGACCGCACTTTTTCACTCCTCCCCCAGTCTGCGCGAAGAGCGTCTCCCCGGCGGGGCGCATACCTCGTTGATTTTGCGCCAAGGGCAGATCCTGCGCCTGACCGATATCGACGGCGGGGCTAACGTCAGCATGATGATGCTTAATCCCCACGAGAAGAGCGAGCGCCTGAATTTACCGGATACCCTCAAGGGCCAGCACACCGCGCGCCTGACCGCCGGGCATTGTTTCTACTCAGATATGGGGCGCGTCCTGGCCGGGATTGTGGCCGATAGCTGCGGCTGGCACGACCCGTTCGGCGGGGTGCTCAACGCCGACGAGACGCGTGAAAAATATGGCGCAGGACGCTACCAGGAGCTGCGCAACGGCTTCTATCGCAACGGTGTCGATAACCTGCTGGTCGAGATGGGCAAGTGGGACCTGGGCCTTGAAGACCTGCTGATGGTGGTTAACTTCTTCAGCAAAGTGACTGTCGATGAGGACGGTAGTTTCCGCTTCATCCCGGGCAACAGCCGCGCCGGAGATTACGTTGAGCTGTTTGCGCCGATGGATGTCCTCATGGTGCTGACCGCGCTGCCTCATCCCCAGGATCCTGCCGCGGAGTACGCCCCGCGGCCGATTCAGCTCAGCTGGTATCAGGCCGACGATGTGCAGGCGGCCACAGAAGCGCTCTTTACCCGCGATGAAAACCAGCGCGCGTTCCTCAATACCCAACTTTTTGCCCTGTAAGGAGGCAGCGATGAGCCTTATCACCAGTAACCGTCGTCCTGAAGATGCCGTCTATCGTCATGTGATCCCGGCAGGGGAACCCTGGCTGTTTGAGGTACAAAAAGGACAAACCCTGCGCCTGCTAGACCTCGAAGGCAACCAGGCCATTGATACTCTGTTCTACAATGCTGATAACCCCCGGGAACGCTACGATCCGCAGCGCACGCTGCGCCGCCAGGGCAATGCCTATCTGACCACCGGCAGCGTGCTCTATTCCAATCTGGGCAATCCGCTGCTGACCATCGTTGCCGACACCTGCGGTCGCCACGATACCCTCGGCGGCGCCTGCGCCCAGGAGAGCAACACCGTGCGCTACGCCCAGGATAAACGCTATATGCACAGCTGCCGGGATAATTTCCTTTGCGCCTGCCTGCACGATGGTCGCCTGCACAAGCGCGATATCGGCGCCAACATCAACTTTTTTATGAACGTCCCGGTAACCCCGGAAGGTGGGCTGACCTTTGAGGACGGCATATCGGCGGCGGGTAAATACGTTGAGCTGCGCGCCGAGTGCAACGCCGTGGTGCTGATTTCCAACTGTCCGCAGTTGAACAATCCCTGCAACGGCTGGAACCCTACGCCCGCCGAGGTGCTGGTATGGAACTGACCCGCTGGCAGCGCTGGCGTCTGCTGGCCTTTCGGCTCTTCGCCGTCCGCGCCGATCGCCTGAACAGTAAGCCGACGCGCAAACCTTAAGCGCCGGTTCACCCCGGGGACGACCTCAGGGGAACATCGAATTTTTGCGGGACGACCCGCGACCCTGTGAGTTCCGCTTATGTTTGATACCTTACTGATTGCCAACCGCGGCGCGATTGCCTGCCGCATTCTGCGCACCCTGCGCGCGATGCAGGTGAAGGGCGTCTCCGTCTATTCCGAAGCCGACCTGAGTAGTCTGCATATCTGCGACGCCGATGAAGCCCTCAGCCTCGGCGACGGTCCGGCGGCGCAAACCTATCTGGCCACGGAGAAAATCATTGCCGCCGCGCAGCAGAGCGGCGCCCAGGCGATCCACCCCGGCTACGGCTTTCTGTCGGAGAACGCGGCCTTCGCCGAAGCCTGCGAGGCGGTGGGGCTGGCCTTTGTCGGCCCAACCCCGCAGCAGCTGCGCGTCTTCGGTCTGAAGCATACCGCCCGCGCCTTAGCCAAAGCCGAGGGCGTGCCGCTGCTGGAGGGCAGCGAACTGCTGGCTGACAGCGACGAAGCCTGCCGGGCGGCGGAGGCGGTGGGCTATCCGGTGATGCTTAAAAGCACCGCCGGCGGCGGCGGGATCGGCATGCGCGTCTGCCGCGACGCCCGTGAGCTGACCGAAGCATTCGCCACGGTGCAGCGGCTGGGGCAAAACAACTTCAGCGACGCCGGCGTATTTCTCGAAAAATATATCGAACGCGCCCGTCATCTGGAGGTACAAATCTTCGGCGACGGGCGGGGGGACGTTATCGCCCTCGGGGTGCGCGACTGCTCGGTACAGCGGCGTAACCAGAAAGTGATTGAAGAGACGCCTGCGCCTAATCTGCCGGAAGGCACCGCGCAGGCGCTATGCGCGGCGGCTATCGCGCTCGGTAAAGCGGTGAACTACCGCAGCGCCGGCACGGTGGAGTTCGTCTATGACAGCACGGCGCGGCAGTTTTATTTCCTCGAAGTGAATACCCGGCTTCAGGTTGAGCACGGCGTCACCGAGCAGGTGTGGGGCGTTGACCTGGTGCGCTGGATGATTGAGCTGGCGGCGGGCGATTTACCCGCGCTGGACGTGCTGGCCGCCGGGTTACGGCCCCAGGGGCATGCTATTCAGGCGCGACTTTACGCCGAAGATCCGGGACGGCAGTTTCAGCCATCTCCCGGACTGCTAACGGAAGCCATCTTTCCACCGGCGGACGGCGCCGCCCTGCGTATCGATCGCTGGGTGGAAGCAGGCTGCGAAGTGCCGCCGTTTTTCGACCCGATGCTGGCAAAAACGATCGCCTGGCGCCCCAGCCGCGATGAGGCTATCGCCGGCCTGGCGCAGGCGCTGGCGGAGACCCGCCTGTACGGCGTCGAAACCAACCGGCTGTACCTGCTGCAAATTCTCGGCTTTGCGCCGTTTACCGAAGGCGAGCCCTGGACCCGCTGCCTTGAGCAGCTGTGCTACCGGGCGGCCACCGTCGAGGTGCTGAGCGCCGGGACCCAGACCAGCGTGCAGGACTACCCTGGACGTCTCGGGTACTGGGCGGTGGGCGTACCGCCGTCGGGGCCGATGGACGATCGCGCCCTGCGTCTCGGCAACCGTCTGCTGGGCAATGCCGAGGGTGAAGCCGCGTTGGAAATCACCCTTAACGGGCCGACCCTGAAATTTAATACTGACGTTCAGGCGGCGGTGTGCGGTGCGCCGCTGGCGGTGACGCTCGATGGCGTTGACCAGCCGCTGGACCGCGTTTTTACCATTCCGGCAGGGGCGACGCTGAAGCTTGGCGCGATAAGCGGCGCAGGGGTCAGAAGCTATCTCTGCCTGAGCGGCGGTATTCAGGTGCCGGACTATTTGGGCAGTAAAAGCACTTTTACCCTCGGTCAGTTTGGCGGCCACGGCGGACGGGCGCTGCGCGGCGGCGACGTGCTGCATCTGGCGCCGCGCGCCGCCGCCAGGGTCGGGGATCAACTGCCCGCCGCGCTCCGCACGGCGCTTGCGCAGGTACGGACGCTGCGGGTGATTTATGGCCCCCACGGCGCGCCGGAGTTTTTTACGCCGGAGTATATCGCGACCTTTTTCGCCACCGACTGGGAGGTCCATTTTAACTCCAGCCGCACCGGCGTGCGCCTGATTGGGCCCAAGCCGCTGTGGGCCCGCGACAGCGGCGGCGAAGCAGGACTGCATCCGTCGAATATTCACGATAATCCTTACGCGGTGGGCGCGGTCGATTTTACCGGCGATATGCCGGTGATCCTCGGGCCGGACGGGCCGAGCCTCGGCGGTTTCGTCTGCCCGGTCACCGTTATTGAAGCCGACCTCTGGCAGTTAGGCCAGCTCAAGGCCGGGGACAAAGTGCGTTTCGTGGCGGTGGATTTACCCACCGCCCGGCGGCTGGCGCAAGGGCGGCGCGCCGAGCTGGCGACCCTAAGTCACCAGGTGATAGCCTGGCAGCCCGCGCCCCTGACGTCGCCTGTCGTCATGACCTGCGGCGAGGCGGATAAACGCCTGGTGGCGCGCCTTTCCGGCGATACCCACCTGCTGCTGGAAGCCGGGGAGCCGGAGCTGGATCTGGTGCTGCGTTTCCGCATTCATGCCCTGATGCAGGCCCTTGAGGCGCAATCCGCAGAAGGCGTGATTGATATCACGCCGGGGATCCGCTCGCTGCAAATCCATTTTCAGCCGGAAACGCTGCCCCTGGAGGCGCTACTGGAGCGGGTGCGCGGCGAATGGTCCACGGTATGCCTGAGCGACGATCTGCAGGTGCCGACGCGCGTGGTGCATCTGCCGCTCTCCTGGGACGACCCGGCCTGCCGCAAGGCGATCGATAAATACATGACCACCGTGCGCCAGGACGCGCCATGGTGCCCGAGTAATCTGGAATTTATCCGTCGCATCAACGATCTACCTGACGAGCAGGCGGTATGGAATACGGTATTTGACGCCAGCTATCTGGTGATGGGACTGGGCGACGTCTATCTCGGCGCGCCGGTGGCGACGCCGCTTGACCCACGCCATCGCCTGGTCACCACCAAGTACAACCCGGCGCGCACCTGGACGGCGGAAAACTCGGTCGGCATCGGCGGGGCCTATCTGTGCGTCTACGGCATGGAGGGACCTGGCGGCTATCAGTTCGTTGGCCGAACCCTGCAGATGTGGAATCGCTACCACGAAGTGGCGGATTTTGCTGGCAAACCCTGGCTGCTGCGTTTCTTCGACCAATTGCGTTTCTATCCGGTTTCAGCGGAAGAACTGCTGCAAATTCGCCGCGACTTCCCGCTCGGACGCTACCCGCTGCGCATTGAGAACAGCACGCTGCGGCTGGCGGAATACCAACAGTTTCTTCGCCGCGAAGCGCAAAGCATCGACGCGTTTCGCGAGCATCAGCAGCGGGCGTTCAACGCCGAACGCGAGCGCTGGATAGCCAGCGGCCAGGCCCATTTCGACAGCCAGGAAGGCGCCGTGGATGAGGGCGGCGACGCGCCGCTGCGGCAGGGCGAGCAGGGGGTGGAGAGCCCGATTTCCGGCAACTTATGGCAGGTACAAACCGCGCCAGGCAGTCGGGTTCGCGCGGGGGATGTGCTGGTCGTTCTGGAGTCGATGAAGATGGAGATCCCGCTGCTGGCCCCCTGCGATGGCGTTATTCAGCAGGTTCACGTCCAGCCGGGTAGCGCGGTGCGCGCCGGGCAGCGGGTGGCGGTGATTATTGAGGAGAAGGCATGATGCAGCAGACGTTTGATTTACGCCTGGCGACCCTGGCGGCAGATTATCGCAACGGCAAAACCACCCCGCGCCGCCTGCTGGCGGAAGTGCGCCAGCGGGCGCAGGCGCTGAACCCCGAATTCCGCTTATTTATCCATATTCTGAGCGAAGAGGAGCAGGAGCCGTTTCTGGCGGCGCTGGAAGGCCTCTCGCCGACCGAGTTACCGCTATACGGCGTGCCGTTCGCCATCAAAGACAACATCGATTTGGCGGAGATTGTCACCACCGCCGCCTGCCCGGCGTTTGCTTACCGGGCGGAGCAGAGCGCGACGATTGTCGCTCAGCTAATCGCGCTGGGGGCGGTACCGGTCGGTAAAACCAATCTCGATCAGTTTGCCACCGGCCTGAATGGTACCCGCTCGCCGTACGGCGCTTGCCGCAACGGCTATCTTGCCGATTACCCCTCCGGGGGCTCCAGCGCCGGCTCCGCGCTGGCAGTGGCGCTGGGCGTCGCCAGCTTCTCGCTGGGAACGGACACCGCCGGTAGCGGCCGCGTCCCGGCGGGGCTGAATAATCTGGTTGGCCTGAAGGCCACGAAAGGGCTGATCTCCACCGCTGGGGTCGTGCCCGCCTGCCGTACGTTAGACTGTGTGACTTTTTTCAGCGCCACCGCCGACGAGGCCAGCCAGCTGCTGGCGCTGGTCGCGCAGTACGATACATTGGATGCCTGGAGCCGCCATAATCCGCAGTGGAACAGCCGTCAGGCGTTCGGCAGGCCGGCAGCCGGTTTTCGTTTTGGCGTTCCGCGCGAGCTGAACTTCCTCGGCTGCAGCGCAAGCGAACGACTGTTTACCCAGGCCCGGCAACGGCTGACGGCGCTGGGCGGGGTGGCGGTTGAGATCGAATTCGCGCCGTTTCTGGCGGCAGCCCGGCTGCTGTATGACGGACCGTGGGTCGCTGAACGTTACGCGGTCGTCGGCCCGCTGATTGCGCGGCAGCCGGAGGCGGTGCTGCCGGTTATTCGCGATGTGCTGGCGAAAGCGCCGGACACCGACGCCACGGCGACCTTTAAGGCGATCTATCAGCTACAGCAGTACAAAGCCCGGTGCGACGCGATCCTCGAGACCCTCGATTGCGTGCTGACGCCAACCTATCCACGTCCGGTGACGCTCGACGAGCTGCAAGCGGAACCGATCGCGCGTAACGCCGATCTCGGGTATTACACCAACTTTATGAATCTGCTGGACTACGCGGCGGTGAGCGTGCCCTGCGGATTTATGCCGGACGGATTGCCCTCCGGCGTTACCCTGTTTGGCCGGGCATTTACCGACCAGTATTTGCTCAGCCTGGCCGATGCGTTTCAGCGAGCGGAGCGGCTGCCGCTGGTCGGCGGGACGCTACTGGAAACCCCGGAGCCCGAGCGCGCCGCCGGCCATGACCGAATGGCGCTGGTTGTTTGCGGCGCGCATCTTGCCGGCCTGCCGCTAAACGATCAGCTGTTGGCGCGGGGCGGCCGGCTGCTGCAGGAAACCCGCAGCGCAGCGCACTATCGGTTGTACGCCCTCGCGGACGGTAAGCGCCCGGCAATGGTTCGCGATAAGTGCGGCGGGGCGGCGATTGCGGTCGAAGTGTGGGAGCTACCCAGCGCGGAGGTCGGTTCGCTACTGGCGGCCATTCCTGCGCCGCTGGGCTTAGGTAAAGTTGAACTTGCCGACGGACGCCGGTTAACGGGCTTTATTTGCGAAGCCGATGGATTAGGCGAAGCTACGGAGATTACCGCTTACGGCGGCTGGCGCGCCTGGCTGGCACGCTAGGACATCATCACCTCCGTCGAGTTTTCGAGGGAGGTGTTTTTTGTGACAGTGTCACGCCTCTAACATGCTGAAACATTTCTGCCAAATCATTAGCAACCTTTCGGTAGGGCTCCCGCTGCGATAACGCTATTCTTCCCCGCTTTTCCTTTTTCAGGCCCTTTGTAACCCAGGTATATGACCGCTAATGTCCCTAATGAGAGATGAAATTCGCGACCATTCAGCGGAAGAGATGCTATTTATCCGCCGAGCCGTCATTGCGTTTCTACTGGTGGTGGTCTGCTTTGCCATCCTGATCCTTAATCTTTACCGTTTGCAGGTCGATCAGCACGATTTTTATCAGACGCGTTCAAACCAGAACGATATTAAAATGCTGCCCATCGCGCCGAGCCGGGGACTGATTTTCGACCGTAACGGTATCCCGCTGGTACAAAATATTACCCTCTACCGTTTGCAGGTGATCCCGAGCAAAATCGCCGATATAACGGCGCTGCTGCAGCAGCTAACACCGATCGTCGATTTAACCCCGCAGGATATCGCCGATTTTCGCGACGATATGCACCACAACAGCCGCTACAAAGAGGTGACCTTAAAATCGGACCTGAGCGATGTTGAAGTGGCGCGTTTTGCAGTCAATGAATTTCATTTCCCCGGCGTCACGGTGGAGAGCTATCAGCAGCGCGCGTACCCCTACGGGGCCGAACTGGCGCACGTGGTTGGCTACGTATCGAAAATCAACGATAGCGATCTGCAAAAGCTGGCCAAAGCGGGGGAAGAGGAGAACTACGCCGCCGACCACAATATCGGCAAGCAGGGCATTGAAGGCTACTACGAGAAAGCGCTGCACGGCACCACCGGATACCAGGAGGTCGAGGTGGATAACCACGGGCGGGTGGTGCGCCTGCTGAAAGAGGTGCCGCCGGTGGCCGGGAAGAATATCTACCTGACGCTGGATCTGCACCTGCAGCAGTATATCGAATCGGTGCTGAAGGGGCAGCGTGCGGCGGTGGTCGCCGTCGATCCGCGCGATGGCGGCGTGCTGGCCATGGTGTCCAGTCCCAGCTACGATCCCAATCCCTTTGTCAGGGGCATCGGCTATCAGGCCTACCGTTCGCTGCTCGATAACCCGGACCGGCCGCTGATTAACCGGGTCACCCAGGGGCTCTATCCGCCCGCGTCGACGGTGAAGCCCTACATGGCGCTGTCGGCGCTATCGGCGGGCGTGATCACGCCAACCACCTCCTTCTTCGGCGCGCCGACCTGGACGCTGCCGGGGACCCAGCGCCGCTATCGCGACTGGCTGAAGAGCGGCCACGGCATGCTTAACGTCACCAAAGCGATAGAAGAATCGGCGGATACCTTCTTCTACCAGGTGGCGTTTGAGATGGGTATCGACCGTATTCACGAGTGGCTCAGCAAGTTTGGCTACGGTCAGTCAACCGGCATCGATCTAAACGAAGAGTATGCCGGGGTGCTGCCGAGCCGGGAGTGGAAACAGCGGGTGCATAAAAAACCGTGGTATCAGGGGGATACCATTTCCGTCGGCATCGGCCAGGGCTACTGGATTGCCACGCCGATCCAGATGGTTAAGGCGCTGACGACCCTGATTAACAACGGCAAAGTGCAAAATCCGCATCTGCTTTACTCCATGAAGCAGGGGAATAAGGTCGAGCGCTATCAGCCGCCGCAGGATCTGCCGCAGGTTGGCGATCCGCGTTCGCCCTACTGGGGCGTGGTGCGTAACGGCATGTATGGCATGGCGAACCTGCCAAACGGCACCGGCTATAAGCTGTTCCATACCGCGCCGTACCAAATCGCCGCCAAGTCCGGGACGTCCCAGGTGTTCAGCCTGAAGGAGAACCAGACCTATAACGCGAAAATGATCCCGGTGCGCCTGCGCGACCATATTTTTTACACCCTGTTTGCGCCGTATCAGCATCCGAAGGTGGCGATGGCGCTGATTCTGGAGAACGGCGGCGGCGATGGCGTGGTAGCGGGACCGACGGCGCGCGCCATCCTCGACCATATCTTCGACCCGGCCAACGCGCCGGCGGTACAGGGCGCGACGTCGACGGTACCGCAGGTGGAGAGCGCCGACGCGCAGTAGCGGTTATTCGCGGAGAGCATAAGCGTTGGCGGATTGGTTATTTGCCGCCGGCGGCGCTTTTGCGCATAGTAGCGTTCTGTGTTGCTGTGAAAAAGGCGCTCTGATGTCGTTAAGCCGAAATACGCTTCTTCTTGTCCAGACCGGGACTCCGCCGGATGAAATCGTCTCCGACCACGGCGATCTTCCCCTCTGGTTTGGTAATCTGCTGGCGCCGTGGCGCAATAAAATCAGCGTCGCGCGGGTGTATGCCGGCGAGCCGCTTCCCGCGCCGGACAATAATACCGTGGCGGTGATTACCGGATCCTGGGATATGGTCACGGAGCGCCTGCCGTGGAGCGAAATGACCGCCGCATGGATCCGCGAGGCGATGGCAATTGACATGCCGCTGTTTGGCGTCTGCTACGGGCATCAGCTGATGGCGAACGCGCTGGGCGGCGAGGTGGACTACCATCCAGCCGGACGCGAAGCGGGAAGTAAAACCATTTCACTGTCCGCACACGGCCTGGCGGATCGTCTGCTGGCTGACCACCCGGCGCCGTTCAGCGCGCACCTCACGCATATGCAAACGGTCACCCGATTACCGCCAGGGGCGAAGGTGCTGGCTTCGTCGCAGCACGACCCTCACCAGATTGTTCGCTACGGCGCGCATGCCGTATCTACGCAGTTTCATCCGGAGATCACCCCGGCGATTGCCCGCTCGCTGATCGCGTTCCGTCAGGCGGCGCTGCGCAACGAGGGGGTTGACCCGGACAGGCTGAGTCGTGACGTTGCGGAGAGTCCGGTGGCCTCGGCGATTTTGACCCGCTTTGTCGCAGGCTACCTGCAGCCAGACCTCAACCCGGCTTAACGTTAGCGCTGTTTTTCCGCGAGCCAGGCCGCCGTTTCAGCCAGGATTTCGTCGGAAAACGCCGAATCCGCGGTCATCCGCGCCAGAATCAACGCGCCGACCATGGCCGACCAGCTGCCTATCGCCACACGGCGGCGGGCTTCAGCGTCTTGATCATCCATCGCTTCACTGAGCTGCGCTATCTGCTGCTGCAGCCGCGCGCTCATTTCGTCGCGCGCGGGTTCGGACTGGCGGATGGTCTCAGCCGCCAGCGCCGCCAGCGGGCAGCCACTGGCAAAATTATCCCGATGTTTGGGTGAAAGATAACGCTCGATTTGCGCGATGACGCCATTATTCGCCGCGTCGCTCTCTATCTTCAGTTCCGCGAGGGTTTGGGCGATCAGGTCATCCTTCGATTTGAAGTAGCCGTAGAATCCGCCGTGGGTCAGACCGGCTGATTTCATAATATCGGTGACCGTGACCGCGTCAAAACCCCGCTCGCGAAACAAGCGTCCAGCGGCGGTCAGGATTGTCTGCTTATTCTCTTCAACTTGTTTTCTGCTCACTCTCATGGCGTCGTCCTGCTGCGAAATTATTTATGATGACCATCATATAACATTATTTACAGCATACCCAGCCCGTGCCATTATACATGACGACCATCATGTATAAATCAAGGAGTACACCTATGAGCAGTAAATCAGCCGTGCTGGTAACCGGCGCATCGACCGGAATTGGCGCAGTCTATGCCGAACGTTTTGCCCGTCGTGGCCACGACCTGGTGCTGGTCGCGCGTAACCGCGAGCGTCTGACGGCGCTGGCCGAGCGACTGCGCGGTGAAACCGGCGTTCAGGTTGACATCCTGCAGGCCGACTTAACCCAGGATAGCGACATCACCGTCGTGGAGCAGCGGCTGCGGGAAGACGCGCGTATTGGGATTCTGGTCAACAATGCCGGCACCTCGATTCCCGGTGATTTCCTCCACCAGAGCAGTGACGATATCACTCGCCTGATTACCCTCAACGTGACCTCAGTAGCTCGCCTGGCGAACGCCATCGCGCCGCGTCTGGCCGAAGCCGGAGAGGGGGCGATTGTCAACATCGCGTCGGTCGTTGGGCTGGGTCCGGAAATGGGGTTGACCGTCTACGGCGCCACGAAAGCCTTTGTGCTGTTTCTCTCGCAGGGGCTCGATGTTGAGCTGAGCGCGAAAGGCGTATACGTCCAGGCGGTACTGCCGGCGGCGACGCGCACCGAGATTTGGCAGCACAGCGGCAAAGATGTGGATACCATCCCCGGCGTCATGGAGGTGGATAAACTGGTGGATGCCGCCCTGGTGGGGTTCGACCGCCGTGAATCGGTGACCATTCCGCCGCTGCATGATGAAACGCAGTGGCAGGCGCTCAACGCGACGCGTCAGGCCATGCTCCCCGGCTTTGCGCAATCTGAACCGGCGGCGCGTTATCTGGACTGATCGTGCGTTTGTCTCACCGTATATCGGAAAGGAGAGTCGATACACGGTGCGACAACATCCCGCCATGTCACGCCTGGCGCAGATACCACGCAGCGGGAAAAATCGTGACAACGTCACAAGTTGAGGGCGAATAACCAATAAAAAAGCCGATAAGGTGAGTTATCGGCTTTCAAGGTTAATGCGAAAACAAATTTACTGCGCCAGCAGCTCCTGGGCGGTACGCTCTACCAGGCTCAGCAGCACCTTCACGTCCTCTAACGTCACGATCGGGTTCAGCAGCGTCAGCTTCAGGCAGGTGACGCCGTTGTGCTCAGTCACGCCGACGTTAGCGCGACCGGAAGCCAGCAGCGCATCGCCAACCCGCTGGTTGAGCAGGGCGATCGCGGCATCGTCGCTTCCCGCCATCTGCTGCGGACGTGAACGGAACAGCACGCTCGCCAGCTGCGGCTGCATGACCAGTTCCAGCGTCGGCTGCGTTGCGACGTAATCCGCCACGTTCAGCGCCATCGTCACGCCGTGGTCGATGATTTCCGCGTACTGCTTCTGGCCCAGCGCTTCCAGACCCATCCATAGCTTCAGCGCGTCGAAGCGGCGGGTGGTCTGCAGCGATTTGGATACCAGGTTCGGTACGCCGTGCTCTTCATCGAACTCGGAGTTCAGATAGGCCGCCTGATAGCGCATCAGCTCATAGTGACGGGCTTCTTTTAACAGAAACGCGCCGCAGCTGATGGTCTGGAAGAACTGCTTGTGGAAATCCAGGGTGATGGAGTCCACTAACTCAATGCCGTCCAGACGGTCGCGATACTTCTCGGACATCAACAGCGCGCCGCCCCAGGCCGCGTCGACGTGCAGCCAGATCTGGTGCTCTGCCGCGACGGCCGCAATCCCGCGAAGCGGGTCGATTGCCCCGGCGTCGGTGGTGCCGGCGGTGGCGACGATCGCCATAATCTGCTCGCCGTTAGCCTGCGCCTCGGCGATTTTCGCTTTCAGATCCGCCACGTCCATCCGCGCGAATTCGTCGGTTTTCACCAGCGTCACGGAGCGGTAGCCGAGGCCCATCAGCGCCATATTCTTCTGCACCGAGAAGTGGGCGTTTTCTGAACACAGCACTTTGTACTGACGAATATCGCCCGGCAGACCATCCTGCTGGATGGAGTGACCCCGGCGGGCGAAGAAGGCATCGCGCGCCAGCATCAGACCCATCATATTGCTCTGGGTGCCGCCGCTGGTGAAAACGCCAGCATCGCCAGCGCCGTAGCCGACCTGGGCGCGCAGCCATTCAATCAGCTTGATCTCGATGATGGTCGCTGACGGGCTTTGATCCCAGGAGTCCATGCTCTGGTTGGTGGCGTTAATCAGCACTTCCGCCGCCTGGCTAATTACCAGGCTCGGGCAGTGCAGATGCGCCACGCACTGCGGGTGATGTACCGACAGGCTGTCTTTCAGGAAGTACTCGATCGCACGTTCAATCGCCGCCTGGTTGCCCAGACCCTGTTCGTTGAAATCAAGGGTGATACGCTCACGCAGTTCGTCAACGCTTTTCCCCTGATACATTTCAGGCTGTTGCAGCCACTGCGCTACCGCCTGGCTGGTCTGGGCGATCGCTTGCTGGTAGGCATCAATACTTTGCGCGGAACCAGCAAGAATCGGATTCAATTTGGACATTGCGGTCACTTACTCCACTCAGACCGGTTTTACGCCGGCGGCCAGCAGGGCCTGTTCAAATTTGTCGAAGAAAATTTCCAGCTCAGCGTTGCTGATCAGCAGGGACGGCAGCAGACGCAGCACGCAGCCGTGGCGGCCACCGCGCTCGAGGATCAGACCCGCTTCAAAGCATTTCTTCTGCAGCAGCGCGGAGAGTTCTCCGTCCGCCGGGTAGCAGCCCATGTGGTCCGGCGCTTCGTTCGGTTTAACGATCTCGATGCCGATCATCAGGCCCAGACCGCGAACGTGGCCGATAACCGGATAGCGTTTCTGCATCTCGGCCAGCTTGCCTTTCAACCATTCGCCCTGAGCGGCGGTTTTATCCGCAATCTTATTGTCTTTCAGGTGACGCAGGGTGGTCAGACCGGTGGCCATCGCCAGCTGGTTGCCGCGGAAGGTGCCAGTGTGGTGACCCGGTTCCCAGGCGTCGAACTGCTTTTTGATACCGAGAACGGCCAGCGGCAGACCGCCGCCAACGGCTTTCGACATCACGATAATGTCCGGCTCAATGCCAGCGTGTTCAAAGGCGAAGAATTTACCGGTACGGGCAAAGCCAGCCTGAACTTCATCGATGATCAGCAGAATACCGTGTTCCTGAGTCACTTTACGGATGCGCTGCAGCCACTCGACCGGAGCCGGGTTGACGCCGCCTTCACCCTGAACGGCTTCAAGAATCACCGCCGCCGGTTTACGCACGCCGCTTTCGACGTCATTGATCAGGTTTTCGAAGTAGTAGGTCAGTGCTTTCACACCGGCTTCACCGCCGATACCCAGCGGGCAGCGGTACTGATGCGGGTAAGGCATAAACTGCACTTCCGGCATCATGCCGTTAACCGCCGATTTTGGCGACAGGTTGCCGGTGACCGACAGCGCGCCGTGGGTCATGCCGTGGTAGCCGCCGGAGAAGCTGATCACGGAAGAGCGACCGGTGTATTTTTTCGCCAGCTTCAGCGCCGCTTCCACGGCGTCAGCGCCGGACGGACCGGTAAACTGCAGGCAGTATTCTTTGCCTTCGCCCGGCAGCAGGGAGAGCAGGTATTCAGAAAAGCGATCTTTTAACGGTGTCGTCAGATCGAGAGTATGTAACGGCAAGCCGCTGGTAATGACACTTTGGATGCTCTGCAGCACGTCAGGATGGTTGTGGCCGAGTGCCAGAGTACCGGCGCCGGCAAGGCAGTCCAGATACTGTTTGTTATCCGCATCGGTCAGCCAGACGCCTTCCGCTTTGGTAATCGCAAGGGGCAGCTTGCGCGGGTAGCTCCTGACATTCGATTCGAATTCAGCCTGACGGGCCAAAAAGGTATCGTTGTTTGCATCTAATAAATCTGCGCCTAAAGTATCAATACGGACTTTATCCGTCATCATATCACTCCCACAACCAGCGTTACGGTTGAGCGCTGGTTGAATAAATTGGTGTAAGAAATTGAATCGCCATGCATTAAAGCGGGCACAATATATGGCTTTTTAGATACGCATTCAACGTTTTATTGATTAAGGTATATTTACGTTATTTTTACACTGCCAAAAACCATCATAACAAATTGATTTTAAAGTAATATTTTAAATCATGAAAGACCTTTAAAATTGTAATTATTAGTGAGGAAGTTTCTCGATTTTTATTAACGTTGCGCGGATATTGCTGGCGAAAAGTTTCCGCCAGCAATGGCATGACTCAATGCAGCTCAACCGCATAATTCGTTAAAGGTGTGACTTTTTTCACCAACTTATTGTTATATAAAAACTGTTCATAAGCTTCATAGCGAGGTTTATCCAACGCCGCCGGATCGCTGGCAAACAGAGGAAGTGTTTTAAACCATGCCTGCTTGTTCAGTTCGGTGTTGAGCTCGGGATGCGCGGCGGCAAACGCCTGCCAGGTCTCCTGCGGGTGAGCGCGCAGGTAAGCGACGCCTTTTTGCAGCGCCGTGAGGAACGCCTTAATCTTCGGCGCGTTGGCTTCATCCCGGTTGGCGACAATCACCAGCTCGTCGTAGGCTGGTACGCCGTAATCCTCAACGTTCATCACCTGCGGATCTTTCCCCTGTAGCTTCAGCTCCAGCGCTTCGATATTACGATAGCCGCCAATCACCGCGTCGACCTGACCGGCCAGCAGGGCGCTGGTCAGCTGGAAGTTCACGTTGATGAGCTTGATGCTTTTGGGGTCGATGTGCGCATGCTGCGCCATGGTGGCCAGCGTCGCCTGTTCGATACCGCTCACCGAGTAACCCACTTTTTTGCCCTGCAGATCGGCGGGAGATTTTATGCTTTTATCCAGCGCGATCACCGTATTCAGCGGCGAATTAATTAGCGTGCCGACGCGGACCAGCGGCAGCCCTTCATCAGCAAAAAAATGCACCTGCGGCTGGTAGGTAATCGCCAGGTCCGCCTGGCGTGCAGCGACTAAGCGCGGCGGCAGCGCCGGGTCGGACGGCGGCACAATTTTGACGTCCAGCCCCGCGTCTTTAAAGGCGCCGATCTGTTCGGCCACCACGATCGGCGCGTGGTCGGGATTGATATACCAGTCCAGCACCAGGGTGAGTTTCTCGTTGGCCAGCGCCTGACCGCTGAACAGCACCCCAAGGGCCATTCCGCTATAAAGATGTTTACGCATGGTTATTCCTTCTGTTTAAAATCGTTATTCCGGCGTCCAGTCGATCAGCCGGCGTAAAAAAGCATCCACCGCCAGCCAGAGCAGGACGGTCAGCACCACCAAAATGAACAGGGCTGCGAAGCAGATATCGGTTTGCAGGCGGGCGTTGGCGTTAAGCATGACGTAGCCCAGACCTTCGGCTGAACCGACCCATTCGCCGATAATCGCCCCAATGGGGGCAACGGCGGCGGCCATCCGCAGGCCCGAACCGAGGGCCGGAAGGGCGGCCATCATGCGAACGTGGCGCAGCTGCGCGCCAAAAGAGGCCCCCATGGTGCGCGCCAGATCGAGATAGTCGCGATTAACCCGGCGTAGACCGTCAAAAAACGCCGAGGTGACGGGAAAGAAAATCACCAGCACCGCCATCATGACCTTGGCGCCCATGCCAAAACCGAACCACAGCACCAGCAGCGGGGCGAGGGCAAAGACCGGGATCGCCTGGCTGGTCAGCACCAGCGGCATCAGCCAGCGCTGAAGGCGAGGCGAGACAATCATGCACAGCGCTAGCGTCACTCCGAGGAGAGCGCCAAGCATGAGGCCGCTGAGGATCTCGCTCAATGTGATCAGCGTGTGTTGGCCGAGGTACGTGCGGTTGACCCACAAAGCCCTTGCCACCGCCGAGGGTGAAGGCAGCAGAAAAGCGGGAATGCCGCTGCGGCTCGCCAGCCACCAGAGCAGCAGCAGGCCGCAGAACACTACGGCGGCGCGAAACAGTTTTGCGCTCATCCGTTAGCCCTTATGAGCTGTTGCAGCAGCTCCGCCTGGCTGGCCAACAGCGCCGGATCGTCCGGCGCGCGCGGCGGCATACCGGAGAGGTGATGCGCATCGTCAATCCCGCCGGGAGCGGGGGAAAGGACCAGCAGACGATGGCTCAGGCGGCAGGCTTCCATCGGATCATGGGTAATCAGCACCACGGTGCGGTTCACCAGCAGTTCCGCAGCCAGGGTCTGAATGCGCGTGCGGGTAAGGGTATCGAGGGCGGAAAAGGGCTCGTCCATCAGCACAATGGGGCGGTCTTCATAGAGCGTGCGCGCCAGCGCCGCACGCTGGCGCATGCCGCCTGAGAGGGCGGCCGGGCGGTCGCCGGCGCAGTGTTCAAGGCCAACCTGCTGTAACAGCGCGGCAACCCGCCGATGGTCTACGCGCTCTCCGCGCAGACGCGCGCCAAGCGAGACGTTGTCGCGCACGCTTAACCATGGATAAAGCAGATCTTTTTGTCCCATCCACGCCAGCCGTTTATCTATTGGCTGCCCGTCGCTGGCGCGAACGTCACCGGCGGTAGCTTTTGCCAGCCCGGCGATAATACGCAACAGGCTGGTCTTTCCAGCGCCGCTGGCCCCCAGCAGCGATACCCACTGGCCGCCGGGGATATCGAACGTCAGATTGTCGAATATCCACCGCGCGCCAAAGCGCAGGCTCAGACCGCGCACCTCGATACCGGGTGCCGTCACGCCGGGCGCTCCGCGACGGCGTTGAGGCCCATCTGCCAGAAGTTTGCCTCCAGACGCGTGGCGGTAGTGAAAATAGCGCTGAGTTCAGCGAAGCGCGCCTCGCCGCCGCGCTGCCGCCAGAGGGTTTCCAGCAGGCCGATAGCGTTAGTGACGCCGTTCAGGTAACCCTCATCGCCGTAGTTGCGGATCCAGGAGGCATAAGGATTGGCGGTCAGCCTGGTCGCCGGATCGTGCAGCAGGCCGAGGCCGATTTCCGCGTAGCCGGCAACGCAGGGCATCAGCGCTGCCAGCAGATCCAGGGCGTCGCCGGAGTGGCCGATGTCCAGCACGTAGCGGGTGTAGTTGACGGTTTCCGCGGCTTCCGTTTCGGCGGCCATCGTCGCTTCATCCAGCCCCCATTCCCGACAGTAGCCAACGTGCAGCGGCAGCTCGTCAATAATAGCGTTCATCGACGCGGCGGCCGCGCGCATTTCCGCCAGGGTACGCAGCTTGCTGACCAACAGCGCGTAGCTGCGGGCGAAGTGGATCAGAAACAGGTAATCCTGGGTCAGATAGCGGCGGAAGGCGGGTTCGGCCAGGGTGCCATCGGCGAGCTGGCGCAGGAAAGGGTGGGCGACGTAGTGCTGCCAGTCGGCGCCGGCCTGCTGACGCAGACGGCCATAAATACCTTGGGTAAACGCGGGAAGAATCACAGGACCTCCTGAAACAAGGGAGATCCGGGCGTGCTGAATGAAGTGTGAACAGGCAGTGGCGCAAAACTGGCGGAAATGCCAACCCGTCCCTTCGCTGGCATGACCCAGATCAGGTTCAAAGGGTTCGGCTTACGCCATCTCAGCCCTCACGGGACCCCCCTCGGTTTGGCCCCTGTTATACGACATTCCTTTTTTGATTACAATGCTGTGAATTTTATGAGAAAAGGTGACGTTGTCACGGATGAATGTCGCGTGAAAGGGCTTTTGTGCATCGTGGTAGCCCGGCGGCGGCTGATGCCTTACCGGGCGCGTATTATCAAAGGATCAGTGAAACTCTACCCAGCTGGCGCCGCTGTCTGCTGAACGTACGCACTTCTCGACCCAGTGCACGCCGAGCGCCCCGGCTTTGGCATCCGGATACCAGAAGTTTTCCAGCAAAGCAGCGTCGCGGCGGTCGGTCGCATCCATGGCGATGGCAAAGCGGCGATACAGATTCGACCAGGCCTCAAACAGCCCTTCGGGATGGCCGCCGCCGATCCGGTCGTCCTGGAGGGCCAGCGGGTCAAGATAGGACATTCCGCGTTCGAGGATGCGCACCGGCTCGCCCTGAATTTCGTAGCGCAGCTGGTTCGGCTGTTCATCCCACCACTCCAGGCTGGCTTTCTCCCCGACGATGCGCACTTTCTGTCCGTGCATTGAGCCGCTGTTGACCGCCGAGCACCACATCGACCCTACGGCGCCGTTGTCGTACTCCATCAGCACATGCGCGTTATCTTCCAGCGGCGCGCGGCTTTTGACAAAGCTCTGACGGGAGCACATCAGGCGAGTGATATTAAGCTTCGGCGCCATCGTCTCCGCCAGGAACAGCGGGTGGGTGGCCAGATCGCCCAGCACGTAGCTGGGACCAACAAATTTCGGGTCCACCCGCCAGCGGGTGCTGGGGTTATCCTGCTCTACCGGCTGGTTATGGAAACCGTGGGCGAACTGCATATTGATGATGCGGATCTCGCCCAGCAGCCCCTGTTCAATCATCTGCCGCGCCTGCAGAATCAGCTGATGCCCGGCGTAGCCGTAGGTGACGCCGATGATTTTGCGCTGTTTTTCGCTCAGGGCCACCAGCGCATCGGCCTCTTCGCCGGTAAAACAGAGCGGTTTTTCGCAGACCACATGCAGTCCGGCCTCAAGCGCCGCGCGGCAAATGGCATAGTGGGTGTTATTCGGCGTGGCGATAGAAACCGCTTCAATGCCGTCTTCCCGCGCCGCTTCTTCGCGAAACAACGTTTCGTAGTCGGGGTAACAGCGACCGGCCTCGACGCCCAGCTGCTGGCCAAACTCGCGCCCGCGCTCAGCGTCAATATCAAAAGCCCCGGCCAGCAGGGTAAACGAACCGTCGCGCAGCGCCGCGGAGCGGTGAATATAGCCAATCTGGCTGCTTCCGCCGCCGCCCACCATGCCCCAGCGTAAGGAGCGGCCAACAGGTTTAATACCGTTAATCATCTGTTTTCTCCCGATTAAAACCCAACGGAGCGCAGGTAGCGCAGGCTTTCCGTGACCGCCTGCAGGCTGCCCTCGACGTTGCGCGGATCGCGCTCTTGCTCAATGGTGATCCAGCCCTGATAGCCGCGCTTATCGAGAAAGGCGCGCACCGCCGGATAGTCAATGGCGCCGCTGCCGAGCGGGCACATCACCCCCTCTGCGCAGGCGGAGAAGAAGTCGATGCCGCGGGAAATCACGCTCGCGAACACCTTCGGGTCAACATCTTTAAAGTGCAGGTAGTCAAGACGGTCAAAATGGCGATCCAGCCAGATAATGGGGTCCATGCCCGAATAGTAGAGGTGGCCAGTGTCGAGACACAAACCGGCCACCTTATGGGGAATTTGCGTCGCCAGCAGGTCGATTTCATCGGCAAACTCGATGCAGCCGCCGGCATGCGGATGGATTACCGGACGCACGCCGTACTCCTGCCACGCCAGTTTGCTGATAGTGATAATGTGGTCGATCATCCGCTGCCAGTCGGCGGGTGACAGACGGGGGGCCAGCTCGCCGCGTCCGGCATATTTCGCCCGCTGCGGATTGCCGAAATCAATAATGACCAGATAAGGCGGCTGAAAGGGGTTGCCCGGCGTCTTTTCCGCGGCCGGTACCTGCGACAGATTGCGGCAGAGGTTATGCGTCAGTTCGACAATATTCGCGAAGTTCTCTTCGCTAACCAGATCGTCAAAGATCGTTCCGGCAACCAGCGACAGCCCCTGTTTAGTCAGCGCGGCGCTGAGTTCATCGGCTCGGGTCGGCAGATAGCTCCACGGGCCCAGTTCAATGCTTTTATAACCGGCCGTCGCCGCTTCTTCCAGCACCTTGGACCATGGCGGCAGGTACGGGTTTTTGGGATCATCGACGCCCCAGCTGCACGGCGCGTTGGCAATATGTATGGTCATGATGGCTTCCTTTTCTGATGAGGAGAAAACATGACCAGTATTGAATGAAAATTTCATATTCAACAATGATGAAACTTAAATTCTTTGATGGGATTCAAGATTTATTTTGATAGTTTAAATGATGGTTTTTTATCAAATATAGGGCTGAAGCGGGGCGCGGCGACTAACCCGCGCCTGCGGCAATCAGAGGTTTTCTTTGGTGAGGAGGTCAAACGGCTGCAGAGCGTTGATAAACGTCGCCTGCGGTTGGCTGGCCGCCTGGATAAAGGCGTTAATTGTGGCCGCAGCGAAGTCGCTAAGCCGGTGCGCAAGCATAAGATCGACGGTGCCGTCGATTAACGCCAGCTCGCCGTTGTCTATCGGGCCATGGCAAATCAGGGTGACCTGGTGTTGGCGTTGGCGAGCACGCAGGGCGTCGACAATACCTTCCACGCCGCCGCAGGGCGCGTAAATGGCCTTCAGATCGGGGTACTGTTGCAGCATCTCTTCCGTCACCTGGCGCGCGACATCGGCGCGTTCGTGGTTGCGCACAGGTTCAAGCACCCGATCGCCTTTGCCCTGTTCGCGCAGGTAGGAGCGGAAACTTATCTCGCAGCTTTCCTGACAAATAAACCGATTATCGCCGACGATAATCCCAATTTTGCCGTCGCCGTGACAGAGCCTGTCCACCGCCCAGCCGGCGGTGCGGCCTGCTTTCTGGTTATCCAGCCCGATATAGCCGGTACGCTGGGGAATGCACATATCGGAGAGCAGGGTGAAGACGTGCACCCCTTTATCAATAGCCTGAATGAGGGCATGGCGGATAAGCGGATTATCCAGCGCCACAATGCCGATCACATCCACTTCAGCGCTCAGGCGGGCGATCGCGGCGGCCATATCGTCGATGGCGTTAATATCATAATGCAGAAAAACGGGGCCCTGCGTCGGGCTATGCCACGCGAGAGCCGCCTGTTCAAGCGCCTGCGCCAGCTGTTGATAAAACGAGTGTGATGGCTGCAGCAGGATAAACCCCATTCTGAGGGCTATCGCCGGCCGGCCGGCAGCCAGCCGATAGTGGGATTGCTCAAGCGCGAAACCTAATCGCCGCGCGGACTCGAGTACTTTACGTTCGGTGCTCTCTTTGACCGCGGCCCGTTTATTGAGCACTCTGTCTACCGTCGCAATACCCACTCCGGCGTCTCTGGCTATGTCGGTCATGGTCACTTTTTTCGCTGACATCGGTCTCTTCCTTTGAGGTTATTGATAAAAATCTATCATTATTTGCGCGCGCAAAAAGCGAAGCCACTCAGGGTTTATAAAAAAATGGCGAAGCGTCTGCTTCATTGAGCTGATATTCAGACGGCGGGGACTACACTAAGTGAATCACTAACAATGGAACAGGATGCCATGACCTATTCACTCTCGAGAAAATTCCTCGCCGCCACCTCCGCGCTGCTGCTGCTTTCAATGAGCGCGGTACCGGCTAGCGCTGGCGACAGCACCGACGCTGTCTCTCCGCTCAACGCCGCGAATGGCTTAAGCGAAGCGGCAAAGCAGTACCTCCTGCATTATCCCTCCCGCAGCGGCGTTGACGGTAAAACCGCCCGCGAAGATACCGCCGCGGTATTTATTCCCTTTGGCGCGACGCCGGAAGGGGGATGGCCGGTGGTGGTCTGGGCTCACGGTACCGTGGGCGTGGCGAACCACTGCGCGCCGTCATTAAACCCGCGCAGCGATCGCGATAAGCAGTATCTGAATACCTGGCTGTCGCTGGGCTACGCGGTGGTTGCGCCGGATTACGCCGGGCTGGGCTCTGCTGGCCTGCACCATTATCTTAACGCCCGTGGCGAAGCGTGGAGCGTTCTTGATGGCGTTCGCGCCGCCCTGAAGCAGTTTCCGCTTAAGAATGAGCTTATTCTGGTAGGGCAGTCGCAGGGCGCTCACGCCGCGTTCGCCAGCGCGGGCTATCAGCCGGAATATGCGCCGGAACTGAACGTTCGCGCGACGGTACTGACCGGTACGCCTTATTTTGAGAAAGGAACCACCGCCGCCGACGTGCTTCCACCGGCAGGCGGCAAAGCGCCGACCGGTGGCGACCCGAAAATACCTTATATTTTCTATATTTATCTTTCTGCCGCCGACAGCAACCCGCAGCTTAATCCGGCTGATTATTTCCAGGATAACGCGCTGCCGCTGCTGAAAGAGGCGAGCAATTTATGCATTACGCCGTTAAACGATGAGGTCATGAAGGCCGGTCTTAATGCCGCTAACTCACTTAAGCCGGGAATAGATTCCCTGTTAAACGCCAGCGTGGGCAGCATGCTTTATCCGACCCTGAAAATCGATCATCCGGTGTTTATCGGTATTGGCGGCGCGGATATCAACGTGCCGACGGCGATGCAAAAACGCTTTGCCGATGCGGTAAAAAGCGCGGGAACCCGGGCGGAGGTACATATTTACGAAGGCCTGGATCATAGCGGTACGGTTAACCCGTCTTTACGCGACTCGGTGCCGTTTCTGATTAAGACGCTGAACGATAAGCGATAGTGCCGGCAAGCCGCCCTGAGCGATAGGGCGGACTTCGATTACCAGTATTTGGGGATCAGATAGCCATACATCACGACCGCGACAACAATCATGAGCGTAATAATCAGCCAGTCCGCTTTTAGTGTTTTTACTGCGTTCATAAGTTCCTCTTTTTTCAATGAATCATCGTGCAACCTTATCGCCGCCTCACGCGATAGAAGGTGATGAAGATCACACATTAAAAATTGTCATACAAATAAAGCGTGTCGATTTTTAAATATTGTTAGCAATATTTTGTCCGCTCATTCGTCTACCTCAGCACAGGCTAATATTCACGAGCATTATGAGGAAAACAGAAGATGAGAGATTTCGATATGCACGGTCAGCACCACCATCAGCGCTTTGGCCGTCACAGAATGGCAAAACCGCTTATTATCGGCGTGGCGTTAATCGCCGTACTCGGGCTGGTGGTAATGTCGCTGTGGAATGCGCTGCTGCCGGCAATTCTAGGTGTGAAGAGCATCGGTTTCTGGCAGGCGTTAGGGATTCTGGCGCTGTCGCGGATCCTGTTCGGCGGCCTCGGTTTTCGGCCGGGCATGTTTGGCATGGGGCACGCCCGGCGTCGGATGCACGAACGCTGGATGAACATGAGCCCCGAGCAGCGCGAGGAGTTTGCTCAGCGCTTCGGCCGCCGCGGGCATCACGGCCCCTGCGGCTGGCGCGACCGCCGCGGCGAGCATGGGCCGCAGCAAGAGAGTCCGGCTAAAAACGCGGATCCCGAGTGAACACAATGAAAAACGGCATCGTGGCGGAGTCACGGCTTGTTTCCGCCCTCAACGCCTGCCGTTCGCGGCTGAAGGCTTTTATCCGCGGACGGACCCCGCTGCGCGATGAGGCGGACGATATCCTGCAGGAAGTGACGTATCAGCTCATTCGCGTCGAGCAACCGGTGGAGAATATCGCCGCCTGGTTGTTCCGGGCGGCGCGCAACGAAATGACCGACAGGGCGAGGAAAAAACGCGAGCTGCCGCTGGCGGGTGGCTTCAGCGAGGAGGAAGAGGGCGATATTCCCGAGGACGAGCTGGCCGAAACGCTGTTTGGCGTGCCGCAAACGCCGGAGGATGAGTATCTGAAAGCGCTGCTCTGGGAGGAGCTAAACCAGGCGCTTTCGGAGCTGCCGCCCGCCCAGCGTGAGGCATTTGAGAAAACCGAACTGCAGGGGTATAGCTACCGGGAGCTGGCCGAAGAGTCCGGCGTCAGCGAACAGGCGCTGCTCTCGCGTAAGCATAAAGCCGTTCTCTACCTTCGCACCCGCCTGCGTAGCCTGTACGATGAGCTCCTGGCCGGTTAGGCGTATTCCGGCCCCTTTCACAGGGCGCCGGATGATGATGGCTTATAGCCCCAGGCCGTGAGGAACACGCTAATCGCGCACTCGGCGAGAGGCTCCAGCGTTTCTGCCGCCAGCGCATTTTGCGCTATTAAGGCTCCCGGCAGCGGATAGCCCATAATCGCGCCGAGAAACGCCGTCGCCTGGAGCTGCGGGTCGCTGAGGGTCAGCTGACCCTGATCTCGTTTCTTAGCGAGGATATCGCTGAGCGCCTGCAATACGCGTCCTGAGGGGCGTTGTTCGAGCGTGACGTAAAGCTCGGGCTTCTGCACCAGCACCTGGATAAGCAGGCGTTGAAAGTGAATATTCTCCGGCGCATAAAAGTGTTGTTGCACCACTTTCGCAAACCCCCGCAGCAGCGCCGGCAGATCCTGCTGGCTGTCCTGTAGAAGCTGTTGCAGGGGCGTCTGCATAGCGTCGTTGAGAAAGGCGAACGTCTCCAGCAGCAGCGCGTCTTTTCCGCCGGGGAAATGGCTGTACAGCGTCGGTCGCGTGGTTCCCGCTTCGGCGGCGATGGTATCGAGAGACACATCAAGACCGTGCTGCAGAAACAGCGCCCGGGCGGTTTGTAAAATGCGTGGGCGGGCTTTCATCGGCCGCCCGCGTTGATTTCCCATCAGTTGAGTCCTTACCGTTTGCGCCCTTTAAGGCGCATCATTCCTTGCTGTACCAGCAGGAAAAAGAGTGGAGCGAAAAACAAGGTCAGCTGCGTCCCGGTGAGTATGCCGCCGATGACCGCGGCGCCTGTCTCTCGTTGGCTGGAAGCCCACGCGCCGGTAGAGAGTACCAGAGGGATTACGCCAACAACAAATGCGAGTGAGGTCATCACGATGGGGCGCAGGCGCGCGCTTCAGAGCCGCGTCGGGCAGTTTTTTCCTTGCTGAAACTGCGCCAGGGCGAATTCAACGATCACCCGGCTCAGCGGCTCCTGCAGGGAGCTGACGAGAAAGTGGCTCATATCGAGGCTGGTTGCGAGGGGGGATGAGCAGGAAACGCCTGCTCAGGATTTAAAACATGCCGTTGCCGCTGGCGGTTTTTTGCGGAACGTTCTGAGTCACGTCCCAGTGTTCAACGATTTTATGCTGCTCGTCGACGCGGAAGATATCGATAATCGCCCGCGTCACGCCCGGCTCGCGACCGGTGACCTCAACGTGCAGGATCACATGATCGCCATCGACAAACGCCTGCTTAATTTCACTGTGGGAGTCGGGATATTTGTTCTTGAGGAAGGCGATAAACTGCTGAAAGCCCTCCACGCCGTCTTTCGCCATCGGGTTATGCTGTATGTAGCGGTCTCCGAGATAGGGTCTGGCGGCGGCAAAATCTTTGTCATTTAACGCTTTATTATAAAAATCAATGACATTCTTTTTATTCAGCTGTTCATTTTCACTGTTTCCCGCAAAAACGACGGGCGTCAGAGCGCAGAACAAGGAAAAGGCGACGATCGATTTTTTCAACATAACATTCTCCGGTAGAGGCAGGTATGGAAATCAACCTCCCCAACGACTTTTCAGGTAGTTAACGGCCTGCTGGGTTTGCGGCTGATTGAGGTAATTCTCTCTGAACAAAATCGTGCCCTGAATTTGCGGCATGGATTCATTCAGATCAAGCTGCTTTTTCAATTCCGGCACGCCGCCGTTAATCATCCAGTCGGGTTCGTTCTTCAACGGTTCGCCCACCTTGTACAGCGCCACGCCGATATAGAGGCGGGTATGGGTGGGTTTCACCACGTCAGCCCACCACTTTGCCAGCACGTCGTAGCGGGCCGCATCGCGGGCGAAGGGCCAGTAAATCTGCGGCGCGATGTAGTCCAGCCATCCCTGCTGCACCCAGAGACGGGTATCGGCATAGGACTCATCGTAGGCCGCCGCGCCGCGGGTGTCGGAACCGGCCGGATCGTGGGAGCGGTTGCGCCAGACGCCTGCCGGGCTGACGCCGAATTCAACCTCGGGGTTCAGCTGCTTGATGGTGCGGGAAACCTGCTCGATCAGCAGCTGGGTATTATGCCGCCGCCAGTCCGCCTTCGCGGCAAATCCCTGACCGTACTGCTGGAACGTCCGGCTGTCGTTCAGCGCCGATCCCGGCGATTCGGTGTAGAAATAGTCGTCGAACTGGACGCCGTCAACCGGGTAATGCTCCACGACTTCCGCCACGATACTGGTTATCCAGTCGCGCACTTCCGGGATGCCCGGATCGAGCACGAAGCGATCGCCGGAGGTGCGTATCCACTCGGGGTGCAGAACGTATACGCTGGCGGGAACCTTCGATAGCGTGCCGTTAAGCTCGGTGACGGTTTTCGGCCGGGTGTTGACCGAAACGCGATAGGGGTTAAACCAGGCATGAACGCGCATCCCGCGCTTATGGGCCTCGTCCAGCATGAATTTGAGCGGATCGTAGCCCGGATCCTCGCCGATTTTCCCGGTCAGCATATCGGACCACGGCAGGATCTTCGATGGCCAGAGCGCTGTGCCATCCGGTTTCACCTGGAAGAAGACGGTATTAATGCCGAGGCTCTTTAAATTGTCCAGCTTGGCAATCAGCGCCTGCTGCTGGAGGGCGATACGTCGGTCGGCCGTAATGCCGCCATTCACCGATTCCAGCGGCGGCCAGTCGAGGCGCGAAACGGTTGTCAGCCACACGCCGCGTACCGGCTCATGGCTTTTGGGTAACGTCGGTTGTCTGGTCGCGGGCGGCATGGGCGTGACGAGAGAAACGGGCGGTTTGCTGCCGCAGTGGGCCAACAGCAGCGCAGCAGCTATTGCTACGGCGGATATTTTCACCTTGTCCAGGAGAAACTTACGAGAGCGGATCGTCATGATATTAGCCAGTTTTTCTGGTCAGCGCACAAAAGAGTCATTTTCGTATTATTTGACCTTAAGTCAATAGTTTAGCCACGGATGCAGCGGCGAAAGCACGCAAGCTTCAGACGAATAAAACGCCTCTCGCGTCACGCAACGGTTTGCCATGATATATCATTGATATGCATTAAAACTTGATCCGTTCAGGGCGAGTATAAACAGGATTTATTAAAATTTGGTCAAACTATTGACCGTCAGCCCGCTGCGGCGAGTCAAACTGGATTAGCACAATGAACGACTCCTTATCACGCCATCATCTGTGGATATTCTTATTTTTAATTGCGGTGCTGAGCCTCGGTACAGGGCTTTGTTACTGGCAAATGCAAAAAAAAGTGGATAACGATATTCATGCGCGACTCCAACAGGCGATAGCCAGCCTTGATGTAACCGTTTCTCATGCGGAGCAGGCCGCTAATATGGCTGAGCCGTACTATGGGAAAAGCTGTAATGAGAATGTCCTGACGGAACTACGCACGCTGGTGGCCACTATTCCCGATGTGCGCACGGTGAATTTAGGTAAGGATAATGAAATATACTGCACCTCGGTTTATGGCGGACGAAAATTTCAGTTCGATCGCCGACAATATACGCATGGCGCTTTACGTCTGCTGAGCGGCAGTGAAATCACGCCGCTCCATCCTTTGATGGTTTACAGCGAACAGGACGGCCGGGGAAATACGATTCTGGTGGGCGTGGATGGCTATTATTTATACAACATTTTAAACGTTCTCGACGGCGACGCTCATCTGTATCTTCAGGTTGGCGACCGGGTAATGACCCACAAGGGGGAAGTGACGACAACCCCGGGTATTCTCGTTCCCGTACGCATGGAATCAGAGCAGTTTCACTATTCGGTTATTGCCGACCGCCACTACGCGTCCGGCCCCGGCGCATTTATCCGTTATGCACAACACACCCTTATCGCGATTATTCTGGCCTCCTTGCTGCTGACATTTTTGTTCAGAAACTACCTCCGCTACCGGAATACGATCGAGTATCAGCTCAGGCAGGCTATCGAACTTAAACAGCTCAAACCCTATATTCAGCCGATTATCGGCAACGACACCGGTCAGATCGTCGGCGGCGAAGTGCTGGTGCGCTGGGAGCATCCCAAACAGGGGTTTATTGCGCCAGATAAATTTATCTCCGTCGCCGAACAGACCGGCCTTATCAAAGAAGTGACGGCGATTTGCTTTGCTGAGGTGAGTCGCCAGCTCCGGCGACAGCAGTCCGTCATTCCCGCGGGGCTGTTTATCTGCTTTAACACCAGCTCGGTAAATTTTCAGGACGACGAAATTGTGACCCTGTGCCAGACGTTTACCCAGCAGATGAAAGCGGAAAAAGTACGCCTTGTCCTGGAAATAACCGAGCGGGAGTCGATTGCAAATACCCTGCAGACGTCAGCGGTGACGGACCAACTCAGGCGTATTGGCGTGCAGTTTTCGCTGGATGATTTTGGTACCGGGCACGCAAACTACAGCTACATCCAGCAGTTTAATCCGGAGATTATCAAAATCGATAAGGTGTTTACCTTCAACATTGTGACCAATAACGCTTCAGCGCTGGTGGTGATGAATATGGTCAATCTGGCGAAAAAATTTCATTGCCAGATTATTGCTGAGGGCGTTGAGGATAAGGAGCAGCTTGAGATGCTTAAAAATATGGGCATTACTCTCTACCAGGGCTACTACTTTTCAAAACCGGTGCCGGTTGATGAATTTATTAAGATGCTTCCGCGCACGTTTCTCCAGCGGAGAGAGGGCGAGTAAAGGCGGCTGTCCCGCCTTATCAAAACTCAGGAAATTAAAAGGTGATCGACTCGGCAAAACCGAGTCTTTATTGCCTCTTGCACCTGAAAGTTTGGCATGATTGAGAAACAACTCAACAACATGGAGGTTGTCTTGTTTGAATCTCATCTCAATATTTTTATCCGCGCGGTTTTTGTCGAGAATATGGCGCTTAATTTTTTCCTCGGTATGTGTACTTTTCTCGCTATCTCCAAAAAAATTGATGTCGCATTTCGTCTCGGCGTGACGGTAACCGCGCTGCTGGCCATAGCGACGCCGATTAACAACCTGATTTACAATCATCTGCTGAAAGAGAACGCCCTGATCGAAGGGGTCGATCTGAGCTTCCTCGATTTTATCACTTTTATCGGCGTTCTCGCGGCGCTGGTGCAGATCCTCGAGATGGTCATCGATAAATACTTTCATGCGTTGAACCATGCTTTAGGCCCGTTTCTGCCGTTATTAACCATTCACTGCGCCATTTTCGGCGCGACCATTTTTATGGTGCAGCGTGAATACAGCTTCTTTGAGTCACTCACTTACGGTACCGGGTGCGGTATTGGCTGGGCGCTGGCGATCGTGGCGCTGGCCGGCATTCGCGAAAAGCTGAAATACGCCAATATGCCGAAGGGGGTGCGCGGGTTAGGCAGCGTATTTATTACCGCCGGGCTAATGTCGCTGGGGTTTATGTCGTTCGCCGGCATCTCATTGTAACCGGAAAGGGAGGTTATTCTGCCGTCCAGACCCGGGGTCAGAGCGGCAGAATAGGTATGACCGGATTACCGTTCCGGCCACAGGCGTCAGTTTTGAGCTACCGGCTACTGCTGAAAGTTAAATGCGTCGGGATGGTTTTCCAGACTTCCGCTCAGGGCGGCAAAGAGCACCGTTTTACCATCGATGGAAAGATCGTCGCTAACGTTAAGCCAGGTCAGTTTCTCCTGGGCGGTTTTTTCATCAACGCTAGAGAAAAGACCGGTCATCTGTCTGGATTTTTCAGACCATAGCACTGCGAAGCGTTCCGCCGCGCAATCATGCGGTTTACAGACGCTGAGTACCTGGTAAGTCTCCGCGCCAAGCTTCACTGTTCTGGCTGGCGAGGCGGTACCGCCCGTACTTATCCAGGCGGGCAGAGTGTGACCTTTTACCATTTGACTAAAGGCTGCCGGTTCCTTTTTGACCAGACTGTCCAGCGTAATATCGTCTTGTGCCATGGCGTTGGTTGCTGCAGCCAGCAAAATGATAGCGGTTAATTGTTTAAGCATAAAATAGCTCCTGCGAACTTTCTGATTCCGTTTAATGTCCGGGGATAGCCCGGCGAGCGCCGGAATGCCGGGAGTCAAATTATAAGACATTTCTTATTAGGTGTTTTTGGTTTGAACCCAAAAAGCGTGAATAAGCCCTGGAATATAGCCGAGGATAGTTAAAATAATATTGAGAATGAAAGCCCAGCCGAACCCTTTACCCAACAGCACGCCGAGTGGGGGTAGAATAATCGTCAAAACAATTCGCCAAAAACCCATAATATCTCCCTGCTTAGTGAGTTAGCTCATGTTTATTTTAGCGGTTACGTCTGGTTTTGCAAATTTTAACTTTTTGAATAATAAGACTGCTAATATTACCAGCACCCTGATACTACATATTTAATAAAGAGAAAAGTCGCAATTCACCAATCTGACATATATAAGATTATTCTATAATATCGCTTACATCAATCGTGCTGACGGAGCAAGAGTGCTCCAGAGTAAACATGTTTAAACGTCAATAAGGAATGCAGGTAACGAGGCGGGAAGTGCGCTACACTCGCAGGCAGTTTTATCCAATCGTGAAATGGCGGCGGCATGGACAACATCATCCTGTATAAAGTTATCGTCATCATGGTCATTGCCTGGTGGGGCTGGAGCATACTGAAAAGTAAGCAGAAACAGAGGAGCCTGGAGCCCGCCATTGCGCAGGCGAATGCCAGAGAGCGTTATCAGTGGCGTTATTTCAGATGGGGCTGGAGAGTTTTGCAAATCGTCTGCGGTTTGTATTTGCTGATCATCCTTATCCAGTTCCTTGTACGCTGCTAGCGTTTGTCGCTGCGGCGTGCGAATAGAGCACGACACAGCGACGATCTCTCTTATGCTACCCCGGTGCCGCCGTCAGAGCACCAGACCTGACCAGAAGCGTAGGAGCAGGCGTCGGAAGCCAGGAGTACGTAAAGGGGCGCTATCTCAACCGGCTGTCCCGGTCTGCCGAGCGGCGTATCCCCGCCAAACTGCTGAACCTTCTCCTGCGGCTGGCCGCCGCTTGACTGCAGAGGCGTCCAGTAGGGGCCCGGCGCCACGGCATTAACGCGGATACCGCGCGGACCCAGCTGCTTGGCCAGCGATTTCGTAAACGCAACGTTGCAGGCTTTGGTCTGGGCGTAATCCAGCAGGATCTCGCTGGGTTTATACGCCTGGACGGAAGAGGTGTTGATGATAGCCGCGCCCTCAGACAGATGGCGGAGCGCGGCTTTGGTTATCCAGAATGGCGCATAAACGTTAGTTTTAAAGGTCGCGTCAAAGGCGGCGGTACTCAACGCCTCGATAGATTCACAATACTGCTGCCTGCCGGCGTTGTTAACCAGAATATCCAGCCCGCCAAGCTCCGCGACCGCTTTTTCGACCAGGGTATCGCAAAATGATTCAACCCGGATATCGCCGGGAATAGCGACGGCTTTTCTGCCCTCGGCCTGTATCAGCGCGATAACGGCAGCCGCGTCGGACTCCTCCTCCGGCAGGTAGCCGATCGCGACATCCGCACCTTCGCGCGCGAAGGCGATAGCCACTGCCCGGCCAATACCCGAATCACCGCCGGTAACCAGCGCTTTTTTCCCCACAAGCTTCCCGGAACCGATGTAGCTGGTTTCGCCGTGGTCGGGAAGGGGCTTCATTTCAGATGCCAGCCCCGGTGGTTGCTGCGGCTGCTCGACAAACGGCGGAAGTGGATAGTGTAGCGTTGAATTATTTCCTGTTGTCATACCGGCCTCCTTAATAAATGAAATTTAAGATTAGTCAATTATTGCGTCCGGGGGATAAAAGAAGCGTAAACCAGGAATAATTAACGACTTAAAACCAGGAATTATTTACCTGACTTTTAAGTCAACATGCATTACAGACAAGGTATTTATAAATAATAGACTTAACGCCACCAGCGCACTTGGCGCATCCTGGTCTAATCTTATATTTCGTGCCGTGTTATCTGAATAAGTCGCCTGAGGACATTGAATGGAATCCATATCGTTTCACAAGCATTGGGGGGCGGAGTTTATTGCCGCTGACACTGTCCGTTTTCGCATCTGGGCTGAAGGTCAAAAGAGAATGATGCTGAGCCTGAAGACGCGGGATATACCGATGGAAGCCGCGGGTGAGGGCTGGTTCCAGATTGACGTCCCCGGCGTAAAGCATGGCGATGAATATATGTTCCTTTTAGCCGACGGCAGGCGTATTCCCGATCCGGCCACGCGCGCGCAGCGCGATGATGTTAACGGTCCCTCGGTGGTTATCGACCCCAGGCTTTTTCAGCCGGTTAACGATGGCTGGCAAGGGCGGCCATGGGAAGAAACCGTCATCTATGAACTCCATCCGGGCACCTTTACGCCAGAAGGCACCTTTCTGGCCGCCATCGATAAGCTGCCTTATCTGGCAGAGTTAGGGATCACCCAGATAGAGATTATGCCCGTTGCCCAGTTTGGCGGTTCCCGCGGCTGGGGTTATGACGGCGTATTACTTTACGCTCCGCACGCCGCGTACGGCGCGCCGGAGGATTTTCACGCCTTTATTGACGCCGCTCACGGGTTAGGGCTTTCGGTGGTTCTCGATATCGTTCTCAACCATTTTGGTCCGGAGGGCAACTATCTCTCTTTGCTGTCGCCGGGCTTTTTTCATCAGAACCGGATGACCCCCTGGGGTAACGCTATCGCCTATGAAACCGAGGCCGTGCGGCAGTATATTACCGAGGCGCCGCTATTCTGGCTTACCGAGTACCATCTTGATGGGCTGCGCTTTGATGCCATCGATCAGATTGAAGATCGCTCCGCCAGGCATGTGCTGATAGAGATCGCCGAAAATATCCGCAAAGCCATCCCCGACCGCCATATCCACCTCACCACCGAAGACAGCCGGAACGTCATTTTCCTCCATCCGCGCGATGAGGACGCCCAAACGCCGCTATTTACCGCCGAGTGGAATGATGATTTTCATAACGCCGCCCACGTTTTCGCCACCGGCGAGACGCACGCCTATTATCAGGATTTTGCGCATCAGCCCGCCAGTAAGCTCGCAAGGGCGCTGGCCGAGGGATTTGTCTACCAGGGTGAGATTTCTGCGCAAACCGGGAAGCCCCGCGGCGTGGTCTGCGCAGCGCAACCGCCGCAGTTTTTTGTCGACTTTATTCAGAATCACGATCAGACCGGGAACCGTGCGCAGGGGGAAAGGTTGATCTCCCTTGCCGGCGCCGGGAAAACGCGCGTTTTGCTTGCCGCGTTGCTTCTGTCTCCGCATATTCCTTTGCTGTTTATGGGCGAGGAGTTCGGCGAGACCAATCCCTTTTTGTTCTTTACCGATTTTCAGGGTTCCCTCGCGAAGGCGGTACGGGAAGGGCGGGCGAAAGAGTTTGCCGGACACGCGGGACATGACGAATCCGTCCCGGACCCGAACGATCCCCGGACCTTTATCCGTTCTAAGCTCGACTGGCAGAAGGCGGCAAGCGAGGAGGGGAAATCCTGGCTGCGCTTCACGCGCAACCTCATCTTGCTGCGCCATCGCTATATCGTCCCGCTGTTGGCGGCAGGGGGCGCCGTCGAGGGCAAGATCCTGCACACGGAACCACAGGCGCTGGCCGTTAGCTGGCAATTTGCCGGCGGGACGCTCTCTGTGGCGCTGAATATCGGCGAGGAGCCGCTTGCGCTGCCGGCAATACCCGGCGAGGTCATTTTTAGCTGGCCGGAACAGCAGGAGGCATTAATGCCAAACAGTATTGTTGTCCGTTTTGCACATGGAGAAGCCTCAGTATGATCCCTTCTGCGACTTATCGTATTCAGTTCCGTAACGGCATGACTTTCGATCGCGCGGCGGCGCTGGCCCCCTATCTTCAGGGGCTCGGTATCAGCCATCTTTACGCCTCGCCGATATTTACGGCTACCACCGGCTCCACCCATGGCTATGATATTACCGATCCTAACGAGATCGACCCGGCCATAGGGGGCCGCGAAGGGTTTGACCGGATGGTAAAGGCGCTGCGAAATGCGCAAATTGGTCTAATCCTGGATATTGTGCCTAACCATATGGCGACCTCGCTGGAGAATCGCTGGTGGCGGGACGTTATCGAGCAGGGCAAGAACAGCCACTGGGCGAATTATTTCGACATTGACTGGACGCGTCCCGTTACGCTGCCGTTTCTGGGAGATACCTTTGAGGCGGAGCTGGAGAGCGGGGCGCTCGCACTGAAACGCGACCCTGAAACCGGGAAACCGGCGTTCATCTACTACGACCAGGCCTGGCCCCTGAATCCTCAAACCCTGGCGACAGGTGAGCAACTACTAACATCCCCTGAACGCGATGCCATTCTGGCGCTGCATGAGGCGCAAAGCTGGCGGCTGATGTCCTGGCGGGAAGCGCCCAGGCAGCTCTCCTGGCGGCGTTTTTTTGAAATTACCGGCCTGATTGGCGTCAGGGTTGAAGACCCTGCGGTATTTGACGACACCCATCGACTTATCCTTGAACTGGTGCATTCCGGCATCGTCGATGGTCTGCGTATTGACCATATCGATGGCCTTGCCGACCCGCTGGGGTATCTGCAGCGACTGCGCCAGGCAACCGGGCCAGAGTGCTACATTACGGTGGAAAAAATCCTCGCGAAGGGCGAACAGCTGCCCGCCGACTGGCCGGTGTCCGGCACCACAGGGTATGAGTTTATCGCTTCGCTGGCGGAAGTACTGGTGGATGACAATAACCTCGACCAGCTGCAGCAGGTACATGACGACGCGCTCGGCGGAACGGTGGATCGCCGCAAAGCGCTGCGCGAGGCGAAAGGCCTGATGGCGGATCGCAATTTTGAGGGGGAATTTACCACCTTATTGAACCTGGCTCGCGAACTGGCGCAGCGTAACGGCATGGCGGTCGAGAGCGACGCGCTGCGCCACGCCCTGCGCGAACTGCTGCTGGCCTTCCCGGTCTATCGTACCTACGGCACCGCCGAAGGGCTGACCGCAGGCGATATTACGCTGTTAAACCGGGTGGTTGACCAGGTGAACGCCGAAGAAAACCGCCCCGATGCCAACGCGCTTAACGTTATTATCGCTATCCTGACCGGCAATCTGCAGGAGAGCTGCCTCGACATCGCTTCACACTTCAGGACCCGTTTTCAGCAGCTCACCGGGCCGTTAATGGCGAAATCGGTCGAGGATACGCTGTTCTTTCGCCATAACCTCGACCTGGCGCTGAATGAAGTTGGAGCCGATCCTACGCCTCGCGCCTTCTCTTTGTCTCGCTTTCATCAGGAGATGCGCATCCGTCTTGCCCGCCAGCCCGATGCGCTGCTGGGGACATCGACGCACGATACGAAACGCGGGGAAGATGCGCGCGCCCGGCTTTATACCTTAACGGAAGCCCCGCAGCTGTGGGGGGAAAACCTAGCGCGCTGGCGTCAGATGAATCAAACCCAGGTGCGTTTTTTGAACGACGGCACGGCGCCGAACGCGGCGGATACGTGGATGATCTATCAGGCGCTGGCGGGCGCATGGCCTGCAACGCTGTTGCCGGACGATGCCGAAGGGCTGAAATCGCTCGAAGCGCGTTTTCTCGCTTTTATGGAAAAAGCGCTGCGCGAGGCCAAGCAGAGAACCGACTGGATCGACAGCAATGAAAGCTATGAAAGCGTGGTGCTTAATTATGCGCAGCAGCTATTTTCTGCGGATAATTCGCGCTTTCTCAACGATTTTCACACCGCCTTACAGCCTTTTATCCGTGCCGGACTGGTAAACAGCCTCAGCCAGACGGTGATAAAACTGACCGCGCCCGGCGTGCCGGACATTTATCAGGGGAGCGAGGCGCTGAACTTCAGCCTTGTCGATCCGGATAACCGACGTGAACCCGATTTCGCCGTCCTTGCGCAAAACCTTCATACCGGGAATGCGGATCTGTTCACCCGCGAATCCGCCTGGCGAGACGGGCGCCTGAAACAGTACGTTACCGTTTCTTTTCTCCGATTGAGACAGCGGCATTCAGCGCTCTTCCATTATGGTGACTGGGTACCATTAAAAGTCTCCGGGGAGAGGGAGGATAATCTTATTGCCTACGCGCGCATCAGCGGAGAGGAGGCCCTGATCGTGGTGGTTCCTCGCCTGGCGTTTGACGTTGCGGCGCACGGATTGGCGGAATCTTCCGCAAGGTTATGGGGCAATACTGCGGTAACAATACCAGACGATCTGGCCGGGAAATGTTTTCGCGATGTGTTAAGCGGCGAGCGCCGCCTGGTGGAAACGTCGCTAGATCTGGCGTCAACTTCCGGGTGGTTGTTGACGCTTATTAGCGATGAGCAACGGGGAGAATAACGATGCGCAAGGAAAAAGCTTTTGAAATACGGCCCGGCGACAGCCAGCAGCTGGGGGCTAATTTTGACGGAAAAGGCGTTAACTTCGCGCTCTTCTCCGCGCACGCTGAACGGGTTGAGCTGTGCCTGTTTGATCCTTCAGGGAAAACGGAAATAGCCCGGTTGGAACTGCCGGAATATACGCACGAAATCTGGCACGGCTACGTGCCCGATCTTCAGCCTGGGGCGTTATATGGTTATCGGGTTTACGGCCCGTACGATCCGGAAAACGGGCATCGCTTTAACCCAAATAAACTGCTTATCGATCCCTACGCGCGGGAGCTGACAGGCGATATCGCGTGGAACGAGGCGCATTTCGGTTACGAGCTGGGCCATGAGGAGAAAGACCTCAGCTTTGATACCCGCGATAGCGCGCCTTTTACCCCAAAATGTAAGGTTGTCGACCCGGATGCGTTCGACTGGCAGGGGGAAAATCGCCCCGACATTCGCTGGCCGAATACGGTGATTTACGAAACGCATGTGAAAGGGTTTACCCAGCTTAATCCGGCGCTCCCCCCCGAGCTGCGCGGCACATTCGAGGGGCTTGGGCATCAGGCCTCCGTCGAGTATATCAAGAGCCTCGGCATCACTTCCGTTGAGCTGCTGCCCGTTCACTGGTTTCCCGATGACCAGCATCTGCTTGACAGGGGACTAAAAAACTTCTGGGGTTACAATACGCTGGGCTTCTTTGCCCCCGCGTCCCGTTACTATGGGCCCGCAGGTATTGCCGGATTCCGCAATATGGTGCGCGCTTTTCATGATGCCGGTATTGAGGTGATCCTTGACGTGGTTTACAACCATACCGCGGAGGGAAATGAGCTGGGCCCGACGCTCTCATTTAAGGGCATCGATAATTTCTCCTACTACCGGACGATGCCGGATCGGCATCGTTATTACATCAATGATACCGGGACGGGAAATACGGTGAATACGTCCCATCCCCGGGTACTGCAGATGGTGATGGATTCGCTACGCTATTGGGCTCAGTCCATGCACGTTGACGGCTTTCGTTTTGATCTTGGAACTATTCTCGGCCGTGAACCGGAAGGGTTCGATCCGCGAGGCGGTTTTTTTGACGCCATAACCCAGGATCCCGTGCTGGCAAAACTTAAACTGATCGGCGAGCCCTGGGATATCGGCCCCGGCGGCTATCAGGTTGGCGGTTTTCCGCCAGGCTGGGGCGAGTGGAACGACAAATACCGCGATACGGTGCGGGAATACTGGAAGGGAGATAACGTATCTACCGATTTTGCCGCCCGTTTGCTGGGATCGGGGGATCTGTACGATTTACGCGGCCGTCGCCCGTGGGCCAGCGTCAATTTTATTACCGCTCATGACGGCTTCACGTTAAACGATCTGGTTTCGTATAACGAGAAGCATAATGAAGCCAACGGTGAGGATAATAACGACGGGCACAATGATAACCGTTCCTGCAATTATGGCGAGGAAGGGCCGACGGAAAATCAGGCTATCGTCGCGGTCCGCGAACGCCAGAAGCGTAACTTCCTCACCACGCTATTGTTCTCCCACGGCACCCCGATGCTACTGGCCGGGGACGAATTTGGCCGTACGCAGCAGGGAAATAATAATGGCTACTGTCAGGACAGCGAGATTTCATGGATCAACTGGGAAGCGCTGTCCGAAGATGACCACGCATTACGCCATTTCACCCAGCGCCTGATTGCGCTACGCGCGGAACAACCGCTTTTACGGCGTGAAAGCTGGCGCGATGGGCTCGAGATACGCTGGTTTAACGCCGGCGGCGGCTTGCAGCAATCTGAGCAGTGGGATGAAGGGTCAACGTTAGGCCTTGCCATCAGTCGACCAGACCTCGAAGAGGAGAAAGGGATCTGGCACGACGTTCTGATACTCTTCAATCCCTTTGAGGGCGATGTTACGTTCCAGATACCGCAGTTCGGCGAAGGCGGCTGGGTTCTTGAGCTGTCGACCGCTGAAGAGAAAAGTGACGGCGTCACTATTACGGAAGCGATTGATTTTATTCTGGCCGGGCGCAGCATTGCGCTATTCAGACGGCCTTAGCGTACAGATAAACCCGGCGTTGAATGCCGGGTTTGTATTGTCATTATTGATGCAGCGGATGACCACTGGCAGCAAGGATGGATTCATGCATGGCTTCAGAAAGCGTGGGATGAGCAAAGATCATCGATAAGAGACTCTCATCTGTGGCCTCCAGATGATGCGCGATACCAAAACCCTGGATCTGTTCAGTGACCTGCTCGCCAACCATATGCGCGCCCAGCAGTTCGCCGGTTTCGGCGTCGAAAATAGTCTTAACAAAACCCTCCGTCTCACCGCTGGCCAGCGCCTTACCATTCCCCTGATACGCGAACTTACCAATCTTGATCGGCCGTCCCGTCTCGCGAGCCTTCGCCTCTGTCAAGCCCAGGCTGGCAACCTGCGGCCGGGCATAGGTACAACCGGGCACGTAGTCGCGGTTAAGAGGGCGTATGCCTTCGATACCAGCCAGCGCCTCGACGCAGATCATGCCTTCGTGGCTGGCTTTGTGCGCCAGACACGGCGGGCCGGCCACATCGCCGATAGCATAGAGCCCAAAGACGTTGGTTCGGCAGGCGGCATCCGTCTTGATAAACCCGCGGTCCAACTCGACTCCCAGCGCTTCCAGCCCCAGGCCTTCCACATTAGGCTGTACGCCCGCAGCCAACAGCACACGTTCGACTTCCAGGGTCTGTTCGGCGCCGGTGGTTTTCAGGGCGCAGCGCACGCCCGTATCGGTGCGCTTTACCTGCGTCAGCAGAGTTTGGCTATGGACGTGTATACCGCGTCGTTCGAACGATTTACGCACGGTAGCGGATACTTCGGCGTCTTCAAGGGGCAGAATCTGCGCGGCTTGTTCGACCAGCGTCACTTTGCTGCCAAGATCGTTATAAAGGCTGGCGAACTCCACTCCGATGGCCCCTGACCCGATAATTAATAGAGACTCCGGTAAGCGCTCAGGCTGCAGGGCCTCGAAATAAGTCCAGATTCGCTCGCCATCTGGCTCTACTCCCGGCAACGCTCGCGGCCGGGCGCCAGTCGCAAGGATCACATGATCAGCGCGATAGTCCCGCTCTTCCCCCTGGGGATTGGCGACCGTGACTTGCCCCTTACCACGCAGCCGGGCGGTGCCGGCTATGACCGTCACGCCATTTTTCTTCAAGAGGTACTCGACACCTCCGGTCAGCTGTTGCGACACGGCGCGGCTAAACTGCACCAGTTTCTGCAGATCGAAACTCACCTCGCTGAGACTAAAACCCAGCCGATCGGCATGCGCAATACTGTGCGCCACCTCTGCGCCATGCAGCAGCGCCTTGGTTGGAATGCATCCCCAGTTCAGGCAGATGCCCCCTAAATGCTGCTTCTCCACTAATGCGGTACGAAGCCCTAGCTGGCCGGCACGAATGGCGGCGACATACCCCCCAGGCCCGCCACCTACTATCAGTACATCATATTTGTCGTGCATAGCTCGTCTCCCCGATAAACAACAGCGTCGGTGTTTCCACCAACCGCTTGAGCGCCTGGAGAAAAGCCGCGCCTGACGCCCCATCGATGACCCGGTGATCGCAGGACAGCGATACGGTCAGTTGATGGCGGACGACGATCTGTCCGTCGCGAACTACCGCTCGGGGCTCACCTGCGCCAATCGCAAGGATCGCGCCCTGGGGTGGGTTGATGATGGCGTCAAACTGCCTTACTCCGAGCATGCCCAGGTTTGACACGCTAAAGGTGCCGCCCTGGAACTCTTCGGGCTTGAGCATGCCCGCCCGGGCTTTGGTTATCAGAGAATGAACTTCGTTTGATATGTCGCTTATCGACCTGCTGTTGGCCGAACGTACGATAGGAGTAATTAACCCGTCTGGCAGCGCAACCGCCACGGAAATGTCGGCATCGGCAAAACGGCGTATGCTCTGGGTAGCCTCATCAAACTGTATGTTAACGTCCGGCACGGCTATCAGCGCCATGGCGCAGGCTTTAACCAGCATATCGTTAACCGAAATCTTGACGCCGGGTACTTCGCTGTTGATTTCCTTACGTAATGCTAAGAGTCGATCCTGGTCGAGATCGACGGTCAAACGGAAATGAGGTGCATGTTGCTTGGACATTTGCAAACGACCAGCGATCGCACGCCGCATGCTGGACATCGGCAACGTCTCAAAGGCTGTCGCTGACGTGGTTTGTGGAGCCCCGGTCTGGGGTAGCCCATCCAGCAGCAAAGCGGCCGCCAGCACATCATCGCGACTCACCCGTCCAAGTGAACCGCTTTTGCGGCAGTCGTGCAGGTTGATCCCCAGTTTTTTGGCCAGACGGCGCGCCAACGGGGTTGCCGATACCTGGCTATCATCGGTATGCGAACGCGGCGCTTTGCCGGAACGAACTGGCGGCGGCGGAGAGGCGATGCGGCAGCCTGCGGCAACGATCGCGCTCTCCAGGTCAGCCACGGAGATACGCTCGCCGCGCCCGCTACCGTGGACCTTTTTCAAATCAACGCCCAACCGCGCGGACAGACGTAACGCATGGGGAGTGGCATTCACCTGAGTCGGATCGGTTTTGCCTTGTAAGCTGATGGGTACCTCGGTCAGCCCAATGGATGCCGCAGGCTTATTGGCGGGGGCCGGTACAAAGGAGGGCGCCGCGGTCGCTACAGCAGGCTCGGTTGTCTGCATGACAGGAGCTGCTGGCTGCGCCGCGCCCAGACTGGCCGCGAAGGCATCCAGTTCAGCCTCGCTTACCGAAGAGTCAGCGACCAACGCTAAAACAGCGCCGACCGGGAGGGTATCTCCCACTCGGGCGATTATCCGCCGTAGCGTACCGGCGAAGGGGGCCTCCAGAACATTGACGATTTTACTGGTCTCAATTTCACAGATTTCCTGCCCTTTGGCGAAACTGTCACCCTCCTGGATGGCCCACCGTGCGAGCACGCCTTCCTCCATTGAAAGACCCCACTTCGGCATTTCAAGTGTCCTGATATCGCTCATAGCTTAATCCTCCAGCACTTGACGGACGGCTGCTTCGATACGTTCAACGCCAGGGATCCAGAGTTTTTCGAGAGCAGGGGAGAACGGTACCGGGGTGTGTGGTGGTGTTACCAGAACAATAGGCGCTTTGAGGAAATGGAATGCCTGGGAAGCAATCAGCGCGGCGACATCATGAGCAAAGCCAAAACGCGCAGCTGACTCGTCGACAATGACCACGCGGCCTGTAGAAGCCACTGATTCCAGAATACCTTCTTCGTCCAGAGGCGAAATTGTACGTGGATCGACCACCTCCACCGAGATCCCCTCGCTGGCCAGTTTGTCGGCGACCTGGTTTGCTTTATGTACCATTGCCGACAACGCGATGATGGTGACATCCTCACCTTCACGGGTATAGTTGGCGACGCCCAGGGGAATGGTATAAATCTCGTCCGGTACCTCGCCCTTGAGGTCATAAAGCATTTTATGCTCGCAGAACACCACCGGATCGTCGTCGCGAATCGACTGGATCAGCAGCCCTTTGACATCATAAGGCGTCGATGGCACGACCACCTTGAGCCCCGGTGTGGTCGCAAAAATATTATAGGGTGACTGCGAATGCTGGGCTGCAGCAGAAAAACCAGCGCCGATCATGCCCCGCATAACCAGCGGCGCCTTCGCCTTGCCGCCAAACATATAGCGGAACTTTGCGGCCTGGTTGTACAGTGCATCATGGCTAACACCGAAAAAATCCATAAACATCAGCTCTGCCACCGGCCGCAGACCCGTTGCTGCGGCGCCGGCAGCCATGCCGACGATCGCCGACTCCGTAATGGGGGTGTCGATCACCCGCTCGGAGCCGAACTGCGTCCACAGCCCTTTAGTAACGCCGAGCACGCCTCCAAAGGCCTCTATCCTCGCTTCTTCGGGCGCATTTCCGCCGTGACCGCCACGCAAGTCTTCACCAATCAGAACGACACGTTCGTCGTGCTCCATTTCCTGGGCCAGGGCTTCCTTGACCGCTTCTCGATAGGTTTTTATAGGCATTGTGATCACCCTCAGTATGAGACGTAAACGTCTGTAAGCAGGTCTTCCGGAGCCGGGTAGGCAGCGGCGCGGGCTTTGAATACAGCATCATCGACAAGTGCTTCAACTGCCGCGTCGATCGCCGCCAGTTCCTCAAGGGAGATGTGTTGTTCGACCCTGGCAGTGAAAATCTTCAGCGGATCATGTTGTTCGCGCAGACGTTGAACTTCGCCCTCAGCACGGTAAAGCGCCGGATCGCCCTCAAAGTGACCGTGCCAGCGGAAAGCTTTGGCCTCAATGACGCTTGGGCCTCCACCATCTCGGGCGCGCTTGACCGCCTCTGCGGTGGCATCGTAAACGGCAAAGAAATCGGTGCCATCAACCGTCACTGCCGGTAAACCGAAGCCCGCGGCGCGCCCGGCGATATCACGACCACCGACGGCGTAGTCATGGCCCGTTCCTTCGCCATAACCGTTGTTCTCGAAAATAAAGATGGCAGGGAGTTGCAGCACGACTGCCATGTTAATGGCTTCAAATACCAGACCCTGATTAGAACCGCCGTCACCAGTAAAAGAGACCCCAACGTTCCCGGTCTTAAGGGTTTTGGCCGTCAGCGCAGCGCCGATGGCTAACGGAGGGGCGCCACCCACAATAGCGTTTGCACCCAGCATACCTTTCGACAGATCGGCAATATGCATAGAGCCCCCCTTGCCCCGGCATAATCCGCTGTCCTTACCGAATATTTCAGCCATCATGCCGTGAATATCGCAGCCTTTGGCAATACAGTGGCCATGTCCACGGTGCGTGGACCCAATAAAATCAGCGTTAGTCAGATTTTCGCAGACCCCCACCGCAATGGCTTCCTCACCGGTATAAAGGTGAATGAAGCCCGGAATATCACCGCTGGTGTTTTCCTGATGCAAACGCTCCTCAAACGTCCGGATTTCGCGCATCTTACGGTAAGCCTGGAGTAAAGCCTGTTTGTTAAGCATCACTTAATTCTCCTCAGTAACGGTCGTCAGGCGGGCAGGCTGGAAGCCCTTAACCACGCCGATGCAATGAATCTACGAGTGCGACGAGGAGGTGCGAAGCCACCTTCATGGGGGGGTAGGAGGGGGTTTACATGCTTGAGGTCAAACTTTATAAATTTTATGTATCTATCGAGAGGGACGGTTCCATGTCATCCCGGGCTCTGGCGTACAATTGATAAAAAAATACGAGTAGATAACTACGGATGAAGCCATCGGATTTTAAAAGTCGTCAGGCAACTTCACTGGTCTCCGGGCCATTGCGGCTGACGAGAGATTTGCCGCTAATCCTGACCAAATTCGTCCCACCACGCTCTTCGATACGGCTGCTACAGCGCTCACGGCTTCTTCTGCTCCTCGATCGCATGCAGCGACGCCGTCTGGGTGTCGTTTGCGCGGGAGCTGGATTTGGCAAAACCACCCTGTTGGCGCAGTGGTATCAGCAAATGATTGCCCAGGGCGAACGCGTTGCCTGGCTTAGCCTCGATGAGGATGATGATGGCGTATGGCAGTTCATTCCTTATCTACTGCAAGCATTGCGGCCGCTCTATGGCGATTGGGACGCCGACTTTTGGCGCAACATAGAAGAACAGACGCCCTCCAGTTCGCAACAGCTGCTGGCCGGGTTGATTAACCAACTGCATTACTGTCCGCACGACCTGTATCTGATCGTTGATGACTTCCATATGATCAATGATGCCGGTGTATATGAAGCCCTGGGATATTTGCTCAAGCATGCTCCTGCCGCCTTGCATCTAATCATTGGCAGCCGTTTCCACCCCAGTCTGTCCCTGAGCCTGCTTCAGGCGCAGGACCAGCTGGTGGAAATTTATGATCGAGACCTCCAATTTACGCTCGAAGAAACCAGAAACTATTTCAGCCAGACGATTGATGTACCACTCAGTAATCAGCATGTACAGCGGCTACGTTCCGCGACAGAGGGGTGGATCGCCGGCATGAAAATCGCTTCGTTGTCCCCAGAATTGCTCAATGATCCAGAACATCTGCTGCGCAATATTCGTGGTGGAACCCGCGCCATCGCCCGTTATCTGAAAGAGGTGGTACTTGACCCATTGCCTGCGGAAATTTTTGATTTTCTTGTCAAAACGTCGTTTCTTAATCGTTTAAATGCCGGGTTATGTAATGGGGTTACAGGGCGTGATGATAGTGAAGCGATACTGGCATGGATTGAGCGGCACAATCTTTTTTTGTCAGCCCTTGACGAACAAGGCTGCTGGTTTCGCTACCATCCTCTTTTGCAGGAAACCCTGCGAACGATATTGCAGCAGAACAACGATATCAACCTCAAGCATTTACATGAATTGGCCAGTCATTGGTTCGTTGAACAGAGATTGTGGTCCGAAGCGGTACGCCACGCACTTGCAGCGGGCAAGCCGATCCATAACCCCGGGCAGGATGGCGCGGGCGCGCAGTCACTGGCGGAAGAAGGGGATATAGATACCCTGGTTTCCTGGATGCATCACTTACCTGCAAGTACTGACCCTTCGCGCATTGACCTGCAAATCAATTTGGCCTGGGCGCTGGCGCACTATTTTCGCTTCGATGAATCAAGGCAGTTGCTGGATAATCTTGACCAAATGGTCGTTAATCACCGTGATGATATAACCCCCAACGCCTGGCTCAAATTACGTGTCGTGCGCGCAATTTGCGAAGCTTTTGCCGAGAAAATCCCGGAAAGCCTGGCGATTGTTGAGCCGTTGCTGGCTAAAGTGCCCTGCGGAGACACCTGGGTCGATGGCCTCATTTGCAATATTCTGAGCTACTGCCACGTGGTTAACCAGCGCTATACCGACGCTCTTGAGGTTCAACGGCATATGCCTTGCCCGGAAAGCCCGCTCGACAATCTGTTTGTCTCGGTTTATCGCGCTTTTATCATTACTCAGTGCCATCTTGGTCAGGGTGACCTGGAGAACGCCTGGGGGTATGCAGAGAATGCATTGCGCCAGGCTGAGCGTTTTACCGGCCCTCAGTCGACCAGCGGCGCGACGCTTGCGCCGCTGCTGGCGGAAATAGCTTACGAACGTAAGAACCTGGACTCATTAAATACGCTGTTAGCAGACAGACTCGAATTTATCGATCGGTTTGGTCCACCCGATGCCTTGAGTCGCTGCTATACCTATCTTGCGCGCCAGGCCTTAAATGACGATATGCCGCATGAGGCAGAACGGCTGCTGGAACACGCGCAACGACTAGCGGTGTCTCGCGGATGGCAACGGCCGCAGGCTTTATTGTTAGCAGAGCAGGCGAGAGTGCGTCTGCAGCGCGCGAATTATCCAGGCGCAGAGCAGCTGCAACGGCAACTCGAACAACTGGCCGCCCATGCCACAATTGATGCCGAAAATCCCTGTCAACGCGCAATAGCTCAGCATGCAATCGTCAGCCGCAGCCGCCTTCTTCTGGCGTCAGGCCAGGCGCCACAAGCCAGCCTTTTACTGGGCGAACTCGTGACTGAGCAGGAGCGTCGGGGCGACCGGCTATCCGCAGCGCGACTTCGTACGCTATGGTCATTATCCTTGTGGGATAGTGGCGAAAACGCGGCTGCCGTGGCTGCATTGCATCCCACCTTGCAATTAGCGGCACAACAGCATCTCAAACGAATTTTTCTTGATGCTGGCGAGGCATTGCAGCTTCTGCTTGTCCATGTACGCGAAACCTCAGCAGCCAGCGAAGGGGATGACCATTTGCCCGTGAAAAGGAGCGAGTCTGAAGGCAAGCGGATTCAGCGTGAAAATAGTGATGTTAACCTGGATCTCAGTGAGCGAGAGCAGCAGATATTACAGCTGATTGCTGATGGTCAGATGAACAAGGAAATCGCTCGCTCTTTGACTATCTCTACTGAGACGGTGAAATGGCACATCAAGAACATCTACGCCAAGCTCAAAGTCAATAGTCGTACGCAAGCCATGAGTCGGGCTCTGGAAATGAAGTTACTGGATTAATAATGTGAGTAATGTGCAAATCTAATCAAAAAGTGAATATGTCAATGGCATCTATTAGCTGACTTTTTACGGGCTGCCCGACGAGGGCTGTCTGATTTTGAGTTCAGGTCTTTAGCTTCTCCTACAGCCTTTACGTACAATAGATTTTACCGGGGGAGGCAGAGCAAGGCAGAATTTACTAAAGCTTACCAGCAGACCCTCTCAGCATAGTAATATCCCTCTTAGGTGATTCCCCGAACATCCGCGTATATTCCCGGCTGAAATGAGATAAGCTTTCGTAACCGACAGCATAGGCTGCTGTGGTGACATCGTAATGTTCATTCAGCATCAGTCGCCTGGCTTCATTGAGGCGCAGCCATTTCTGATACCGGAGCGGGCTCATTCCCGCAAGCTGCCTGAAATGTTGGTGGAAAGAGGGCGTGCTCATTTGCACGCGGTTTGCCAGCTCCTCGACACGTAAAGGTGATGCAATATTGGTCTTTAACCAGTCGATAGCTTTACCGATACGGTAGCCATGGCCGTCTACTGCTGCAATCTGTCTGAGATGATCGGACCGATCGCTCATCAAAAGCCTGTAATTGGTCAATCCAGATATTTCTGGTCGTTTCTCCCAGACAATGCTGGATCTGCTGGTGCTGAGTCTGGAATTGCAGGATCTGGATAACGTTAGCGCTGAGCGCGATCTCTACGCCCGGATGATGATTTACATTCGGCGGCAACTTGTCGATCCAGATTTGAACATTGAGAGCCTGGCGCAGGCGCACCACGTTTCCGTTCGCACCGTCACGCGGGCTTTCGCCCGTCACAAAAAAACGCCGATGGCCGTAATTTGGCAGGAGAGGTTGCGAGCGAGCCGGGAGGCCCTCGAACGCGGACGAGTCAGTAGCGTTTCCCAGGCAGCGCTGGATTTTGGCTTCTCCGATTTCTCTCATTTTAGCCATGCCTTCCGCAAAGCCTTCGGTATCTCGCCTCGCTCACTGCTGCCCAGGGAGCGGCAAAATTTGTGATGCGCTATTGCGCAGTGCTGATCCATAACGATGAGTGAAACTGCGCGTGACGAAAGGGGCTATATCCAGGCGTTGCGGCGGCAGGTGGATGACAAGATGGTGTTAGTTCTTGAGAAACTAGAATGATTTGAATAATCCCGGTTAGGCGGGCGATATGGCTACTGGGGCGAATTGCGGCAACTCGGCCTTTCGAATGGCATTTAACATAATATACATTATGCGCATCAAGATTGTAATGGCTCAATAGTAATGTCCGCCTGTGGCTCAATTCAGATGTCCGCGCTA
>OJWG01000006.1_pt1 | contig 207497 bp, 179 predicted proteins | sample 1600401 | NCBI WGS metagenome assembly OJWG01 (sample SAMN04436829, study PRJEB24849) | human gut metagenome | biome: human gut; feature: NICU; material: stool | host: Homo sapiens | place: USA: Saint Louis, MO | collected 2011-07-21 | reverse complement strand
CAACCCGCTACGGGGGAGACTTACCCGAAATCTGATTTATTCAACAAAGCCGCGATAACGCAAAAAGTGCTGCCAAAAGTGCAGTGAAAAAATAAAAACAGTACGGTGGGTATACCCACCGTATTTTCATTGGTATGATCACCGGCAATACCGCAATTTAATTCCTGCAGAAGACATTCAGCCTGCTTTGATAGCAGGATCTTTAGCCTACGAGCCCGAGCTAAAACAGATGATTACGTGATACCAGCCATCACATCGGCTAACAGAAACGTTTAATAAGATGTTCCGCATTCAATATAGCTCGTTTAGTAATTAAGCATCAGTCGCATGTATTATCAAAAAACTCACATAACAACCATGAATTTAATTCACAAACAAAATAATAAAGAACAATTAATTTCCTATAGTAATAGCAAGCAATTATAATTTTTTTACTAGCGATACGTTTAATTATTACAGGGAAGCTGATAAGATGCGTGAAAGATAGTACCCTGACCAGATTCAACATTGATACTCAGACGCAATAATTGATATACGCTATCGGTTCTGATAAATATTCAGTGTGAATAGAAATCATCGCAACGCCGATAGAGGTCAACTTTAGATATCCCAACCAACCTATTTTTCATAAGATAATAGCGATCATGGAAAGAAAAGAAAGAAACATATGGAAACTAAACAATCTTCCTCCTCTGGAATATTGTTCAATCTCTCGCGCTAAAAAATTGTTGAATTGTGAAATAGAAGATTTGCTTCATTGGCATGATATTGGTGCTATAACCCTTTGCACAAAATTGGGTAGAACCAACGGTACACTAAAGGGCGCGTTCCAGCATGACCAGGGCGGCAACAATCTCTATTTTCTCAATGCACCAAATATTGATGAATTGAGCATTAGCGAAAGATCCTGGTCACGCCATTCAAAAATAAACAAAATTTTCAAGTTCAATGACAGTGAACCAAAACAGGAAGCGCAATATGGCATGCCTGTTACCCAGCTGAAGCTCCGGGTTTCCGTCTCTGGCTTATGGTACTGCGACACCAGAAATTTAACCGAGGTACTGGAAACGGCCGATGGCACCATTACTGAGCAGAGGATTAGCATTATATCCCCTGCAACAAATGTCCTCTTTTGCCACTTCATACCTGATAAGGATGAGAGGCCAACCATCACGCTCAATAAGCTGTATATCACGTGTCAGGCGATTGAGAAAATTTACGAACATACCATCAGCAGCCGCCCTCTCGAACTTGCTGAAAAAACCTTAAACGTGCCTGACGATCAAGATATGGCCCCCTCCTCAAGTATCATGCAAAATAAATTACTCATCGAATTTATCAATCATATAATTCAATCCAATCCACATTTTGGCGATAACATTCTTAACGCCACGGAAAACAGGAAAAATAAAATTTTTAATATTGCCATGGATAAACTCAGGTCTGAAGGTGTGGTTTCAAGCTACGGCAGCATTAATCTTCCGGCATCAGAATACACGTTCAAATGACAAGTATTTAATATAATGATTTCAGGATGAAACATTTTAGCGCCATGGGGACGGTGGCGCATAATTTATTCTTAATATGTTAAACGCACTTCAATATGAATTCATATGTGAATTCACCTCATAATAACACTATCCTATATGAAGGTGCTTCATGTTTATGAATTACTTTCTAAACAGCACATCAACGTAACGTTAAATATCTCTTATTCGAGTTCTGAAAGCCCAGCGCTCAGTTCTGTTGCAGCCTGATGCGCCATTAGCCTAAATTGGCGGGCTGCGGCGCTTTGCCAGGCCCCCTTGCGCTGTAGCAAACACGCGGTTCTTTCCAGCAACGATGGGGCGAGTTCAATCGCGGTTAAATCATCGCGCCCCAGAACAATGGCAGCCGGAAGTAGGGTTGCCAGCGACGTGCGTTCAACAACGGCCAGCACTGCGCTAATCGAGTTTGCCTCCATCTGTACTTTCGGTTGAATCTCACGCTGGCGGCAGTAGCGATCGATTTGTTCACGGGTGGCGAAAGCGCTACTCAGTAGAATCAGCGACTCATCATTGAGCGCGGTCAGCTCTATGCAGCGAGCCGCCGCCAGGGGATGATAGCGTCCTACCACCAGCGCCAGGGTTTCCGAGAACAACGGCTGAGATACAATATCCCGCGAATTGCTGCCTTCAAAAGCAATACCGACATCCAGTTCGTCATTTAGCAGAAGGGTCTCCATCCGATCCTGCGCTAACTCTTGTATATCCAGCGTAATATTCGGGTAACGCTGATAAAAGGCAGCCGCTAGCGGCCCCATAAAATACGTGGTAAAGGTCGGCATCATCGCGACACGTAGCGTGCCACGCTGCAGATCTTCAACGTCATTTAGCGCACGCTGCCCTTCAGCCAACCCCTGTAAAACCCGACGCGCGTAAATTAACCACACCTTACCTGAATCCGTCAGGCGGGTATTGCGCCCGCTGCGATCAAAAAGCTGTACGCCCAGAGTTTCTTCCAGTTGTCGAATCTGTTGCGACAAAGCCGGTTGCGAAACGTGCAACATGGCTGCCGCTCGCGTAAAACCGCCTTGTTCAGCGACGGCAATGAAGTAATTGAGGTGGCGCAGCAACATGAATTCATCCATAAGCAATTCAAATGAACTCAATCATAATTAAGTCTTTTAACTTATGAAATAAGTTACGTACTCTGTTCGCGCTTCTTGACCAAACGCCACAGGAGATTGGCATGAGTTGCCTCCATTCTTACCACAGCACGAAACTCACTGCGGCGGCTCAGCGATGCATCTGACGCAGCGCAATAGCGCCATGCTGCTGGTGCTGGTGCTTATTGGTATAAATATGCGTCCGCTGCTGACCTCTGTTGGCCCTCTCCTGCCGCAGCTCCTTCAGGTAAGCGGAATGAGCTTCACGCTTGCCTCCCTGCTCACCGCGCTGCCGGTAATGGCCATGGGTCTGCTGGCGCTCGCCGGCGGCTGGATTAACGCTCAATTTAGCGAGCGACAAAGTATCGCCCTCGGCCTGTTAACGATAATCGCCGGGGCTTTGCTTCGTGAGCTGGCGCCGCAGAGCATACTACTCCTCAGCAGCGCGCTCCTTGGCGGCATCGGCATTGGTGTGATTCAGGCGCTCATTCCCGCGGTGATAAAGCGTCTTTTTCATCGTCGGACGCCGCAGGTGATGGGACTCTGGTCAGCGGCGCTGATGGGTGGCGGCGGCCTGGGGGCCGCATTCACACCGTGGTTGGCGCAGCATAGCGCTATCTGGTATCACGCGCTTGCGTGGTGGGCCTTACCCGCCGCCGCCGCGCTCCTCTGCTGGTGGCCGCTAAGCCGTACATTACCCGCTCAGCCGCCATCAGGGCTCCCGGAGACTCTTTTTCGCCATCGTCGGGCATGGGCGCTCAGCCTCTATTTTGGTTTGATTAACGGCGGTTATGCCAGCCTGATAGCCTGGCTGCCCCCATACTATATGCAGTCGGGATACAGCGCGCAGTTCAGCGGCACCCTGCTGGCGTTGATGACCGTCGGCCAGACTGGTGGAGCGCTTCTGCTGCCCATTCTGGCCAGACAGGAAGATCGACGTAAGCTGCTGATGGCGGCGTTGTCATTACAGCTCATCGGCTTCTGCGGCTTTATCTGGCTACCGCAGCAGATACCCTTTGTCTGGGCTATCAGCTGCGGTATTGGCTTAGGCGGCGCGTTTCCGCTGTGCCTGGTACTGGCGCTCGATCACGCCAGTCACCCTGCCATTGCTGGCCGACTGGTGGCTTTTATGCAAGGAGTGGGCTTTATTGTTGCAGGACTTTCTCCGTGGTTATCAGGGCTGTTGCGAAGTTTAAGCGGCAACTACCAGCTCGACTGGATGCTGCACGCCGTTTGTATCTTAGCCTTGATGGTCATCACGCTGCGTTTTGCCCCCTCGCGCTATCCGCAAGAGTGGCAGCGTTCGCATTCAGCCATTCGCTAAACCCGTTTTTCACCGCGCGGGGCGTTTGTCCCGCCCCGCTTTCCAGAAGAAAAAAGCCCAAAATCAAACGACTATATCGGTAGACAAAATTATCGCTGACGACCGTCGCCGGAAAAAATTTAATACCGAATGAAATTAATGTGTCGCCGAATCACGACACTCGTAAGTAACTAAAAATTAATAAAAAAATGGATCTTGTTTCCCTCATTTTTTAGGCGTACATTAGCGCCATCTGGAGCCGTTTGAGCTCAGAATTTACAGCTATCGCCATCGGAAAAAGAGAATTTTTGTGAGCGATAGTTGAACAGACAATGAAGAGCAAATTCATTTAAGGCGTCTCGCCGAGATCGCGGAGTGATGAGTCGTGAAATATTTTTTAATGGGCATTTCTTTTATGGTCATCGTTTGGGCCGGTACTTTCGCCCTGATGATCTAGCTGTAACGGTGTTAAAAAAGGAGCCTCTCGGCTCCTTTTTTTATTCGTTGCTTTCGCTGGTTAACTTCGTCGAGGCGGGCAGCAGCCCGTCTGCACGAAACATGGATTTAATGCCGCGCACCGCCTGGCGGATACGATCGCGGTTTTCAATTAAAGCGAAGCGTACGTGCGTATCGCCGTAGTCCCCGAAGCCAATGCCCGGCGAAACGCAGACTTTAGCATCCTGCAGCAGCTTTTTAGCGAACTCCAGTGAGCCCATCGCCGCATACTGTTCAGGGATCTTCGCCCATACATACATTGACGCCTTCGGACATTCCACCATCCATCCGGCCTCATGCAGTCCTTTCACCAGCACATCGCGACGGCGCTTATACTGCTCGGCAATGTCGCGAACGCACTGCTGATCGCCTTCAAGCGCCGCAATAGCCGCAACCTGTAGAGGGGTGAAGGTGCCGTAGTCGTGGTAGCTTTTAATACGCGCCAGCGCATTAACCAACGTTTTGTTGCCAACCATAAAGCCGATACGCCAGCCCGCCATATTGTAGCTTTTCGATAGCGTAAAGAATTCGACGGCAACATCGCGCGCGCCGGGAACCTGCATAATAGAGGGCGCTTTCCAGCCATCATAAACAATATCGGCGTAGGCCAAATCGTGCACAACCAGTACGTCATAACGCTTCGCCAACGCCACGACTTTCTCAAAGAACTCCAGTTCGACGCACTGCGCGGTCGGGTTGGAAGGGAAACCGAGGATCATCATTTTCGGCTTCGGGTAACTCTCGCGAATGGCGCGCTCGAGCTCATTGAAAAAATCCACGCCTTCAACGAGAGGTACTGAACGCACCTGGGCTCCGGCGATTACCGCCCCATAAATGTGAATAGGATAGCTGGGATTCGGCACCAGTACGGTATCGCCATGGTCAAGCGTCGCCAGCATCAGATGCGCCAGTCCCTCTTTTGAACCAATGGTTACTATCGCTTCTGATTCCGGATCGATCTCAACGTTATAGCGCTCTTGATACCAACGAGAAATCGCCCGGCGCAGACGCGGAATACCGCGAGAGGTGGAATAGCCGTGCGTATCGGGACGCTGGGCAACGGTGCATAGCTTCTCAACGATATGCGGCGGGGTCGCGCCATCGGGGTTACCCATGCTGAAATCAATAATATCTTCGCCGCGGCGTCGCGCAGCCATTTTCAGCTCAGCAGTGATATTAAAAACGTACGGGGGGAGACGATCGATACGCGTAAAACGGCGTTCAGGACTGAATTCAGCCATAGATTCCTCGGATTAACGTTAGCGCCCGGACCGTCCGAGCGACGCTGCTGCTTGTGCAGCACGTTTAGAAAATAACCCGAAAAAATTCCCTCTGTCGAGGGGAAAGGCAAAAAAAATTTCTGGCGGTAAAAACGGGCATCAGTTCAGCAAAATAGGGCAGCAACGTTCTTCCCCCATCTCGCCTGGCTCATTAAAATTAACATATTGATATCTATAATTTAACCTGAATCGTTTTTCATCAGTAGACGCTATTGAATCTCAGGTCTTTATCATTAATCCCCTTTTATTTGTAAGACTTTTCCCTATTCATGCCTTCAGCTGGCCTTCTGCCGCGAGGTTTTCTATCATGTTGCTTTCTCGCGATTAACACGGCGCACACATGCACGAAATATTTACTATGCTGCTGGCGGTTTTTGACCGTGCGGCATTAATGCTGATTTGCCTCTTTTTCCTCATTCGTCTGCGCCTGTTTCGTGAACTTCTACATAAATCCGCGCATACGCCAAAAGAGCTGCTGGCCGTTACCGCGATCTTCTCTCTCTTTGCCCTGTTCAGTACCTGGTCAGGCGTACCGGTCGAAGGATCGTTGGTCAACGTGCGTATTATCGCGGTCATGTCCGGCGGGATCCTGTTCGGCCCCTGGGTTGGGGCGATTGTCGGCGCGATCGCCGGGGTACATCGCTACCTGATCGATATTGATGGCGTCACCGCCGTCCCCTGTTTTATTACCAGCATCGTCGCCGGTCTGCTCTCCGGTTTTATCAGTCGTAAAGTGCCTAAAGCGCAGCGCTGGAAAGCGGGGATCCTCGCCGGCATGCTATGCGAAACGTTAACCATGATCCTCGTGGTCGTATGGGCGCCTTCGTTGGCGCTGGGGATCGATATCGTGTCAAAAATCGGTATTCCGATGATCCTCGGCAGCGTATGTATCGGCTTTATCGTTTTACTGGTGCAGAGTGTTGAGGGCGAAAAGGAAGCCAGCGCCGCCCGCCAGGCAAAACTGGCGCTCGACATCGCCAACAAAACGCTACCGCTGTTTCGCCACGTCAACAGCGAGTCCCTGCGTCAGGTCTGCGATATTATCCGCCGCGACATTAATGCCGATGCCGTCGCCATTACCAATACCCAGCACGTCATGGCCTACGTCGGGGTTGGTGAAATCAACTACCGCAACAACGACGACTTTATTAGCCCAACGACGCAACAGGCGATCCGCTATGGAAAAATCATTATTAAAAACAATGATGAAGCTCACCGGACGCCGGAAATACACTCCATGCTGGTCATTCCGCTATGGGAAAAAGGCGTCGTCACCGGTACGCTAAAAATCTATTACTGCCACGCGCACCGCATCACCTCTTCATTGCAGGAAATGGCGATTGGCCTGTCGCAAATCATCTCCACGCAGCTGGAGGTCTCCCGCGCTGAACAGCTGCGTGAAATGGCCAATAAAGCTGAACTGCGCGCGCTGCAGAGTAAAATTAATCCCCATTTCTTATTTAATGCCCTGAACGCCATTTCGTCGTCGATTCGCATGAATCCAGACACCGCGCGCCAGTTAATTTTTAATTTGTCGCGCTATTTACGCTACAACATTGAATTAAAAGATGATGAACAAATAGATATCAAAAGGGAGCTGTATCAAATCAAGGATTATATCGCGATTGAACAGGCCCGCTTCGGCGACAAGCTGACGGTGATTTATGATATTGATGATGAAGTCAGCTTTATGATCCCCAGTCTGCTTATTCAGCCGCTGGTGGAGAATGCCATCGTCCACGGAATTCAGCCCTGCAAAGGGAAAGGCGTGGTGACCATCGGCATTAATGAGTGCGGGAATCGAGTACGGATTAGCGTTCGCGATACGGGGAACGGTATCGACCCGGCGGTGGTAGCGAGGGTAGAGGCTGACGAAATGCCGGGAAATAAAATCGGTTTACTCAACGTTCATCATCGGGTCAAGCTACTGTACGGAGAAGGCCTGCATATCCGACGCCTGACGCCGGGGACCGAAATCGCTTTCTATGTGCCAACCCACTACGCGCCCCAGGTGGCTACGGAGTCGCTGCTGTCATGAGCGGAGATAAAATGAAAGTCATCATTGTGGAAGATGAGTTCCTCGCGCAGCAAGAGCTCACCTGGTTGATTAATACCCATAGTGAAATGGAGATTGTCGGGACCTTTGACGACGGACTCGATGTGCTGAAGTTTTTACAGCACAACAAAGTCGACGCTATTTTTCTCGATATCAACATCCCGTCGCTGGATGGCGTACTGCTGGCGCAAAACATCAGCCAGTTCGCGCACAAGCCCTTTATCGTTTTTATTACCGCGTGGAAGGAGCATGCGGTGGAAGCCTTTGAGCTGGAGGCGTTCGATTACATCCTTAAACCCTACCAGGAATCACGCATTATCAACATGCTGCAAAAGCTCAACAGCGCCTGGCTGCAACAGCAGCAGTCTAGCATCGCTACCGGGGCAGCGCCCAATCCAACCCGGGAAAACGACACGATTAATCTGATTAAAGATGAGCGCATTATTGTCACCAGCATCCACGATATTTACTACGCGGAAGCGCATGAAAAGATGACATTTGTTTATACGCGGAAGGAGTCGTTCGTGATGCCAATGAATATCACGGAGTTCTGCAACAAGCTGCCGCCGGCGCACTTTTTCCGCTGCCACCGCTCGTACTGCGTCAACCTGAACAAAATTCGCGAAATCGAACCCTGGTTCAACAACACCTATATTCTGCGGCTTCGCGATCTTGAGTTTCAGGTTCCGGTGAGCCGCAGCAAGGTGAAAGAGTTTCGTCAGCTCATGCATCTGTAGAGGATTTACCCGAATAATGATTTTATTCGGGTAAGAGAGACAGAGCTTACAGAACCTGCCCGAGCGTCTGACGCAGGTGCGCGCCGGAGCCCAGCAGTCCCGGATTGTCGTGAACGATCAGATACACCGGAATATCCTGGACGAAAGCTTTAAACCGGCCTTTATCTTCAAAACCGCCGCGAAAGCCGGAAGCTTTAAAGAATTCGAGAAAGCGCGGAACAATGCCGCCAGCAATATACACGCCGCCAAAGGTGCCGAGCGTTAGCGCCAGGTTACCGCCAAATCGCCCCATAATGACGCAAAACAGCGACAGGGCGCGACGGCAATCGATGCAGGTATCAGCCAACGCGCGTTCGGTGACATCCTTAGGCTGCAGGTTTTCCGGCAGACGCCCATCAGACTTAACGATCGCACGATAAAGATTGACTAACCCAGGTCCAGATAATACGCGTTCGGCGGAGACGTGCCCCAGCTCGGTACGCAGTTCTTCCAGAATAATGCCTTCTTCTTCGCTATTGGGCGCGAAATCCACATGGCCGCCCTCGCCCGGCAGACTCACCCAGCGTTTATCAACGTGTACCAGATGAGCGACGCCCAGCCCGGTACCAGCACCATAAACGGCAATCGGCTTGCCTTCCACCGGCTTCGCGCCACCAAACTGAATCAGATGTTCAGCTTTCAGCATGGGGATTGCCATCGATACCGCAGTAAAATCGTTAATGATTTCCAGATGTGAGAACCCCAGGTTCTTCTTCATCTCAGCGATAGAAAATGCCCAAGTGTGGTTGGTCATCGCCACCCAGTCGCCGGTAATCGGACAGGCGATGGCAATACAGCCATCTTCTACCTTGACGTTATGCTCTTCCAGATAGACCTGAACAACGGCTTCAAGACTGGGATAATCGAGCCCGGAATAGGTCTTGGCTCGGGATATTTCTCCGCTTGCAAGATCGCATAACGCCAGACGGGCATTCGTTCCGCCAACGTCCCCTACTAAAGCAAATTTTGTCATTCCGTTACGGCTCCGCTAAAGTCAAAATGATTCTTTGGCACACTCTAAATTCATGACGACCTAACAACAACGACCAACGTATAAGCGCCCTTTGTTTAGCGACCTACATCACAGTTAGGCTGTAATTTATGAAAATATTGTGCGGCACGATCGCCAGGCTACCTCGTTACTTTATCGTTTCAGCACCATTTGCGCCAACGCCCTAAACGCGTCCGGGCAAAGTAGTGCTTCGAAATTTTCAGAAGGATATTTTCATGCTGCACCCGCGCGCCAGAACGATGCTGTTGTTATCGATACCCGCAATCGTGATCGGTATTGCTGCCAGCCTGGTATTAATTGTGGCGATGAAAACGGCAGCCATGTTGCAGAATATTCTCTGGAGTAGCCTACCCGGAGCCCTGGGCATGAACGCCAGCGGCCCTGTCTGGACGATTGCTATCCTCACCTGCACCGGCATTGCCGTGGGTCTGGTCGTACGTTTTAGCCCTGGGCACGCCGGCCCCGATCCGGCCACCGAGTCGCTTATTGGCGCCCCGGTGAGCCCCAGCGCGCTGCCCGGCCTGCTCGCGGCGCTGATAATCGGCCTGGCAGGCGGCGTTAGCCTGGGGCCGGAACATCCTATTATGGTGATAAATATCGCTCTGACGGTGGCGCTTGGCTCGCGCCTTTTCCCCCGAGTCAGCGCGCTCGACTGGACGATACTCGCCTCTTCCGGCACCATCGGAGCACTATTCGGTACGCCTGTTGCTGCGGCGCTGATCTTTTCGCAAACGCTGAACAGCAGTAACGATGTCCCGCTTTGGGACCGGCTCTTCGCACCAATGCTTGCCGCGGCAGCGGGCTCTTTGACCACTGGGCTTTTTTTCCACCCCAATTTTTCGCTACCTATCGCGCACTACAATCAGTGGCGGCTTGTCGATATCTTTAGCGGGGCTATCGTTACGCTTATTGCTATTGCGGTCGGCATGGTTGGTGTTTGGTGCCTGCCGCGTTTACACGCGCTGATGCAACGACTGCAAAATCCGATCTTAACCCTCGGTATCGGCGGATTTTTATTGGGGATCCTCGGCGTCATCGGCGGGCATATCACCCTTTTCAAAGGCCTTGAAGAAATGCAGCAATTAGCCTTTAGCCAGACGTTGACCGCCGGCGATTTCATGCTTATTGCTCTGGTGAAGCTGGCGGCGCTGGTGCTGGCCGCCGCCTGCGGTTTTCGCGGCGGGCGGATTTTCCCGGCAGTGTTCGTCGGCGTCGCGCTCGGACTGATGCTTCATGCGCACGTGGATGCCGTCCCGGCAGCGATCACCGTTTCCTGTGCGATCCTCGGACTGACGCTGGTGGTGACGCGCGATGGCTGGTTGAGCCTGTTTATGGCAGCGGTCGTGGTGCCAGATTCCACGTTACTTCCGCTGCTGTGCATCGTTATGCTTCCCGCCTGGCTATTACTTGCCGGGAAACCGCTGATGATCGCCAAACGCCCCAACGATTAAACGCGGCTGTTTCTCTCCTCCAGTGCCTGAGTGACCGTACGCAGAAAATCGGGGATATCCATTTTTGGCAGCATCACCTCCACCAGCGTCAGCCTGTCTGAGGCGACGCTGCTATTCATCGCTTCCTGCAGCTCCTGCGTGCGCGTCACTCGCCAGCAGCGGGAAGGGACGTCGGGAGCGAAAGCGTCAGGCAGACGATTCCAGTCCCAGAGCGCAATATCGTTGTAGCGTTGTTCGGGGCCGTGAATGGCGCGCTCGACCGTATAGCCTTCGTTGTTGAGCAACAAAATCAGCGGACGCTGCTTATCTCTGAGCATCGATCCCAGTTCCTGAATAGTTAACTGCGCTGCACCATCACCAACAATTAGCACCACCCTTCTCTCCGCTGCCGCGATTTGCGCCCCGTAGGCCGCTGGAAGGGTAAAGCCTATCGATCCCCATAACGGCTGGACGATCAGCGTCGCGTCGACCGGAAGCTTAAGCGCAGCGGCGCCAAAAGCGGCGGTACCTTGATCGGCAAGGATAATGTCTCCAGGGCGAAGCTGTTTCTGCACCGTATTCCAGAAATTTTTCTGCGTCAGGTTCCCCTCTGGCGCGCCGCTCACGCCGGGCGCCTGAAAATTCGGCGAAACCCATTCTGCCGCCAGGCTGGCAGAGAGCTCGATTAAAATGGCGAGCGCCTTTTCCATGGGCACCCGGCTGAACCAGCGATCGCCAACCCGGACGGCAAAGGGCTGTATTTCTATCGTTTTTTCCAGCGGAAGGTGCTGGGTGAAGCCGGCGGTAATGGTGTCGGTAAAACGCGTACCGATGCAGATAATGGTATCCGCGTTTTCGATAGCATCGCGAGTTTCCTCCGCGCTGGCTATCCCGCTGTAAGTCCCGGCAAAACCGCTCTGCTGTTCATCAAAAAGGCCTTTGCCCATAAGCATCGTGGCGTAAGCAACGGGGACCTTCGCCACCCACTCTCGAAGCGCGTTTTGTAGCCCATAGCGCTGGGCGAGAAAATCGGCCAGCAACGATACGCGACGGCTGCTTCTTAGCATCCGTTCGGCGTGCTCGCGGAAACCCGCCAGCTGGTTCTCATCGGCGGGCAGCCCCTGAATACGCAAACGATGAGCAGGCGGGGTGGTCTTTGCCTTCGCCACATCGGCCGGCAGCATCAGATAACCGGGGCGATGGTGGGTTAGCATTTCGCTCAGAACCCGGTCTATTTCATGGCAGGCATTTCCCGCCGCCAGCACCGCCTGTGAGCAGGTAATTTGTTCACTCATACGCGAAAAGTGGCTGAAATCGCCATCGCCAAGCGTATGGTGCAGCAGCTCGCCGCGCTGCTGTGCGCCGGTACAGGGAGCGCCAACGATATGCAGGACCGGTACATGTTCGGCGTAGCTCCCGGCGATGCCGTTCAGCGCGCTCAGCTCGCCGACGCCATAAGTAGTCAACAGCGCGCCTGCGCCCTTGATACGCGCATAGCCATCAGCGGCATAAGCCGCATTTAGCTCGTTTGCACAACCTACCCACCCTAAATTCCGATGCGCAATAACGCTGTCGAGGAACTGTAAATTGTAATCACCAGGTACGCCAAACAAGCGGTCTATACCGCAGTCTACGAGACGATCCAGCAGATAATCGCCAATGGTGTAAGTCGGTTGCATATCCCTACTCTCCTCTCATACAGATAAGTTGAGTATTGAATAAGCAGTTGCGCTGTCCACATTGCACCCAACAAATGCGGTGGCAAGTAAAATTTACGCGTTCAGGGAGTATACTCGGTGCCAAACATTCTTTAGTGTAAACGTATACACAACCCTGTTTTATCTGCGGAGGAAGTATGGTTTACCAGGCAAACGCCACGCGATATCAAACGATGGAATACCGCCGCTGCGGTCATAGCGGACTAAAGCTACCGGCAATTTCTCTGGGGCTTTGGCATAATTTTGGCGATGAAACGCGGGTGGAAACCAGCCGTCAGCTTCTGCGTCACGCATTCGATCTCGGCATAACCCATTTCGATTTAGCCAATAACTACGGGCCACCGCCGGGATCGGCGGAGAGCAATTTTGGCCGTATTCTGAAAGAGGATTTTTTGCCCTATCGCGATGAGCTGATCATCTCCAGCAAAGCCGGTTACACCATGTGGGACGGCCCCTATGGCGACTGGGGATCGCGCAAGTACCTGATCGCCAGCCTCGATCAAAGCCTTAAACGAATGGGCCTGGACTATGTCGACATTTTCTACCACCACCGCCCTGACCCCGAAACGCCGCTGCTGGAAACCATGCGCGCGCTGGACCACATCGTCCGCCAGGGCAAGGCGCTGTACGTCGGCTTGTCCAACTATCCGCTCGAACAGGCCCGGCAAGCCGTCAACATCCTTAACGATCTCGGCACGCCGTGCCTGATTCATCAGCCAAAATATTCGATGTTTGAACGCTGGGTAGAAGAGGGATTACTGGATTTCCTGCACACCGCTGGGGTGGGAAGTATAGCGTTTTCACCGCTGGCGGGCGGCCAGTTAACTAACCGTTACCTGCACGGCATACCGACTGACTCCCGCGCCGCCAGCGGCAGCCGGTTCCTGCAACCGGATCAGCTTACTGAAAGCAAACTGGAAAAAGTTCGCCAACTGGACGCGCTGGCCGAATCCCGCGGGCAGAAGCTTTCGCAGATGGCGCTTGCCTGGGTGCTGCGCGATGAGAAAGTCACTTCAGCACTGATTGGCGCCAGTAAAACCTCGCAGCTCGACGATGCGGTTGGCATGCTGGAAAACCGCCATTTCAGCGCCGAAGAGCGGGCAACCATCGACGCGATCCTTGCGGTGTAAATTCATTGTTACTTTAGCAAAAAGTGCTCTCACTGGCGATTTAGGAGTTCCTCCGATACGACGGGGCTTTACCGCCCCGTAATATCAGGTTAACAGGCCGACAACGGCCCCGATCGTGAAGGAGAAGAGTATGTTCAGGTCACTGATTTTGGCTGCAGTGCTTCTGGCTTCAGCGCCATTGGTCGCTAATGCTGGTGAAATCACCCTGTTGCCATCAATAAAATTACAAATTGGCGATCGCGACAATTATGGTAACTACTGGGACGGTGGCGGCTGGCGCGACCGTGATTATTGGCGTCGACACTATGAATGGCGCGATAACCGCTGGCGTCGTCACGATAACGGCTGGCATCGCGGCTGGGATAAACGTAAAGCCTACGAGCGCGGCTATCGTGAAGGCTGGAATGACCGTGATGACCGACGCGGCGGTTGGGGTCGTGGACCAGGCGGCGGTCGCGGACATGGCCACGGCCACCATTAATATTCATCATAAAAGGGAGCCATCCGGCTCCCTTTTTCATTATCGCGCTTAACTGAATATCGTCCCAACAATCAACCAGCCGTTCAGCGCTACAACGACGGCGACAATCGCCCACCCCAGCAGTTTTACCCACCGGGAATTGACCAGATCGCCCATCAAGCGGGAGTCGCTGGTGAATATCAGCAGCGGCACCAGCGCAAGGGCAATACCGAAACTCAGCAATACCTGGCTCATCACCAGAATACGCGTGGGATCCAGCCCCATTAAAATCACGATAAACGACGGCAGCATGGTGATCGCCCGACGAAACCACAGCGGGATATGAAAGCGGATAAAGCCCTGCATCACCACCTGCCCCGCCAGGGTACCAACAACCGTAGAAGATAAACCCGCCGCAATCAGACTCAGGCCAAAGATGGTGGCTGCCGCGTGGCTCAGCAAGGGTTCAAGCGTCAGATAGGCCTGATCAAGGTCGGCAACGCCGGTGTGACCATTGAAGTGGAAGGCCGCAGCGGCGGTTGCCATCATTGCCAGATTAACAAAGCCCGCGATCGTCATGGCAATCGCCACATCCCAGCGCGTGGCGTTATAGCGCTCTTTCCGCGTGCCACCGTGCAGGTGCTGAGTCAGGGATGAATGTAGATAGATCACATGCGGCATGATGGTCGCCCCCAGCACCCCGGCGGCAAGAAATACCGCCTCGCTAGTCGGCAGAGACGGAACAAGCATCCCTTTCGCCAACGGCGCCAGCGCGGGCTGGGAGAAGATAAGCTCTACGACATACGCCGCGGCGACGAACAGCAGCAGTCCGCCGATCGCTTTTTCCAGCGGCTTTTGACCGCGACGCTGCAGCATCAGAATCAGGAACGTCGCAATCCCCGTCAGCACCGCGCCCTGTAGCAATGACACGCCGAGCACCAGCTTAAATCCGATAGCCGCGCCAATGAATTCGGCAAGGTCGGTCGCCATCGCGATGATTTCGGCCTGCACCCAGTAAAACCAGACTACAGGACGCGGGTAGTGGTCGCGAATTTGTTCTGCCAGATTTTTTCCGGTGGCAATGCCCAGCTTCGCCGACATCACCTGAATCAGCATCGCCATCAGGTTAGCCCATACCACCACCCATAGCAGCTGATAGCCAAAACTGGCGCCGGCCTGGATGTTGGTGGCGAAGTTACCCGGATCGATATAGCCAATGGCAGCAATGAACGCCGGCCCCATCAGGGCGAGCTTAATCTTGCGCGCTGCGCGACCGCTGCTATTCTCAACGCGACTGTTTGTCATTTTCTGCCTCTGGAAATATAGCCTTTGCTATGTTTCATGCTATCAAAATGCGAATGATTATCAAGTTCATTTGAAATGGTGATAATGATTGCTGTGATAGGAGGGAACGATAGCGGGTCGGCAACTGATAAACCGGGGAACTGATAAACGCTTTTAATTAATCACCAGAATAGTACAAGAGAGCAACTTTTAAAACCTTTACGTAACATAACAAAAATGCATGGTTGATCACTATTTTTGCCATTAGTCACATATCCTTGCAATAGTGTGTTCCAGCTCTCGTTTTCTTTGCGCTTGTTACATAGAATGTGCAAAGAAATTTAACCTGCCTCATGTTTGGAGCAAATATGGACCGCGTCCTGCACTTTATTCTCGCGATCGTAGTGGTGGCCATTCTGGCCCTGTTGGTCAGCCACAACCGTAAGCAGATTCGTATTCGTTATGTCATTCAGCTGCTGGTCATTGAAGTGCTGCTGGCCTGGTTCTTCCTGAACTCTGACATTGGTCTGGGTTTTGTGAAGGGCTTCTCCGAGATGTTTGAAAAACTCCTCGGTTTCGCTAATGAAGGGACAAACTTCGTCTTCGGCAACATGAACGACAAAGGTCTGGCGTTCTTCTTCTTGAAAGTTTTGTGCCCGATCGTCTTTATTTCTGCGCTGATCGGTATTTTGCAGCATATTCGCATTCTACCTATCGTCATTCGCGCTATCGGTACCGTACTGTCCAAAATCAACGGCATGGGCAAGCTGGAATCCTTTAACGCTGTCAGCTCCCTGATTCTGGGCCAGTCTGAAAACTTCATCGCTTATAAAGATATTCTTGGCAAGATGTCCCGCAACCGCATGTACACCATGGCGGCGACCGCGATGTCTACCGTCTCCATGTCTATCGTGGGCGCGTACATGACCATGCTGCAGCCAAAATATGTGGTCGCGGCGCTGGTACTGAACATGTTCAGCACCTTTATCGTTCTGTCGCTGATTAACCCGTACCGCGTCGACGAAAGCGAAGAAAATCTGCAGATGTCCAACCTGCATGAAGGCCAAAGTTTCTTCGAGATGCTGGGTGAATACATTCTGGCGGGCTTTAAAGTGGCGATTATCGTTGCCGCCATGCTGATTGGCTTCATCGCGCTGATTTCCGCGTTGAACGCCCTGTTCGCCACCGTCACCGGCTGGTTCGGCTATAGTATCTCCTTCCAGGGGATCCTCGGCTATATCTTCTATCCGGTAGCGTGGGTAATGGGCGTACCGGCGGGTGAAGCGCTGCAGGTAGGGAGTATTATGGCCACCAAACTGGTTTCTAATGAATTCGTCGCCATGATGGATCTGCAGAAAGTTGCCGCCACGCTCTCTCCGCGTGCGGAAGGTATCATCTCTATCTTCCTGGTCTCCTTCGCTAACTTCTCCTCTATCGGTATTATCGCCGGGGCAATTAAAGGATTGAATGAAGAGCAAGGTAACGTAGTTTCCCGCTTTGGCCTGAAGCTGGTGTACGGTTCTACGCTGGTGAGCGTGCTCTCTGCATCTATCGCCGCGCTGGTTCTGTAATTAGCGAAAGCCGGGCAAGTCCCGGCTTTTTCATGCCTGCAATTCGCTCAACGGCAGCGGCTTACCGATCAGATACCCCTGTAGATAATCAACACCTAACTCAAGAAACTTTTCCCGCTGCTCAGGCGTTTCAACGTATTCCGCCACCACCTTCATTTTCTTAACCTTAGCCATTTCAATAATGGATTTGACCATAATGGCATCCAGCGGATCGGTCTCGATATCACGCACGAAGCAGCCGTCAATTTTCAGGATATCGGCCTGCAGGCTTTTCAGGCGCTCGTAGTTAGCGTAGCCGGTACCAAAGTCATCAATCGCGATGCCACAGCCGAAATCTCGCAGCAGCTGGATGTTATGCATGCTGGTCTCAACATCGGAAAACACCTGCTCCTCGGTAACTTCAATCGTTATCGCCTCTGCCGACAGGTTATAGCGTTTAAACAGAGCGATGATTTGCGCCGCGCTATCCTTTTGCATCAGCGTATAGGGCAGCAGGTTAACGGAGAAATGCCGACCGTGGTGGTGTTTGAGCGAACTAAACAGCGTTTCCAGTACCTGCATATCAAAACGCTGGCTCAGGTTAAATTGCGCAATCAGTGGAATAAACCTATCGGGTGTAATGATGGTATTACCGCAGCGCATACGACTAAGTATCTCATAGTACCCTTCTCCGCAGGCATTGCGGATCGGCTGAGCGTATAACACCACTCCGCGCTCACTAAGCGCCTGTTTAATTTTCGCCAGCAGCCGTACCTGTTCGCTCGTTTGATCGGATATCTGCTCCTGCGCCGCGTCCAACGCTAATACGCGCCGCCCTGCCCCAGCCTGCTCCGATAACCAGCTAAGCTGACCAAGCATCGGGTGAAGCTCAGATTCTATGCCGCTGTAGCCGCCCCATGATGCGCCAAATTCCAGATCCAACGCCTGGTTGTTCCAACTAAACTTTTTATGGTTAAGCGTAGAAACAATATGATTTAAACGCGCCTCTGGCTCCGGGCCATTGAGTACCAGCAACAGCTCGCTGCCGGGGAGCTGATATATGCGTTCTCCCTGAGCCAATAGCGGCTGTAGTTTGCGGGCAATCTGCCTTTTGCTCTCCACTCTCATCATCATGCCGTAATGGCGGCTCAGAAAATCCAGATTCTGAATACGCAGGCTGCTGATGGCAACAGCAGGATTTTGCCGTAGGTGACTCTCCAGCGCGCGTAGATTCGGTAAACCGGTTAGCGGATCTTCTTCCGCCTGATCCCGCCATCTGAACTTCATTCTTTCACTGCGTGCATAGATATCCGCCATATAAAACAAGCAGATAGTGAAACAAATTAATACTGAAAGAACAAACGATAGTGAATATTCAGTTTGTACCCCATGTAAAAAATTCTCGTTATACGCTACGAGTAAAAAGGCGGAAATGGACCATGAAATGCGAATCAGCGCATGTCCCAGGCGGCTAATACCAATAAAGTATAAAATGAAAATAAGCGGGACTAAATAACCGGCAATAAAAACAGAGTCATAAGGCGTACACAGCACCAGTAATATTGCCGTCAGGGCCACAAACCAATACAACGTAAATACCCGCTGCTCGCGCTTCCGCCACGCGTGACAAAGATTGCGGTAGAATGCTCGCGCATAACGCGGACTGATAATCATCCGCAACGGATAATAAAAGAATGTCGTAAAAATTAATGCGGCGCTAATCAGGCTTTGTATATCGATAATGGTGTAAATAACTGACATATTGCCGAAATAGCTTGAGATCGCCAGCGGAAACGAAAAAAAGCGCCCCGCCAGATACATCGTGACCTTCAACAGGAGTGGGGCGAAAAAGCCTCCCCAAAAAATCCTCGCGCCCATATGTTTTGCCGTCAGCCCGGCGCGCCAGCGCCTTCCAAGCTGAAAGCGGATAATAGCGCAGGAGACAAAAACCGAGAAGAGCTGGCAGAATAGCAGGATCAGCGCCTGGGCTAGCGTCAAATCGATTATCCAGGCATTGGTGATCGCAAACGCGATAATCAATGGTGCAACGGCGTAGCGACCAAAAATAAAAAGTACGGAATACATTAAGCTCAGCGGTAACCATGCCAGATAAATTTGATTTCCGTCAATAATGGTTTGTGGGGAAATAAATCGGGACAGCGGAATTGCGATAAGGCAGACCAGAAGTGCCAGCAGAGTTTTTTTGATCTTAATGTTAAGATGATCAATCATTATTGTTAATTAAAACTCCAGCTGCAATAAATATATTTAGGCAACAGATATTATGTTGCTTAATAAAGGCAGGCAAGATTTTAAATAGTGAAAAAATCTGAAATTACTTAACGCAGAGGTTTGCTGACTTATTCAAAGAATGCTTTACATTTCCTCGGTCCGTCAGACAAACAAAAAACCCCCGCCGTAGCGAGGGTTCCGAATTTGGTGGAGCTAAGCGGGATCGAACCGCTGACCTCTTGCATGCCATGCAAGCGCTCTCCCAGCTGAGCTATAGCCCCGTAACGTAAAGCGTGTCGTGTTGACGGGCGGCATAATATGAATTCCTTCGCCAGGTGTCAACGGCAAAATCAATCCCAGCTATTTGATCGCTGAAAAAGCAGGCAAACGGCTGACATTGCGAGCCTTATCGCAGCCAGAAGCTAAACATGTCACGCTTTCCTTTAAAAGGATGCTATAACATGTGCAACTAATTCCCACATATTTACTCAGGAAATAGTATGCTCAAGGAACGAATGACACCTGAAGAAATAGCGCATCTGACTGGCTTCAGCCGGCAAACGATTAACAAATGGGTACGCAAAGAGGGGTGGCAAACTTCCCCGCGTCCCGGCGTGCAGGGCGGTAAAGCGCGCCTCGTACATGTTAATGAGCAGGTTCGCGAGTTTATCCGCAGCGCACAGCGCGTAGCCGAAAACCCCGTTCCCTATTCCGCAACCGATAACGATCTGGAATCTTTGCTGCTTACGCTATGTAAAGAGATGACGCCGGGAGAGCAAAAGCTGTTTATGTCGCTGCTGCTGCGTGAAGGGATCACCGGGCTACTCAACCGACTGGGTATCCGCGATCGGTGAAAGCATGATGAAACTTAAAGATAAAATGACCCCAGCGGAGCTCGCCGAGTGCCTTAACCTCGCCCGGCAAACCATTAACCGTTGGGCCAGAGAGCAAAATTGGCGGACGGAAGCCATACCCGGAGTGAAAGGCGGGCGCGCTCGCCTGATTGTCATCGACAAAGCAGTAATCGATTTCCTGGCAAATATCCCGGCGCTGCGGCATTTGACCATTGATAACCAGCTGGCGGAACCAGTCGTCAAATACTTTGTGAATGATGCTGATACGATCTGGCGCCAGATTGTCGAGACCATGCGCCTGATGACCCCCGCAGAGCAGTTGCACCTGCGCGATCTTCTTGCCCGCGAAGGGATTAGCGGTTTTCTATCCCGGCTAGGGATTGCTGATGCTAAAAAATAGGCAAAAAAAACGGCGGGGTTAGCTTGCCCCACCGTTTTAAAACTCCCGATATTACTATCAGGATTATTGACTTTCCCGTTCAGCAATAAAAGCCAGCGCTTTATTGATTCGTTCTACGCTACGTGACTTACCGATTGCATGCACGGTTACATCAAGCGCCGGAGACTGGCCTGCGCCGGTCACCGCGACGCGCAGCGGCATCCCCACTTTTCCCATCCCCACTTCCAGCTCATCGGCCGTTGCCTGAATAGCATGATGGACATTTTCCGCCGTCCAGTCACTAATGGCGGCTAATTTGTCGCGCACCACTTCCAGCGGCTGACGGGCAACAGGACGCAGATGTTTTTTCGCCGCATCGGCATCAAACTCAGCAAAATCTTCATAGAAATAGCGGCAGCTCGCCGCCATCTCTTTAAGCGTTTTGCAGCGCTCACCCAGCAGTTTCACCAGCTCAGCCAGTTGAGGCCCGTTACGGGTGTCGATATTTTCCTGCTCAATGTGCCACTGTAAATGCGTTGCCACATATTCCGGGGCCAGTGAATTGATATAGTGGTGATTCAACCACTGCAGCTTTTCCGTGTTGAACGCGCTGGCAGACTTGCTCACCGCGCCCAGACTGAACAGTTTAATCATCTCTTCGCGAGAGAAAATCTCCTGATCGCCGCTGGACCATCCCAGACGCACCAGATAGTTCAGCAGCGCTTCTGGCAGGTAGCCGTCGTCGCGATACTGCATAACGCTGACCGCTCCGTGACGCTTGGAGAGTTTTTTACCATCATCGCCATTAATCATCGAAACGTGGGCGTAAACCGGCACCGGCGCATTCAGCGCTTTCAGGATGTTAATCTGCCGCGGGGTGTTATTAATATGGTCTTCGCCACGGATAACGTGGGTGATCTCCATATCCCAGTCGTCAACAACTACGCAGAAGTTGTAGGTCGGGGAACCGTCGGTACGACGGATAATCAGATCGTCCAGCTCCTGGTTGCTGAATTCGATCGGACCGCGGATCTGATCGTCAAAAACAACAGAACCCTCTTCCGGGTTGGCAAAACGGACCACGCAAGGTTCGTCGTCAGTATGATGCTCGTGGCCATGACGGCAGCGGCCGTCATAGCGCGGCTTTTCACCTTTCGCCATCTGTTCTTCACGAAGCGCTTCCAGACGCTCTTTGGAGCAGTAGCATTTATAGGCCGTGCCCGCCTGCAGCATTTCATCAATGACGGCGTTATAGCGATCAAAACGCTTGGTCTGGAAGTACGGACCCTCATCCCATTCCAGGCTCAGCCAGTTCATACCATCCATGATGGCTTCAATGGCATCCGGCGTGGAGCGCTCAAGATCGGTATCTTCAATACGCAGCACAAACTCACCGCCGTGGTTACGTGCAAAAAGCCAGGAATAGAGAGCAGTACGCGCGCCGCCAACGTGCAGATAGCCTGTCGGGCTGGGCGCGAAGCGAGTTTTGATTTTCATGAAGTGGCCTTACGTTTGATAAAGGTGCCGACATGCGGCAGTGTACGTTGGATTTTATGGTGGAATATTCTAACACCGTGGGCTGATTCCTCAATGTTGTTACCGTTTCAACGTCACGCTTTACCCTTTTTGTTTATAAATCATGCGCCACAGATGACATTGCGATCGTTTTGTTTAATTTTACGACGAACAAACAAATTATTTAGAAAAGGCGTTGACTCATTTTCAACTCTCCCTATAATGCGACTCCACACAGCGGGGGTGATTAGCTCAGCTGGGAGAGCACCTCCCTTACAAGGAGGGGGTCGGCGGTTCGATCCCGTCATCACCCACCACTTTCTCGCCAGCTGGATTTCTTGTCGTAAAATGAAGTACCGAAGTGGGTGATTAGCTCAGCTGGGAGAGCACCTCCCTTACAAGGAGGGGGTCGGCGGTTCGATCCCGTCATCACCCACCACTTTCTCGCCAGCTGGATTTCTTGTCGTAAAATGAAGTACCGAAGTGGGTGATTAGCTCAGCTGGGAGAGCACCTCCCTTACAAGGAGGGGGTCGGCGGTTCGATCCCGTCATCACCCACCACTTCGGGTCGTTAGCTCAGTTGGTAGAGCAGTTGACTTTTAATCAATTGGTCGCAGGTTCGAATCCTGCACGACCCACCAATGTAAAAAAGCGCCCTAAAGGCGCTTTTTTGCTATCTGCGATACACAAAGCCGGAGCAGGCTTTTACTTTACCATTCGCCAATAACGCTTAGTTCACTAGCGTCGCAACCAGTTTCTCCAGCGCGGGCGTCGCCTGCTGCTGGTCATAGACGATATATAAATCAGCGGGTATGCGCTCTTCCAGCGGACGAAACACAACCCCCGGCCACATCATTTGCGCATAGCTGTCGGCGATGAGCGTAATACCGATCCCCATACTGACCATCGCCAGCACCGTTTGCGGCTCCATTACCTCACGGATAATCATCGGCGAGAATCCGGCGCTCTGGCAAACGCGTTGTAAAAACGTCCAGTCGGTATGTATTGAGGGCATAGTGACAAAATATTCGTTACGCAACGCCGCAAGCGGGATCGCCTTACGCGCGGCAAGGGGGTGCTCTTCCGGCACGGCCACCAGAAAAGAGGACTCATGCAAGCGCAGGCTGGTAAATCCTGGGGAAGGCGCCGTCGCCATTCGCCAGATGCCGGCATCCAGCTCGCGTCGTTCTAGCATCGCCATCTGCATCGCGGGCATATTCTCTCTGAAAAGCACTTCCACGTTAGGATGCTCTTTCAAAAAACGACGCATCACCGGGCGCATTTTTCCCCACATTGCGGTGCCTATCACGCCCAACTCTACCCGCCCGGCCTCGCCCCGCCCAATCTGCTCCACTCGCGCCAGCGCCTGATGCGCGCTGGAAAGCAGACGACGGGACTCCTCCATGAGGATTCTTCCTGCGTGGGTCAAGGCCACGCTGCGGGAGTGACGAACAAACAATAGCGTGCCGAGCTGCTGCTCCAGATCTTTAATGTGAATGCTGAGCGGGGGTTGCGACATGTTCAGACGGGCCGCCGCACGACCAAAATGCAGCTCTTCTGCAACAGCCAGAAAATAGCGCAATAACTTCAGATCAATACGATGCGTGCGTTCCATGGCTCATGCGCTCCTGGGGCATAAAGATAATGCGCAAAGTTACCACACTGCATCAGAAAAAATGAAACGGCGGAACATGTGCCCGCCGCAGAAGAGGATTAATGGGCCAACTCTTTCTTCATTAGCTCCTCAGGTTCATGTTTATATTTGAAAAAAACGGCAAAAATAGCCGCCAGCAGCAATGAATAGGCCGCGAACACCAGCCAGATGGTCTGCCACTCTTTTACGCCATCAATAGAGAAGTAATCCACGGCCATGCCGCTGAGAATCGAACCTACCCATGCGCCAACACCGTTCACCATGGTCATAAACAACCCTTGCGCGCTGGCGCGAATATGTGCCCCCGCCTGTTGCTCAACGAACACCGACCCTGAAATATTAAAGAAGTCGAATGCGCAGCCGTAGACAATCATCGACATCAGCAGCAGAACAAAACCGAACGGAGACGGATCGCCAAAGGCAAAAAAGCCAAAGCGTAGCGTCCACGCCAGCATACTCATCAGCATGACCGTTTTAATGCCAAAGCGTTTCAGAAAGAAAGGAATGGTGAGAATAAAGGCGACTTCCGCCATCTGCGAAACTGAAAGCAAAATAGAGGGATAGCGCACAACAAAGCTGTCAGCAAACGCCGGGTTACGGGCGAAATCATGCAGAAAGGGGTTACCGAAGACGTTAGTTATTTGCAGTACCGCCCCGAGCATCATCGCGAAGAAAAAGAAAATGGCCATCCGCGGATTTTTAAACAATACGAATGCATCCAGTCCCATCCTCGCGGACAATGTGGTGCCAGGTTTCTTCTCGATCACAGGAATTTTCGGTAGCGTAAGCGCATAAATCGCCAGTAATAACGACGCGGCAGAGGCGATATACAACTGCGCGCTGCTCAGCTCCAGTCCCATCAGGCTCACCGTCCACATGGCGACAATAAAACCAAGAGTGCCAAATACGCGAACAGGAGGAAACGCGGTCGCCGGATCCTGGCCGGACTGCGCCAGGCAGGAGTAGGAAACGCTGTTAGACAAGGAGATGGTCGGCATGTAGGCCATCGCGTTAATCAGCATCACCCAGAACATGGTATCCGGGTCGGTTACGGTCGTCGCATAAAGGAGCACTGCTGCGCAGACCAGGTGGCAGAGCATATATGCCCGTTCCGCACGTAGCCATTTATCGGCAATAATCCCCATAACGCCGGGCATGATAATAGCCGCCAGCCCTTTGGAGCTATAGACCATACCGACGTTTGCGCCGGTGAAATGCAACGTGTTTATCATGTAAGAACCCAGGGTGACCAGCCAGCTTCCCCAGATGAAATATTGCAAAAACGACATGAGCTTTAAGCGAGAGGCGATACTCATTTTTTTCCGTTCCTTGCCATTAAAGTAAGACCCCGCAAGCGGGGTCATATTTATTATTCTTTCAGGCCAGTTTGCGTAAGAAGCCGCAGATCAGGTTGATAAAGTTCTGTCGGGAGAGCTCGGCCGCCGCCAGGGTTTGCGCGTGAGATAATGTCACATCGCCCAGCCCCTCAGCCAGATTGGTAATGGCTGAGACTGCTACCACTTTTAATCCGCAATGACGGGCGGTAATCACTTCCGGCACAACGGACATCCCCACCACATCGCCGCCAATAATCTGCATCATGCGAATCTCTGCTGCCGTTTCAAAATTCGGCCCGGGATAGGAAACAAATACACCTTCGGTCAGCGGAAACCCTTCCTCCGCCGCCACGCTCTGCAGAACGGCGCGATAATCCGCATCATAGGCGTTGGCCAGAGAAAAAAAACGCTCGCCAAAACGTTCATCATTCAGGCCTACCATTGGCGTGCCCGGCATCGTGTTAATATGATCGCTGAGCGCCACCAGGCTTCCCGGCCCTACTTCCGGACGTAAAGAGCCGGCCGCGTTAGTACAAAACAGTAGTTCACACCCCAGCAGCTTTAGCGTGCGGATAGCATCGGTCATCACCGTCATACCCCGCCCTTCATAGAAGTGCCCACGCCCTTTCATACAGGCAACGGGAACGCCGGCCAGATTTCCCAACACCAGTTCACCGGCATGGCCGTGGACCGTACTCACCGGGAAGCCGGGCAGCTTCTCGTAGGAAATCGCCACCGCATCTTCAATTTGTTCCGCCAGCGCCCCAAGACCCGACCCCAGGATAAAGGCCACCCGCGGCGTAAAATCCGGCTTATATCCGCGAATAATATCGGCGCTATACCCGGGGTTCTGTGAGAAAAGCGTGTCGCTCATAAGCTGTCCTTAAAAACTGAAGAATGGATAAAATGATTGGCTACCATCTTGTTATAACGATGCGACGCAATCGATTACCAATACAGTTTTCCCGGAAGTTTGATATCAAAAAGCTATTGATTTCATTTCTGATACAAGGGGTCGTTCTCGCGTAAGGCAGTAAGCCGGGCCGCCTGCAGCCGCACCACCTCCCACAGCGCTTCCGCGGCAGTCGACAGCGAGCGATTTTTGCGCCGCGCCAGCATCAACTGGCGTTCCACTACCGGAGTCAGCCGCTTCACTTGCAAACGGCTTCCCTGCGGGAGCGGCAGCGCTAATGCGGGTAATATGCTGATACCTATCCCCGACTCAACCATCGGAAATAGCGTGGCCGGATGCCCAATCTCCTGCACGATGTTCGCGGTTACAGCAAATCCTGAGAGCGCGGCATCAATCAGCGGACGGCTGCCAGAAGCATAATCCTGCAAAACCAGCCGCTGGGGCTGTAGTTCCTGCCAGCTCACCGCGTCCCGTCCGGCAAAAGGGTGATCGCTGCGACAAAGCAGCAAGAATGGTTCAGCGAGAACCGTCTCGCACTGTAAATCGGTAGCGGCGCCGGGATCGATAACGATACCAAAATCCACTTCTCCCTGGCGGATGCTCTCCAGCACCCACTGCTGAGGACGATCGTGCAGAACGAAATCTATCTCCGGATAGCGCCGGTTACTGTAGGCAATACACTGTGGGATCAAATGGGCGGAAATGGTCTGGCTGGCCGCCACCCGGACGGTACCCATCAGCTGCTGCCCGACGCGACCGGCCTCACGCAGCGTGCTATTGAGTTCATCCAGCAAGCGCTCAAGCCGGGCCGCCAGCTGCTGTCCGGCCTCCGTGAGCACCACTTCACGCGTCGTTCGGTCAAGCAGGCGTACGCCGGTCTGATGCTCCAGCTCTTTTACGCTATGGCTTACCGCAGACTGGCTAAGACCAATACTCTCCCCTGCCCGACTAAAGCTTTTAACGCGGGCAACGGTCACAAAAACTTTTAACTGACGCAGCGAATAATTCATCTCTTTTTTTCATGAATAGATGCAATAAATCGATTTTATTTCTCAAACTAAAGAAAGCACAATAGCGGCATCGATTTTCAGGAGCGTTTATGAAATTTTTCCGCATTCTTGATCCATTCACCCTGACGTTAGTCACCGTCGTACTGCTGGCCTCTTTTTTCCCTGCTCGCGGTGGATTTGTCCCTTTCTTCGAACATTTAACGACCGCCGCGATCGCGCTGCTGTTCTTTATGCACGGCGCCAAACTCTCGCGTGAGGCGATTGTTGCCGGGGGCAGCCACTGGCGTTTACATCTCTGGGTCATGTGCAGCACGTTTATCGTCTTTCCGGTTCTTGGCGTGCTGTTCGCCTGGTGGGCGCCCGTTAACGTCGATCCGGCGCTCTACACCGGGTTTATTTACCTCTGTATTCTTCCTGCCACCGTCCAGTCGGCCATTGCGTTTACTTCTCTGGCGGGCGGCAACGTTGCGGCTGCAGTATGTTCGGCTTCGGCCTCAAGCCTGCTCGGGATCTTCATTTCGCCATTGCTGGTCGGCCTGTTGATGAATCTGCACGGCGCGGGCGGAAGTCTGGAGCAGGTCGGCAAGATTATGCTGCAATTGCTGCTGCCGTTTGTGCTGGGGCACCTCTCTCGCCCGTGGATAGGCAACTGGGTGGCAAAACATAAAAAATGGATCTCGAAAACCGACCAGACCTCCATCCTGCTGGTGGTCTATTCGGCGTTCAGCGAGGCGGTGGTTAACGGTATCTGGCACAAAGTCGGCATTGGATCGCTACTGTTTATCGTTATTGTCAGCATCGTGCTGCTGGCGATTGTAATTGCTATCAACGTGTTTGTGGCGCGCAGGTGCGGGTTTAATAAAGCGGATGAAATTACGATTGTCTTCTGCGGGTCGAAGAAGAGCCTGGCGAACGGCATTCCGATGGCCAATATTCTCTTCCCGACCTCTATCCTGGGGATAATGGTGCTGCCGCTGATGATCTTCCATCAGATTCAGCTTATGGTCTGCGCGGTGCTGGCGCGGCGCTATAAGCGCCAGGCCGAAGCGTTACAGGCGCAGGAGAAAAGCCGCGCCTCCGAAGCCTAACGCGGGCGCTTAAGGGGCTCGACCAGGCTGGTCAGCCCTTCAGTTTTAATCAATAGCGTTAACGCCATCAGCTCGCCAAGATGCCCGGCGGGAAATTGATCCTTACGGGCAAACCACAGCAAATACTCTTCCGGCACATCGATTAAACGCCGCCCTTTGTATTTACCAAACGGCATTTCCGTATTGGCAATCTCAATAAGCTGATCTTTATCCACGCGACTCTCCGAGCAGACGCAGCATTTCGTTTTCATCGATCACCGCAATTCCCAACTCCTGCGCTTTGGCAAGCTTAGAGCCCGCCGCCTCCCCGGCGATGACCAGGTCGGTCTTCTTCGACACGCTGCCCGCCACCTTCGCGCCCAGCGCAACCAGCTGGGCTTTCGCCTCATCACGGGAGAGCTGGCTCAGGCTACCGGTCAGAACCACCGTTTTCCCGGCAAATGGGCTATCAATCTCTTCAGCATTGACCACCACCGGCGCCGGCCAGCGGACGCCTTCTTTACGCAACTGAGCAATCACTTCGCGGTTGCTCTCTTCGGCAAAGAAATTACGCACGTGCGTGGCGACCACAATCCCGACATCAGGCACTTTTTGCAGATCGTCAATCGATGCCTGCTCCAGCGCCTCAATGGTGCCAAAGTGGGCCGCTAAACCGGCTGCCGTCGCCTCTCCGACTTCACGGATCCCCAGCGCGTAAAGGAAACGGGCAAAGGTGGTCTCTTTTGACTTCTCCAGCGCATCCACCACGTTCTGCGCTGATTTTGGCCCCATGCGATCGAGCCCGGTAAGCTTACCCGGCGTCAGTTGAAAAAGATCGGCAGGCGTATGCACATACTCTTTTTCGACCAGCTGATCGATGATTTTATCGCCCATCCCCTCCACATCCAGGGCGCGACGGGAGACAAAGTGCTTGAGTGCTTCTTTACGCTGGGCGCCGCAGATCAGGCCGCCGGTACAGCGCGTCACCACTTCGCCTTCTACGCGTTCAACGTCGGAATGACATACCGGGCAATGCGTGGGAAACACGATTTCACGCGTCTCCTCCGGGCGTTCTGAGAGGACGACGTTCACGACCTGAGGGATAACATCCCCGGCGCGGCGAATAACCACCTTATCGCCGATGCGCAGCCCCAGGCGTTCTATTTCATCAGCATTATGCAGCGTTGCGTTGCTAACCAGAACTCCGGCGACCTGTACTGGCTCCAGACGCGCTACCGGCGTGATGGCGCCAGTACGGCCAACCTGAAACTCGACGTCGCGCACGAAAGTCATTTGCTCCTGGGCCGGAAACTTAAACGCCACTGCCCAGCGCGGCGCGCGGGCCACGAAACCAAGCTGCTCCTGGAGATCAAGCGAATCCACTTTGATAACCACACCGTCGATATCAAACCCCAGATTCGGCCGATCTTCTTCAACTTTGCGATAGTAAGTAAGCACTTCCTCTGGCGAATGGCAGAGCTTTACACGCTCGCTAACCGGCAGCCCCCAGAACTTAAACTGCTGCAAGCGCGCTGAGTGGCTACGCGGCAGCTCGCCGCCTTCCAGTACGCCCACGCCGTAGCAAAAGAAAGTGAGTGGACGCTTCGCGGTAATCCGCGGGTCGAGCTGGCGTAAAGACCCCGCCGCCGCGTTACGCGGGTTAGCAAAGACTTTACCGCCGGTTCGCCGCGCCTCTTCATTAATTTTTTCAAACCCTGCCTGCGGCAGGAAAACCTCTCCGCGAACCTCAAGCCGCTGTGGAATATTGTCACCGTGTAACTTCAGAGGGATAGCGCGAATGGTGCGTACGTTGGAGGTGATATCTTCACCGGTTGTTCCATCGCCGCGGGTCGCCGCCTGTACCAGTACGCCGTTTTCATACAGGATACTGACCGCCAGGCCATCGAGTTTAAGCTCACAGCAGTAGGTCAGGTCATCGGTATTTTTCAGACGATCCTGAACGCGTTTGTTAAACGCAAGGAAGCTCTCTTCATCGAAAACGTTATCCAACGACAGCATCGGCACTTCATGGCGAATCTGGCTGAACGCGGCTAGCGGTGCGGCGCCGACGCGCTGGGTAGGTGAATCGGGCGTAATCAATTCAGGATGTTGAGCTTCCAGTTCACGTAGTTCACGCATCAGCCGATCGTATTCAGCATCAGGAATTTCCGGCGTATCCATGACGTGGTACAGGTATTCATGATGGCGAAGCGTGGTTCGCAGTTCAGTCAGTTTTTGTTCGTTCGATTCCATATCACACCATCAATGATAAAAAACCCCCGACGGGCGGGGGTTCAGGATAAGTAGATGAAACGCAAGAAGATGAATCAGGCGTTAGCCTCTTTCACTTCACGAATTCGATCTTGATATTCACGCAGTTTTTGCGGCGTCATCATCCGACGCTGATCGTCCAGTACTACGCCGCCGACTTCATCGGCAATGTACTGCGCGGACTGCAGCATCAGCTTAAAGTTTTGCAGTTCATCGCCAAAGGATGGAACCTGCATAAAGATAGTGACCCCTGGCGTCATCATATCCGCCATACTGTCCGGATTGAAGGTGCCGGGCTTAACCATATTGGCCAGGCTGAAGAGCACCTGACCGCTGCCGTCCGGGCTGAGATGGCGATGAAAGATATTCATATCGCCAAATTTGAAACCCGCCTGCTGGATGCTATTGATTAACAGCTCGCCATTGAGCTGTGAACCATGGTGCGCGGCGACGTTCATCACGATGACCGTCTCCTTACGCTCTTTAGGCTGCGGGGCGGCCTGCTGCGATGCAGGGGCCTGAGGTTCTGGCGCTGGCTGAGGCTCTGGAGCGACGGCAGGTTGTTGAACCGGCTGCTGCACATGCTGAACAGGTTGCTGTGGCTGCGGCGGCTGGACCTGCTGCGGCGACTGCATCACCGGCTGTTGAGGCGGCACGGCGTGATGCGGTTGCTGAACCGGGGCCTGGGGGTGAACAGGCGGTTGTTGCGGCGGCTGCGCTGCACGGACAGGCTCTTCCGGGCGCACAGGTGGCTGCTGCGCTGCACGGACAGGCTCTTCCGGGCGCACAGGTGGCTGCTGCGCCTGACGCTCATAAGGAGGCTGATACTGGTGCTGCGGCTGACGAGGTGCTTCATGCTCCCCATGAACGCCATTCGGCGCATGACTGGCCCGATGAACCCGGACTTCACCAACGCCTTCAACATCGTCATTAAAGTCGTCGCCTTCCGACTCTTCATCGTCGCGTGACTTCATACGTTTCAGTGGGCGATCGCGAAACATCGAGGAGCGCTCTTTACGGCTGGTCCAAAAACCGTGCACCAGTAAAGCGATTATGGCGATCGCGCCAACAATGATTAATATCAGACGCAAATCCTGCATCATTATATTCTCTGTTGTTCTAACACCTTGCCACCACGGCAAACATTTACTCACTAAGAGTATTTGCCGATTACATCAAGTGCAAGTGCGTGTGGGGCTTTCACTACATAAAGATGAACTAAATCGTGCTTTTTGCTGTTTTTTCGAACATTTCCTAACTGGTTATTGTCTGCTAACCCGATAAAATAGCCCGGCATTCAGCCTGGATGTCAAAAAAGGAGCATTACCTGACTATGGTTTCATCATCCGTAACGACCCCGCGCAGTGGCGTCTACTACTTTTCGCAGGGTTGGAAGCTGATCGGGCTGCCGGGGATACGTCGATACGTATTCCTCCCTTTGCTCGTCAACATTATTCTGATGGGCGGCGCATTCTGGTGGTTGTTCACCCGTCTCGACAGCTGGATCCCCTCTTTGATGAGCCATGTTCCTGAATGGCTGCAATGGCTTAACTATCTGCTGTGGCCCATGGTGGTCATTTCGATTCTGCTTGTCTTCGGCTACTTCTTCTCGACAATCGCCAACTGGATTGCCGCTCCCTTTAGCGGCCTGCTGGCCGAGCAGCTTGAAGCGCGCCTGACGGGTGCGACGCCGCCGGACGTCGGGGTTTTCGGCATTCTGAAAGATGTGCCGCGCATCATGAAGCGCGAGTGGCAGAAGTTCGCCTGGTATCTCCCGCGGGCCATCGTTCTGCTGATCCTCTACTTTATTCCCGGTATCGGCCAGACCATAGCTCCTGTGCTGTGGTTCCTGTTCAGCGCCTGGATGCTGGCAATTCAGTACTGCGACTATCCTTTTGATAACCATAAGGTACCGTTTAAAACGATGCGTCAGGCGCTGCGCACGCGTAAAGTGACCAATATGCAGTTTGGCGCCCTGACCAGCCTGTTTACCATGATCCCGGTGCTGAACCTGGTCATCCTGCCCGTCGCGATTTGCGGCGCGACGGCAATGTGGGTTGATTGCTACCGCGACAAACACGCGATGTGGAAGTAGCGCTATCGCTTTCGGAGCGGCTTATGCCGCTCCTTATTACTTCTGGCTTGTCATTATTTCTCTTCCGAATATAGATATGCTAAATCCTTACTTCCGCATATTCTTTAAGCGGGTATGCTGAAGCCGTACTCCCAAATTTCATACAGTTAAGGACGGGCCATGAGTAAGATTTTTGAAGACAACTCCCTGACTATCGGCCATACGCCGCTGGTACGACTGAACCGCATCGGTAACGGGCGCATCCTGGCAAAGGTAGAATCTCGTAACCCGAGCTTTAGCGTAAAATGCCGTATCGGTGCCAATATGATTTGGGATGCCGAAAAACGCGGCGTGCTGAAACCCGGCGTTGAGCTGGTGGAACCGACCAGCGGTAATACCGGTATCGCTCTGGCCTACGTGGCTGCGGCGCGCGGCTATAAGCTGACGCTGACCATGCCGGAGACCATGAGCATCGAACGCCGCAAGCTGCTGAAGGCCCTGGGCGCCAATCTGGTGCTGACCGAAGGCGCTAAAGGCATGAAAGGCGCCATCCAGAAAGCCGAAGAGATTGTCGCCAGCAATCCGGAAAAATTCCTCCTGCTGCAGCAGTTCAGCAATCCGGCGAACCCGGAAATTCATGAAAAAACCACCGGCCCGGAAATCTGGGAAGATACCGATGGTCAGGTTGACGTATTTATCTCCGGCGTCGGTACTGGCGGTACACTGACCGGCGTGAGCCGTTATATCAAAGGCACCAAAGGTAAAAAAGATCTGATTACCGTTGCCGTTGAACCCACCGATTCCCCGGTTATCGCCCAGGCGCTGGCGGGCGAAGAGCTTAAGCCCGGACCGCATAAAATTCAGGGTATTGGCGCAGGCTTTATCCCAGGCAACCTGGATTTGAAACTGGTGGATAAAGTGATTGCGATCACCAACGAAGAAGCCATTTCCACCGCGCGCCGCCTGATGGAAGAGGAAGGTATTCTGGCCGGGATCTCTTCCGGCGCCGCCGTTGCCGCTGCGCTGAAGCTGCAGCAGGATGAATCCTTTACCAATAAGAATATTGTGGTTATCCTACCTTCTTCAGGTGAGCGCTATTTAAGCACCGCATTGTTTGCCGATCTCTTCACTGAGAAAGAACTGCAACAGTAATGCCAGCTTGTTAATATCGTGTAAAAAAGCACCTTTTCAGGTGCTTTTTTGTGGCACACGTCAAACTTTTACCCCTCCTGGCATTGATTCACTTCGTTGGGTCTGGTATTTAACCAGCACATTTATTTCGATGCGCGAAATTATTCCGATTTGGATTTCCATAAGCTGAATCGATTTTATGATTTGGTTCAAGTCTTCCTTTAGCGGCATAATGTTTAATGACGTGGTAGACGTTAACGGCCGAAGGTTTCCACAGCGATTCACCGCTGCTGGTGCCGGAGCCGGATACGTGATGCCGACGCTAACGATACAGGCTAAAGTTTGGCCGTTAGGCTAAACTTTAGGTCCACAACACTAAACCTATAAGTTGGGGAAATATAATGTTCCAGCAAGAAGTTACTATTACCGCTCCGAACGGTCTGCACACCCGCCCTGCTGCTCAGTTTGTTAAAGAAGCAAAAGGCTTCACTTCTGAGATCACTGTAACCTCCAACGGCAAAAGCGCCAGCGCCAAAAGCCTGTTCAAACTGCAGACTCTGGGCCTGACCCAGGGTACCGTTGTGACTCTCTCTGCCGAAGGCGAAGATGAGCAGAAAGCAGTTGAGCATCTGGTTAAACTGATGGCTGAACTCGAGTAAGTTCACGGGTTCTTTTTAATATCAGTCACAAGTAAGGTAGGGTTATGATTTCAGGCATTTTAGCATCCCCGGGTATCGCTTTCGGCAAAGCTCTTCTGCTGAAAGAAGATGAAATTGTCATCGACCGGAAGAAAATTTCTGCCGATAAGGTTGATCAGGAAGTTGAACGTTTTCTGAACGGCCGCTCCAAGGCCTCCGCCCAGCTGGAGGTCATCAAAACCAAAGCTGGTGAAACTTTCGGTGAAGAAAAAGAAGCCATCTTCGAAGGGCACATCATGCTGCTGGAAGATGAGGAGCTTGAGCAGGAAATCATAGCCCTGATTAAAGATAAGCATATGACTGCCGATGCGGCAGCCAATGAAGTTATCGAAGGTCAGGCTACTGCCCTGGAAGAACTGGATGACGAATACCTGAAAGAGCGTGCAGCTGACGTACGCGACATCGGTAAGCGCCTGCTGCGCAACATCCTCGGTCTGGCCATCATCGATCTGAGCGCGATTCAGGATGAAGTTATTCTGGTTGCCGCTGACCTCACTCCGTCTGAAACCGCGCAGCTGAACCTGAACAAGGTACTGGGTTTCATTACCGACGCAGGCGGCCGTACTTCCCACACCTCCATCATGGCGCGTTCCCTTGAACTGCCGGCCATCGTGGGCACCGGCAGCGTGACCAGCCAGGTGAAAAACGGCGACTATCTGGTTCTCGACGCGGTGAATAATCAGGTTCTGGTTAACCCGAACGACCAACAAATCGAAGAACTGCGCAACCTGCAGGCTCAGGTCGCTGAAGAAAAAGCGGAACTGGCTAAGCTGAAAGACCTGCCGGCAATCACGCTGGACGGCCATCAGGTTGAAGTCTGCGCAAACATCGGTACCGTACGCGACGTTGAAGGTGCCGAGCGTAACGGCGCAGAAGGCGTTGGCTTATATCGTACAGAATTCCTGTTCATGGACCGCGACTCGCTGCCAACTGAAGAAGAACAGTTCGCCGCTTACAAAGCCGTTGCCGAAGCGTGTGGCTCGCAGGCGGTTATCGTTCGCACCATGGACATCGGCGGCGACAAAGAGCTGCCGTATATGAACTTCCCGAAAGAAGAGAACCCGTTCCTCGGCTGGCGCGCGGTGCGCATCGCCATGGATCGCAAAGAGATTCTGCGCGACCAGGTTCGTGCAATCCTGCGTGCTTCCGCTTTCGGTAAACTGCGCATCATGTTCCCGATGATCATCTCTGTTGAAGAAGTGCGTGCACTGAAGAAAGAGATCGAAATCTACAAACAGGAACTGCGCGACGAAGGTAAAGCTTTTGATGAGTCCATTGAGATTGGCGTGATGGTGGAAACCCCAGCCGCTGCGACAATTGCTCGTCACTTAGCCAAAGAAGTTGATTTCTTTAGTATCGGTACCAATGATTTAACGCAGTATACTCTGGCAGTTGACCGTGGTAATGATATGATTTCACATCTTTACCAGCCAATGTCCCCGTCCGTGCTGACGCTGATTAAGCAAGTTATTGATGCTTCTCATGCTGAAGGCAAATGGACTGGCATGTGCGGTGAGCTTGCGGGCGATGAACGTGCTACACTTCTGTTGCTGGGTATGGGTCTGGACGAGTTCTCTATGAGCGCCATTTCCATCCCGCGCATCAAGAAGATTATCCGTAACACGAACTTCGAAGATGCGAAAGTATTAGCAGAGCAGGCTCTTGCTCAACCGACAACGGACGAGTTAATGACGCTGGTTAACAAGTTCATTGAAGAAAAAACAATCTGCTAATTCACGAGATGCGCGGCCCAAATTACTGCTTAGGAGAAGATCATGGGTTTGTTCGATAAATTGAAATCTCTGGTTTCTGATGACAAAAAAGACACCGGAACTATTGAGATTGTTGCCCCGCTCTCTGGCGAGATCGTCAACATTGAAGACGTGCCGGATGTAGTTTTCGCGGAAAAAATTGTGGGTGATGGCATTGCTATCAAACCTACTGGCAACAAAATGGTTGCGCCGGTAGATGGTACCATCGGTAAAATTTTTGAAACCAACCATGCTTTTTCAATCGAATCTGATAGCGGCATTGAACTGTTCGTTCACTTCGGTATTGATACCGTTGAACTGAAAGGCGAAGGCTTCAAACGTATCGCTGAAGAAGGCCAGCGCGTGAAAGTCGGCGACCCGGTTATCGAATTCGATCTGCCGCTGCTGGAAGAGAAAGCCAAGTCTACCCTGACTCCGGTTGTTATCTCCAACATGGACGAGATCAAAGAGCTGATCAAACTGTCCGGTAGCGTAACCGTGGGTGAAACTCCGGTTATCCGCATCAAGAAGTAATTCTTGCCGCAGAAGAATGGCGCCTCTCGGCGCCATTTTTTTATATCGCCGCTTTAAACGGCCGGTAGCGCTTCTCTCGCGAAAGTATTTTCATCCCTTCTGGACTGCTTTCCAGAATCCGCTTCTCGCTATCAGAAACCAGCAAATCACACTGATATCCACCCACGGCGCCAAAGAGCGAACCAATTTCGCAGATATCTTCCAGCGCTTCGCTGCCGGTCGTTTCAAAATGACCGACGACTCTTCCCTGCTGACGCACCACTAAGCGATAGCTCTTCATACTCCTTCCCCTCTCGGCGGCAGAATGAGCTCATCGCAGCCCTGTTCATCGGTCCACGTCATAACCGCCAGCACCCGCTGCGCGGCGACTTTAGCGGCGTCGCCCAGCGGCATTCCGCCCACCAGGCCGCAGGCCAGTTCGGCGCAAAAAAGATCGCCCGTTCCCTTAAGGTCGGTTTCTACACGCGGATGTTCGATCACCTCGACCGACTCTGCGCTAACCACCAGCACGTTGATCGTGGCGCTATCCGCTCCCGGTGCGCTGGTAATAACGACCCATTTCAGTGAATCAGAGAGCAGACTACGGGCGGCAATAATCGCCTCCTGCTGATTATGACAAGGCAGGCCGCTTAGCGTCTCCAGCTCAAACAAATTGGGCGTGATCACCTGAGCCAGCGGGAGCAAATGCGCACGGTAGGCTTCAGGGATCTCGGCCTTGACGTAGATGCCGCTATCCACATCGCCAATGACGGGATCAACGATAATACACAGTTCAGGATGGTGCTCGCGAATGCGCAGCAGCCATTGCGCCAGACGCTTAATCTGCACGGCGCTGCCCATATAGCCGGTCGTTACCGCCCGCAGCTCGCGGAGCGCTTCACGCTCCTCCAGCGCCTTTAAATAGCCGGCAAACCACTCTTCCGGGATAACGCCGCCATAGTAAGTATCATAGTGCGGCGTATTGCTGAACAGCACCGTCGGTACCGCGATGACCCGCAGGCCATGCTGCTTTATCGCCGGTATCGCAATACTGTTGCCTACGCTGCCGTAGACCACCTGCGACTGCACGGCCACAATATCGACCTGCAGCGCCCGGCTTTTATCGTTAAAGAGCACCGATTGTATTTCATCTTGCTGATCCATCCTTTCTCCTCCCGCTGGACAGCGAGTCAGACTCTGATTATCATTCGTCCTATGCTAAAATTCATTTTGTCATAGGTCAATAATGATCGTTGGAAAAACTGCCAGTGAGATCTTCGATAACATCCGCCATCTGGTACAAAGCGGCGCGCTCAAGCCTGGCGATATTTTGCCGCCGGTCCGCGAGCTGGCTGGCAAGCTGGCGATTAATCGCAATACCGTCGCTGCCGCCTATAAGCGCCTGGTAACCTCCGGTCTGGCCATCAGTCAGGGGCGTAATGGCACCGCCATTAAAACGCATAATACTCTTCCCGCCATTGAAGGGGGCGATCCCTCTTCGCCGCTGAAGGATATTTCCAGCGGTAATCCCGATCCCGCTCGCCTGGCGGACCTCAAGCACTCCCTCGGTGCGATTGCTTTAACGCCCCGTCTGTACGGCGATGCGGCGGTTGAGCCTCGGCTGGCCGCGTGGGCCAGCCGCTGGGTTAACCCGGATCTGGAGATGGACGCCGAGATTAACCTCGCCAGCGGCGCCGTCGATGCGCTTGAGCGCCTGCTATGCGCCCTGCTGCTGCCCGGCGATAGCGTGGCCATTGAAGATCCCTGCTTTCTCAGCAGCATCAATATGCTGCGCTATGCCGGTTTTCACCCTTCCCCGGTGCCGGTCGACGGGGAAGGCATGCAACCTGAGTCCCTTGAAGAGGCGCTGCGCAACGGCGCCCGGGCGGTCATTATCACCCCGCGCGCGCACAATCCGACAGGCTGTAGCCTCAGCGATTCCCGCGCCCGGGCAATACGCCAAATACTGGCCCGCTATCCGCAGGTTCTGGTAATTGTTGACGATCATTTCGCGCTGCTCTCCGCCACGCCCTGGTACTCCCCTATCGCCGTGGAAAGCCAGCGTTGGGCGCTGGTACGCTCCCTGTCAAAAACCCTGGGGCCGGATATGCGTCTGGCCATCGTCGCCAGCGACGCCGACACGTCGGCGGCGCTGCGACTGAGGCTTAATTCCGGTAGCCAATGGGTCAGCCATCTGTTGCAGGATCTGGTCATCGCCTGCCTTAACGACAACGCCTTTATGGCCTCTCTGGCGGAAACCCGGCGCCACTATCGTCAGCAGCATGAAAAGCTGATTGCCGCCCTCGCCAGCCGCGGAATCACCCACCTGACGCCAGGAGACGGGCTTAATTTTTGGTTCCCGCTGCAGGAGCCGAGCCAGCCGGTGGCGCTCCGTCTGGCGCACGCCGGCTGGCTGGTTCGCGAAGGCGAAACGTTCGGTATCCGCGAACCAGCGCACGGGCTGCGGTTGTCGCTTGCAACGCTTAACGATAATGAAATTAATAAGCTCGCCAATGACTTATACCAGGTATTACAACAACAGTGACGGGAGTTAACGCTATGCAGATCCACTTTATCGTCCATGAAGTCTTTGAAGCGCCGGGGGCTTACCTGCGCTGGGCGCAGGCGCGCGGCTACGGTACCAGCTGGTCGCGGGTATATGCGGGAGATGCGCTCCCGGAAAACGCCGATGCTTTTGATATGCTGGTTGTGCTCGGCGGCCCACAATCTCCGCGCACAACATTAACTGAGTGCCCCTGGTTTGATAGCCACGCCGAGCAGCGTTTGATTGCACAGGCCATTGCCGCCGGGCGGATCGTGGTGGGGATTTGTCTCGGCTCGCAGCTTATCGGTGAAGCGCTGGGCGCGCCGGTTATGCAGAGTCCAGAAAAAGAGGTCGGCCACTATCCTATCACGCTCACCACGGCAGGTCTGCAGGATGACAAACTGGCCCATTTTGGCCCCTCGCTGGTCGTCGGCCACTGGCATAACGATATGCCTGGCCTGACGCCAGAGGCGGAAGTGATGGCCTCCAGCGAAGGCTGCCCGCGGCAAATTGTGAAATACAGCGACCGGGTCTATGGCTTCCAGTGCCACATGGAGTTTGATGCTGAGGTCATCGAGCTGCTGATCTCTCATTCACAGCTGGAGCTCAGCGCCGCCAGAGGCAGGCGTTTCATTCGCAGTGAACAGGAGATGCGCGCCTGGGATTATCGCGAAATGAATGAGAAGCTATGGGTGTTCCTTGATAAGCTGACGGCAAAGTAAGCAAAACGCTTTTATTCAAGCCCGACAATGCGAGGATCGCCAGAAATGCACAATCCCAACCCGCAACTTAAAGCCGCCATCGAAGCCTGCGATCGCGCTATCTCCCAGGAAGATTACGCAACACTGATGGAATATTACGCTGAAGACGCCGCGCTTGTCGTCAAACCAGGCATGGTGGTCAGAGGCAAAGAAAATATTCGCAACGCGTTTATCGCCATTGCCGACTATTACCAGCACCGGCTGGTGGTGACGCAGGGAAAAATGGAGATCATCGAAGGCGGCGATAATGCGCTGGTGATTATGGAGACCCGACTGGATATCCCGACAGAAGCCGGGATAACACAGGTCACGCGGCGCGCAACCTATGTCTTTCGTCAGCAGGGCGAACGCTGGCTCTGCACCGTGGACAACTCCTACGGAACCGACCTGCTCGACATGCCCGAAGTTTAAATTCCCGCGCCCTGGGTAAAGTGCTCTTCGCCAAATACACCGGTAGAAAGGTAGCGATCGCCGCGATCGCAAACGATCGCCACCACTACCGCGCCGGGATTTTCGCGGGCAACGCGCAACGCGCCCGCCACCGCGCCGCCGGAACTGACGCCGCAGAAAATCCCTTCCTTCACCGCCAGCATCCGCATGGTGTTTTCGGCATCCTGTTGATGGATATCGAGCACCACGTCCACCAGCTGCGCGTTAAAAATACCCGGCATATATTCGGCAGGCCAGCGGCGAATTCCGGGAATACTGCTCCCCTCTTCCGGCTGCAGTCCGACGATGCTCACCGCTTTATCCTGCTCGCGCAGAAAACGCGATACGCCGGTAATGGTGCCGGTGGTGCCCATACTGGAGACAAAATGGGTGATCCGCCCGTCGGTCTGCCGCCAGATTTCCGGCCCGGTGGTGGTGTAGTGCGCGTACGGGTTGTCCGGGTTATTGAACTGATCGAGCAGCTTGCCTTCGCCGCGCTGTGCCATTTCTAACGCTAAGTCACGCGCACCTTCCATTCCCTGCTCTTTCGTCACCAGAATTAGCTCCGCGCCGTAGGCGCGCATGGCGGCACGGCGCTCCTGGCTCATGTTGTCCGGCATCAGCAGCTTCATCTGATAGCCTTTAAGCGCGGCGATCATCGCCAGCGCAATGCCGGTGTTGCCGCTGGTCGCTTCAATCAGCACATCACCGGGCTTAATTTCTCCGCGCTTCTCAGCCTCGACAATCATCGACAGCGCCGCTCTGTCTTTCACCGAGCCCGCGGGATTGTTGCCTTCGAGTTTGACCCATATTTCGCTGCCGTTGTCCGGCCCCATGCGCTGCAGTTTGACCAGAGGAGTGTTGCCGATGGTGTGTTCGAGTGTATTCACGATTTCTACTCAATAAAAAAGCCGGGTGGCGCTTCGCTTACCCGGCCTACAAGACGTAGTGATAACTGTAGGCCCGATAGGCGAAGCGCCACCGGGCGATAAACTATGCAATAAGCTATCAGGCCGATTCAGCCAGAGCAAGCTCCTCACGCGGCTCAATACGTTCATTGCCGTTGTACAGACGCGCGTTCTGCAGGCCAACAAACAGGCGTTCCCCGCGGTGCGGCGCATCTTCACCCTGATGCACCACGGTTAGCGGTTCGTCATACCACCCGAGAGGCTGCACAACTAATTGGGTGTAGTGGCCTTTCGGGCTCGCTTCCAGCACCTGTACCGGCAGCGGCGAATCCAGGCTGGTACGACGGCTGATATCCACTTCCCACGGACGCAAGAACAGATCGACCGGCCCCTGGTACGCCGGGGTATAGCCCAACGGCCAGCGATGCGCGCCGACGTGGAACTGACCGCCGCGAAGGGTTCCCTTCAGGCGGTTAACTTCGCCCATGAACTCCAGCACAAAACGAGTGGCCGGCTCGCGCCATACCCGATCGGGCGCATCGGCCTGTTCGATATTGCCCTGGCTCATGACCACCACGCGATCGGCAACTTCGGTCGCCTCTTCCTGATCGTGCGTGACAAATACGCTGGTAAACTTCAGCTCTTCGTGCAGCTGACGCAGCCAGCGTCTCAATTCTTTACGTACCTGGGCGTCCAGCGCGCCAAAAGGTTCATCCAGCAGCAGAATCTGCGGTTCAACCGCCAGCGCGCGCGCTAACGCGACGCGCTGCTTCTGCCCGCCGGAAAGCTGGGCCGGATAGCGATCCGCCAGATGCGCCAGCTGGACCATCTCCAGCAGTTTGGTGACTTTTGCCTTGATGCCGGCAGCATTTGGTCGTTCACGACGCGGCAGTACCGTCAGGCCAAAGGCGATATTGTCGAACACCGTCATATGGCGAAACAGCGCGTAGTGCTGGAACACGAAGCCGACTTTACGGTCGCGTGCATGCACGCGGCTGACGTCGGTACCGTGAAAACGGATATGGCCGCTGGACTGATTTTCCAGCCCGGCGATGATACGCAGCAGCGTGGTTTTCCCGGAGCCTGACGGCCCCAGCAGCGCGACCATCTGTCCGGAGGGGATATCCAGCGAGATATCATTCAGCACCTGCGTGCGACCAAAAGACTTCTTAATATTGGCAATCTCAATGCTCATGATTTCCCTCCAGTTGCGCGCGTTTTTCCTGATTGGCCAAACGCCATTGCACCATACTCTTCAAAAATAGGGTCAAAATAGCCATTAACGTCAGCAGGGCGGCGGCGGTAAAGGAACCGACGGAATTGTAATCCTGCTCCAGTAGTTCAATTTGTAGCGGCAGCGATAAGGTTTCGCCGCGAATTGAGCCGGAAACCACCGACACGGCGCCGAATTCACCAATCGCGCGGGCGTTAGTCAGCACCACGCCGTAGAGCAGCGCCCAGCGAATGTTGGGCAGCGTAACCCGGCGGAACATCTGCCAGCCCGAAGCGCCGAGCAGAATCGCCGCCTCATCTTCATTACTGCCCTGGCTCATCATCACTGGCACCAGTTCGCGGACCACAAACGGACAGGTCACAAAAATGGTCGCCAGGACCATACCCGGCCAGGCAAACATAATCTGTAGGTTATGCTCATCGAGCCAGCCGCCCAGCGGACCGTTAGAACCGTAAAACAGCAGATAAACCAGACCCGCCACCACCGGCGAGACGGCAAAAGGTATATCCAGCAGCGTCAACAGCAGCTGACGGCCTGGAAAGGTAAAGCGCGTCACCAGCCACGCCAGCAGCGTACCGAAAACCAGGTTTACCGGTACGGTAATCAAGGCAATCATGACCGTTAGCCAGATGGCGTGCAGCATGTCCGGGTCTGCAAGATTTTGCAGCACCGGCATCAGGCCTTTGCTAAAGGCCTGCACGAAGATATAGACCATCGGCACAATCAGGATGAAGGCAGAAACCAGCACGCCCGCACCTATCAGAAACCATTTACCCCAGTTGATGCGGGGCGCATCGTATCGCTTCAATTGCGTAACTTCCGCCATCAGTGACCTACCACACGTCGACCAAAGCGACTTTGCAGAGTGTTAATCGAGTACAGCAGCAGCAGCGAGGCAGCGAGGATCACCGAAGCGATCGCGCTCGCCGCCGGGTAATCGAACTCCTGCAAACGGATAAAAATCATCAGCGAGGTCACTTCCGTTTTCCACGCAATGTTGCCGGCGATAAAAATCACCGCGCCGAACTCCCCGAGGCTGCGGGTAAAGGACAGCGCAACGCCGGCCATCAGCGCCGGGGAAAGCTCCGGCAGCACCACCTTGCGAAAGCTCTGCCAGCGCGTGGCGCCCAGGGTTTCCGCCGCTTCTTCATATTCCGGGCCCAGCTCTTCCAGCACCGGCTGCACGGTACGCACCACAAACGGGATGCTGGTAAAGGCCATGGCCACCGCGATACCGAGCCACGTATAGGTGACTTTAATATCAAATTTCGCCAGCCACTCGCCGTACAACCCGTTCACGGAGAAGAGCGACGCGAGGGTTAAGCCGGCAACGGCCGTCGGCAGCGCAAACGGCAAATCCATCAGAGCATCAAGCAGCGTGCGGCCCGGGAAGCGGTAGCGGGTTAAGATCCACGCCATCAGCAGACCGAACACGCCGTTAAAAATCGACGCCACAAACGCCGAGAGCAGCGTCACTTTATAGGCCGCTACCACCTGCGGGTTGGTGACCACATCCCAGTACTGCGCCCAGCTCATCTGGGCAAGCTGCATCACCAGCGCGCTGAGCGGTAACAATAGGATCAGGCAGACGAACAGCAGGCTGGTCCCGAGGCTTAAGGTAAAGCCCGGCAGCACGCGTTTAGTCGATACTGCAAACATTACTTACGCCCCGCCGCCAGCAGTTTGTCCAGCTCACCGCCGCTGGCAAAATGGGTTTTCATCACTTCCGGCCAGGAACCAAATTTATCTTCCACGCGGAACAGCTCGGTCTGCGGGAATTTCTCTTTCAGGGAATCCATCACTTTCGGGTTGTTCACGCGATAGTAATAGTCCGTGATGACCGTCTGCGCCTGCGGGCTATAGAGCCAGTTCAGGTAGGCTTTCGCCGCTTTCTCCGTTCCGTTGGCCTGCACGTTTTTATCCACCCAGGCAACCGGGAATTCAGCGAGGATATTGGTTTTAGGAATGACCACCTCAAAGCCCTGATCTTCGTACTGTTTACGAATGTTATTCACTTCAGACTCGAAGCTAATCAGCACATCGCCAAGCCCACGCTCGGCAAAGGTGGTAGTTGCGCCGCGCCCACCGGTATCAAACACCTCGACGTTTTTCAGAAACTGAGTCATAAACTGCTCGGTTTTCGCTTTATCGCCGCCGTCAGCTTTGTCCGCGGCCCCCCAGGCAGCCAGGTAGGTGTAACGGGCATTGCCGGAGGTCTTCGGGTTCGGGAAAATCAGCTTCACGTCGGAACGCACTAAGTCATTCCAGTCGTGGATATTTTTCGGGTTGCCTTTACGCACCAGGAATCCCATCGTCGAGTAAAACGGCGAGCTGTTATTCGGCAGACGGCTTTGCCAGTCCGCCGGGATCAGTTTACCTTTGTCGTGCAGAATCTGGACGTCGGTCACCTGATTGTAGGTCACCACGTCGGCCTTAAGCCCTTGCAGAATCGCCAGCGCCTGTTTTGATGACCCGGCATGAGATTGTTTAATCGTCAGCTTATCGCCGCCGTTATCTTTCGCCCACTGCTGTTCAAACTGCGGGTTAAGGGCGGCAAACAGCTCGCGGGAAACATCGTAGGAACTGTTCAGCAGTTCCGTCGCCTGCGCCTGCGCAACCAGCAGCACAGAAGCAGCCAGCGCCAGATATCCTTTTGTTAATGATTTAACGGCCATTGCGCACCCTTATCAATATGATGATTTTCTGCTGATCATCATATTTATAACGGCTATGAAAGGAGTAACGGTTTTATATACCGTTTGGCGATTTGGAAGTCGAAAAGAGAATAAGGAAATGGCAAAGCTTATCTGAATCACGCATTCAGAACCGGAAACCGTTCGACGCTTGCCTGCGGTGCCGAACGGTTTCCTCCCCTTGTGGGGAGAGGGGAAATCTTACAGCGCCAGCAGTCTATCCAGCGAAGGCGCGAAGTAGTATCCGCCGGTCACCGGTTTGGTAAAACGCAGCATCGCATCACGCTTACCGTCAGTATCGCCGAACATGCTCAGCAGCTGCTGCTCAATGTTGTACAGACGGGCGCAGTAAGCGCAAAAGTAGAGGCCGTGGGTACCGCTGGCGGTGCCGTACGGCAGGCTCTGACGGACAATCTTCACCCCTTTTCCCTCTTCTTTCAGATCCACGCGGCTCAGGTGAGAGGTGTCCGGACGATCGTCGCCGTCAATCTCTTCGTTGGCTTCTTTGGTGCGGCCGATCATCATCTCCTGGTCAGGGACGCTCATGCGATTAAGCTGCTTGAGGTTGTGCTCCCAGCGCTGCACGAATACGTAGCTGCCGCCCGCATCGACGCCATCCTGAATCACCGCCACTTCACGGCGCGTCTCTTCGCCGGCCGGGTTTTCAGTACCGTCGACAAAGCCGCTCAGATCGCGCTCTTCAATCCAGCGAAAGCCATGAATCTCTTCTTTAACATCAACTGCTGCGCCAAAAGCAGACATGGCCGCCTGCGCCACAGAGAAGTTCAGCTCATGCTGCGCGGAGAGAATGTGGATCAGCACATCGTACTGGGTCGACGGCGCCAGACCTTTGCCGTAGGCCGGAAAGTCTTTTAGCTCTTCGGCCCCAACGCCGCCGCTCAGCTGGCGCCAGACGTTATGGCCAAAAGCCACCACCGCCCCCAGCTTCGCTTGCGGGTATTTCGCCTGAAAGGTGGCTAACTTATCGGCAAACACTTTGCTGGCTTCACGCAGGGCGTCAACATCGCCTTTGACATTTGCTTCAATCCAAATCGCCGCACGGCAATGTTCCGGCAAAATGCCGCTCTGAACCTGAGACATCGCTCCTCCTGAAAAATAGGACAGCCACAACGCTGTGGCTTTTTTAAGGCGTTATTGTACCCGCTTTTTCAGGACCTCGAATCACTTCAGATCAAATTAGCGGCGCCAGATAATCTTGCTCACCTTCCAGTTCTTCAGCGTGTCGTCGGAGGGCATTAACTCTTCAGGACCGCTCCAGTTGCCGGTGAAAGCATAGCTAATATGCTGGCTGCCCTCGGCCTTGCATTCCACCACGGCACCGTTGTCGTTGCTGCCTTTCTGGCAGTTGCCAAACGCTTTGCTGTAGATATCGCTGAACGGGGTACCAATTTTCACGCCGCTGGCGGCTTTGATATTGCTATCGCGCACGTCGATGCGGCTGATAGTCCCGCTCTCGCCGTTAATGGTGAGCGCGACCTTGCCATCTTTTAACGCTTCGAAATAGCGCACAATATTACCGTTAGCCGTTTTCATGCCGCTGCGCAGGCGGTAGCTGCTGCCGAGCGCATCACCGATCGCCTGTTCGTTCAGCGGCGTTGACGCCGTCAGGTTGCCTACGCCCTGTTCGGTCACTTCCGTGGAGGAACCAAACCAGTTCCACGGATAGGCCGCCGACCAGTTAACCGAGCTCATCGTCGAGCAGCCGGTTAAAGCCAGCGGTAATGCGCAGAGAAATAAACGTAGCGATTTCATGACTGAGTGTCCTTTCTGATTTATTCAACGCATGTTGGAGTGCGCGATCGGCAAAAAGTGCCGTTAAACCTGTTCTTCGCGAAAACAGGCCTGCAGCCGACGGCTGCTTAACAGCCACCAGAGCGCATAAAGATCCGCCGCCAGCAGGCCGATGGTCAGCGCCGAGGGCGATTCGCCGCTCATCCACAGCAGTGGTTGCCAGACCAACAGCAATAGCTGGGAAAGCGCCAGCAACCAGCGCATCAGGGGCCAGAGCCGGGGAAAGCGCTGACGATGCCCGCTAATAATAAACGCCAGCACCGCCGGGATGCCGGGGAGCAATCCCAGCCAAAAATTATCGTGGTCCGGATAAAACAGATTCAGCAGCGCGTCGCCCTGCTGCCGTGACGCGCCGGCCATCAGAAACAGCACCCATGTTCGCGCCTGAAGCAGCAGTACGCACCAAAAAAGAAACGGCAAACGCAGGCGGCCGTGGGTATCAAAATCGGCGGGGATAAACTCAGTATTCTTCATCTTCAATTAGGCGCTTGCCGAGGCACAGTACATCTGAATGCTCATAGCCAAGGCGTTCGTACATCCCCTGCACCACGTCATTATCTTCGCGTATCATAATGTTTATTTTCGGGCAACCGCGGGCTATCAGCTTTTTCTCCAGCCGATTAAGCAGCGCGTTAGCAATACCGCGTCCGCGATATTCAGGATGCACGCCAAGATAATAGGCAGACCCGCGATGACCGTCATAACCGCCCATCACCGTGCCGACCACTTCCCCGTTAACCTCGGCGACCAGAAACAGGCTGGCATCGTGGTTCAGCTTACGTTCAATGTCCATTTCCGGATCGTTCCATGGTCGCAGGAGATCGCAACGCTCCCACAGGGTAATGACCTCTTCGAAATCTTGCTGGCGAAAAACGCGTATCTCCATGGTATTCCCCACCATTGACGGTTAAAAACAGAGATTATGGCGCGATTGTGCCCGATAGCCAATATCAGGCGCAATGAGCCGCAAAAAATGGCATAATATGACTTTGTCATGTATTGAAATGAAAAGTAAAACAATTCTTATTTTGAATGGTCGTATCAGAAAACACGATACGATATAACATTGGTTACCACTTGTTTGCAATTCAGGCCGAATGAGCACTTTTAAACCTTTAAAAATACTTGCTTCGCGCCGCCAGGTGCTGAAAGCCGGGCTGGCAGCAATCACGCTTTCAGGGATCGCCTCACAGGCCAGCGCGAAAGAACAACAGCCATTGAAAACATCCAATGGGCACAGCAAACCCGCAGCGAAAAAAAAAGGCGCCAAACGCGTCGTGATGCTCGACCCGGGCCATGGCGGTATTGACACTGGCGCTATCGGCCATAACGGTTCAAAAGAGAAGCACGTAGTGCTGGCGATCGCTAAAAACGTGCGCAGCATCCTGCGTAGCAACGGTATCGATGCGCGCCTGACGCGCAGCGGCGACACCTTTATTCCGCTCTATGACCGCGTGGAGATCGCCCACCAGCACGGCGCCGATCTGTTTATGTCAATTCACGCTGACGGCTTCACCAACCCGAGCGCGGCCGGCGCCTCCGTTTTCGCCCTCTCCAACCGCGGCGCCAGTAGCGCCATGGCGAAATATCTCTCGGACCGTGAAAACCGGGCGGATGAAGTGGCCGGCAAGAAAACGACGGATAAAGACCACCTATTGCAGCAAGTGCTGTTCGACCTGGTACAAACTGATACCATCAAAAACAGCCTGACGCTCGGCTCGCATATCCTGAAAAAGATTAAGCCAGTGCATAAGCTGCACAGCCGCAATACCGAACAGGCGGCGTTCGTGGTGCTGAAATCGCCATCGATTCCGTCGGTACTGGTAGAGACGTCGTTTATTACCAATCCGAACGAAGAAAAACTGCTCGGCACCACTGCCTTCCGGCAGAAAATCGCCACAGCGATTGCCAACGGCATTATCAGCTATTTCCACTGGTTCGATAACCAGAAAGCCCATTCGAAGAGACGTTAATGAGACCCGACGCGCACCAGGTAAAAGCCTTCCTCCTTCAGCTCCAGGATGCTATCTGCCAAAAGCTCAGCGCCGTTGACGGCGACGAATTTGTCGAAGATAGCTGGCGACGGGAAGGCGGCGGCGGCGGGCGCAGCCGGGTGCTGCGCGATGGCGGGATCTTTGAGCAGGCTGGGGTTAACTTTTCGCACGTGCACGGCGATGCGATGCCGGCTTCCGCTACTGCTCACCGTCCTGAGCTGGCTGGCCGCAGCTTTGAAGCGATGGGCGTCTCGCTGGTCGTGCATCCGCGCAGCCCCTATATTCCCACCAGCCATGCCAACGTGCGCTTCTTTATCGCGGAAAAACCGGGCGCCGATCCTGTATGGTGGTTCGGCGGCGGCTTCGATTTAACCCCCTACTACGGCTTTGAAGAAGATGCCGTGCACTGGCATCGTACCGCCCGCGATCTGTGCCAGCCCTTCGGCGAAGACGTTTATCCGCGTTATAAAAAGTGGTGCGATGACTATTTCTTTCTCAAACACCGTAACGAGCAGCGCGGCATCGGCGGCCTGTTTTTCGATGATTTGAATACCCCCAGCTTCGATCATTGCTTTGACTTTATGCAGGCGGTGGGTAACGGCTATACCGAGGCGTATTTGCCGATTGTCGAGCGACGCAGGGAAATAGCATGGGGTGAACGCGAGCGGGATTTTCAGCTCTACCGTCGCGGGCGCTACGTGGAGTTTAACCTGGTATGGGATCGCGGCACCCTGTTCGGCCTGCAAACCGGCGGCCGCACCGAGTCCATCCTGATGTCAATGCCGCCGCTGGTACGCTGGGAATATAACTACCAGCCGGCAGCGGATAGCCCGGAAGCGGCGCTAGGCAAGTTCATTCAGGTGCGCGACTGGGTATAAAATTGCCTGATGGCGCGGTTCGTAGGCCGGATAAGGCGTTTACGCCGCCATCCGGCGCTGCTTTGCCCGATGGCGCTACGCTTACAGGCCTACGATAACGGCATGAAACACCATCCGGTAAATCAATCGCCATCACGCCCACTGCCGCATCCGCTGATGCAGCGTCAGCGACGGTTTCTCGGCGAACAGCTGCTGATAATCGGTGGCGAACTGGCCCAGATGCCAGAATCCCCACTGCATTGCGGCATCCTTAACCGTGGCGCTCTGCGACCACGGGCTGATCAGCTCCCGGCGCACCGCGTTTAAGCGTATACGCTTCAGCCACGCGTTCGGTCCTATTCCGAGAATTGCGTGAAAGGCGTTTTGCAGCGTACGGCGGCTGACGTGCAGCTGATTGCACAGGTCGAGAACGGTCAGCGGCTCCGACATATTCTCCAGTACATACTCCCGCGCCCGGGACAGCAGCCGCCGGTAACTCTGATGGCTGATGCTCTCGGCGGTGACGATCGGTTGCGCCTCCTCCAGCATCGCCCCCATCGCCAGTAGCAGATTATCGCCCAACACTTTGCGCACAGCGGGCTGATGCAGGTTTTCCGGGTTCTCGCTGAACGTCGCCAGCGCCTGCTGCACGAAGCCCCACAGCGCCGCTTTATGCTGCTCTTTGACTTCCAGCGCCGACTGGTTACGCAACATATGCAGCACTCTTTCCGGGTGATGCAGGAAGCCCGCGTGGCGGGTAATCACGTCCTCTGAAATAACAACCCCAAGAATGGTGTAATCGTCCGGCGTACTGAGTTCGAACTCCGTGCCGCCGGGCCGGGTGGCGATTTCGGCGCTGCCGAGACACTGTGAGCCAATAAATCCCTGCTCGCCGCGAGTGGCCGGAATACCGAACCAGAACGAGTTAGGCCACACCAGGCAAGACTGGCGCAGGGCCAGACCGGTATATTCACGAAAGACCTGAATATCATCGAGCAGGATTTCGGTAAATTCACCGTGGAATTTCCCCGGATGAAGCTGATCGTAAATCTGCTGCCAGGCGGTAATCGTCAGGGCATGTTCATAGACATCGGTGGTTCGCCGCTGGTGGACATTGTCCACCTCGACCATCGGCGTTAGCTTAACGTCTTCGGGTAATGCTTCATGATAAAGATGGTGCAGGTTGGCCGGTGTTTTCTTTTTCATGATCTTTTAAACCGGGAGCGTTTTCACGATCCCGGCACCTCCGACAGGTTAATTTTTTAAGCGATAGCGGCTACTGCGTTTACGCAACGCTCCGGTAGAAAACAGCTGCTCCAGCGCCTTCCTGGCTTCCTCAAGCGACCAGCCGAAATGTGCGGCCACTTCCCCGGCCGTCATTCCCTGACGCGCCGACGCCAGCAGCGTCAGTAAGGGCGCGGAGGATTCCGCTTCCTCGGACCGCTCAGGCGGCTCGGGCGCTTTCGGCGGCCGTTGAAAGCCGCCGATCAGCCACTGGGTATCCTCTTCAGGACGACCGATCTCCCGACGACTAATAACGCGCCCCGTACGCTGCGCCGCAGCGCTGCCGGCATCCAACGCCGCCCGGCATGCCGCCAGGTCGCCTTCCACCACCAGCGTCAGCCTGCCGGGGTCGAGGACCTCATGGCTGAGCAGCCGCACGTTGGCCGCCTTCAGCATCGCATCCGCCGCGTCAACGGCGGCGACCATACCGTCCACTTCCAGTAATCCCAGGGCGTTGATCATCGCTTCCCCCTTACGCGCGCTGAATTGGATGACGGGCAATATCCAGAACGGCATCGGTAAAGGCATTGCAGGCGGCTTTACAGGCGGCCTGGCTACCCGTCAAAAACGCGGCGGAATAGTTGGTTTCCGACGGCGGCGGCACGTAGGTCACCAGCTGAACGTCGGCCGATTTCATTGCCGCATCGATGCCGAAGGTCGCCTCCAGCGGCGGCGCTACCAGGTAAGCGATCGGATCGCCCAATGCGATACCGGAGGTAGACGAGAGATAAGAGCCAGTTCGTGACACCACGTGCGCCAGAAACGCCGTATCTTCGGCATCGTTGGCCCACTGGAACGCGGCCCCATTTTCGATATGCGCCACCATCGCATCCAGACCGGCGCGAACTTCCGCCGGATTCGGGCCACCCAGCATAATCAGCACTTCACCTGCGGTTGGCGACGGACCGTGAGCCGCGCCGGCGTAGAGAGAGCGGCCATACACCACTTCGACCATCGCCTGTTTTGTCGCTTCGTCAGCGGCAATATAAGTCACATCATCTGAATCCGCCGTGATGAGTCCGAGGCTACGTATATGTGGCGGTAATTTAAGCTCGCGGGCAAAGCCGTCATTCACTGAAGCAATCACGCGCATGGCCGTCACCGAAGGGCGAATTAAATCTAATGCAGGCATGATGCCTCCTTACCGAGTCATGTTGATGCCGGAAGCCTTCTGCTCCAGCATGCGTTTGGCCAAATCGACGATCACCGCGGCGGCTTCTACCGGCGGCGTGCCGCCCTGGTGAATATTTGAAATACAGGTCCGGTCCGCTTCGACGGTGGTCGCTACGCGCGGCGAATAAACGGCGTAACAGGAGAGGCTTTCCGACTGCCCTAGCCCCGGGCGTTCACCCACCAGCAAAATCACCACCTTCGCGCCGAGGATTTCGCCAATCTGATCTTCAATTTTGACCCGCCCGTAGCGGACGAAGAATGGCGTACCGACCTTCAGCCCGGCCTGCTTCAGGCCCGACAGCAGCGGTGGTAGGATCTCTTCATAGTTGACGGTGATCGCGTCGGTAGAGAGGCCATCGGACACCACCACCTGAACGTCAGGATTCGCCACGCACTGCGCCTTCAGCGCCTCAATCGCCTCCGGACTCAGCCGACGGCCCATATCCGGGCGCGTCAGGTAGAGGTTCTTGTCGCTAATCTCGGAGCGAACCTCCAGTAGGCCCTGGGTTTTCACCCACTCCTCCGGCACCTCTTTCAGCACCGTATCCTTGGAACGGGAGTGGTCGGCGAGGAAGCGAAGCAGCGCAAGGGTGCGCGGACGCGGACCGGCGCGACCGGTACACACGCGCGCCGCGGTGCTGCGTTTCAGTTCGGTCAGCACTTCCGCGCGATGCGGCTGCTGCACGCCAATCCAGCCTTTCGCCTCTGGCGAACCTAAATCCAACGCGCAGCTCTCCGCCGCGACCTCGCACCGGCTGGCGCATTTCGCCACCTCCGCCTCAGGCGCTTGCGCAGCCGTTTGCGGTTGTCCCATTGACGCCATCACGCTGCGTACAATTTCTTCAATCTGCTTTTGATCCATCATGTGTCATCCCCGCGTCATCAAAAGAACAGTGACGGATCGCCCGCCCGTTTGGTCAGACGACCGTTTGCCATAATGCCCATGGTTTCCAGCCAGCGTTCGAACTCCGGCGACGGCCGTAAATTCAGCAGCTGACGGACGGTGGCGGTATCGTGAAATGCGGTGGTCTGATAGTTGAGCATGATGTCGTCGCCGAGCGGCATGCCCATGATGTAGTTGCAGCCGGCGGTGGCGAGCAGAATCATCAGGTTTTCATTGAGGTTCTGGTCGGCGTCGGCATGGTTGGTGTAGCAGCAGTCGCAGCCCATCGAGATGCCGCTCAGCTTGCCCATAAAGTGATCTTCGAGACCGGCGCGAATAATCTGCCGATCGTTATAGAGATACTCCGGCCCGATAAAGCCCACCACGGTATTGACGAGGAACGGATCGTAGTGCCGTGCCAGGCCGTAGTTACGCGCCTCCATCGTCACCTGATCGGCGCCGAAGTTAGCGCCAGCCGACAGCGCCGAGCCCTGCCCAGTTTCAAAGTACAGGCAGTTCTCCCCGGCGATGCGGTTAAACTCGGCCCCCACCGCGCGCGCTTCGTCGAGCATCGCCAGCTCCACGCCAAACTCTTTTAGCCCCTTTTCGCTGCCACAGATGCTCTGGAAGATCAAGCCGCCCGGGGCGCCGCGGCGAATCGCTTCAATCTGGGTGGTGACGTGCGCCAGCACGCAGCCCTGGGTCGGGATATTGAATTTATCGATAACGCCGTAGACGGTATCAAGGACGCGGGTCAGGTTCTCCACATCATCGGTCACCGGGTTGACGCCGATCACCGCATCGCCCGCGCCGAAAGAGAGCCCTTCGTAGATTTGCGCAGCAATGCTCTGCACGTCATCGCGGGTATCGTTCGGCTGCAGGCGGCAGCTAAAGGTGCCCGGCAAGCCGATGGTGGTGTTGGCTTTTTTAATCACCGGCATTTTCTTCGCGCCGTAGATCAGGTCGGCGTTGGAGCAGACCTTCGCCACCGCCGCCACCACTTCCGAGGTCAGCCCTTTACGCACAAACGCAATATCGTCGCTACTGACTTCATCGTTCAGCACGTATTCGCGCAGGTCGCTGATGGTCCAGTTTTTAATCCGTTGATAGGCGGTTTCGTTGACGTCGTCCTGGATCAGGCGCGTCACGCAATCCTCTTCATACGGAATCACCGGGTTGTTACGAATATCGGCGACCGTCATATCGGAGAGCACCTGCTTCGCCGCCACACGCTGCTGCGAACTTTCCGCCGCCACGCCCGCCAGCACATCCCCCGAACGCAATTCGTTGGCTTTAGCCAGCACCTCTTTTACATCCTTAAATTGATAAACATTGCCGAACAATGTGGTCTTTAGTTTCATAAGTCGTTCCCTCAGGAAGGAAATGCGAGTGATTTCACCGTCACCGGCACAACCGATCCGCCAAAAAGAGGCGTACCAATGTCGATATAGTCCCCCGCCCGTACGCTCACCTCATCGATGACCGCCAGCGGGAGTTGTTGCAGCTGAGGACGCAGCAGCATGCCCAGCGCTTTGCCAAAGTCCTGCTCCGCCACCACCAGCAGTGGATGCGGGTTGGGAAAGCGCGCGACAAAAGCTAATAGGGCGTCAATCACCACCAGCAGGGTGGCGTAGCGCACCGGTAGCGATGCGGGAAGCGCCAGCACGTAAGCATCCGTTTTAGGATCCAGATCGAGCTGCATCAGCGCCTGCTGCCAGGCGCTCAGCAGATCGGCGTCATCAGGCGGGATCGCCACCGGCAGGTTGCGCAGCGGTAGCTGAACTCCCTCCAGCCAGATGGTGCTGCCAGAGAGCGAAAGCGTGTGCGCGCCGGCGCCAATCACCGTGGCGCGCACGGTTTGCGCCGGGAACTGCACGTTCATCTCACGCAGGCGCGGATGCTCATGCAGCGCCGTAGCCAGCAGCGGCCCGATATCCGCAAAGCAGAACGGGTCGGCGGGCTGGTTGCGATAGCACTCGCCCACTCCGCCGGAAAGGGTAATTACCTCGGGTATCGCCCCTGCGGGCAGCAGGCTGGTTTGCATCAGCCGTTGCGCCAGCGGAGAGAGCGCGCCGTCAATGACTTCGACGATCAGCTCCGCCATCCGCCGCGCCACCTGGGCCAGCTGCCCGGCGGTCAGCGAGCGGGCGCAGGTTCCAGGACCGAAAACCGCTTCGACAATCATCTGTCCAGGCTGATGCGCATGGACCACGCGCCCCTGGCTGTCGGTCTCCAGCAGGCGACCGCCGACGTTGAGGCAGGCGGTGCCGCTGACTTTGCCGGCGTCAAACAGGGCATAGTTTGACGTGCCACCACCGATATCAATGTTGAGAACCCGGCACAGGCGCTGTGCCGACAGGGCTTGTGCCCCGGCGCCATGACCGGCAATCACCGACTCCAGGTGCGGCCCGGCGCTGGCTACCACGAAATCGCCGAGCGACTGCGAGAGCGCCATCACCGCCGGCCGGGCGTTGCGGGTTTTCGCGCTTTCGCCGGTAATAATGATCGCCCCGGAGTCCACCGATTCGGGGGCAATGCCGGCGGCCTGATACTGGGCCAGGATCAGCGCCTTGAGCTCGGCCTCCTTTAGACCGCCCTGCTTATCGACAGGGGTGAAGAAGACCGGGCTTTGCCAGCTAATTTCGCGTTTGATAAATTCGTAGCGCGGCACCTGCGACACCGCCGCACGGTTAACCAGTTCAAGGCGGGAGAAGATCACCTGAGTGGTAGTGGTGCCGATATCGATACCAACGCTCAGCAGCTGGCGAGTTTTCACGATTGCGCCTCCGCTTCGGTTTTCGCTGCCGCGGGTACATTTTCATCTTTTGGCACCAGCAGCATCGCCACGCCGATAGCGGTGACGCCGCCGATCAGCTTGCCGACGATCATCGGGAAAATCATGGCGTTCATGTTGGCGGCGGCGAAGCCCAGGTGGTCGCCCAGCGCGAAAGCGGCAGACACGGAGAACGCGCAGTTGATCACTTTGCCGCGGGTATCCATCTGCTTCATCATGCCGAACATTGGGATGTTGTTAGCCAGCGTCGCCACCATGCCGCCGGCGGCCATATTATTGATTTTCAGCAGATTACCGACGCGCATCAGCGGCTTTTCAAACCAGCGGGTCAACAGCAGTACCATCGGGTAAGCGCCGAGCAGCACGCAGGAGATCGAACCAATAACTTCGATAGCGCGCATCACCTCGCCGGGCTGGTCGCCGGGAGCCATAAAAATCGGGTCGAGTCCTGGGATCAGATCCCAGCCAAGCAGAAACTTGATGACCGCCGCCGCCAGGCCGATAGTGATCAGCGCCACCAGAAATTTGGCGAAGATCTGGAAGCCGTTGATCATTTTTTCCGGAATAAACTTCAGCCCCAGCGCTACCAGCACCGCGACAATAAGCACCGGGATCATATTCATCAGGATCAGCGCGAAGGTGAACTCTACCGGCTGTCCATTAATCTCCACGCCGGAGTACATGGCCACCAGGCCGCCGGCGATACAGCCGATCGGAATCGTGACGATCCCGGCCAGTACGCCCAGCGCCAGGTAGCGGCGGTCGGAGGGCTCGATAATGCCGAGCGCGACCGGAATGGAGAACACCAGCGTCGGCCCCATCATCGCCCCGAGGATCAGGCCGGAATAGAGCCATGCCGCCACGTCGCCGCCCGCCAGCTCTTTGGCGAGGAAGAAGCCGCCCATATCGCAGGCCAGCAGCGTTCCGGCGAACATCGACGGGTTGGCGCCGAGCATTTCATACAGCGGAATAATCACCGGCCCGAGCAGATGCGCCAGTACCGGCGCCAGCGCGGTCATCCCGACCATCGCCAGGCCCAGCGCGCCCATCGCCATAAAGCCCTCTTCGAACTGGCCGCCGGATCCTTCAATACTTTTGCCAAACTTGCCGAGAAAGCGCGCCGAACCGCCAAACTGCGACAGGATCCTGTCCACGGCGGCAATCAGCATAAAGAACATCATGATGTACATGATGATTTCGTTAATTCCCATAGCCTTTACTCCCTGTCATTTATGATTTGTATTAACACTCTGCGGCCTTCCCCCGGGGGCGGCGCAAAGCGCCTTGCCCGGGCTACCGGTTCAGCACGGCTTGCCAGGCTTGTAGCCCGGACAGATGCGCAGCATCGCCTCCGGGAAAATTCGCCGGTGTTAAGGCCGCATCAGTGCGCCGCCGCGTACAGCTCGATAATCTGCTCCCGGGCAGCGGTGCGTGGATTGGTGCGCAGACAAATGTCCTCCTGCGCCGCCTGCGCCCACGCGCTGAAATGCTCAAGCTTTGCGCCGGCATCTGAGAGTCGTTGACTCAGGCCCACTTCGGCGATCAACGCCTCTACGGCGGCAATTGCCTCGTGGTCATCGGTTTTTTTAGCGGTGAGCGCCCGGCCGATTTGGCTGAACCGCTCGCGGCATACCATGCGGTTAAACGCCATCACCGTTGGCAGCAGCATGGCGTTGGCCTGGCCGTGGGGAATATGCAGCGCCGCGCCGGGCTGATGCGCCATCGCATGGCATAAGCCCAGACCGGCGCTGGAAAAAGCCATTCCCGCCATGCAGGAAGCCAGCAGCATACTTTCGCGGGCGGCAAGATCGTGACCGTAGCCCACGGCCTTAGGCAGCGCCTGGCCAATCATCGCTATCGCGCCAAGCGCCAGACTATCGGTAAAGGGCGTCGCGTTGAGCGCGCTGTATGCCTCTACGGCGTGGGTCAGCGCGTCTATCCCGGTCATCGCCGTCACCTGGGGCGGAACGCCTTCGGTCAGGGCGGCGTCGAGAATCGCCACGTCCGGCATGAGCGAGGCGTGGGCCAGCACCTGCTTGCGCCCGCTGACCGCATCGATAATCACCGTCACGTTGGTGGTTTCTGAGCCGGTTCCGGCGGTCGTCGGCACCGCAATCAGCGGCAGACGCGGGCGCAGTATGCTGCTTTCCGTCATCTCACTTAGCGTTTGCTCCGGGTTGGTGACCAACAGCGCCACCGCTTTCGCCGCGTCCAGCACCGAACCGCCGCCAAAGGCCACCACGCCGTCGCACTTCGCTTCGCGCAGCTGCGCCACCGCCGCGCAGACGTCGGTAACGCACGGCTCCCCTGGCGGACAGGGCCAGACGGTCATCGCCACGCCTTTCACCGCCAGGCTGCGCGCAAGCCCGGCAGTCATTCCCGCCTGATGCAGGAAGCTGTCGACCATCACAAACAGATGCTTTACGCCTCGCGCTTGCGCTTCCTGGCCGCAGGCGCTGAGCGCGCCGAGGCCGCACAGCGTCACCGGCGGCACGCTGAAGGTTTTCACCCGCTGCAAATTCAAGGTGTCGAATGCCTGAAAAAGCGCCGTCTGCAGTTCAGCTTGCATTGATTCCCTCCGCTTTCTCTCTTCCACTGTTGGCTATCGCCAGCGGGGTCATAAACAGGCTGTGCTGCGGTAAATGCACCTGTAATTCCGGGAAGCGCTTACGAAACAGCGCATCCACGCCCGGCTGCATGCAGGAGCCGCCCGCCAGCCACAAATCGGCAATTTCCTGACCGTCAATATGACGAGCGACGATCTCCGCCATCTTTTCGTACACCGGCTTCACCACCGGCCAAATCTCCTGCGCGTTGCTGCGCTTGAACTGCTCCGCCTCTTCCAGCGGAATGCGGCGGTTACCAGCGAGAGTCAGGGAGATATGGTGGCCACCGGTCGCTTCATCGGCGGAGTAGATCACTTTGCCGCGCTTCACGATGGCGATCCCTGTGGTGCCGCCGCCGATATCCACCACGCCGGCGTTATCGAGCTGCAGCAGGTCCGCCACCGCGGTCGGTTCATCGAGTACGTGACTCACCTCTAACCCTGCGGACTCCAGCACGTTGATCGAAATACGCGGATCGGTACCCGGAGGAAATGAGGTCGCCGCATGAGTGAAGCGGCAGCCAAGCTGCCGTTCCAGCGCGTCGAGATGGCGGCGCACGATGGTAACGGCGCCGAAGAAATCCCAGACGATGCCGTCGCGCACCACGTCCGCCCAGTCGAGGCACACCGCAACCGGCTGCCCGTCACCGTCGACCACCATCGACACCACATCGCAGGTGCCTAAATCCACACCCAGCCACAGCGGCGAACCGCTGAGCGCAGGCGTCTGGTTACACAGGGTTGCCGCTTTTTGCAGCCGGGGCGTGAGCCAACGTTGTTCGTCGTGTGCCATCGGTCGCCCCTTATACAATTCGGAAGGCGTCTACCAGCACGCAGCGGCGCAGGCGGACAAAGGTGCGCGCGCTGGTCACCCCTTCCCCGGTTGGCGTGGTGATAGTCATGGTGGTCCAGCCTTCCCCGCCCAGGCCGAGCCCGGCGATGCACGGCCCGTTTTTGACGAAAATGCTGGTATCAATGGCGTTCGCCATCTGGTTCATGTTGTCGATATTGCGCGAGTGCATCGCCGCCGTATGGTGGCAGCCACCTTCCAGCTGAACCGCCAGCGCGATGGCTTCGTCGACGTTGGCAACCCGTACCACCGGGAGCACCGGCATCATCAGTTCGGTGACGGCAAACGGATGGCTGGCCGGGGTTTCAACGAACAGCAGGCGCGTCTGCTGCGGAACGTTCAGGCCGATGGCTGCGGCAATCTTGCCGGCGTCGCGGCCAACCCAGTCGCGGCTGACGGTGCCTTTGCCGCGCTCATCGATATTTTTAAGCAGCACCGGCTGAAGCTGCTCGGCCTGAGCGGTGCTGAGCTTCACCGCCTGCTGGCCTTCCATCAGGCGCATCAGTTCGTCGGCAACGCTATCGACCACGATCAGCACCTTTTCGTCGGCGCAGATGATGTTGTTATCAAACGAGGCGCCTTTGACAATGGACTGCGCGGCGCGCGCCAGGTCGGCGGTTTCGTCGACCACTACCGGCGGGTTACCGGCCCCAGCGGCGATCAAACGTTTATTGGTATGTTTACGCGCGGATTCCACCACCGCTTCCCCGCCGGTGACCACCAGCAGACCAATGCCGGGGTACTTAAACAGCCGCTGGGCCGTTTCGATATCCGGGTTCGCCACGGTGACCAGCAGATTGGCCGGACCACCCGCGGCAATCACCGCCTGGTTGAGCAGCATAATCGCCCGCTGAGAGACCTTTTTCGCCGCCGGATGCGGGGCGAACACCACGCTGTTGCCCGCGGCAATCAGGCTGATGGCGTTATTAATCACCGTCGCCGCCGGGTTGGTGGATGGGGTGACCGAGGCCACCACGCCCCACGGCGCGTTTTCAATCAGCGTCAGGCCGTTATCGCCGGTCAGCACCTGTGGAGAGAGGCACTCCACGCCCGGCGTGCCGCGCGCCTGCGCCACGTTTTTGGCAAATTTATCCTCCACGCGGCCCATGCCGGTTTCGCTAACCGCCAGCTCCGCTAATTCCCTGGCGTGCTTTTCGCCCGCCTCGCGAATGGCGTGAATCGCCAACTGACGCATCGCCACGCTTTTCAACCCCTGCTGAGCCACTTTTGCTGCCGCGACGGCGTCATCAAGGGAGGCGAAGACGCCCATCTCATGAACGGTACTGTCCGGCTTGCTGCTGTCCGTCATTTTCAGCAGTACCGCTTTCACCACCTGTTCAATATCCTGTTGATTCATGATGTTCAGTCCTATTTATGGAAAATCACCTGACCGCCGGCCACCGCTTCATCGACGATACCGATGACGCACAAATCGACAGGAGACGCCTCGCTGCGGTGCGCCTGTCGCGCCGAGCTTCCACTCACCAGCAGAACCCATTCCCCGGCTCCCGCGCCGATGCTATCGGTGGCGACGGCGCACTGCCCGTCAGGCTTCCCTGCGGCATCAATCATCTCCACCATCAGCAGCTTGTCGTGCGCCAGCCCCTGATGGCGGACGGTGCAGACAATGTGTCCCGTGACGACTGCCAGTTTCATACCCGCCTCCCTGGATTACGTGGTGAGTCGTAGGCCTGATAAGCGCAGCGCCATCAGGCAATAGCGCGCGTTAATGCCGGATAGCGGCGCTTGCGCGGCTTATCCGGCCGTGAGTCAAATATTGCTGTCGCCTTTGAAACTGATGGGGAATACCTCTTCCAGATCGCCATGCGGGCGCGGAATAACGTGCACAGAGACCAGCTCGCCAATGCGCTGCGCCGCCGCGGCACCCGCATCGGTGGCCGCTTTGCACGCCGCCACGTCGCCGCGCACCATCGCGGTCACCAGACCGCCGCCAATCTGCTTCACGCCAACCAGCTTCACGCGCGCGGCTTTGACCATCGCGTCAGAGGCCTCAATCAGCGCAACCAGGCCCCGGGTTTCAATCATTCCTAATGCTTCCATTGTGTTTTCCTCTCATGGGGTCCAGAACGGGACCGTTTATACAACCAGTGTTTGCGAGTGGTTTACCCGGCTCGCGTCAGTCTGGCGCGGCACGGCTGCCACTAACGCCAGTTCGATAATTTCCTGCACGCTACAGCCTCGAGAGAGGTCGTGAAGCGGCGCGGCAAGTCCTTGAATCAGCGGCCCGACCGCGCGGTAGCCGCCCAGGCGCTGGGCGATTTTGTAGCCAATATTGCCCGCCTCCAGCGAGGGAAAAACCATCACGTTGGCCCGGCCCTGTAGCGGACTGGCGGGCGCTTTTTGCACGGCGACCTCCGGTACGAAGGCGGCGTCAAACTGCAGTTCGCCATCAACCATCAGCTGCGGGGCGCGCTGGCGTACGATCCCGGTGGCCTGCTGTACGTTGGCGACGTTGGGATGACGGGCACTGCCGTTGCTGGAAAACGACAACATCGCCACCCGCGGCTCTTCGCCGGTGATGGCCTGCCATGTCTCCGCGCTGGCGATGGCGATATCCGCCAGCTGCGCCGCCGTCGGCTGCGGCACTACGCTGCAGTCGGCGAACCCTAATGCCGGTCCGGCGTACTGCGGAAGCATCAGAAAAATCGACGACAGCGTTTTACAGCCAGGCTGAAGGCCAATAATGCGTAATCCGGCGCGCAGCACATTCGCCGTCGAGGAGAGATTGCCGGCAATACATACGTCGGCCTGACCGGCACCGACCATGCCGGCGGCGAACATCAGCGGGTCGTTGAGTTTTTCCTCGGCGTCCGGCGGCGTTTTTTGCCCGGCGCGGTCCAGCCAGCGCCGGGCAAACGCTGCGCGTATTTGCCGGTTGCTGAGCGGGTCGACGATCTGCATACCGTCCATCGGCAGGCGGTGGCTTAGGGCGAACTGGCGCAGGGCGAAAGGGCTGGCGATCAAAATCGGCTTTGCCAGCCCCTGCTGCTGGAGGTAGTGCGCCGCTTTGAGGACGCGAATATCCAGCGCGTCCGGAAACACCACCCGGGCGGGCGAACGCAAAGCGAGCTGACGGGCGCGTTCAATAATCATTGCTCCCCTCCCAGACGCTGTTGGATTTGGCTAACGGTCAGCGGATGCCTGGCAACGCTTAAAATCATCATCACGTAGACGGTGCTGGAGAGGCGGTTCAGCGCCTGCAGAAGGTCCGGGCGCAATACCTCAAAACTGCGGGTAATAAAGACCTGCGCGGCGACCGTTTCCGTTTCACGAATTTTGCAGCGCAGCAGATTGAGCAGCGCGGCATCGCGGCCGTGACTGGCTTCCGGCACCAGATGATCGTGGTCGAGATAGCGCAGCGGCTGGTGGGAAAGCTGATGCAGTTCATCCTCGTTCAGCCCGACGATGGACTGTGCCGCCAGCGGTTCGTCCAGGGCGTCGGCGCGCATAATGTTGCCGAGGCGCGAACGGATATCCGCTAGCCACGGCTGCCAGGGCTCCGCCAGTTCAATTTGCAGCCATACTGCCAGGGCGATGCTGGCGTCGAGGGCGGCGCGAAAGCCCAGCCGCGGGTCGCTTTTGGCGACCATTTTGTCGGCCGTCAGATGGGTCAGGGTGTCCGGCTTTTTCTTCACCGGCTGACGGCACAGTTCGCAACAGGCCTGCGGGTGCGTGTCGCTGCTGGTCAAACCGTGCACCGGCTGCGGCTGCTGCGCTTCGTCATCAACGAACAGGCTGCCCTGCTCGTCGATAAACTTGATGCGCAAACGGCGGCTTTCCAGCAGCTCCCGGGCCGATGGCGTCAGGCGGGCGTCGGCGGGCAGATGAATTTCTGCCCCTTCGCTGAGCGTATGATTCGCTCTGAGCCAGGCTTCGGTGATGAAATCTTTCATAGCGATTGCCAGTTCGCAGGCCAGGCGACGTACAGGAAACGCACCGTCGACGGCGTACCGAATTCAATGCTGGAGCCTTTCGGGATAAACATCACGTCCCCGGCCCTGGCCACCATGGTTTCGCCTTCATGGCGCACGTGGAGTTCGCCCTCCAGCACCATATCGACCTCGTCATAGTTCAGCGTCCACGGGAAAAAAGCGTTTTCCCACTGCATAAACCCGGCGGCCATGCTGCTGCCGTCCTGCTCGGTAATTAAATCCGTCAGGCCGACCCGGTGCGGCTCCGCGCCGTCGAAGCGGCCGAACTTCACGCTGCCGCCGTCAATAACTTTTACACCGCCTTTACCGGTGACCGCCTTAAAGCTGGGCTGCATCGCGTCCATCCCCAGCGACTGCTTCTCCTTCATCACTTTTTCCATCAACTGCGCCACCAGGCTTTCGGTAAACTGACCTTCCGGCAGCTGCGCGATAATGGTTTCGCGAATGCGCTGGCTTTCGGTTTTATCCTCTGCCGCCGGTGCCGCAGGCTCTGGCGCAGATTCATCGCACTCGTGGATGGCGACGCCCAGCAGCTCCGCGACTTCGCGGGCTTCCGGGGTGATGATGCTGGCGCGCAGCACAACCGATATTTCCGCTTCGCCTCGTGCGTGGGCCGCACGAATATCGTTAGCTGTGATAAGTTTCTTCACCTGCCCCTTCCTCCTTTTGGCTGAGCTCACTCAGGTAATTCACCAGATGCTTTACGCTTTGCGGGTCGTGACCGTTGAGTTCGAAAATCGGTTCCTGAAACCCCATCTCGTACAGCAGTTGCCGCACCGCGGCGACGTCGGCGTCCGGCACATCCGTTTTACTAATCGCGGCGATGTGTCGTTTATTCGCGCCAATATCCAGTAGCCCGGCGGGTAAGCGACTTTCGGTATCGTTGGCCGCGTGGACATAAATCAGCGTATCGACATCCTGCAGCGTGGTTATTAATGCGTGGTACCAACGCGGATGGCTGAAATATTCTCCCGGGGTGTCGATGTCACCATCTTCATTAAATTCCACGGCCTGCGTTTTTCTCGCGAGGGAATAATTTCCCTGCAGCGCATTAAAAAGCGTTGTTTTTCCCGCGCCCACCGTACCGACAAATGCAATACGTTTCATCGCCGCCTCTAATTAGCTTTTGGTTAACTCGCAGAGGGTGTAATTTAATAATCTACCGAGCCCGCTTACCGTCTGCAGCAGCGCCTCTTCAACCGCGCCAACCGAGCCGTAAATCACCAGCGCGCCGCTAAACCGGTCGAGAAAACCGATATGCACATCGGCGGCCTTCATCGCTAAATCACCGGCGATCATGGCAGTTTCTCCAGGGGTTAAGGTCATAATGCCGATAGCGCCGGATTCGGGAACGCCGATCTTTTTCGCCAGTTCCGCCCCCGGATGCGCAATCAGATGCGCCAGCGTAACCTGCTTGCCGGGTACAAATTCCTGAATGATGCGTTCTTTATCCATGGCTCACCGCTCCGCTAAAACTTGCGCTTATCGTGACAAGTTTCCGCTGGAGTAAATAACAAAATTCGGCAAGTTGATTTGAAAGGTGAGATAGATCACTTATAAACAGAAATAAAAAAGCGCGGGAGAATTCCCGCGCCTGAAATAATTAAATTAAATTACAGCGGCTGAGTTTGCGCTTCAACAACCGCCAGCGCGACCATATTCACGATACGTCGTACCGAAGCAATTGGCGTCAGGATATGCACCGGCTTCGCGACGCCCATCAGCACCGGTCCGACGGTGACGCCTTCGGAGCTGGAAACGCGAAGTAAGTTGTAACTAATACGCGCGGCTTCCATATTCGGCATCACCAGAATATTGGCCGAACCTTTCAGCGGGCTGTCCGGCATCCGCTCATTACGAATGCTTTCCACCAGCGCGGCATCACCGTGCATTTCGCCATCGATCATCAGCTCCGGCGCCTGCGCCTTCACCAGCTCCAGCGCATGGCGCATTTTGCTGGCGGACGGGCAGTCCGAGGAGCCGAAGTTCGAGTGCGACAGCAGCGCCACCCGCGGTTCAATACCGAAACGACGAACCGTTTCCGCCGCCATCAGGGTGATTTCGGCAATTTGCTCCGGCGACGGATCGTGATTGACATAAGTGTCGGCGATAAAGGTGTTGCCGCTCGGCAGCAGCAGCGCGTTCATCGCCCCGGCCGCATGGACCCCATCGCGGTAGCCGAACAGCGGCTGTATGACGCTGTAGTGCTCGTGATAGTCGCCGATGGTGCCGCAGATCATCGCATCGGCTTCGCCGCGCTGCACCATGATCGCGCCGATCACCGTGGTGTTGCTGATCACCGCCCGCTGCGCCTGCTCCTGAGTGATCCCGCGGCGCTTCATCAGGCTGTAATATTCGTTCCAGTATTCTTTAAAGCGCGGGTCGGATTCGTTATTCACGATCTCAAAATCAATCCCGGCTTTAATCTGCAGCCCCAGCTTCTGGATTCGCATTTCAATCACGCCCGGGCGGCCGATCAGGATCGGTTTCGCCAGCCCAAGAGAGACCAGCTCCTGAGTCGCGTGCAGGACGCGGGTATCTTCGCCTTCCGCCAGTACCACCCGCTTCGGCTCTTTGCGCGCCTGGGAGAAAATCGGCTTCATAAACAGGTTCGTTTTGTAGACGAACTCGCTGAGCTTCTCAATGTAGGCATCAAAATCGGCGATCGGGCGAGTCGCCACGCCGGAGTCCATCGCCGCTTTCGCCACCGCTGGGGCGATCTTAACGATCAGCCGCGGGTCGAACGGTTTCGGAATGATATATTCCGCGCCGAAGCTCAGATCCTGATCGCCGTAGGCGGAGGCCACCACTTCGCTCTGTTCGGCGTGTGCCAGCTCGGCAATCGCGTGTACCGCCGCCAGCTTCATCTCTTCGTTAATCGCCGTTGCGCCGACGTCCAGCGCCCCGCGGAAGATGAACGGGAAACACAGAACGTTGTTTACCTGGTTCGGATAGTCAGAGCGGCCGGTACAGATAATCGCATCGGAGCGTACCTCTTTCGCCAGCGGCGGCAGAATTTCCGGCTCCGGGTTGGCCAGCGCCAGAATCATCGGCGCGCGGGCCATTTTCTTCACCATCTCCTGAGTCAGCACTTTCGGACCGGAGCAGCCGAGGAAAATGTCCGCCCCGTCAATCACGTCATCCAGCGTGCGTTTGCCGCTGTCTTCTACCGCATAGGCCGCTTTGGTTTCCGCCATATTCGGCTCACGGCCCTTATAGATAACGCCTTTCGAGTCGCAGACCACGATGTTGTGTTTCTGCATTCCCAGTGCCACCAGCAGGTTCATACAGGCGATCGCCGCTGCGCCCGCGCCGGAAACCACCATCCGCACGTCGGAAATGTTTTTCTCCACCACCCGCAGTCCGTTGAGAATCGCCGCGGTACTGATAATCGCCGTCCCGTGCTGATCGTCATGGAAGACCGGAATATTCATGCGCTCGCGCAGCTTTTGCTCGATGTAGAAGCACTCCGGCGCTTTGATGTCTTCGAGGTTAATACCGCCGAAGGTCGGTTCCAGCGCCGCGACGACGTTGATAAATTTGTCCGGGTCCAGCTCATCGACTTCAATATCGAACACATCGATGCCGGCGAACTTTTTAAACAGAACGCCTTTGCCTTCCATCACCGGCTTACCGGCCAGCGCGCCGATATTGCCCAGCCCCAGTACGGCCGTGCCGTTGGAGACCACCGCCACAAGGTTGCCGCGCGCGGTATATTTATAGGCTGCCAGCGGGTCCTTCTCGATTTCCAGACAGGGCGCGGCGACGCCCGGCGAGTAGGCCAGGGCCAGATCGCGTTGGGTTGCCAGCGGTTTTGTCGGGGAGACCTGGATTTTTCCGGGGACCGGGAATTCGTGGAAATCAAGGGCGCTTTGTTTTAACTGCTCATCCATTTTATCGTTCCTTTCACGTATCGATCGTAGGGGGGTGAAGCGTAATGGCCTACCTGGTGTTCACCCTAAAGGGTCACCTAGTATCTCGCCTGACGGCTTCGTAAACTTTGAACACCGCCAAACTCTCGCCATAACAAAGTTATATTTGTTATCGATTTATAATGTTTATGTAACTTAGTTTCAGAAGCAATGATAGCCCCGTCTGCTATGCTTTTTAGTTATGCAACTCATCATCCTCTCTATCCTAAACCAATAAAAACTCATGCAACCTATTGTTTCAGGAGCACATTATGTCCCGTAGAGAACTCGCTAACGCCATCCGCGCCCTGAGTATGGATGCAGTCCAGAAAGCCAACTCCGGCCACCCCGGCGCGCCGATGGGCATGGCCGATATCGCAGAGGTGCTGTGGAACGATTTCCTTAAGCACAATCCTGAAAACCCGCAATGGTACGATCGCGACCGCTTTATTCTCTCCAACGGCCACGCGTCGATGCTGCTCTACAGCCTGCTGCATCTGACGGGCTATGACTTGCCCATCGAAGAGATAAAAAACTTCCGTCAGTTGCATTCCAAAACGCCGGGGCACCCGGAAATCGGCTATACCCCGGGGGTTGAAACCACCACCGGGCCGCTGGGACAAGGGCTGGCGAACGCGGTGGGGCTGGCTATCGCCGAGCGTACGCTGGCGGCGCAGTTTAATCAGCCAGACCATGAGATCGTCGATCACTTTACCTACGTGTTTATGGGCGATGGCTGTCTGATGGAGGGGATTTCTCACGAAGTCTGCTCTCTGGCGGGTACGTTAGGACTGGGTAAGCTCATCGGCTTCTACGACCACAACGGTATTTCCATTGATGGCGAAACCAAAGGCTGGTTTACCGATGACACGGCAAAACGCTTCGAGGCCTATCACTGGCATGTGGTTCATGAAATTGACGGCCACGATCCCGAAGCCGTGAAGAAAGCGATTCTGGAAGCCCAGAGCGTGAAGGACAAACCTTCGCTGATTATCTGCCGTACGGTAATAGGCTTTGGTTCACCGAATAAAGCCGGGAAAGAAGAGGCCCACGGCGCCGCGCTGGGCGAACAGGAAGTGGCGCTGGCGCGCCAGCAGCTGGGCTGGCATCATCCGGCGTTTGAGATCCCGAAAGAGATCTACCGCGCCTGGGACGCGCGTGAAAAGGGACAAAAAGCGCAGAAAAGCTGGGAGGAGAAGTTTGCCGCCTATCAGCAGGTCCATCCTCAGCTGGCAGCGGAGTTTACGCGGCGCATGAGCGGCGGACTGCCTGAGTCGTGGGATGAAACAACGCGGAAATATATCGCTGAGCTGCAGGCCAACCCGGCGAAAATCGCCACGCGTAAGGCTTCGCAAAACGCCCTTGATGCCTACGGCCCGCATCTACCAGAACTGTTGGGCGGCTCCGCTGACCTCGCGCCAAGTAACCTGACTATCTGGAAAGGTTCGACTTCGCTGAAAGAAGATCCGGCGGGCAACTATATTCACTACGGCGTACGTGAATTCGGGATGACGGCCATCGCCAACGGCATCGCCCACCACGGCGGGTTTGTACCTTATACTGCCACCTTCCTGATGTTCGTCGAATATGCCCGCAACGCGGCGCGTATGGCGGCGTTGATGAAAGCGCGGCAAATCATGGTCTATACCCACGACTCCATCGGTCTCGGCGAAGATGGTCCGACGCACCAGGCGGTAGAACAGCTGGCCAGCCTGCGACTGACGCCAAACTTCAGCACCTGGCGACCATGCGATCAGGTCGAGGCCGCGGTGGCGTGGAAACTGGCGGTAGAGCGTCATAGCGGGCCGACGGCGCTAATCCTCTCAAGGCAAAATCTGGCACAAATGGCGCGCACGCCGGAACAGGTACAGAATATCGCCCGCGGCGGCTACGTACTGAAGGACGCCGGCGGCAAGCCGGACCTGATCCTGATAGCCACCGGTTCAGAGGTCGAGATCACCGTACTGGCCGCAGAAAAGCTGCTGGCCAAAGGGGTGAACGTGCGCGTGGTCTCCCTGCCATCGACCGACGTATTTGATGCCCAGGATGAAGCCTATCGGGAGTCCGTACTGCCATCAGACGTCAGCGCCCGCGTTGCCGTGGAGGCCGGGATCGCCGACTACTGGTATAAATATGTGGGACTCAAAGGAAAAATTGTCGGTATGACCGGCTACGGTGAATCGGCCCCGGCCGATAAACTTTTCCCTTACTTCGGCTTCACCGTTGAGCATATCGTCAACGTAGGGGACGAGGTACAGAACGGGTAACCCATAGCGTGGGCCAGGCGTCTGGCCCCTGCCAGTTATCGCACTGCGGCTGCTGCGCGTAGCGTACCAGGCTAAAGCGCTGGCCGTCATAGCGCCAGCGCGTTTGCGTCCCGCAGTCGCCGGGCGCGCGCCCTTTATCCAGCGTCACCAGCTCCTGGCGTCGATCGTCGTAGCGGGCGTTCACCAGCTCTACGTCACGCGGCACATCGCCGGGCGGCTGGAAAGGCAGCGTAAGCCGTAGCGGGTGAGCAATATACGGTCGCTGACGCGACACCAGCCAGGCCAGCCAAATGGTGTTGTAGGCGCCCGCTTCGCAGCTGGTCATTAGCAAAACCTTATCGTCGGTTAGCGCGGCAACCCGAACCTCGCGGCGAAACGGATCCAGCGAACAGGCGCTGCTGTTCATGCGCTCGTTGCCGTAATCCATGAGATCGTTAAGTTCATCGCGGCTAAGGGGCGATTGCGCGACGTCGATTCTCGCTACCGACCGCAGCGCAGGCGCTGGTGGAACGCTGAGCGGCGGCTCTTCCCCCTTTCCCACCCACGCGGTTTCGCTACCCACGCGCTTCTGCCGGTTATCGATAAACAGCAGAGCGGCTTTCAGCCCCTGTAACGAGATACTCTGTAGGCCATTTTCAAGCGTCATCGTCTGCGCGTCCTGCACCTGCTGCAGGAAAGCATCAATGGTGACGCTATCGTCGGTTTTAAGCAGTTTGTCGGCGATCTGCCAATGTTTATCGCCCAAAGACAGGGGTTTACCATCGAGGCGAAGGCGCGGCGCAATGGGCGCCAGCGCCGCGACCGGGTTGCCCACGCCGCCGAGCTCAATACGCAGGCTGGCGCTGGTGGCCGCCCCGGCGCTGCGGGTGAGGGTCATGACCAGGCCGTGATGCAGCCCGACGTTGCGGGCCACGCAGAAATTCTGATTGTTGCAGGTTACCTGCCAGTCATTGAAGAGCTGTTGCGCCGGCGCCGCCCGCACCAGCGATGTCGGCAGTAAACCGAAAAGCAGAAATAAAATAACCCGATGCAACATGAGCGGCACAACCCCGGAGAAAACGCCATACACAGCGGCTATGTTCACCAGCGGCGAGGTTTTACTCAATCGGATTTATCAGAGATCCCCGTTCATCAGCCCGGAGGTTTGCAAATATTGCAGCAGGATCACCGCTTTGCCATCGCGGATCTCCCCGTTCGCCATCATCTCCAGCGCCCGGTTATAAGGAAGCTCCAGCACCTCAATATCTTCATCATCAACGCCGCCGCCACCGTTGGCCCGCTGAGTATCATTATATTCGGCAATAAAGAAATGGATAAGCTCGGTGACGCCGCCGGGCGACATAAACAGTTCAAACAGTTTGCGCACTTCACCGACTTCGAAGCCGGTCTCTTCAATGGCTTCTTTGCGCACGCACGCCTCCGGCTCGTCGCTGTCCAGCAGCCCGGCGCAGGTTTCGATCAACATCCCGTCTTCGTTGCCGTTAACCCAGGTCGCGATGCGGAACTGGCGAACCAGCACGACGGTCTGCTTATGGCGGTTATACAGCAAGATGGTAGCGCCGTTGCCGCGATCGTAGACTTCACGTTTATGGCGAACCACGCTTCCATCGCTGCGCGTCAGCTCATAGGTCATGTTGCGCAAAACGAACCAGTTTTCGGAGAGGATTTTATCTTTGATAACGTTGATATTGAGTGACATACGGGCCCCACAGCGTGAAATAACGATGTCATATTACGCTGCGGAACCCGCTTTGTCGTCAGTGAAGCGGAATCGATTTAACCTCGAGGAAGTCCATGATCCCCTGCGCCGCGTGGCGGCCTTCTGCCATGGCGGTCACTACCAGATCGGCGCCACGCACCGCATCGCCGCCGGCAAATACTTTGCGATGGGTGGTCTGATAGCGGTAGCGGCTTTCCACATTGGCCTTAATTCGGCCGCGACTGTCGAGCTTAACGCCGACGGATTCCAGCCACGGCATACCGTGCGGATGGAAACCAAAGGCCATGATCACCGCGTCGGCGGGCATGACAAACTCGCTTCCGGGGATCGGCGACGGGCTGCGGCGCCCCTGAGCGTCAGGCGCGCCAAGCCGGGTGCGCAGAAAGCGTACGCCGTTGACATGCCCCTCTTCGTTCAGCTCCAGGGTCACCGGCTGGACGTTAAATTCAAATAATGCCCCCTCTTCGCGCGCGTTTTTCACCTCTTTCTTCGAACCGGGCATGTTGGCTTCATCGCGACGATAGGCGCAGGTCACCTGCTTCGCGCCGTGGCGCAGCGCGGTACGCACGCAGTCCATCGCCGTATCGCCGCCGCCGAGCACCACGACGTTCAGCCCTTCGGTGTTGACGTAAGGCTCTTCCGGCAGCTCAAGCAGCCCCATCACCTGTTTGGTGTTGGCGATCAGGAACGGCAGCGCGTCATATACGCCGGGCGCGTCTTCGTTCGGTAGATCCGCTTTCATCGAGCGATAGGTTCCGGCGCCAATAAATACCGCATCATAGTCATCAAGCAGCGTCGTCAGCGGGATATCTTTGCCTATCTCACAGTTCAGCTCAAAGCGCACGCCCATCTGGGTAAAGATTTCCCGCCGCCGGGCCAGCAGAGATTTATCCAGCTTAAAGGCCGGAATACCAAAGGTCAGCAGGCCGCCGATTTCCGGATGGCGATCAAAGACCACCGGACTCACGCCGTTGCGCACCAGCCGGTCGGCGCAGGCAAGCCCGGCAGGACCCGCGCCGATAATCGCCACCCGCTTGCCGCTTTCAACGACCTGCGAAAGATTCGGCCGCCAGCCGTTGGCCAGCGCCTGGTCGGAGATATAGCGTTCAATATTGCCGATGGTCACCGAACCGTGCTCATCGCGCAGCGTGCAGGCCCCTTCGCACAGGCGATCCTGCGGGCAGACTCGGCCGGTTATTTCCGGCAGGCAGTTGGTCTGATGAGAAAGCTCAACGGCGGCGGCGATATCCCCCTCTTTCACCCGCTCAATCCACTGTGGAATGTGGTTGTGCAGCGGGCAGGTCCATTCACAAATGCTGTGTTCGCCGCACTTCAGGCAGCGTTCCGCCTCGCGATTAGCCTGTCCGGCAGTGAACGGCAGATAAATTTCGGCAAAATTGGCCCTACGCGCTTCGGCAGTTAGTTTGTCGGGCTCGCCGCGCGGCGGCGTCGCGGCCATCTGCGCGACTTTTCCGGCGGAACACGCCAATACCGCCGCGCCGGGATGACCCAAACGCGCCGCGCGCTGACGCCGCTGTTTCGCCAGATTCATCAGCGTACTGTCCGTCGCCAGCTCCAGCGCCCCGGCCGGGCAGTTTTGCACGCAGGCGGGCCCCTCTTCGCGACCATCGCACAAATCACATTTGTGCGCCGTCGCTTTGACTCTGCCCTCCTCTACCGGCGTCAGGACGATCTGCATCACGCCAAACGGGCAGGCAACCATACAGGATTTACAGCCGATGCATTTCTCCTGATTCACCTGGACGCTGCCGTTAAGCTGGCTGATGGCGTCATTTGGACAACTGCGGGCGCACGGCGCCCCTTCACAATGGTGGCAGGTTACGGCGTTACGTTTTTGCTCGCGCTTGATAACGGTAATACGCGGCAGAAAACGCTGCGGGGTCAATACATGCTGCTCATCGTTATGCGCCATGACGCAGGCAACTTCACAAGCCTTGCATCCGATGCACTTATGACTATCGCTTAAAATAAAGTGGTTCATGACATCCTTCAGTCTTCGTGGTGAATAACCCCTCAATTCGCATGACTATCTATTACCCGACAAAACGGTGCAGGAACAATGTGCATTTGCACAGGTTGCCGATTTTTTGGTAATAACCCGAGGTGGATCAATTTTTTTGACTTAAATGAAATGACGTTTTATTTAGCTAAGTAATAATGCGCTACGTTTGCGCCACCGCGGCGGCGCGCCGAAAGGAAGGAGCAGATAGAGGAAGAAAGAGAATTCTTTACGCTGCCATAAAAGGCACACGATAAATTACACTATCTCCTTATTTTCTCCACGATTGCCTGAGGGCTTGCCGCTAGAGTGTCACAGGCTGTGCAATAACAAAAAAATGTGCAAAATGAGGTCCTAATTCTGATGGCGAATTTTTTTATCGATCGCCCCATTTTTGCGTGGGTTCTGGCAATCCTTTTATGCCTGACCGGTACCCTCGCAATTTTGTCGCTTCCCGTTGAGCAATATCCCGAACTTGCCCCACCCAACGTGCGGATCACAGCGAACTATCCCGGCGCTTCGGCACAGACGCTGGAAAATACGGTCACTCAGGTTATCGAGCAGAATATGACCGGCCTCGACAACCTGATGTATATGTCATCCCAGAGCAGCGGCACCGGGCAGGCCACCGTGACGCTGAGCTTTACCGCCGGGACCGATCCGGATGAAGCCGTCCAGCAGGTGCAGAATCAGCTGCAATCGGCGATGCGTAAACTGCCGCAGGCCGTCCAGAACCAGGGCGTAACGGTGCGTAAAACCGGGGATACCAATATCCTGACGATCGCCTTCGTCTCTACCGACGGCAGTATGGATAAACAGGATATAGCCGATTACGTTGCCAGTAATATTCAGGACCCGCTCAGCCGGGTCAACGGCGTAGGCGATATTGACGCCTATGGTTCGCAGTATTCGATGCGCATCTGGCTCGATCCGGCCAAACTCAACAGCTTTCAGATGACGGCAAAAGACGTCACTGATGCCATCTCTTCGCAAAACGCGCAGATCGCCGTCGGCCAGCTGGGCGGCACGCCGTCGGTGGATAAACAGGCACTCAACGCGACGATTAATTCACAATCGCTGTTACAAACGCCGGAACAGTTCCGTGATATTACCCTGCGGGTTAATCAGGACGGTTCGGAGGTCACCCTTGGCGATGTCGCCACCGTCGAGATGGGGGCGGAAAAATACGATTACCTCAGCCGCTACAACCGCCAGGCGGCATCCGGACTGGGGATAAAACTGGCGTCCGGCGCGAACGAAATGGCGACCGCCGAACGCGTGATCGACCGCCTGAACGAACTCTCCCAGTACTTCCCGCACGGCCTGGAATATAAAGTCGCTTACGAAACCACCTCATTCGTGAAGGCGTCGATTACCGACGTGGTGAAAACGCTGCTTGAGGCCATCGCGCTGGTGTTCCTCGTGATGTATCTGTTCCTGCAAAATTTTCGCGCCACGCTGATTCCCACGATCGCCGTTCCGGTAGTGCTGATGGGGACCTTTGCCGTCCTCTACGCCTGCGGCTACAGCATTAACACTTTAACCATGTTCGCAGTAGTGCTGGCGATAGGCCTGCTGGTGGACGATGCCATCGTGGTGGTGGAGAACGTCGAGCGTATCATGAGTGAGGAGGGCCTCTCGCCGCGTGAAGCGACGCGAAAATCAATGGGCCAGATCCAGGGCGCGCTGGTCGGTATCGCCATGGTGCTATCGGCGGTATTTGTGCCGATGGCCTTCTTCGGCGGCACCACCGGCGCGATCTATCGTCAGTTCTCTATTACCATTGTCTCGGCGATGGTGCTGTCGGTTCTGGTGGCGATGATCCTGACGCCAGCGCTGTGCGCCACGCTGTTAAAACCGGTTCACAAAGGCGAAACCCACGGACAACGGGGCTTCTTCGGCTGGTTTAACCGCACCTTTAACCGTAACGCCAGCCGCTACGAAACCGCAGTCGGCAAAATTCTTCATCGCTCGCTGCGCTGGATAATGATCTACGTCCTGCTGCTGGGCGGAATGGTCTTTTTGTTCCTGCATCTGCCTACGTCGTTCCTGCCGCTGGAAGACCGCGGCATGTTTACCACCTCGGTGCAGCTACCAAGCGGTTCAACCCAGCAGCAAACCCTGAAGGTGGTGCAGCAGGCGGAAGACTACTTCCTGAAAAATGAGAAACAAAACGTTGAATCGGTGTTTGCGACCATCGGTTCCGGCCCCGGCGGCAACGGCCAGAACGTGGCGCGTATGTTCGTACGCCTGAAGGACTGGGACCAACGCGATCCCACCACCGGCTCCTCTTTCGCCATCATCGAGCGCGCAACCAAAGCGTTTAACAAAATTAAAGAAGCCCGCGTTTTTGCCAGCAGCCCGCCTGCCATCAGCGGTCTGGGCAGCTCCGCCGGTTTCGATATGGAACTGGAAGATCACGCGGGCAACGGGCACGAAGCGCTGATGGCCGCCCGCGATACCCTGCTGGAGCTGGCCGCTAAAAATAACCAGCTCACCCGCGTGCGCCACAACGGCCTCGACGATAGCCCGCAGCTGCAGGTGGATATCGATCAGCGTAAAGCGCAGGCGCTGGGCGTCTCTATTGACGATATCAACGACACGCTGCAGACCGCGTGGGGGTCAAGCTACGTCAACGATTTTATGGACCGCGGCCGCGTGAAGAAGGTCTACGTTCAGGCGGCGGCGCCGTATCGCATGCTGCCGGACGATATCAATCTGTGGTACGTACGCAACAGCAGCGGCACGATGGTGCCCTTTTCCGCCTTCGCCACCTCACGCTGGGCGACCGGTTCGCCGCGTCTGGAGCGCTATAACGGCTACTCGGCGGTAGAAATCGTCGGTGAAGCCGCGCCGGGCGTCAGTACCGGTACCGCCATGACGATTATGGAAGAGCTGGCCCAGCAGTTGCCGAACGGCTTTGGTCTCGAATGGACGGCGATGTCCTATCAGGAACGCCTCTCCGGGGCGCAGGCACCAGCGCTGTACGCCATTTCGCTGCTGGTGGTGTTCCTGTGCCTGGCGGCGCTGTACGAAAGCTGGTCGGTGCCGTTCTCGGTGATGCTGGTGGTGCCGCTGGGGGTTATCGGCGCACTGCTGGCGACCTGGATGCGCGGGCTGGAAAACGATGTCTATTTCCAGGTGGGCCTGTTGACGGTGATCGGTCTGTCGGCGAAAAACGCCATTCTTATTGTCGAATTTGCCAATGAGCTGAATCAGAAAGGCGAAGATTTACTTACCGCCACCCTCTCCGCCTGCCGCCAGCGTCTGCGGCCGATCCTGATGACCTCGCTGGCGTTTATCTTCGGCGTACTGCCGATGGCCACCAGTACCGGGGCGGGCTCCGGCAGCCAGCATGCCGTCGGCACCGGGGTGATGGGCGGTATGATTTCCGCTACGGTGCTGGCTATCTTCTTCGTGCCGCTGTTCTTCGTGCTGGTGCGCCGCCGCTTCCCGCTCAAGGAACGGCCGCAATAATCGTGACGCGCCCTGACGATATTTTCGCCGGGGCTAAATAACAGAAAAGGCGACCGGACAGGTCGCCTTTTTCATGTGGTCGCTTCAACTGCATTATTATTCTGCCTGTGAAATCGCCATGCTTTTATTGCGGAAAACTATTTACGAAGCATGCCTTCGATAAAGTCTTTCCAGTTCCCCAGTTCATGTTCAATCATAATAGCCTCTCTTATTATTATGGGTGATTTTATGCAAATTCATTGATGGTTTAAAGATGGTTTGCGCTATCGCTCTGATGACTATCATTACCTCCCTGCTGAATACCCCTTTCATTCGTAAGTACTATGAGCCCAATTCGTGCAATTTAATGTGACCAACAGCAACATTTAGCAACATTCGTCCATTAGCCTATCGCGCCAGGATCCGCCCTGCCGCTAGCAGTAGCCGCCGTTCGGCGCGCAAAAAACGTTCAGAGTGTAACCCTGGATATATATCAGGGGGAAAAAACGATATTTATTAAAACAATTCACGTATTATTTATTAAAGGCTTATATATTCGGAAGAATCTTAGCCAATCATTTAATTCAACGGAAAAGGTTTAATCATGCTCACCATGTACGGGATAAAAAACTGCGACACCATAAAAAAGGCCCGCCGCTGGCTGGAAGCCCATCAAATAGAATATCGTTTTCATGATTATCGTGTCGACGGTCTGGATCGCAGTTTATTAGACACCTTTATCGCTGAACTCGGCTGGGAAGCGCTGCTTAACACCCGAGGGACGACGTGGCGCAAGCTGGATGAAACGGTCCGCGCCAGCATCAATAACGCCGACGCTGCGGCGAAACTGATGCTGGAAATGCCGGCAATCATTAAACGCCCATTGCTCTGCGCGCCCGGTCAGCCTATGCTGCTGGGTTTCAGTGAATCAAGTTATCAGCAGTTTAACGAGGTGTAGTCTATGTCTTGCCCGGTCATTGAGCTGGCTCAGCAGCTTATTCGCCGCCCTTCCCTCAGCCCCGATGATGCGGGATGCCAGGCGTTAATGATTGAACGTCTGCGTGCGATTGGCTTTACCGTTGAACCGATGGATTTCGGGGATACCCAAAACTTCTGGGCCTGGCGCGGGCGCGGGGAAACGCTGGCGTTCGCCGGTCATACCGATGTCGTTCCATCGGGCGACGCCGATCGTTGGATTAATCCCCCTTTTGAGCCCACTATTCGCGACGGCATGCTGTTTGGCCGCGGCGCGGCCGATATGAAAGGCTCGCTTGCGGCGATGGTGGTTGCCGCCGAACGCTTTGTCGCCCAGTATCCGGACCATAAGGGCCGTCTGGCCTTTCTAATCACCTCAGATGAAGAGGCCAGCGCCAAAAACGGTACCGTTAAGGTTGTGGAAGCGCTGATGGCGCGCAACGAGCGGCTGGACTACTGTCTGGTCGGTGAACCCTCGAGCACCGAAGTCGTCGGCGATGTGGTGAAAAACGGCCGTCGCGGCTCGCTGACCTGCAACCTGACCATTCACGGCGTGCAAGGGCACGTGGCCTATCCGCACCTCGCCGATAACCCGGTTCACCGCGCCGCGCCGATGCTGGCGGAGCTGGTGAATATTGAGTGGGATAAGGGCAACGAATTCTTTCCGCCGACCAGTATGCAAATCGCCAACGTGCAGTCCGGGACCGGCAGCAACAACGTGATTCCCGGCGATATGTTCGTCCAGTTCAACTTCCGTTTTAGTACCGAGCTGACCGACGAAATGATTAAAGCGCGCGTCGTGGCCCTGCTCGAGAAATACTCGCTGCGCTACAGCGTCGACTGGTGGCTCTCGGGCCAGCCGTTCCTGACCAGCCGCGGTAAGCTGGTTGATGCGGTGGTTAACGCCATTGAGCACTATAATGAAATCAAACCGCAGCTGCTGACCAACGGCGGCACCTCCGACGGGCGCTTCATCGCGCGTATGGGCGCGCAGGTGGTTGAACTGGGGCCAGTGAACGCCACCATTCATAAAATAAACGAGTGTGTGAATGCCGCCGACCTCCAGCTGCTGGCGCGGATGTACCAACGCATCATGGAACAGCTGGTCGCCTGATGGCATCAATAGAGAAGAGGTAAGCGCATGGATTGGCTAACGAAATACTGGTGGGTTCTGGTGTTGGTATTTTTGGTGGGCGTAATGATCAACGTGATTAAAGATCTTACCCGCGTTGACCACAAAAAATTTCTCAACAATAAGCCGGATCTGCCGCCGCATCGCGACTTCAACGACAAGTGGGACGATGACGACGACTGGCCGAAGAACGACCCGTCGAAGAAGAAGTAAGCATTTTATTTGAGATTGCAGCAAAGAAATCGCCCGGCTTGTACGACGCGGGTCAAGTAACCCGGACAGATGCGCAGTATCGGCTCCGGGAAAATATCCCACTCTGGCGCTCTTTTCCCGGGGGCGGCGCTTAACGCGCCTTGCCCGGGCTACCGGTTTCCAGCTCGTTTGCAGGTCCGGTTGCCCGGACAGGCGCATCGCGCCGCCTCCGGGTTTATTATTCACAGCAGCTCAATAATATCGCTATCTTTCGGTGTGCTGCCGCTGAGGGCCTCGTCGAAATAGTGCTTCGGTACGGTAAAGCGCAGATGATCGAGGGCAAACTGCATGCTACGATCGTCAATCGCGTGCCCCAAATCCTCAACAATATCCAGCGTCACGTCACCGCCGGCCTGCTGTAGCGCTTCCTGCCCCGCTACCGCCCACGCCAGATCGATAACCCGATCTTCGCCGCCGTGGATCAGGTGAACGGTGGTCGCGGTCGTCGCCGTCTCCGGCAGCGTCGCATATCGGCCGTTAAAGGCGATCACCCGCGATGCCAGACCCGGCTCGGCTTTAATGCTCTCCAGCGACATAATCGCCCCCTGCGAGAAGCCGATCAGCGCCGTCGCCTGCGGGCTGACGCCGCTCTGCTGCTGCCAGTAGCGCACCGTTTCAATGAAGGTCGGCATGATCGCATCCACGCGCTGCTGGCGGTTTTCTTCGCTGACACCCTGCACGGAAAACCACTGGCGCCCCGGAGGCGGGCCGCACGGCTCCGCGCCACCGATGCTGACGATCAGCGCCTCGGGAAAGAGCGGCGCAAACCAGCTACCGATTTGCCCCATTGCCACCGGGTTATCGCCGACGCCATGAAACAGCAGCAGCAGTTGCTGTGCAGGTGTCGCGGGGCTTTGAACAATAAAATGATCGTGTTTCATGGCTGTCTCCTTAATGTCTGCAAGGAAGTTTACGCCGCAGGCGAAATATGACCATGCCATTTAACTGAAGGAGTTAGTTAAAAAAATTGCAGCATGTGAACCTGCTGGCGCAGGTCGTTGGCGCGGTTTTCATCCAGGCTGAGCAGCGCCTGCGCCGCTTCTTCGCGCAGCCTGGCCAGCAGCGCTTTCCGTCCGGATAAATCTAACGTTCGGCAAAGCGCGGTCTCATCCTGCTGCTGCAGGCGGCCCCGTAGCGCCGGAAGCGGCAGCTCCACCAGCATAAGCAGGCGATTGAGGCTACCCGCCGAGGTCAGTAGCGAACGATGGGCAAAAGCAAAACCCGCCACCTCCAGCCAGTCTTCTTCAGTAAGAATAGTCGCTTTCAGCGCCGTCAGCGGCACAGGCTCATCTCGCCAGTCGCGCAGCCAGTACTCATCGCGCTGCAGCCGTCGAGCCTCTTCGCTTGCCAGGCGCTGGCCCGCTTCGCTGAGAGGATAGAGCGCCATCGCGGTATAACAGCCGCTGCTGGCTTCCCGATGCGTGCCCAATCGCACCAGCGTAAAACCGCAGCGTTGCCAGAAGCGCCACAGCTCAGGCGTATAGCCAAAACTCACCGACAGATAATCCCGGTCCTCAGCCTGCGACGTCGCCTGCTCCACCAGCCGCTGCCCCAACCCCTCGCGTTGGCGAGCCGGATGCACGGCAATACGGCTGATGCGCAACCCTGTCAGCGTGGCCGCCAGCGGGCTGCCGCCGTGCGCCGCCAGCGACTGCGCCACCAGATTGCCGCGCGGACGGCGGTAGCCGGCCCACACCGCCTGGCTAAGGGATGGCTCCAGACCGCCCTCTTCGACCAACCACAGCGCCCCGGCGATGCGGTTGCCGCTGCGGGCGCAGGTAAAATGCTGCCCCGGCGCATCCATCATGCGCCGGAGGTCAAGCGGCGACGTGCGATAGTGGGCCCCGGAAAGCAGTTGATACATCGCTTCCGGTAACGCAGGCTGTCGCCGCCAGCTCTCCTGGCTGACGCTTTCCAGGGCGATATCGCCGCCTGGCGCGTGCTGAAAGGTCTCATCGCTAAACAGCAGCAGCTGCGCGATCGCCGCCTCCAGCGGACAGCCGCTCGCCCAACGAATGGGCGCCGTCAGGCTAAACTGCCGTAAGTGCGCAAAGCTGGCGCAAAACTTAAGCAAAAAGCCGCGCCCGGTCCCTTCGTACCCCTGCACGGTGGTGGTCAATAGCGTCTTCGGGAAGCGAGAGACAAGCTGGCGCAACAGCGGCCCGGGGATGGCCGCTGCCTCATCGACAATCAGCCATCCGGCGCTACAACCGGAAGCCAGCAATGCGTCGGGGGCCATAAAGCGCAAGTTTTCGCCAGCGAAAGCCGCCATGACCTCCGTCGCTCCCCGCGCCGGCGCCGTGACGATGGCATCTCCCCCCAGATGGCGAATAAGCATTCCCGCGAGCGCGGACTTTCCTCGCCCGCGCTCGGCGGTTAGCGCCGCAATGCCGGGAGGGAAACGGGCCAGTTCGGCAAGCACGGCGGCCTGCTCCGCCTGCGGATGACCATCGGCGGGACGCCATCGCGGTCGCGCGGCAAATGCCGGCACCATGCATTCCTCGCCCTGCCGCCAGAGAATGGACGCGTTATTCGCACTAATCTGTTGGCAAAAACGATAAACAAAATTCGGCGTAGAGATGGGGTCGGGAGCGTCGCTCCAGCGCAGGGAATCCGCATCAGGACGAGCCGGCCATTGCACGAAGTCGGGCACGAGCAATACCAGCCAGCTCCCGGCGCGCAGCGTACCGGCTAACGCGGCAAACGCCGCGACGTCAAAACCCTCGCGGGCATCGAAAAAGGCGTGCTGGAATTCGCGGCCCAGCAGCGATTTCAGGGCGGTAGACGAGACGTACGGCTCGGGCATCGGACGCGGACCAACCCACAGCCCGTCTCCGGACAGCGCGGTACGTACTGTTTGCGCCTGGCGCAGGGTCCAGGCATCGTCGCCGCTGAGAACCAGCAGACGACGAATGCCTTCGCGCGCCATCTGCGCCGTCAGTTGACGCAGTTCATCCATGACAAAAAAGCATTACAGCGCGTTGCCGAAGGTGTTGCACTGCGCCGGGTCGCCGCTATCGAAGCCGCGTTTAAACCAGGTATAACGCTGCTGGGACGTTCCGTGGGTAAAACTGTCCGGCACGACGCGCCCCTGGCTCTGCTGCTGCAAGCGATCGTCGCCAATCGCCTCTGCGGCGTTCAGCGCTTCCTGCAGATCGCCGGTCTCCATGTAATCTTGCTTCTGCATGTTGTAGCCCCAAACGCCGGCAAAGCAGTCCGCCTGTAGCTCCATTTTTACCGACAGACGATTCGCTTCCGCCTGCGAAGCATTTTGCTGCAGCTGGCGCACTTTCGGTTCAATACCCAACAGCTTTTGTACGTGATGGCCAACCTCGTGGGCAATAACGTAGCCCTGCGCGAAATCGCCGCCGGCGCCAAGCTTGTTTCTCATCTCATCGTAGAATGACAGGTCGATATACACCGTGCTGTCCGCAGGGCAGTAAAAAGGCCCCATCACCGATTGGCCGGTGCCGCAGGCGGTCCGCGTCGCGCCGCGATACATCACCAGCTTCGGCTGCGCGTACTGGCGGCCCATATCTTTAAAAATCGCGCCCCAGGTATCTTCCGTGTCCGCCAGAATCACCTTCGTGAATTTCGCGGCCTCTTCATCCTGCGGGCTGATGGAGCGTTGAGTGGTGGTTTGCTGTTGTGATACCGGTTCGCCGGTCAGCATGCCGGTTAAATCTACGCCGTAATAGCCCGCCACCAGGACAATAATCAGCAACACGATGCCGCCTTTGCCGCTGGGGAGACGAAAACCGCCTCCGCCGCCCATAGGTGAACCAGATTGACCACGACGATCTTCCACATTGTCGCTTTCGCGACGTCCTTGCCAGCGCATAAGCACCTCAATTCATCATATTAACCAATGAATAAGATCGTAGGCGGTTCAGCGGAGGATTACCACAGGAAACAGCAAGAAGAGCGCCAGAAGAAGAAAACTTCTTCTGGCGTCGGGGGATTAGTCGAGTTTCACGCCCAGGCGATGAGCGACTTCTTCGTAGGCTTCAATCAGGCCGCCGAGGCTCTGGCGGAAGCGGTCTTTATCCATTTTATCCATGGTTTTTTTATCCCACAGACGGCTGCCGTCCGGAGAGAATTCATCTCCCAGCACCACTTCGCCTTTGAACAGACCGAACTCCAGTTTGAAGTCCACGAGGATCAGACCCGCGTCGTCAAATAGCTTTTTCAGCACATCGTTAGCTTTGTAGGTCAGCTCCTGCATCCGCGCCAGGTTCTCTTTGCTCACCCAACCAAAGGTTTCGCAATAAGATTCATTGACCATCGGATCGTGCATGGCGTCGTTCTTCAGGAACAGATCGAACAGCGGCGGGTTCAGCTCAATGCCTTCTTCAATGCCTAAGCGTTTCACCAGCGACCCGGCGGCGCGGTTGCGCACCACGCACTCCACCGGCACCATATCCAGCTTTTTAACCAGACACTCGGTATCGGACAACAGCGCTTCCATCTGGGTCGGGATACCCGCTTCCGCCAGCTTGCTCATAATGAAATGGTTAAACTTGTTGTTCACCATGCCTTTACGATCGAACTGCTCAATGCGAGCGCCGTCCCCTGCTGACGTATCGTTACGGAATTCGAGTATCAACAGATCCGGGTTTTCGGTGCTGTATACCGTCTTCGCTTTACCACGATACAACTCAGCTTGCTTTTGCATCTTTGTCACTCCAGTGATGATTAACGATAAAAATTTGTGCTTTTCTGCCGACGCACACGTTTGCGTCACTATACATTAAAAAGGGCCGGATTGCTCCAGCCCTGTTAATTACTTACTTAATGCGGCCTGGAATACGGCAACCAGGGCATCATTTTGCGACTGCGTCAGCGTATGGCCTTTCGGGTCGATGAACTGCAGGCTGCTGCGGTTATCGAGGTCCCCGACCTGCAGTTTATAATCGCCGGATACCAGCTGCGGGTCGCGAGCGCCCAGATCGGTCCAGCCGCTGTCGGAAAGCGGTTTATAGGTGACTGAGAAGCTACCCTGAGAACGAGAGCTATCGGTGACCTTCATACCCACTTTTTCCAGCGCGCCCGGCAGGCGTTGCCACACCAGGTTAAACGGCGCGCGAACGATCAGCATCGGCAGGCCGGTATCATCAGCGCCGCTCTGCACGTCGAAGGTCGCCCCGGCGTTTTTCTGCGCCGCGTTCTGCGCGCTAGTGGCGTTCAGATCCAGACCTTCGGAAATGACGTTCAGCATGGCGGTACTGTAGCGCTGCAGCGAAGCCGGATCGGCAACAGGTTTACCCGCCTGCTCCAGATTCACCAGCTTCACGATCACCGCCTGCTGATAGCCTTGCTGCTTAACTGAGATTTGATAGCGACCACGGTACTGCTGATCTTCATCGAGGCGATTCCACTCGACCCAGTCGGTATTCAGCGTCTGGCTAGCATCGTCGCGTTTAGCGATAGTGTAGTTTTTCGACTGCACGATGCTTGCCACCTGCGCCCACAGCGAACCGCTGCGACCGTTTTCCACCATCAGCGTCGCGGTATCGCCGCTGAACTGCGTACGCGCGCCGCTGACCAGCGCCAGAGGCTGGGCTGGCGGACGAATGTCCAGGGCTTTGCCTGTGTTACCGGTGCTGGTTGCAACCGGAATATTATAATCACCCACCTGAACCGGCAGGATCATCCCTGCTGGCGCGTGAAGTTCACTAAGCGGCGTTGCCTGCAAATAGGCCTCGTCGCCGCTCACCTGACGCTTATAGCGCGAGTCAGAACTACAGGCCGCGAGGAGTAGAACCAGCGAAACACCCGCAACCTTCGCCAGGCGCGACTTCTGTACTGAGTAAGCCATCAAATCTCCCTAAACTTTACAGCAAACCGGCATGCTTCAGCGCTGCGGTAACGACCTTAGTACCGTTTTCGGTAATCGGGGTCATCGGCAGGCGTAACGTATCGGTCGCCACAAGACCCAACGCCTTACAGGCCCATTTGACCGGGATAGGGTTGGGTTCGACAAATAATTTGGTATGCAATGGCATCAGACGCTGGTTAATCGCACGAGCTTCGGCAAATTGACCTGCTAGCGCCAGTCGGCACATCTCGGCCATTTCACGCGCCGCAACGTTTGTCGTTACGGAAATCACGCCATGACCGCCAAGCTGCATAAAGTCCATTCCGGTCGCGTCATCGCCGCTCAGCAGAATAAAGTCATCTGAAACCAGCTCTTTGATCTGATGAACGCGGCTTAAGTTCCCCGTCGCTTCCTTAATACCGATAATATTTTTAATTTCCGCCAGACGGCCAACGGTGTCAGGCAGCATATCGCAACCGGTACGGGACGGCACATTATACAGGATTTGCGGCAGGTCAGTATGCTCTGCGATAGCTTTAAAGTGTTGGAACAGCCCTTCCTGGGTCGGGCGGTTGTAATACGGCGTTACCGTCAGGCAGCCAACCACGCCGCTATCGTTGAATCGTTTGGTCAGGCTAATCGCCTCTGCGGTTGCATTTGCACCGGTGCCGGCAATAACCGGAATACGCCCGTCGGCCAGTTCCAGCGTCTGCATGACCACATCACCATGCTCTTCATGGCTCAATGTTGCGGACTCTCCGGTAGTTCCTACCGAAACGATCGCCGAGGTTCCGCTGGCGACATGATAATCAATCAGTTTTTTCAGGCTTGACCGGCAGACGTTGCCGTTTTCATCCATCGGCGTGACAAGCGCTACAATACTTCCCGTAAACATGGGCCATCCTCAGAGCATAAGTGGGACAAGATTCTCAATGTTACGTTTGGAGTCGCAATAAAAGCAAGAGACCCGATGCCATCAGGGATGTTGTATGCCGGTTTTTTTTATGCTTTCCTAACGTTACCTCACCTTTTTAAAGGAAGAACAGGTTTGACAGCCTCATTACAACACTATCTGGTTATTACCGCGTTGGGTGCTGACCGCCCAGGCATCGTGAATACGATCACTCGTCACGTCAGCAGCTGCGGCTGTAATATTGAAGACAGTCGGCTGGCCATGCTTGGCGATGAGTTTACGTTTATCATGCTGCTTTCCGGCTCGTGGAATGCAATTAACCTGATTGAGTCAACTCTGCCGCTGAAAGGCGCCGAGCTGGATCTGCTTATCGTGATGAAGCGTACAACCGCGAGGCCGCCTCAGGCGATGCAGAACACCGTCTGGGTTCAGGTTGAGGTACCGGATTCACCGCATATCATTGAGCGATTTACGGCGCTGTGCGATACGTGGAAAATGAACATTGCCGAGCTGGTTTCCCGCACTCAGCCCGGTGCGAACGACGAGTCAGCGCAGCTTTTTATCCAGATCACCGCACACAGCCCGACTACGCAAAATGCATCAAATATCGAACAAGCGTTCAAAGCCCTATGTACAGAACTGAATGCACAAGGCAGTATTAACATTGTTAATTATTCACAGCATGATGAACAGGATGGAGTTTGAGTGATGAACCCACTGAAAGCCGGTGATATTGCACCGAAATTTAGCTTACCGGACCAGGACGGCGAGGAAGTAAATTTGACCGACTTCCAGGGACAGCGTGTTCTGGTTTATTTTTATCCGAAAGCCATGACCCCGGGCTGCACCGTACAGGCGTGCGGTTTACGCGATAATATGGACGACCTGAAAAAAGCAGGCGTTGAAGTACTGGGTATCAGTACGGATAAACCAGAAAAACTCTCCCGTTTCGCCGAAAAAGAGCTGCTGAACTTCACTCTCCTGTCTGATGAAGATCATCAGGTATGCGAGCAGTTTGGTATCTGGGGTGAAAAAACCTTTATGGGGAAAACCTACGACGGTATCCATCGTATTAGCTTCCTCATCGACGCCAACGGCAAAATCGAACATGTGTTTGATGATTTCAAAACCAGCAATCACCACGACGTGGTGCTGAACTGGCTGAAAGAAAACGCCTGACGCTAAGACAAACGCAAGACGCCGGGTCGTTCTCAACCACCCGGCGTCTTTTTTTAGGGCATTTCTTGCGGCTTCGCGCTAATGCTCGTCTTCCACTATCAGGCCATCCGGCCAGGCGTGCACCACCGCTTTGATGAGCGTCGCCAGCGGAATCGCGAAGAACACGCCCCAGAATCCCCACAGACCGCCAAAAATCACCACCGACAGAATAATCACCAGCGGATGCAGATTAACGGCTTCCGAGAAGAGTACCGGCACCAGCAGGTTGCCATCCAGCGCCTGAATAATCAGGTACACCGCAAACAGGCTCCAGAACTCGGTTCCCGCGCCAAACTGGAACAGCGCCACGCCCACCACCGGAATGGTGACCACAAACGCGCCGATATAGGGGATTAATACCGAGAACCCCACCAGCACCGCCAGCAGCAGCGAATAGTTGAGGCCAAAAAGGATAAAGCCAATCCATGTCGCCACGCCGACGACAATCATCTCCAGCACCTTACCGCGAATATAGTTGGTAATTTGCTGGTTCATCTCTTTCCATACCTGCCCGGCCAGGCCGCGGTTGCGCGGCAGCACACGGCGTACGGCGTTAAGCATCTGCTCTTTATCCTTCAGCAGAAAGAAAACCATCAGCGGCACCAGCACCAGATAGACCGCCAGGGTCAGCAGCCCGACCAACGAAGCCAGCGAATACTTCACCACCGAGTCGCCGACGGTTAACATGCGGCTGCGCATGTTCTCCGCCATCGCGTCGATAATGCCGGCATCCATTAAGGCCGGATAACGGCGCGGCACCGTCGCGGCAAAATCGGAAAGTTTATTCAACATCCCCGGCATATCGCGGATCAGATAAATACCCTGCTGCCAGGCAACCGGCATCACCACAAACGCCATCAGCAGCAGAATGCCGACGAACAGAATCAGAACGACCGAGGTGGCCCAGGTACGTGAAAACCCGATACGCTCCAGTCTGACGGTGGGCCACTCCAGCAGATAGGCCAGAACAATCGACACTAATAAAGGTGCCAGCAGGCCGCTGAAGAAAAACATAATGCCGAACCCAGCCAGCAAAATGACCAGCAGCGCTATCGCCTCCGGATCGCTGAACCGACGACGGTACCACTGCATTAACATCTGGAGCATAAAACCCTTCCCTGAAGAGCGGAGCTGTAACAATCTCAGGAATTGTATCGAAATGTCACAAAAAAGACTTCGCTTTTTATGGGTAAAACCACAAACATTAACGGTCGGGTGAATATCATATTTGCAACGCCGCAAACGACGGCTAAACTCGCTGGACCTGCTTGCGGTCAGGGAACATTACGCCGCACAATCGGTCAAACTGGCACACCTACATTACAGGACAGAGGTTATGTTCAGGCAGTTGAAGAAAACGCTGGTGGCGACCGTCATAGCGTCGCTGACGCTGGGTTCAATATTACCTGCTTTTGCCGATACCGCAGACACTCTGCCGGACATGGGCACCTCCGCAGGAAGCACGCTCTCCATTGGCCAGGAAATGCAGATGGGAGATTACTACGTGCGCCAGCTGCGCGGCAGCGCGCCGTTAATTAACGATCCGCTGCTGGTGCAATATATCAACGGTTTAGGCATGCGCCTGGTGTCGCACGCCAATTCGGTGCGCACTCCGTTCCACTTTTATCTGATTAATAACGATCAAATAAACGCCTTTGCTTTCTTCGGCGGTAACGTCGTACTGCACTCGGCGCTGTTCCGCTACTCGGATAATGAAAGCGAGCTGGCGTCGGTAATGGCGCACGAAATTTCTCACGTCACCCAGCGCCACCTTGCCCGCGCGATGGAAGACCAAAAGCGTAACGCTCCGCTGACCTGGGTTGGCGCTTTGGGGTCGATTCTGCTGGCGATGGCCAGCCCACAGGCCGGTATGGCCGCGCTGACCGGCACCCTGGCGGGCAGCCAGCAGGGGCTGATCAGCTTTACCCGCCAAAACGAGGAAGAGGCAGACCGCATTGGTATTCAGGTCCTTCAACGTTCAGGTTTCGATCCGCAGGCGATGCCGGCGTTTATGGGCAAGCTGCTTGACGAGTCGCGCTACTCGACCCGGCCGCCGGAAATGCTGCTAACCCACCCCTTGCCGGAAAGCCGTCTCGCCGACGCCCGCAACCGTGCGAACCAGATGCGCCCGGTGGTCGTGCAATCCTCGGCTGACTTCTACCTGGCAAAAGCCAGAACGCTGGGAATGTACACCTCCGGCGACAATAAGCTAGGCAACGACCTGCTGAGCAGCTGGGAAAAAGGCAATATTCGCGAACAGCACGCCGCCCAGTACGGCCGCGCGCTGCTGGCGATGGGCAGCAACAATTACGATCTGGCGCGCAAAACGCTACAGCCGCTGCTGAGCGCCGAACCGCAAAATGCCTGGTACCTTGACCTGGCGACCGATATCGATCTTGGACAAAAGCGAGCCACTTACGCGATTAACCGCCTAAAGGGTGCCCGCGAACTGCGTACTAACCCGGTACTACAGCTCAACCTCGCCAACGCCCTGCTGGAAGGCGGGCAGCCGGGGGAAGCGGCGACGATCCTTAACCGCTATACCTTTAACAATAAAGATGACGTCAATGGTTGGGATTTGCTGGCGCAAGCAGAAGCTAAGCTGGGAAATCGCGATCAGGAGCTGGCAGCGCGCGCGGAGGGCATGGCGCTGGTTGGCCGACTCGATCAGGCCATTACCCTACTCAGCAGCGCCAGTTCACAGGTCAAATTAGGCAGTCTGCAGCAGGCCCGCTATGATGCGCGTATCGATCAGCTGCGTCAGCTGCAGGAACGCTTCAAACCGTACCAGAAAATGTAAGGAGATCTCATGTCCGATACGGTCAAAATCTATCACAACCCGCGCTGCTCCAAGAGTCGCGACACCCTGAGCCTGCTCAAGGCTAACGGTATCGATCCTGAAGTGGTGCTCTACCTGGAGACGCCGCCGGATACCGCAACGCTGCGCCAGCTGCTGAAGATGCTGGGAATGGCCAGCGCGCGCGAGTTAATGCGCCAGAAAGAAGATCTCTATAAATCACTCGATCTCGCGAATCCGCAGCTCAGCGAAGAAGCGCTGATCCAGGCAATGATTGATAATCCAAAGCTGATTGAGCGGCCTATCGTCGTCAGCCACGGCGAGGCCCGCATCGGTCGTCCGCCGGAACAGGTTCTGGACATCGTTAACTAAACGATCGGGTCCTCAAGCCACGGCTCCGCTAAAGCTTGAGGATCTCTTTCACGAAAGGAATGGTTAGCTTGCGCTGGGCGGTAATTGAAGCGCGATCGAGCTGATCGAGCGTCATAAACAGCGAACGCATTTCGCGATCCAGCCGCTTAAGCAGGAAGCGGCAGACATCTTCCGGCATTTCGAAACCACGCAGCCTCGCGCGCAGTTGAAGCGCCTGGAGCTTGTCTTCATCCGACAGCGGCTGCAGCTTGTAGATTTGCCCCCAGTCAAGACGCGAAGCCAGATCCGGCAGGCCCAGCTTGAGCTGGCGCGGCGGTCGGTCGCCGGTAATCAACAGCCGGGTTTTACCGGACTCGAGAATGCGGTTATAGAGGTCGAAAATCGCCATTTCCCACAGTTCATCGCCCGCCACACACTCAATATTATCGATGCAAACCAGCGAGAGCTGCTCCATTCCATCCAGCACTTCAGGAACGAACCACGTCCGTTTATCCAGAGGAACGTAACCCACCGCATCGCCGCGCTGGGAGAGCTCCGCGCAGGCCGCGTGCAGGAGATGGCTGCGCCCCGCCCCTTCCCGTGACCAGATATAGATGTATCCGCTATGATCCTGCCGCAGCACGTTCTGAAGGGCGGCAAGAAGAGAAGGGTTATCGCCCGGCCAGAAACTCGCGAAAGTTTCATCATCGGGAAGATACAGTGGCAAAGAGAGCTGTGCCGGTGCGTTCAGATGGACCTCAACATAGGCTTGCAGAAAAACGCGGAGAGTTTAGCACAGAAATAGGCAAGGAGAGAACCGGGCGGGATCGCCGCCCGGTATAGGGATCAATGTTTCGCTTCTTCGCTATCCGCAGCGTCGAGGACCACCTCTTCCGGACGCAGCACGCTTATCAGCTTGAAGATCAGGCTCAGACCGATGCCGACAATGGTCGCCAGCGCCATGCCTTTCAGCTCAGCGGCGCCGATATGTACTTTCGCCCCGCTGACGCCGATGATCAGGATAACGGAGGTCAGAATCAGGTTCTGCGCCTTGTTGTAATCGACTTTAGATTCGATCAGCACGCGAATACCAGAAGCGCCGATGACCCCGTACAGCAGCAGCGAGACGCCACCCATTACCGGCAGCGGGATAATCTGGATCGCCGCCGCCAGCTTGCCGACGCAGGAGAGCAGAATCGCGATGATCGCCGCGCCGCCGATAACCCAGGTGCTGTAGACGCGGGTGATCGCCATCACGCCAATGTTCTCGCCGTAGGTGGTGTTTGGCGTTGAGCCAAAGAAGCCGGAGATCACCGTAGACAGGCCGTTGGCAAACATTGAACGATGCAGGCCCGGATCGCGGATCAGATCTTTCTTGACGATATTGGCCGTTACTACCAGATGTCCAACGTGCTCGGCGATCACCACCAGCGCGGCGGGCAGAATGGTGAAAATCGCAAACCATTCAAAGCGCGGGGTGTAAAAGGTCGGCAGCGCGAACCAGTGGGCCTCGGCGATTGGCGTGGTATCGACGACGCCCATCACGAAGGAGAGCGCGTAGCCGACCAGGACGCCGATTAAAATCGGGATAATCGCCAGGAAACCGCGGAACAGCACCGAACCGAAAACCGTCACCGCCAGCGTCACCATCGAAATAATAATGGTTTTGCTGTCCGGCGATTGTCCGTCAGCGGGCAGCAGACCGGCCATATTCGCCGCCACGCCCGCCAGCTCCAGGCCGATAACCGCGACAATCGCGCCCATCGCCGCCGGCGGGAACATCACGTCCAGCCAGCCGGTTCCTGCTTTTTTGACGATAAAGGAGACGATGCAAAACAGCACGCCGCACATGATGAATCCGCCGAGAGCGACTTCGTAACCCAGCGGCAGCAAAAGCAGTACCGGGGAGATAAACGCAAAGCTCGATCCAAGATAAGCCGGGATTTTGCCTTTGCAGATGAAAAGATATAACAGCGTTCCGATGCCGTTAAACAGCAGTACCGTGGCCGGGTTGATATGGAACAGAACGGGCACCAGTACCGTTGCGCCAAACATGGCGAACAGATGTTGCAAACTAAGCGGGATTGTCTGTAAAAGCGGCGGTCTTTCACTCACCCCGATAGCACGGCGCGTCATAGCATTTTCCTCTGAGAGTCGTTTGTTGATTGCTGTTGGTGTGTTTTATTCAAAAAAAAGCCGACTCTCAAAGTCGGCTTTTTCTACTTCATCAATTATTTCGTACCAAAAATCTTATCGCCGGCGTCGCCGAGCCCCGGAATAATGTATCCGTGCTCGTTCAGGCCCTGGTCAATGGACGCGGTGTACAACTCAACGTCCGGATGCGCTTTCTCCAGCGCGGCGATGCCTTCCGGCGCCGCCACCAGAACCAGCACCTTAATGCTGCTGCAGCCCGCTTTTTTCAGCAGGTCGATGGTGGCGATCATTGAACCGCCGGTTGCCAGCATCGGGTCAACCACCAGCGCCATGCGTTCGTCAATATTGGATACCAGCTTCTGGAAGTAAGGAACCGGCTCAAGCGTCTCTTCGTTACGGTAGATGCCCACCACGCTGATGCGTGCGCTAGGTACGTGCTCAAGCACGCCTTCCATCATTCCCAGACCCGCGCGCAGAATCGGCACAACGGTAATTTTCTTGCCTTTGATCTGCTCAATTTCAACCGGGCCGTTCCAGCCTTCAATGGTGACTTTTTCAGTCGCCAGATCGGAAGTTGCTTCATAAGTCAGTAAGCTGCCAACTTCTGAGGCGAGTTCACGGAAGCGTTTGGTGCTGATGTCGTGCTCACGCATCAGGCCCAGCTTGTGTTTGACGAGTGGGTGTTTCACTTCCACGATCTTCATTCTCTTTCTCCTCTGAGGGGCAGCCACAAAAAAAATCGCCGGATTATACCGCCTTTTACCTTTTACGCCATAGCCGATATGTTTGACCGGGATCAACCAAAATGCTTTACGCTGCCTGAGCCAGTATAAGACAAAATAAAAAAAACCCGCGAAGGCGGGGCTGAATGGGGCTTTACGGCAGTTTTATAGCTTTTCGCCGTTGCTGCCGATCACCTGCTGATACCAGGTAAAAGATTTCTTACGGCTACGCGCCAGCGTGCCGTTGCCCTCATTATCTTTATCCACGTAGATAAAGCCGTAGCGTTTTTTCATCTCACCGGTTCCCGCGGAAACCAGATCGATACAGCCCCACGGGGTATAGCCCATCAGGTCGACGCCATCCTCAACTACCGCTTTTTTCATCTCGGCGATATGGGCGGAAAGGTAGTCAATACGATACTGATCGTCTACCGATCCGTCCGCTTCGCGCACGTCGATGGCGCCGAAGCCGTTCTCAACGATAAACAGCGGCAGCTGGTAATGGTCCCAGAACCAGTTCAGGGAGTAGCGCAGCCCGACCGGATCAATCTGCCAGCCCCAGTCTGACTTCTGCACGTACGGGTTGGAAACCAGGCTCTTGCTTTCATCATAATCCAGCTGCGGATTATCATCCGTTGCTTTCGTGGCAAACGACATATAGTAGCTAAAGCCGATATAGTCGACGCAGCCCTGAGTCAGCGCTACGCGGTCTTCTTCGGTGATGTCCAGCGCAAAACCGCGACGCTCGAAGTAGTTCAACAGGTGCTGCGGATAACGGCCACGCACGTGAACGTCGGTAAACCAGTAGCGGCGATGCATGGCGTTCATCGCCATCATCATGTCGTTGGGCGCGCAGCTCAGCGGGTAAATCGGACACATGGCGATCATGCAGCCAATCTGCAATGACGGGTTAATTTCGCGGGCGGCTTTAACCGCCAGCGCGCTGGCGACCAGCTCATAGTGCGCCGCCTGAAACATGACCGGCTCGCGGTCCTCACCCGGCAGATATTTCAGTCCGGAGTTGGTGAACGGCGCAAAATCTTCGTGGAAGTTGGCCTGGTTATTGATCTCATTGAAGGTCATCCAGTACTTCACTTTATGCTGGTAGCGGGCAAACACCACCCGGGCAAAGCGGACGAAGAAATCAATCAGTTTACGGTTACGCCAGCCGCCATACTCCGTCACCAGATGGTACGGCATTTCGAAGTGGGAGAGCGTAATTACCGGCTCAATACCGTGCTTCAGGCACTCATCGAACAGGTCGTCGTAAAACTGCAGCCCGGCTTCGTTAGGTTCTTGCTCATCGCCCAGCGGGAAGATGCGCGTCCAGGCAATGGAGGTGCGGAAGCATTTGAAGCCCATTTCGGCAAACAGCTTAATGTCGTCTTTATAGCGATGATAAAAATCAATCGCTTCGTGGTTGGGGTAGTTTTTCCCCGGCTGCACGCCATCGGTGATTTCGCGCGGTACGCCGTGCGCGCCTGCGGTCATCACGTCGGCGACGCTCACCCCTTTACCGCCCTCTTTCCAGCCGCCTTCCAGCTGATGCGCCGCCACCGCGCCGCCCCACAGAAAACCTTCTTTAAATCCGGACATGTTCTCTCCCTATGCGCAGTCGCCGCTATGCGACCGGTATTGCTGATTGAAATGGTAAACCGCGCCTACCAGCCCGGCATCGTTGCCGTGGCTAACGGTGTCGATATATTCCGCAATGCCAAACCAGGCCAGATGTTCTCGCAGCAGCGACAGAAAACCCGGCCGTTCCACAATCCCGCCGCCGATCAAAATCGTTTGCGGATCGAATAAGTTGACGAGGTTATATAGCCCGGTGCCCAGGCCGTTAAAGAATTCCGCGACCAGACGTCGACAGGTGGCGTCGCCCGCATCGTAGCGGTCAAAAATCTCTTCGCCGGTCACCTCTTCCAGCGCCTTACCGATATGCTCAGCGTAGCGATGGCGCAGCACGCGCAGCGTGCAGTTTTCATTCATCGAATAGCGCCGTACATCGCGGGTACCCGGACGCGCGGTTTGCATATAGCCGAACTCCCCGGCGCGGAAACGCGCGCCGTGGACCAGTTGGTTATTACAGAAAATCGCCCCGCCGATGCCGGTACCGATGGTCAGGACCAGAAAGTTGCTCATATCGGCAGCTTTACCCCGCCAGCGCTCGGCCAGCAGCACGCAGTTAGCATCGTTCTCAATGGCCACGGGCAGGCGCAGCTGCTGCTCAAGCCAGCTCTTGATGGCGAAGTTATCGAATTTACGGATGGCGCCGCCCATTTCGATAAAGCCGGTATGCGGGTTAACGTAGCCGGGCGCGCTGATGGCCACCCCTTCGCACGCCGGATGCGCGGCGATCCACGCCAGCATTGCCTGCAGGATCTGGTCGCCGTCGCTGTCGATGATGGCCTGCTTTCCTTTCTCCAGCAGCGTGCCTTCGCGCGTCATTACCCCCATTTTTAACGCCGTGCCACCGATATCAAATGCGGCAATTTTCATCCTCAGCTTTCCTCCAGAATCCATCAAATTCGCGGTTTCTCTCTGCTTGCAGCATAAAAGAAACCGGTTTCATTGGCATGATGATTATTCCCGGCAACGCTGGCAAGCAGAAGAATGTACCCGGTTTCATTTTCGTGAACAGTATCAAATTTGCGCACTTAACGACCGTTTAACGTCGACTGCAAAGCAGGCTCGCAAACGTTTGCTATCCCTGTTAGAATTGCGCCGTTTTTTATTGCTACCGCAAACGCGTGGAGACTTCGCAGTGACCGATAAAACCTCTCTCAGCTATAAAGATGCCGGCGTGGATATTGATGCAGGCAACGCTCTCGTCGACCGTATTAAGGGCGTGGTGAAGAAAACCCGCCGCCCGGAAGTGATGGGTGGACTGGGCGGATTCGGCGCGCTGTGCGCGCTGCCGCAGAAATATCGCGAACCGGTTCTGGTCTCCGGCACCGACGGCGTCGGCACCAAGCTGCGTCTGGCGATGGACCTGAAGCGTCACGACACTATCGGTATCGACCTGGTCGCTATGTGCGTAAACGACCTCGTGGTTCAGGGCGCAGAGCCGCTGTTCTTCCTTGATTACTACGCGACCGGCAAACTGGATGTCGATACTGCGGCGAGCGTAATCAGCGGCATTGCCGAAGGTTGCCTGCAGTCAGGCTGCTCGCTGGTGGGCGGCGAGACGGCGGAAATGCCGGGCATGTACCACGGCGAAGATTATGACGTGGCCGGTTTCTGCGTTGGGGTGGTAGAAAAATCAGAAATTATCGACGGTAGCAAAGTGGCCGATGGCGACGTGCTGGTGGCGCTGGCTTCCAGCGGCCCGCACTCTAACGGCTACTCTTTGGTGCGCAAAATTATCGAAGTCAGCGGCGTTGACCCGCAAACCACCGATCTCAACGGTAAGCCGCTGGCCGACCATCTGCTGGCGCCGACCCGAATTTATGTGAAATCCGTACTCGACCTGATTGCCAACGTCGACGTGCACGCCATCGCCCACCTGACCGGCGGCGGCTTCTGGGAAAACATTCCGCGCGTGCTGCCGGACAACACTCAGGCAGTCATCGATGAATCCTCCTGGCAGTGGCCGGACGTATTCAACTGGCTGCAAACCGCCGGTAACGTCAGCAGCCACGAAATGTATCGCACCTTTAACTGCGGCGTCGGCATGGTTATCGCGCTGCCGGCGGAAGCAGCGGATAAAGCCATTGCCTTCCTGAACGACAAAGGTGAAAGCGCATGGAAAATAGGGTATATCAAAGCCTCTGATTCCGAACAGCGTGTGGTTATTGAATGAAAAACATCGTGGTGCTGATTTCCGGTAACGGTAGCAACCTGCAGGCGATTATTGACGCCTGCGCCCGGAAAAAAATCAACGGCACCCTGCGTGCAGTTTTCAGCAACAAGGCCGACGCATTCGGCCTTGAGCGCGCCCGCGCAGCCAATATTCCGGCTCACGCTCTCGCCGCCAGCCAGTTTGCCAACCGGGAAGCTTTCGACCGCGAGCTGATGCACGAGATCGACGCTTACGCGCCGGATCTGGTGGTTCTCGCCGGCTACATGCGGATTCTTAGCCCGGCGTTTGTCGCCCACTATCAGGGGCGTATGCTGAATATCCACCCTTCCCTGCTGCCAAAATATCCGGGGCTGCACACCCATCGTCAGGCGCTGGAAAATGGCGATGAGGAGCACGGGACGTCGGTGCATTTTGTGACCGATGAGCTGGACGGAGGCCCGGTGGTTCTGCAGGCTAAGGTACCAGTGTTCGCTGAAGATACCGAAGACGACATTACCGCCCGAGTACAAGCTCAGGAACACGATATCTATCCCCTGGCAATCAGCTGGTTTGTCGACGGCCGCCTGCGCGCGGAAGGAAACGAAGCCTGGCTTGATGAAATAAAGCTACCGCCGCAAGGCTACGCCGCCGAAGAGTAACCCATCGCCCTGCGTTTTATCCACGCGGGGCTTTTTTTTGATTAAAATCGTTTAACAATCAATCATATTGAAGAAATAGTTCTTCTTACTGTCATATAGTTGTGACAGAGTGAATCGCTATGCGGAAAATTTCGTCATAATAGTCTATGTCCTGTGAGTAAAACGGAGTGTGAGCTGTAATGGGCCAGGAAAAGCTATACATCGAAAAAGAACTCAGTTGGTTGTCCTTTAACGAACGCGTACTTCAGGAAGCGGCGGACAAAAGCAATCCGCTGATCGAGCGCATGCGCTTTTTGGGGATTTACTCCAATAACCTCGATGAATTTTATAAAGTGCGGTTCGCCGAGCTTAAGCGCCGCATCATCATTAGCGAAGAACAAGGCAGTACCGCCCACTCACGTCACCTGCTAGGCAAAATCCAGGCTCGCGTGCTCAAGGCCGATCAGGAGTTTGACGGTTTATACAACGAGCTGCTGCTGGAAATGGCGCGTAACCAGATTTTCCTGATCAACGAACGCCAGCTCTCCGTCAACCAGCAGTCCTGGCTGCGTAACTACTTCAAGCTGTATCTTCGTCAGCACATCACGCCAATCCTGATTAACCGCGAAACGGATTTAGTGCAGTTTCTGAAGGATGATTACACCTACCTGGCCGTCGAAATTATCCGCGGAGATACCATTAATTACGCGCTGCTTGAGATTCCGTCTGACAAGGTGCCGCGTTTTGTTAACCTGCCGCCGGAAGCGCCTCGCCGGCGCAAACCGATGATTTTACTAGATAACATCCTGCGCTACTGCCTGGATGATATCTTCAAGGGCTTTTTCGATTACGACGCGCTGAACGCCTACTCGATGAAAATGACCCGTGACGCCGAATACGATCTGGTGCACGAGATGGAATCGAGCCTGATGGAGCTGATGTCCTCCAGCCTGAAACAGCGTCTGACCGCCGAGCCGGTGCGCTTCGTTTATCAGCGCGATATGCCCGACGCAATGGTCGAAATGCTGCGCGATAAGCTCTCCATCTCCAACTACGATTCGATGCTGCCGGGCGGTCGTTACCACAACTTTAAAGACTTTATCGGCTTCCCCAACGTGGGCAAAGCGAATCTGGTCAACAAACCGATGCCGCGTCTGCGTCATCTGTGGTTCGATAAATTCCGCAACGGCTTTGACGCAATCCGCGAACGCGACGTGCTGCTTTACTACCCGTACCATACGTTCGAACACGTCCTTGAGCTGCTGCGCCAGGCCTCTTTCGACCCAAGCGTGCTGGCTATCAAAATCAACATCTACCGCGTCGCGAAAGATTCACGTATTATCGATTCGATGATTCATGCCGCCCACAACGGTAAGAAAGTGACGGTGGTCGTTGAGCTGCAGGCGCGTTTCGATGAAGAAGCCAATATTCATTGGGCTAAGCGCCTGACCGAAGCCGGCGTGCACGTTATCTTCTCCGCGCCGGGCCTCAAGATCCACGCCAAGCTGTTCCTGGTTTCGCGAAAAGAGGGCGATGAAGTCGTGCGCTATGCGCATATCGGCACCGGCAACTTCAACGAAAAAACCGCGCGGCTTTATACCGACTACTCGCTGCTGACCGCCGATGCGCGCATCACCAATGAAGTCCGCCGGGTATTTAACTTTATTGAAAACCCCTACCGCCCGGTCAGCTTCGATTATCTGCTAGTGTCGCCGCAAAACTCACGTCGTCTGCTTTATGAGATGATCGATCGTGAAATCGCCAACGCGCAAAATGGTCAGCCGTCGGGCATCATGCTGAAGCTGAACAACCTGGTCGATAAAGGTCTGGTAGACCGTCTCTACGCCGCTTCAAGCTCCGGCGTGCCGGTTAATTTGCTTATTCGTGGTATGTGTTCGCTGATCCCCGGTCTGGAAGGAATCAGCGAAAATATTCGCGTGACCAGCATTGTTGACCGTTTCCTTGAGCATGACCGCGTTTATTGCTTTGAAAACGGCGGCGATAAACAGGTTTGGCTATCGTCCGCGGACTGGATGACGCGCAATATTGACTATCGTATCGAAGTGGCCGCGCCGCTGCTGGATCCGCGCCTGAAGCAGCGGGTGCTGGATATTTTCGATCTCCTCTTCAACGATACAGTGAAAGCGCGCTATCTTGATAAAGAACTGAGCAATCGCTACGTGCCGCGCGGCAATCGCCGCAAAGTCCGTGCACAGATGGCGATATACGACTACCTCAAATCACTTGAACAGCCCGACTAACCTATGCCAATAAACGAAAATGCCCCTCGGCCGCAGGAGTTCGCTGCGGTCGACCTCGGTTCGAACAGTTTTCATATGGTGATCGCCCGTGTCGTTGACGGGGCTATGCAGATCATCGGTCGTCTGAAACAGCGGGTACATCTGGCCGATGGTCTGGATGAAAACTCTGTACTGAGCGAAGAGGCTATGACGCGCGGGCTGAACTGCCTGTCGCTGTTCGCCGAGCGCCTGCAGGGTTTTGACCCGTCAAGCGTCTGCATCGTCGGCACGCACACGCTGCGCCAGGCGACAAACGCCGCAGAGTTCCTTAAGCGCGCGGAGCAGGTCATCCCCTACCCCATTGAAATCATCCCCGGCAACGAGGAAGCGCGTCTGATTTTTATGGGCGTGGAGCATACGCAGCCGGAGCGAGGGCGTAAGCTGGTCATCGATATCGGCGGCGGCTCTACCGAACTGGTGATCGGCGAGGATTTCGAGCCTCGTCTGGTGGAAAGCCGCCGTATGGGCTGCGTGAGCTTCTCTCAGGCCTACTTTGCTGGCGGCGTCATCAACAAAGAGAATTTCCAGCGCGCGCGTCTGTCGGCCGTGCAAAAGCTGGAAACCCTGGCCTGGCAGTTCCGCATCCAGGGGTGGAACGTCGCCCTCGGCGCATCGGGCACCATTAAAGCCGCTCACGAAGTGCTGGTGGCCATGGGTGAGAAAGACGGCTTTATCACCCCAGAGCGCCTTGAGATGCTGGTCGAAGAACTACTGAAGTATAAAAACTTCGACTCGCTGAGCCTGCCTGGACTCTCGGAAGATCGTAAAGCCGTTTTTGCTCCCGGCCTGGCGATTCTTTGCGGGGTGTTTGACGCGCTGGCGATTAAAGAGCTGCGCTTATCCGACGGCGCGCTGCGCGAAGGCGTACTGTACGAGATGGAAGGACGTTTCCGTCACCAGGATATCCGTAGCCGCACCGCACAAAGTCTGGCGAACCAGTACAATATCGACCGCGAGCAGGCGCGTCGGGTACTGGAGACCACCACGCATATTTTTGAGCAATGGCAGGAGCAGAATCCCAAGCTTGCGAACCCTCATCTGGCGGCGCTGCTGAAATGGGCGACCATGCTGCATGAAGTCGGCTTAAATATTAACCACAGCGGCATGCACCGCCATTCGGCTTACATCCTGCAAAACAGCGATCTGCCGGGCTTTAATCAGGAACAGCAGATGCTGATGGCCACCTTAGTTCGCTATCACCGTAAAGCGATTAAGCTGGATGATTTACCGCGTTTTACGCTGTTTAAGAAAAAGCAGTTTCTGCCGTTAATACAGCTGCTGCGCCTTGGGGTGCTGCTGAATAACCAGCGACAGGCGACGACCACGCCGCCAACCCTTACGCTGAAAACCGAGGCGAACCACTGGACGCTGACCTTCCCGCATGACTGGTTTAGCCAGAATGCGCTGGTATTGCTCGATCTGGAAAAAGAGCAGGAGTACTGGGAAGGCGTACCTGACTGGTGGCTGAAAATCAGCGAAGAAGAGAAGCCTGACGCGGCAAGCTAGCTTCACTCATATGGGCCGGAAAATCCGGCCCATTCGCTTATTCATCCTCAACCAACGCCTCAAGCGGGGCCGGCTTGCCGATATCATAGCCCTGCATATAATCGATCCCCAGTGAAACCACGGCCTGACGAATCTCTGGCGTTTCGACATATTCAGCCACCACCTGCATATTTTTCATCCTCGCCAGAAGGCAAATAGAGGCAACGGCCTGATAGTCCAGACTGCTGGTCACCAGATTACGAATAAAACTGCCGTCAATTTTCAACAAATCCGCATTCAGCGTTTTCAGCCGCGCATAGCTGGCATAGCCGGTGCCAAAATCATCAATCGCGACCCGACAGCCCAGGTCCTGAAGCTGCGCCAGGGTTTTCCGTGCCTGCTCGGGATTGGTAAGCGAATGGTTCTCCGTCAGCTCAAAAATAATCTGCCAGGGTTCGATGTCATAATGCTCCAGCAGCGTTTTTACCTGCTGATGGAAATGGCTGTTACTCACAGAAAAAGGTGAAATATTTATCGCCAGACGCATTCCAGGAAGCTTTTTGCGCCGCTTGTCCATAAAGATCAGCGTATGTTCGAGGACCCAACTGTCGATGCGCGCCGACAGTCCAAACTCGTGCGCCACCGGTAAGAAGACATCAGGCATGATGATTTCATCGTTGTCATTCAGCATTCTCAGCAGAACTTCATGATAGCTATCCCCCCGGATGCCGACTATCTGTTGTGCCATCAGAATAAAGCGATCGTGCTCCAGCGCCTTTACCAGCTGATTCATTATCGTGACTTTGTCTTTCAGCTCCTGCTGCGTATTAATGGCGCCACGGCGCTGTAAATTTTCAGGACTTCCGGTCGCCAGCGAAAGGTCAGCCACGCCGCTGAGTTCTCCAAGCAGTAAATGCAGATGCGTCACCGGAGAGCGAACGTTACAATAGCTGAGTCCCACGGGCGGCTGCAGCGGCATACCATTCCAGACAAAGCGAAACTTTTTGAGGTGGTCAAACAGCAGGGGGATTCGCTGCTGATGGTCTTCACTGTGCAGATGGATAACCAGCTCGTGCCCGGCCATCTGATAGATATCCTCACCAGGCTGCAATAGCTCGCTGAGCGACTCGGCCAGCAGTTGTTTGTACTGAATACGCAACAGAACGCCGTAATGGCGGCCCAATATTTCCAGCTCGGGAATGCGTAAGAAGCACACCACTGACCAGGAGAATTTATTTAACGCCCGACTTAGCGCCCGGATATTGGGCAAGCGTACAACCGGATCCATAAAGGCCATCCTGTGCATGCGCGCATAAAAAATTCTCTGCTGCGTCGCCAGCATCGCCATATAGGCGATAATAAATGAAAACACCAGATAGCTTGAGGAGATAATAGCTAGCTGATTACTGTAAATCGGTGAATGCGGGAGATATTGATAATGAAAGTGGATAATAACAATCAATATAGGGGACCAAACCAATGAAATGAAGCGATAGCCAAAACGCATCGCCCCCCACAGCATCACGGGCATAACCAAGGACAAGGTATAATTCGTGCTAAAAATAGTGCTCGTACTATTCAACGGCATTAATAGCAGCACCAATAAAAAGATCAGCACTGCCACCCATAAAATAAATTCTAAGCGCTTTATTCTTGGATCGATCTGCAGGCGAATCTGAGAAACAAAACCCCGAATATAGAGCGGGTTGCGGATAATTCGAATCAGAAAGTAGCATAGCGGCACGCCGGTCAAACATCCGGCCATCAGGGCCTGAAAGGTGATAAGCGAACGCAAACTTAAGGGGTTGACCCCAATCAAACCGGTTGCGCGCGGATGGATCCCCAAATACTCGGCGAGTTGGGAAAGGATAAGAAAGATCAGTGATGGTAGCAGCATCTGCCAGAATAAACGTTGAGGCATCAGTCGCACATTACCGTGCGAGATTTGCTGCCTGCGCGGGACAAAAACGCGATACCCGCCCCAGCAAAGAACCGTCGGAATAAGAAAATGAAAAATCACGCCGATGGAATCTTCCAGCGTCATGCCGCGCGTAATGGTAAGTAACAAACCGAGAACGATGCCCGGCAAAGCGGCCCAGCCGAAAAACAGCATCAGGCTCAGTACTAACGCCAGGGGTAAATAGTAAAGATAAACTTCATTACCATTGAGTAATGCATCGGTGTTAGCCCATCTTGCCAGAGGGAGTAAAAGAATGGGCAAGATCAGCGGCAACGCCCACCATTTATCCCGATATTGTCTGTATAGTTTAATTATTTTCATAGATGCTCTACGGATAACCCTAAATCCTGCAGGGTATATTCAGGCAGGCATCCAACCAACCATCATAATCGCGCAAGGAATAACAACGCGTAACTTGCTGATGATTTTAGATGTCGAAAAAAATAGACGATTGATATAAATCAAGAAATCTCGAGGCTAATATTAATAATGCTTTTTTTTTAACATCAATCTGCGATAAGCAGAAAGCATGTAAATACGAGGATTATCTTATATAACATTTATTAATGTTTTAGCCTTGGGATTTTTACATTCTCATCAATTGACCCTTCCGCTTTACTGTGCCTTAATACGCACATCGCCCATCCTTTGGGTATACTTTAAGGAACCTTTTGTGAGTCAGGCACCCAGTATGCGTAAACGACATCGATTTAACCGTCGCATGACCCGTATCGTACTGCTTATCAGCTTTATCTTCTTCTTTGGACGCTTTGTCTACTCCTCCATCGGCGCCTGGTATCATCATCAGGATAAGAAGCAGTCGCAGCAATCCACCATTACTGTTGAACCTGCCGACTCGCTGAAAACGCCCGTACAAAAATAAGCGCTGCGTACCGCGTTCAGCAACCGATTTGAGGTAGCAAACGCAGCAATTCAGCAATGCCTTTGCTGATGATTTTATCCTGGCGCATAACGACGCCTAGCTGACGATACAGCAGCGGAGTCAACGATTGCACCTTCAGGCCGATGCTATCCTGCGGATGCTCTACCGCCATACGCGGCACAATGCTGTATCCCAGTCCCGCGCGCACCATGCGCTTAATCGCCTCAATGCTGCCTAACTGCATGACGGGCACGACCATTAGTCCATTATGGCGAAACCAGCCGTCAATCAGATCCCGGGTTCCGCTACCCGCTTCAAAAGCAATTAGCGGCAATGATTGCAGAATCTCTGGCGTCAGCGGCGAGGACAGCTCGTCTTGCCCATCGCTGAAGATACAGACAAACTCTTCATTTAATACCGGCGTTACCGCCAGGCTGCGTCCGTTCGCCGGTAGCGTACAAAGCCCAAGATCGAGCCGATTCTCTTCGATAGCCCGAACGACCTCCAGCGTATTGCCAACCGTGACCCTGACCGTCAGCAGAGGATGATCCTGATGCAGCTTCTGCAACAGCGGAGGTAATAGATGGATACAGGCGGTTGCCCCGGTACCCAGCGTCACCGAACCGCTAATTTCACGGTTGAATTCGCTAACCGATTGCACCGCCGCGCTCACCGTCTGCTCAATCCGATCGCTATGCGCCAGCAAAGCGATTCCCGCCGCCGTCGCCTTAATGCCTCGCCCGGTGCGCTCAAGCAGTCTGGTCTGCAGAAATTGTTCCAGCTGACGTACCTGCAGGCTTACCGCGGGCTGCGACAACCCCAGCAGGTCAGCTGCGGCTGAGAAGCTTCCGCGCTGTACCACCAGGCGGAACGTCGCCAGATTTCCCAGATTGAGCGTCGTCATCACAAAGTTTCTCTTATAAGGGTCATAAATGGACCGGCCTGCCTCCACAATAGCGTGCAGGGTATGCTGCCGACAACAGCGTAACAAAATGGACGATCATGAAAACACCTGCAAAATCACTCTCCGCGCCGGGCTTTGTCACCCTTGCCGCCGGGTGCAACCAGTTGATTAACTGGGGAATATCGTTTTATATGCCCGGCACTTTCGCCAGAGCTATCGCCCAAGAGACCGGCTGGGCCGCAACGGAAATCTACTTCGGCCTGACTATCGCCATGCTCATGATGGCAATGCTCTCCCCATTTGTCGCCCGGCTACTGGCCCACTTTGGCGGCCAACGGATAGTGGTCACAGGTACGCTGATGATTTCAGCAGGCTGCCTGATCATGGCTTACGTCCATAGCCTGTCGGCCTGGTTCGCCGCCTGGGCCCTGACCGGGTTCGGCATGCGCCTGGCGCTCTATGACGCGCTGTTTGCCGCGCTGGTCAATATCTATGGGCAAAGCGCCAGACTCATCATCTCGCGCGTGACGCTGGCCGGAGGGCTGGCTTCGGCTCTGTTCTGGCCGCTCGGCGCAGGGTTGCTGACGCAGATGGACTGGCGGCATGCGCTGCTGATCTATGCCCTGTTCGGCCTGCTTAGCGCTATGCTGCTGTGGAAAATGCCAAATAATAAATTGCCGCCACCCCAGCTGGCGATTAAACGCCAGCGGCTATCTGGCCGCGATAAGCGCTCCGCCCTGCTCTACGCGTCGCTGATTGCGCTGGTGACCTTCGTTTCCAACGGTACCTCGACGCATCTTCCGGAGTTTATCGCCAGCGTTGGGCTGCCTGTCGCAGTGGGAATGCTGTGGGGGATTGGGCAAACCGGCGCGCGCTTTCTCGAAGTCGCGTCCGGTTCCGCCCTTACGCCGTTAAGGCTAACGATATTGACCACCCTGGCGATGCCGCTCTGCTTTGCGCTCGGTCTGAGCGGGTCATATCTCTCCTGGGCGGCTGGTGGATTTGTTCTGGGTTACGGCGCGATCAACGGCCTGACGACCGTATTTAAAGCCACCCTGCCGCTGCAGCTTTTCGCCACGGAGGATTATGCCCGGCGAACCGGCATTTTGTTGATTCCCGCGCAGCTGCTGGCCGCCGCCTCGCCGTTTGCCTACGCGTGGCTGAATCATCATCTTGGGATGAGAGGCAGTTTAGCGATTTCCGCCGCGCTGGCGCTGGTGGTTTTCGGCCTGGCGATGTCAATTGCATGGTATCAACGTGAGAGTTCGCCCGCGGCGATTGAAGAACGGGGCTGACAGTATGACCCCTGTGACTTTTGATTTCTCGGTAAGACAAACCGTATTTATCGTCTCAGGGAATGCCGTAATCCGGCGATATTGTTATGAAAAATGCCATTAATGACGTCAATCACTAATGGCATTATTTTTTATTCAATTAACGCAAAGAATACAATTTATTCCCACTCAATTATCAATAGCCCCGCACAGACCAGTAAATCCGAAGCCTACAAGGCACGAAAAACTTTAAAACCATGACAAATACCATAAAGGATCAACATCACTTTTGAGAGCCTGTCTGAACTGCCAACAGCGCTTGACGCTGCATCCAGTCTCTACGTAGTACGGCTGTGAGGACTGGGTATTGCATCTCACAAAACTTGACGACCTTGATCCGCTCGTCTCGGAATACCCTAAAGTCTTCACGCATTTCACACCATGCGATCACCACTTGCGCTCCTGTGACATAAGCCCATCATGAACGGCCAGACGGTACGCTGCGTCTCGATACCGTTTCTATCCTGGTAAACGATAACGATCTTGCGACTTTCACGGCACCAGTACCTAAGCCGCTGGTAATCAATATTGCTGCGGTATGCTTGGTGGCAGGGCAAAGTAACGACAGCAGGGTCATCGACTAAGCACTTTAAATCTTGCGATATTACGACTGCTACCTTTGCCAGAACGGAGAGAGCTACGCGGGACAAATCCCTGTCTCCATTAGCGATCGCCCACTTAGCAGTAGCCAATGACCAGCATCCGCATCATCAACTCTGGGTCGATCGAGGGGCGTCCGATGGAGCTGTAGAAATCCGCAAGGTAGCTGAGTAGATCACGCAGATCCAGACACTGGTCGATACTGCGCAGGAGGTGTTGGACTGGGATATGGTCTTCCAGATTGAACGAGTAGGACAGGCGCAGCCGTCCACCCGGTAGCGGTCCCATCATGCTGTTCGTCCCCGCGTTCACCGACAGAGTGATTCTGCCGTCGGCACGGAGAGGTCGCTACTTTTTCAACAGAATCTGCCGGTAGCGGTCTTAAGGCTCACCAAGTGCAGCCTCAATCTGCTCGCAGAACCACTTCAGCGAAGTGGATTTTTCACTTCGCGAATGCCAGTGCAGGGTCACTTCGAAAGATGGTACCTCGAAAGGTAGATCGACGACTTTCAATGGCTTATCTCCTGGAAATTCGCAAAAGCTCCAGGCAATGCGATAGGGCAAGATAGTGATCATCTCAGTCCCGGGGATGATCTTTGGCAGTACCGAAAAATGTGGGATGCGTAGCCGCACTCGGCGCTCGACGGCCATTTTTTTCAGGACGTCTTCTACCATGCCATGGCCGGATGTTCGGGTGACAATTGCATGGGGTTCGGCGAGAAATTGCTGCATGTTCATCTGCGTGCCAATACGTGGATGAGCGTCATCGACCAGGCAACAGTATTGCTCGCTCATCAGCCTTTGGTGGGTAATGCCGGCCCCCGGCAATATCTGACTACAGATAGCCGCGTCGATATGCCCATCGTTCAGCCATGTTGCGACCTGGTCGATCTCAAGCGGCACGATGTCAAGCTCGATACTCGGCGCCATCTGGTTGAGACGGTCGAGCACTCTTGGCAGCAAAGCAATTTCCCCCAAATCCGACAAGGCAAGGCGAAAACGTCGCTTTGAGGTTGATGGGGAAAATTTGCGTGCCTCGGAAACGGCATCATTGATGCTACGGCTGGCTTCCTTGAATCCCTCATAGAGCTGAGTAGCCAGCCGCGTAGGTTGCATGCCTTGTTGGTTACGTACGAATAAGGCGTCATCGAACTGTTCCCTGAGTTTGGCCAATGCATAGCTCACTGATGGCTGAGTCACGCAGAGTCGCTCAGCAGCCACGGTGACACTCTGGGTTTCATAGAGCGTGACGAAAGTCGTGATCAGGTTGAGGTCGAAACCGGCCATTGGCTAATCTCCCGTTGTATATAGATAGTGTTTATGCGCTGAAGTCAAAGTATTTATTTGATCGATTTTAGTCATCTCTCTACAGTTGAACTACATGACATTTACTAAATATTAACTTTATGAAAACAATTCACTCCGCTGCATATGCGCTACTGCGCCGCCACGGCATGACCACCATCTTTGGCAACCCCGGCTCCAACGAACTGCCGTTCCTGAAGAGCTTCCCGGAAGACTTTCAGTACGTACTCGGCCTTCACGAAGGTGCGGTGGTGGGCATGGCCGACGGTTATGCGCTGGCCAGCGGCAAGCCGGCGTTCGTCAACCTGCATGCTGCGGCAGGCACGGGGAACGGTATGGGCGCGCTGACCAACTCCTGGTACTCGCACAGCCCCCTGGTGATCACCGCGGGTCAGCAAGTGCGACCGATGATCGGGGTAGAGGCCATGCTGGCCAACGTAGATGCTACGCAACTGCCCAAGCCGTTGGTGAAGTGGAGCTACGAACCAGCCAACGCTCAGGACGTACCGCGTGCCCTGAGCCAGGCGATCCAGTATGCGAACACCACGCCGAAAGCACCGGTGTACCTGTCGATTCCTTACGATGACTGGGATCAGCCTTCGGGACCCGGCGTCGAGCACCTGATCGAGCGCGACGTGCAGACGGCAGGTACGCCAGACGCTCGGCAACTGCAGGTGCTGGTCCAGCAAGTGCAAGACGCACGCAATCCGGTGCTGGTACTGGGCCCCGATGTCGATGCGACGCTGTCCAACGACCACGCAGTGGCCCTGGCTGACAAGCTGCGCATGCCCGTCTGGATCGCCCCGTCGGCGTCGCGCTGCCCGTTCCCTACCCGTCACCCCAGCTTCCGGGGCGTGCTGCCAGCGGCTATCGCTGGCATCAGCAAGACCCTGCAAGGCCATGACCTGATCATCGTGGTGGGTGCGCCGGTGTTCCGTTATCACCAGTTTGCCCCCGGTGATTACCTGCCGGTCGGGGCGCAACTGCTGCACATCACCTCCGATCCGCTAGAGGCTGCACGAGCACCCATGGGCCATGCGCTGGTCGGCGACATCAAGGAAACCCTGCGCGTGCTGGCCGAAGAAGTCGTCCAGCAGTCCCGGCCGTATCCAGAAGCACTCGCTGCGCCTGAGTGTGTCACCGACGAGCCGCACCACCTGCACCCGGAAACGCTGTTCGATGTACTCGATGCAGTCGCCCCGCACGATGCCATCTATGTCAAGGAATCAACCTCGACAACCACGGCATTCTGGCAGCGCATGAACCTGCGTCATCCAGGCAGCTATTACTTCCCGGCAGCGGGTGGCCTGGGCTTCGGCCTGCCGGCCGCCGTTGGCGTGCAGCTCGCCCAACCGCAGCGCCGAGTTGTCGCACTGATCGGTGATGGCTCTGCCAACTACGGCATCACCGCGCTCTGGACGGCCGCGCAATACCGGGTACCCGTGGTGTTCATCATCCTCAAGAACGGCACCTACGGTGCCCTGCGCTGGTTTGCCGGGGTGCTCAAGGCCGAGGACTCCCCTGGCCTTGACGTTCCCGGCCTGGACTTCTGTGCCATTGCCAAAGGCTATGGGGTCAAGGCCGTACACACCGATACCCGGGACAGCTTCAAGGCGGCACTACGAACTGCGCTGGACGCCAATGAACCCACCGTCATCGAGGTGCCGACCCTGACCATCCAGCCTCACTGACCTCATGTGAACGTGGTCGCCGCCGGCGCCTCGCTCACTAATCTCGATAACAACAATAAGAGATACAACAATGACTCAACGACGTGCCTTGGATGTCGCGGGCTCCGCTCCGCTTGGAAAACTCCACTATACCCTACTTTTCTGGTGTTCCTTCATCATGCTGTTCGATGGCTATGACCTGGTCATCTACGGCTCTGTCGTGCCGCAATTGATGGAGCATTGGGCATTGACTCCGGTCATTGCCGGCTGGATGGGCAGTGCCGCGCTGTTCGGCATGATGTTCGGCGCTGTCGTCATCGGCCCGCTGGCTGATCGCCTGGGACGGCGCAAAGTTATTCTCAGCGCCATGACGCTGGCCAGTGTTTGCACGCTGGGTACCGCGTGGGCCTGGGATGCGGAGAGTTTCGCAACTCTGCGTTTCGTCACCGGCGTCGGGCTGGGGGGGGCGATCCCCAACATCGTCGCGTTGATGAATGATCTGACACCGAAAGCACGTCGCAGCCGAATGACCACTATCATGCTCAGCTTCTACTCGATCGGGGCAATTTTTTCTGCTCTGGTAGCCATGTTTATCATTCCTCGCTTTGGATGGGAGGCAACGTTTCTGGTGGGCGGCATCCCGCTGCTGTTCCTGCCGTGGATGTACCGCCAGCTGCCCGAGTCGCTGAACTTCCTGCTGAAAAAGGACAAGGCCGCGGCCAGTGCGCTGCTCAAACGCATCGATCCCGCCGTCGACGCTGACCAGGTACGTTTCGATGCGCCCGTACGCACTTCGAGCGCGGCACCGTTGTCGCGTCTGTTCACCGAAGGACGTGGCGTGGGTACGATGTTCCTGTGGCTGGGGTTTGGCATGTGCATGCTGATGGTCTATGGGCTCAATACTTGGCTACCGAAGATCATGGTCGCCGGTGGCTTCCCGCTGGGTTCGAGCCTGATGTTCCTGGTGACCTTGAACATTGGCGCCACCTTCGGCGCCCTGGGTGGTGGCTGGCTCGCCGATCGCTGGGGCTGCAAGCCCACGTTGATACTGTTCTTTCTGCTGGCGGTGATCTCACTCTGCACGCTGGGTATCAAGCCTGGCCCGCTGTTGCTCAACGCTATGTTGCTGATCGCCGGTGCCACCACCATCGGCACCCTGGCCGTCATCCACGCCTTCGCTGCACAGCAGTACCCGAGCGAGATCCGTGCGACGGGCGTGAGTTGGTGTTCGGCAATTGGCCGTTTCGGGGCCGTGGCTGGCCCGGCAATGGGCGGCCTGATGCTGAGCATAAACCTGCCACTGCAGATCAATTTCATTCTCTGCGCGGTCCCCGGATTGGTGGCGATTTTCGCCATTGCCATGATCAAAAGAAGGGCCGTTGCCAGCGTGGGCTTGAATGCCCAGCCGGCAGACACCCATCACTGAACAACGTGCCCAATGCTGATAAAGGAGATATTCCGTGAGTCAAGTCAATCACACGCCGTATCGCGATCTTCACCTGCTGCCGATTGCCGGCGCATGGCGTGAAGGCAGTGCGCCGCAATCACTGCAGGTCAGCGATCCGTACAACGGAGAAACCCTGCTGCAGATCAAGCAGGCTACCCGCGATGACCTGGACGAAGCCTATCAGGCCGCGCAGCGCGCCCAGGTCGAGTGGGCGATGATAGGACCGGGGCAGCGCTCGGCCATCCTGCACCGTGCGGTGCAGATCTTCGATGAGCGTCGCGAGGAGATCATCGGCTGGATCATCCGCGAGTCGGGCAGTACCCGCATCAAGGCGCAAATTGAGTGGGGCGCTGCGCGCAGCATCACCCTGGAGTCAGCCTCTTTTCCGGCGCGGGTGCACGGGCGCATTCTGCCGTCCAACGTCCCAGGCAAGGAAAATCGCGTTTACCGAGAGCCTCTGGGTGTGGTGGGGGTGATCAGCCCATGGAACTTCCCGCTCCACCTCACCCAGCGTTCGGTGGCACCGGCATTGGCCCTGGGCAATGCCGTGGTGATCAAGCCCGCGAGCGATACCCCCGTGACGGGCGGCCTGCTGGCCGCGCGCATCTTCGAGGAAGCCGGCGTTCCGGCAGGCGTGATTAGCGTGCTGGTCGGCTCTGGTGCCGAGATTGGTGATGCGTTCGTCGAGCATCCGGTACCCAAATTCATCTCCTTCACGGGCTCGACCCCGTGGGCGCCAACATTGGCCGTATCGCCAGCGGTGGCAAGCACCTCAAGCACGTGGCACTGGAGCTGGGCGGCAACAGCCCGTTCGTGGTGCTGGCCGATGCCGACCTGGAGCAGGCGGTAGCAGCGGCGGTGATGGGCAAGTTCCTGCACCAGGGGCAGATCTGCATGGCGATCAACCGCATCATCGTCGAGGACGCACTGTATGACCGCTTCGTCGAGCGCTATGCCGAAAGGGTCAAGGCGTTGAAGGTGGGCGACCCCAGCGAGCCGGATACCGTAGTCGGGCCTATCATCAACCGCAAGCAACTGGACACGTTGCTGAGCAAGGTAGCGCGGGCCAGGGAGGAGGGTGCCCGTCCAGTCGTCGAAGGTGACGTGCGTGGGCAACTGCTGCCGCCTCACGTGTTCGCCGATGTGACGGAAGAAATGGAGATCACCCGCGAGGAAATTTTCGGCCCGCTGGTCGGCATTCAGCGCGCGCGAGATGAGGCCCACGCGCTGGCGCTTGCGAACGACAGCGAGTTCGGGCTATCTAGCGCCGTGTTCACCGCCGACCTGGAGCGCGGCGCGCGTTTCGCGCGTCGAATCAAGGCTGGCATGACCCATGTGAACGACATTCCGGTCAACGACGAGGCACACGCTCCCTTTGGCGGTGAGAAGAACTCGGGGCTGGGGCGTTTCAACGGTGAGTGGGCAATCGAGGAATTCACCACCGATCACTGGATCAGCGTGCAGATGACACCACGCAAATACCCGTTCTAGCATACTGGCGCAGGTTCCTTTCGGCTTGCGCCTGGTCCTGCGAATCCACTGACGCCGTGATTCTTCTGTTTTCTACGGCCAGATCGAGGACATTTATCAGCAGCATTACCTGGACTTGTCCAACCGTCCGTCTTGTCGACCGGCTACTCGCTGCAGACCGAGTTGCGCCACTCCCAGAACCGTGAAGACGGCAAAGCATTGTATGGCGATATCGACAACAAGAGTTACGGCGCCATGACCACCCTGACAATCGGCGGGCATGGCGTGGGTCAGCGGTGGTGCAATGCCTTAGGACATAGACGGCATTTATGTTTTGCCGGGTACGCATTTATTTGTGAGACAGAAAATGGCTTCCTGAAGTGGCCATTCATTTACTCGAAGGAGCAGCAATGAAAATTGCAATAGTGGGCGCAGGGGCGATGGGCGGACTGTTTGGTGCGCGCCTGGCCTTGTCTGGACAGGACGTGTCTTTCGTGGAGGCGTCGGAGACGACCATCGAGGTCATCTCTCGCCAGGGCTTGCGCCTGGAGACGCCTGACGTACAGGAAAGCGTCAGGGTGCCGATCTCTCGTGCACACCAAGTGACAGGCCACTTCGACCTGCTGGTGATCTTTACCAAGGGGTTTCATACCGCCGCCGCCATCGAGTCAGTGCGCCACCTGGTGGGGCCACAGACTTGGGCGCTTTCGGTGCAGAACGGGCTGGGCAATGCCGAGCTCATCGCCCGCGTGGTTCCGGCCGAGCGCATCATCGTCGGCATGACCAACTTGCCGGCAGACCTTGTCGCGCCTGGCGTGGTGCACAGCCACGGCGAAGGGCACATCAATATCTGGACAGGCAATGGTAAGGACAGCCCGACCGTGCACGAAATCGCGGCGAATTTTAGCCAGGCCGGTTTGCCGTGCAAGGCCGATCCGCAGGTGCAGGTGTCGATCTGGGAGAAGGTGGCGTTCAACGCAGCGCTCAATTCGGTTTGCGCGGTGACCCGCCGGACCGTGGGCGCGGTCGGCCACGCTGAAGAGGGACGGCAGGTGACCTCCCGCATCGTCAGCGAAACCGTGGCGGTTGCACAGGCTGCTGGCGTTGATGCTGATCAGCTGCGGGTTATCGCTGCTGTCGACTATGCCTTTCGCAATCACCAGCAGCACAAACCGTCGATGCTGCAGGATGTCGAGGCAGGTCGCAAAACCGAGATCGATTTCATCAATGGCGCGGTGGTCGAGCGTGGCAAGCGCCTGGGCGTCGCCACGCCAGTGCTGGAGATGCTGTTCAGCCTGGTGAAGTTGAGCGAAGGCTAGATTTCCCGGCGCTGAAGGCGAAACGCCTTCAGGGTCAGGTCCGTTGTGCGCTTGAAGAACCGTGAGAAGTAAGCCTGCTCGACGAACCCCAGGCTGTCGGCGACCTGGCCAACCGTCATCGAGGTGTAGATAAGATTGCGCTTGGCTTCGGTCATGATGCGCTGGGGCTCCCTGAAGTACTTTCGATCAGCAGCGTCAGGTTTTCCAGATACTGCAGGCCGCGCTCCCTGGGCTTGGCGGCCAACTGGTAGCACTCTCGTGAGCGCTGTGAAATCCACACCAGCAAGGTGACCCTGGTACTGTTTTCAGGGAGGAGATCAAAATTCAAAACCAGAGAGTACCATCAAAAATTCCATTGAAAAAACCGTGCTTCCCGTTGCTAACAGCTGCCAGAAAGTGCCAGACACAAAAACAAAAAAGCCCGCTGTTACACGGGCTTACAGGTACTTTACTGCTTTTACGTGCAGGCTGTTGCCAGACGTGAAATCATTCCCACTCAATGGTCGCCGGCGGCTTACCGCTGATGTCATACACCACGCGGGAAATACCGTTGACTTCATTGATGATGCGGTTGGACACGCGGCCGAGGAAATCGTACGGCAGATGCGCCCAGTGCGCGGTCATAAAGTCGATGGTTTCGACAGCACGCAGGGAAACCACCCAGTCGTACTTACGGCCATCGCCCATGACGCCAACGGAGCGAACTGGCAGGAATACGGTGAATGCCTGGCTCACTTTGTTGTACAGATCGGCTTTGTGCAGCTCTTCGATGAAAATGGCATCAGCGCGACGCAGCAGGTCGCAGTACTCTTTCTTCACTTCGCCCAGCACGCGCACGCCGAGGCCCGGTCCCGGGAACGGGTGGCGATACAGCATGTCGTACGGCAGACCCAGCTCGAGGCCAATCTTACGCACTTCATCTTTGAACAGCTCGCGCAGGGGCTCAACGAGGCCCATCTTCATCTCTTTCGGCAGACCACCCACGTTGTGGTGAGATTTGATAACGTGCGCTTTGCCGGTTGCGGAAGCCGCAGACTCGATCACGTCAGGGTAGATAGTCCCCTGCGCCAGCCATTTCACATCTTCCAGCTTCAGCGCTTCTTCGTCGAAAACCTCAACGAATACACGGCCGATGATTTTACGCTTCGCTTCCGGATCGTTTTCCCCCGCCAACGCGGTCAGGAAACGCGCCTCGCCTTCAACGTGAACAATGTTCAGGCCGAAACGGTCGCCAAACATGTCCATAACCTGCTGGGCTTCATTCAGACGTAGCAGACCGTTATCCACGAAGACGCAGGTCAGGTTTTTGCCGATGGCGCGGTGCAGCAGCATAGCGGTAACGGAGGAATCCACGCCGCCGGAGAGGCCGAGAATCACTTTATCGTCGCCAACCTGCTGACGAATGCGTTCGATGGCATCGTCGATAATTTTGGCCGGCGTCCACAGCGCCTCACACTGGCAGATATCGCGTACGAAACGCTCAAGCATGCGCAGACCCTGACGGGTGTGGGTCACTTCCGGATGGAACTGCACGCCGTAAAAGCGCTTCTCTTCGTTAGCCATAATGGCGAACGGGCAGGTTTCGGTGCTGGCGACGGTGACGAAGTCAGACGGGATGGCGGTAACTTTGTCGCCGTGGCTCATCCAGACGTCCAGCATCGGCTTACCATCCGCGCTCAGCGCATCTTCAATACCGTGGATCAGGGCGCTATCGGTCTGAACTTCAACCTGCGCATAGCCAAACTCACGCTCATTAGACGCTTCAACGTGTCCGCCCAACTGCATCGCCATGGTCTGCATGCCGTAGCATACGCCGAATACCGGCACGCCGGCTTCGAAGACATACTGGGGCGCGCGCGGGCTGTTATCTTCGGTGGTGCTTTCCGGGCCGCCGGAAAGAATAATGCCGTTAGGATTAAACTCACGAATTTGAGCTTCAGTCACGTCCCATGCCCACAGTTCGCAATAGACACCTAATTCACGAACGCGACGCGCAACCAGCTGGGTGTACTGAGAACCGAAGTCCAGGATAAGAATACGATGTTTATGAATGTTATCCGTCATTGACGATAATTCCGAGGCAAGTGATACAGGTTAAATAAATCGCCCGGCGCGTGGCCGGGCGATGAAAATCAGGAGCCCATGCGGTAGTTCGGGGATTCCTTAGTGATGGTCACGTCGTGAACGTGGCTCTCCTGGATACCCGCGCCGCTGATGCGCACGAATTCCGCTTTGGTCCGTAGGGTGTCGATGGTACCACAACCGGTCAGACCCATACAGGAGCGCAGGCCGCCCATCTGCTGGTGAATAATCTCTTTCAGACGGCCTTTATAGGCGACGCGACCTTCGATACCTTCCGGCACCAGTTTGTCGGCGGCGTTATCGGTCTGGAAGTAGCGATCGGAGGAACCTTTAGACATCGCGCCCAAGGAACCCATACCGCGGTAGGATTTGTAAGAACGGCCCTGGTAGAGTTCGATTTCACCCGGGGATTCTTCGGTACCGGCCAGCATTGAGCCAACCATGACTGCGGCTGCGCCTGCGGCAATCGCTTTCGCGATATCGCCGGAGAATCGGATACCGCCGTCGGCAATAACCGGGATACCGGTGCCTTCCAGCGCTTCAACCGCGTCAGAAACGGCGGTGATCTGCGGAACACCCACGCCGGTCACGATACGAGTCGTACAGATGGAGCCAGGACCGATACCCACTTTCACCGCGCTGCAGCCGGCTTCCGCCAGCGCCCGAGCACCCGCGCCGGTCGCCACGTTACCGCCGATGATTTGCAGGTCAGGATATTTAGCGCGAGTATCACGGATACGCTGCAGTACGCCTTCAGAGTGGCCGTGCGAAGAGTCGATCAACAGAATATCTACGCCCGCGGCAACCAGCGCATCAACGCGCTCTTCGTTGCCCGCGCCCGCGCCAACCGCTGCGCCAACGCGCAGGCGACCTTGCTCATCTTTACAGGCGTTCGGTTTACGCTCCGCTTTCTGGAAATCTTTAACGGTGATCATGCCGAGAAGATGAAAGCTGTCATCCACAACCAGCGCTTTCTCAACGCGTTTTTCATGCATTTTGGCAAAAACCACTTCGCGGCTTTCACCTTCACGAACGGTAACCAGACGCTCTTTCGGCGTCATATATACGCTAACCGGCTGGTTCAGGTCGGTGACGAAACGCACATCGCGGCCGGTAATGATGCCGACCAGCTCGTTGTCTTCGGTGACCACCGGATAGCCAGCAAAACCGTTGCGTTCGGTCAGCACTTTAACTTCGCGCAGGGTAGTGGTTGGCAGGACGGTCTGCGGGTCGGTCACCACGCCGGATTCATGCTTTTTCACGCGCCTTACTTCTTCCGCCTGGCGTTCAATGGACATGTTTTTATGAATAAAGCCGATGCCGCCTTCCTGTGCCAGGGCAATTGCCAGACGCGCTTCAGTCACGGTATCCATTGCAGCGGAAAGCATAGGAATATTCAGACGGATGGTTTTCGTCAGCTGAGTGCTGAGATCGGCGGTATTTGGCAGAACGGTTGAGTGAGCGGGAACGAGGAGGACGTCGTCAAACGTCAGGGCTTCTTTAGCGATACGTAGCATGGGCAATATCTCGACCAGGGTGGATAAATATTGCCGTGGCATTATACAGAGCGTAACCGATTGCATCTACCCTTTTTTGCAAATAATACTTGCGATCCCCTCCCAGCAGGTTACTATCGACTGAATAACCTGCTGATTTAAAATTTGATCTTGCTCACATGTTGCCATCTCAATCCCCCTCAATTTACACGGTTAGCCGCCTCAATCAGTCGGTTCGGCTGCTGCTGGAACGTGAAATGGGGCAGGTGTGGATTAGCGGCGAGATTTCAAACTTCAGCCAGCCATCTTCTGGTCACTGGTACTTCACCTTAAAGGACGATAACGCCCAGGTGCGCTGCGCGATGTTCCGCAACAGCAACCGCCGCGTGACGTTCCGTCCGCAGCACGGGCAGCAGGTGCTGGTCCGCGCCAACATCACACTGTACGAGCCGCGCGGCGATTATCAGATCATCGTGGAAAGCATGCAGCCTGCGGGCGAAGGTCTGCTGCAGCAGAAATATGAACAGCTTAAGGCAGCGCTGGCGGCGGAAGGCTTGTTCGATCAGCAGCATAAAAAAACGCTCCCCTCCCCCGCGCACTGCGTCGGCGTCATCACCTCTAAAACCGGCGCTGCGCTGCATGATATTTTACACGTGCTCAAGCGCCGCGATCCTTCCCTGCCGGTCGTTATCTACCCGACCGCCGTACAGGGTGAAGATGCGCCGGGGCAGATCGTTCGCGCCATTGAACTGGCCAACGCGCGCCATGAGTGCGATGTGCTGATTGTCGGGCGCGGCGGCGGTTCGCTGGAAGATCTATGGAGCTTTAACGACGAGCGGGTGGCGCGGGCGATTTTCTCCAGCCCTATTCCCATCGTCAGCGCCGTAGGCCATGAGACCGACGTCACTATCGCCGATTTTGTTGCCGACCTGCGCGCGCCAACGCCCTCCGCTGCGGCGGAAATTGTCAGCCGCAACCAGCAAGAGCTGCTGCGTCAGCTCCAGTCCGGGCAGCAGCGTCTTGAAATGGCGATGGACTACTTCCTTGCCAACCGCCATCGCCGCTTTACCCAGATTTTTCACCGCCTGCAGCAGCAGCACCCCCAGCTGCGGCTGGCCCGTCAGCAAACGGAACTGGAAAGATTGCGCCAACGCATGCGTTTCGCTCTTGAGACGCAGATGAAGCGCGCCGACCAGCGCCAGCAGCGCGCCGCGCAGCGCCTGAATCAACAAAATCCGCAGCCGCGCATTCACCGCGTCCAGAGCCGTATTCAACAGCTGGAATACCGGCTGGCGGAAAACATTCGCGCGCGTCTTGGCGAACAACGTGAACGCTTCGGTAATATGGTCACGCATCTGGAAGCCGTCAGCCCGCTGGCGACGCTCGCCCGCGGCTATAGCGTCACTTCCGCCAGCGACGGCAAAGTGCTGAAACAAACGACGCAGGTGCGCGAAGGTGACCTCCTCACGACCCGCCTGAACGACGGCTGGGTAGAGAGCGAAGTGAAGAACATCACGCCGGTGAAGAAAACCCGTACTCGCAAAAAAGCCTGATTATCCTGCCTTTTCGGCAGGGGATAACTATACTGCTGTCATGCCCTTTTAAAACGGTTTTATCCGGCTAAGGAGCGTGATATGCCAGAAGCTTATCCCCGTTATGTGATTCCGCCCTACATCTTACGTCGTATTGTCGATCGTGGTTCTCTTCAGCAACAGCGCTGCGCGCGGAACACCCTCAGCCATGTTCAGACCCTGATGGCGCACGTTCCGGGCCGCCCCGCCGCGGCCCACGTGACGACGCCGGGCCTGCTTGAGCGCGACATTTATGATGCCGGGCAGACCCAGGATCTGCCGGGTACCCAGGTTCGTTTTGAGGGACAGCCCTCCAACGGCGACGTAGCCGTTGATGAAGCCTATGACTATCTCGGCATCACCCATGATTTTTTCTGGAAGAGCTACCAGCGAGATTCGCTGGATAACCGCGGGTTGAAGCTTACCGGCAGCGTCCACTATGGTCACGAATATCAAAACGCGTTCTGGAACGGCCAGCAAATGGTATTTGGCGACGGGGATGGCGAGATTTTTAATCGTTTTACTATCGCTATTGACGTGGTGGCGCACGAGCTAAGCCACGGCGTGACGGAGAGCGAAGCCGGTCTCATCTATTTCGAACAATCCGGCGCGCTCAACGAATCACTATCAGATGTCTTTGGATCGCTGGTCAAACAGTATCAGCGCCAGCAGACGGCAGACAAAGCGGACTGGATCATTGGCGAGGGGCTACTCGCGAAAGGCATCCACGGTAAAGGTCTGCGCTCTATGTCGCAGCCTGGCACCGCTTATGATGACCCTATCCTTGGCAAAGACCCGCAACCCGCGCATATGAAAGACTTTGTTCATACCCAGCAGGATAACGGCGGCGTTCATATTAACTCCGGTATTCCTAATCACGCCTTTTATCTCGCCGCCAGCGCAATCGGTGGTTTTGCATGGGAAAAAGCGGGATATGCCTGGTACGACGCGGTGTGCGATCAATCTCTGGCAAAAGACGCCGACTTCTCGGCCTTTGCCAGACTGACGATTCACCATGGCGAGAAACGCTCTGGCAAAGAGGCCGCTGATGCGATTACTCAGGCCTGGGAGCGGGTCGGAGTCGCGCTATGAATCTCCCCGATCTCAGCGATGACGCGGTCATTGAGCTGGCGCGCGAGGGCGGTGTCGCCTGGATCCCAGCGCTCAGCGGGATGCGTAAGATTGTCGTTGCCCGGCTTAACGAGCAACAAAGGCAGCGGATCGCGACAATTCTCCAACAGTCGCTACCGCTGGGCAAGCCGCCAGGTCAGCCAGACTCGCCGGGGAGCGGCGACCAGCGTTTCTTCCGCATTCAGATAATTAGCGAACAGCATTATCACAGCCTGATTATCCTCATTCCCGAGGAGCGTGCGCCAAATTCACTGATTGAGCTCTGGCGCGACGGTGAAGGCTGCGTCAGCGATAAAGATTAAATCGGCACAAACTCGACGCGTTTTTTTGAAATCAGCCCGTGACCGTGCTGGCAGAAATAATCCACCGCGCCGCAGGCTTTTAAAACTTCTAGCGGCTTGTGGCAATCCGGGCAGCGGGCTTCAACAACATAATCTTTCGCACAATGCTCGCAATGGGCGCTATTGCCCTGCACAGCAAGCTGCGCATGGCATACGGGGCAATCAAATTCCATGGTGACTCCTGACGACGGGTATATCGCTTTATTTTATCACGGTTGCACAATCTGTGGCTGCTGCCAGTCATTAGCCTCCAGCAGGTTATTCGCCCCCTGCGGTCCGTCGCCTTTAATTTTATTCACCCTGCATACTGAATCGGGACTGAGCAAAAGCATCATAGACCTGCTTATCGGTAAACGGCGGAAAAGTGGCCCGTTTAGCGGCATCTACCAGCGCGGCACAATAGGCTTTATGACCTTCACTCGTTGTCACGCTATTCAGTTTCCCCTCATCGCTAAAACTCAGATGTATCGTGCATTTTTTACCCGTCCAGCCGTAGCGATTGGATAACTGGGAATCAATAGACTCTTTTATCGCTCGCGCCTGTTTGCCATATTTATCGTTATCACTGAAGCGTCCGGAGCTACAGCTCCCAAGCGCTGATGTTTTATGACAGTCAGAAGGATGAAACGGCGTACAGCTGCTGGTTAAAATAACCAAACCGACCATCACTATTGTTTTTTTCATATCCCTGCCCCCATCGTTTGATACGATTCTCCCTACGTTCATTTACGTGCGTTCTACTTTAGCGAAAAGGAACGCCCCTGCTTTGAATACTGCCGGGCTGGTTTGGCGCTGGCACCTCTACGCAAGACGGCCCCGGCGTGAAATAAATGGTAATGATGTTATTGCTGGAAGGCTTCCCTTTGACGTATCGCCATTTTTCCATTGCGGCCCTGACTTCATTATCAAACATTCCGGAAGGATCGGAGTTTAATAACTGAACGTTAGTCACCCGCCCATTCTCATCAACGTCAAATTGCGCTTTAACCTGACCCGGTATCCCTTTTTTTTCGGCTTTCGCGGGATAAGCAGGCTTAACGCGTGGTTCAATCGGTTGTGATTCAGCGGCACAGGCTATAGGAATAAGAAACAGCATCAGGAGAGTTAAAAGGGTTTTCATTCTGACCTCATTGTCACAAAAATATTTATCCTCCTTGGTTTTTCTCACATTTATAACCCGGCCTCAAGCGAGTTTATTATTATTCTGCGCATGTACAATGGCGATAATAAAAAAGCCCGACGGGTGCGGGCTTTAGGTTTTTGATGCTAGCGGATAGCTTATTTACTTTTCTTGATGTGCTTAATCAAGCGCTTACGCTTACGCATCTGGTTCGGCGTCAGGGTATTACGTTTGTTGGCAAACGGGTTTTCCCCTTCCTTGAACTGAATACGAATCGGCGTGCCCATCACTTCCAGAGATTTACGGAAGTAGTTCATCAGATAGCGTTTGTACGAATCCGGCAGGTCTTTAACCTGGTTACCGTGAATAACCACGATCGGCGGGTTATAACCACCGGCGTGGGCATATTTCAGCTTCACGCGACGGCCGCGCACCAGCGGCGGCTGATGGTCTTCGGCAGCCATAGTCATAATGCGGGTCAGCATAGCGGTGCCCACACGACGGGTGGCGCTGTCGTACGCTTCGCGCACGGATTCAAACAGGTTGCCTACGCCGCTGCCGTGCAGCGCGGAGATAAAGTGCACGCGGGCAAAGTCAATAAAGCCCAGACGGAAGTCGAGGGTCTCTTTCACCTGCTCTTTAACTTCCTGGCTCAGGCCGTCCCATTTATTGACGACAATCACCAGCGAGCGGCCGCTGTTGAGGATAAAGCCCAGCAGGGAGAGGTCCTGATCGGAAATCCCTTCGCGCGCATCAATGACCAATAGCACCACGTTGGCATCTTCAATCGCCTGCAGCGTTTTGATCACCGAGAATTTTTCGACGACGTCAGTGATTTTGCCGCGCTTGCGCACGCCTGCGGTATCGATAAGGACGTATTCACGCTCATCGCGCTGCATCGGGATGTAGATGCTGTCGCGAGTGGTTCCCGGCATATCGTAAACCACCACACGATCTTCGCCCAGAATACGGTTAGTGAGCGTTGACTTACCCACATTTGGGCGGCCCACAATCGCCAGCTTAATCGGCAGATCCTGCGGGTTAAAATCATCTTCCGGCTCTTCAACTGCTTCGCCGTTCTGCTCCGCTTCAAACTGCGCCCAGTATGCCGCGTCCTCGTCCACTTCTTCCGGCGGGTTCACCTCGTCAACCCACGGTAACAGCACGTGCTCAAGCAGGCTGGTGACGCCGCGGCCGTGTGAAGCGGCGATCGGGTAAATCTCGCCTAACCCTAGCGACCAAAAATCGGCAATCGCCTGATCGGCATCGATGCCGTCAGTTTTGTTTGCCACCAGGAAGGTCGGTTTTTCACGAGAGCGCAGATGTTTAGCGATTGCCGAATCCGCCGGCATCAGGCCCGCACGCGCGTCGACCATGAACAGCACCACGTCCGCTTCTTCGATTGCCAGCAGCGACTGTTCCGCCATCCGCGTTTCTACGCCATCTTCGGTACCGTCAATCCCGCCGGTATCGATACAGATAAATTCGCGGCCTTCCACTTCAGCACGACCGTACTTACGGTCACGAGTCAGCCCCGGGAAATCCGCGACCAACGCATCGCGAGTGCGCGTTAAGCGGTTAAAAAGCGTGGATTTTCCAACGTTAGGGCGCCCGACAAGCGCGACCACAGGTATCATGTTAAATGCCTCATACTAAAATCGATACAACGCCATTTTCATGGCGTTTTTAAAAAAGCCAAAACGGCCCCTGTCTGTCAGGGGCCGTTTCTCAAAAATAGACTACCGCTGTTGTTAACGCGTAATCGCGTACAGCGTCCCGTCTTTCGCCTGAATCAGCAGTTTGCCGTCAGCAACAACCGGATCGGTCAGGAAGCCTGAGCTGTCTACCTTCTGCTGAGCCACAAAGTGACCATCTTCCGGGTTGACCCAGTGCATATAGCCTTCGCTATCGCCAACAACCAGGTTGCCATTATACAGCACAGGCGCCGTCAACAGGCGGTGCAGCAGATCGCTTTGCGTCCACAGCGTCACGCCACCGTCGGTGGTGAGCGCCAGCAGACGGTCGTTTTGATCAACCAGGTAAATACGGTTGCCGTCGACGATGAAATCGTTCACTGAACCCAGCTCGCGTTTCCACATAATCTGGCCGCTGCGCAGATCCAGCGCCGTCAGGTTACCGTTGTAGGCCAGCGCATAAATCACACCGTTCACGATAACCGGCGTCGTATCGACGTCGTTAAGACGGTCGATTTCAGTCGGGCCGGTGGCGGTAGAGATACGCTGCTGCCAAATCATCTGGCCCTGCTGCATCAGCACCGCGCTGACGCGACCGTTATCGCCACCCACAATCGCTGCGCCGTACGCGGTAGCCGGTGCGGATTCGCCGCGCAGAGAGAGCGCTGGCATATCCAGGTTAACGGTCCATTTCACCGCGCCGTCAGCTTCGTTCAGCGCCTGCAGCTGACCGTTAGTAGTATGAATAAGCACCATACCGTCGCTGACGACCGGACGGGAAATCGCTTCACCCGCCACGCTCGCTTCCCATGCGACGGTACCGTCGCTGGTGTTCAGCGCGTAAACTTTCGCTTTTTCGCTACCGATATAAACATGGCCGCCGGAGACGGTCACGCCGCCGGAGAGCAGCGCAGGCGCGCGGGAGAACCAGCCGTCTTTCTCGGCCAGGTTAACCGACCACACCTCTTTGCCGTCGCCTGAATTCAGGGCTTTAACGGTGCCTTTACGATCGGCGGCATATACAACGCCATCAGCAAAAGCCGGGTGCAGGTTAGAGTAGAATTCGCCAATACCGCCGCCAACGGAGGTGCTCCAGGACGTGGACGGCGTAAACTGGTTTTCCACCGTCGGCAGTGGCGACATTTTCACCACATCTTCTTCGCTGTTAAACAGCGAACAACCGCTCAATAAGGTAACGGAAAGCAGCCCTGGCAAAAGTAATTTACGCAATTGCATCGAGTCCCTCTCAGATGGACAAATTATTTATTTTCATACGCATCATTTCGCTGAGCGCCGGTGAAGCATCGCTTTTCGCGCCCGCTTCCCATGCCGCTTTCGCCCCTTGCTTATCGCCTTTGCTCAGCAGGATCTCGCCGCGCAGGTCGGCGACAATCGCGGTCCAGCCTTCGCCTTTCACGGCATCCAGGGTTTTCAGCGCGGCATCAGGCTGCTTAAGCTGCAGCTGTACGCGAGCAAGACGCATATTGATAACCGATTTTAGGTTATCATCAGAAGCGGCTGCCAACCCCTGCTGAAGCTGCTTTTCAGCGTTCTGCAGGTCGTTTTTATCGACAAACTGCTGCGCCAGCTCAAGAGACGCAAACGCACCATAGGTGTTTTTGCTATCGGCGGCAAATTTCTGCGCAGCGTTCAGCGCTTCTGGTTTATCCGATTTGAGCGCGGAAATCGCATTTTCATAAGCCAGAGACGAGCCCCTGGCGGTGTCCAGTTGATGGGAGGTCCAGTAGCGCCAGCCAACCAGCGCGCCAACGCCCAAAATCACCCCGACGGCCAGCGCCTTGCCATTTTCAGCAAAGAAACGCTTTAACGCATCGACCTGATCGTTTTCGTTATTGTAAAGTTCCACGCAGTCCTTCTCCTGACTAATGATTCCCGGGAGATTAACCCAGAAGTGTGCGCAAATGCGCGGCAACGCTATCCTGCGTTACGGTAGTTTGCTCACCTGAGCGTAAATCTTTCACTACCACGTTTCCGTCGGCGATTTCTGACTCGCCCAGCACCAGCGCAACGCGAGCGCCCCATTTATCAGCGCGCGCAAACTGCTTCTTAAAGTTGCCGCCGCCGTGGTTGGTCATCAGCTTAACGCCGGGTAACGCATCGCGTACCTGTTCAGCCAGACGCATTGCTGCGGACTGGGTGTCAGTTCCGGAGGCTACCAGGTATATATCGACAACAGGATCGGCTTTAAATTCCGGATTCACTGCCTGAACCAGTAAAACAAGACGTTCCAGCCCCATCGCAAAGCCGACGCCAGGGGTAGCGCGACCGCCAAGCTGCTCAACCAGACCATCGTAACGGCCGCCGGCGCAGACGGTGCCCTGGGAACCGAGGCTGGTGGTGACCCACTCAAACACGGTGCGGTTGTAGTAGTCGAGACCGCGCACCAGACGCTGATTCACGGTATAGCGAATACCCGCATCATCCAGCAGCGCGCACAGCCCGGCAAAATGCGTTTTGGACTCTTCATCAAGATAGTCGCCCAGCGTCGGGGCGTCGTTCAGCAGCGCCTGGACGTCCGGGTTTTTAGAATCCAGCACGCGCAGCGGGTTGGTGTACATGCGGCGTTTGCAGTCTTCGTCCAGCTTATCTTTAAACTGCTCAAGATAGGCCACCAGCGCGTCGCGATAGTTGGCACGAGCCTCCAGCGAACCGATAGAGTTCAGCTCCAGAGCAACGTGGCTGGAGATGCCCAGCTCGCGCCACCAGCGGGCGGTCAGCATAATCAGCTCTGCATCAATATCCGGCCCCTGCAGACCGAACGCTTCGGCGCCAATCTGGTGGAACTGGCGATAACGCCCTTTTTGCGGTCGTTCGTGGCGGAACATCGGTCCGATATACCACAGGCGCTGTTCTTGATTGTACAGGAGACCATGTTCGATGCCGGCGCGTACGCAGCCAGCGGTACCTTCCGGACGCAGAGTCAGGCTATCGCCGTTACGGTCCTCAAAGGTGTACATCTCTTTTTCAACCACGTCGGTCACTTCGCCGATAGCGCGTTTGAATAACGGGGTCTGCTCTACAATCGGCAAACGGATTTCGCTGTAACCGTAGCTACCAAGCACCTGCTTCAGTGAGCCTTCAATGCGCTGCCAGAGAGCGGTTTCGCCCGGCAGATAATCGTTCATGCCACGGATGGCTTGAATGTTCTTTGCCACGTTTATTCTCTTTATATATACAAAAATGAACCCCGGCGCCTCGCGCCCGCAGGTTCAATCATACACGGGAAGCGTATCGCTTCCCAACACGTTATTTCGCTTCAACCTGCTGAATATCGATGCGACGCGCCTCATCCAGCATCGATGCTTTAGCGCGAATACGCGCTTCCAGCTGATCGATCATATCGTCGTTATCCAGCCTGTCTTTACGTACGCCGTCTTCGTACAGGCCGCTTTTCTTGTTGCCGCCGGTTACGCCGAGGGTGGAAACCAGCGCCTCGCCGGGACCGTTTACCACGCAACCAATGATCGAAACATCCATCGGCGTAATAATATCTTCCAGGCGCTGCTCCAGCGCGTTAACAGTACCGATAACGTCAAACTCCTGACGTGAACAGGTCGGGCAGGCAATAAAGTTGATCCCGCGAGAGCGAATACGTAGCGACTTGAGAATATCGAAACCCACTTTGATCTCTTCAACCGGATCCGCCGCCAGAGAGACGCGCAGCGTATCGCCGATCCCTTCAGATAGCAGCAAGCCGAGTCCGATCGCGGACTTCACCGCGCCGCTGCGCGCACCGCCCGCTTCGGTGATCCCGAGGTGCAAAGGCTGATCGATCTGTTTCGCCAACAGGCGGTAGGATTCAACCGCGAGGAACACATCGGAGGCTTTTACGCTGACTTTAAACTGATCGAAGTTGAGACGATCGAGATGATCGACATGGCGCATTGCCGATTCCAGTAGCGCCTGCGGGGTCGGTTCGCCGTATTTTTCCTGGAGATCTTTTTCCAGAGAACCTGCGTTTACCCCGATACGAATAGGAATGTTTTTATCGCGAGCGCAGTCCACCACCATGCGGATACGCTCTTCGTTGCCGATGTTGCCAGGGTTAATACGCAGGCAATCAACGCCGTATTCCGCTACCTTCAGCGCAATGCGGTAATCGAAGTGAATATCGGCAACCAGCGGGACGTTAACCTGCTGTTTGATAAGTTTGAACGCTTCCGCCGCATCCATCGTCGGCACCGAAACGCGAACGATATCCGCGCCAACGCGCTCAAGGGCTTTAATTTGATTTACCGTCGCCGCAACATCGGTGGTGCGCGTGTTTGTCATCGACTGTACGGCGATGGGGGCGCCATCGCCAATCGGCACATTCCCAACGTAAATTCGTTTTGATTTTCTACGTTGAATCGGAGCCTGGTTATGCATGAAAAATCTCCCGCGTTACCCGTCTGTTACTGCGCCGGTGATTGTTCGGCATTAAGGGTCAGACGTGCAACCTGGTTAGTTCTGATAAAACGACTTAAATCGACAGGTTTACCCAAATACTGGATCTGTACCGCTGCCGGGGCGCCGATTTTCAGTTTATAAGGTGCCTGGCCGCTCAGGTTGAGGTTGCCGCCTTTACGCTGCAAACCGCTGAACAGCTTTTTACCGGTCGCATCACTCACTTCCAGCCAGCAGTCGGCGGTGAAGTTCAGCACCAGATCCTGCGCGGAGGCCGCCGCAGCGGTCACGTTTGCCTGATCGGTCGGTAACGGCGAAGTTGCCGCCGTATCAACGTTTGCCTGCGAAGGCGCAACCACGGCGTTATTCTCGACCGGAGCCGGAGTCGGGGCCGTAGTCGGCGCCGGAGAAGTCTCGACAGGCGCGCTATTGGCAGCGGTATCCGGTGCGGAATTCGCCGATTGATTATCCAGCGGGATGCTTTGGCTGTTGCTATCGCCAGAATTCAGCTCAGCGGAGGATTGATCGGCCATCGTGGAGATCTCGTCCTGCTGTGCTTTGTGGTCCTGCCACCACCAGGCGCCGCTGAGGCCGATCACCACGAACAGCACCAGCCAGGTAAAACTCATCAGCCAGCCATCGCGCTTTTTGCGACGTTTACCCAGCGAGAAGGTCTGCATGGGGGCAACTTTCGCCGCCCGAATCGGAGCCTGCTTGGCCATCATCGGCAGCAGCTCTTCTTCCGGAATGTGCACAAGGCGGGCATAAGAGCGGATATAGCCGCGCAGGAAGGTTGAAGCAAGATCGGCGGGTGCCTTATCGTCTTCAATATCACGAACCGTGGAAACCTTCAGGCATAAGCGTTCAGCCACCGCCTGCTGGCTGAGCCCGAGTTGTTCGCGGGCATTACGCAGACGCGCGCCCGTGGTGTTTGCTTCTTGATGGTCTTGAGTGGCTTCAGTATTCATTCGCTACAACTACTGGTACGTGAAATTTAAAATTCAGCGCCGGTTACCCCGCGCCGCGAGACATCTGCTCAACGTCAGACAAACAGTATAAGTCCGTATGACCTGGTATCACAGAGACTTATCAAAATTGAATGCTAAGCGGTTGTTGTACCGCTACATACTGCCTCAAAGTCGACAAAAACGCACCGTAATTATTAACCACAACAGCGTATTTCGCCCGACGATTCCACATAAATATGCAACGCACCGCATAGGCTGCGCGCTGCATCATTTATTATCAGACCGCCTTCACGTCGATCGCTTCGCCCTGCATACGTTTACGCAGCGTACGCTTGGTACGGTCGATAACGTCGCCGGCTAGCTGACCGCAGGCGGCGTCGATATCGTCGCCGCGGGTTTTACGCACGATCGTGGTGAAACCATACTCCATTAACACTTTGGAGAAACGGTCGATACGGCTGTTGGAGCTACGGCCATATGGCGCGCCAGGGAAGGGGTTCCATGGGATCAGGTTGATCTTGCACGGCGTATCTTTCAGCAGCGCGGCCAGCTCGTGCGCATGCTCGGTGCCGTCGTTGACGTGATCCAGCATGACGTATTCGATAGTGACGCGGCCCTGGTTGGCGTTGGACTTCGAAATATAGCCGCGCACCGAGTTCAGGAAGGTCTCGATGTTGTATTTCTTGTTGATCGGCACGATTTCGTCGCGAATGGTATCGTTCGGCGCGTGCAGAGAGATGGCCAGCGCGACGTCAATCATATCGCCAAGCTTATCAAGCGCCGGCACCACGCCGGAGGTGGAGAGCGTGACGCGACGCTTAGAAAGACCAAAGCCGAAATCGTCAAGCATGATTTCCATGGCCGGAACCACATTAGTCAGGTTCAGCAGCGGCTCGCCCATCCCCATCATCACCACGTTGGTAATTGGACGTACGCCGGTGGTCTTCACCGCGCCGACGATTTTCGCCGCGCGCCAGACCTGGCCGATAATTTCCGAAACCCGCAGATTGCGGTTAAAACCCTGCTGGGCCGTAGAACAGAATTTACACTCCAGCGCGCAGCCCACCTGGGATGAAACGCACAGGGTGGCGCGATCGTCTTCCGGAATATACACGGTTTCGACGCGCTGATCGCCAACGGCAATGGCCCACTTGATGGTGCCGTCGCTCGAGCGCTGCTCTTCCACGACTTCCGGCGCGCGGATCTCCGCGACTTCCTTTAATTTGCCGCGCAGAACCTTGTTGATGTCGGTCATCTCATCAAAGTTGTCGCAGCAGTAGTGATACATCCATTTCATCACCTGATCGGCGCGGAAAGGCTTTTCGCCCATGTTTTTGAAAAACTCGCGCAGCTGCTGACGGTTCAAATCCAGCAGGTTGATTTTGGCATCTTTGTTCGGCACCGTCAGAGCGGCGCTATCAGGCGTGACTATTTGTTCAGACATAATTGATTCCGGCCTCGTTATTACACGTTATGGCCCCTGGAGGGTTGAAAAAAGAAACGCCCCGGGAGCGACTGCTCATCCGGGGCGCTGTATTCTACAAATTCTGGCCCATCAATACCACGTTTGCACGCTGCAATGATGAAAAAATCTGTAACTGCCAATCCTCTAAGGATTTTCGTTTGTCGCAAGGCGGCAAGCAAGTGAAGCCCCGGCAGCATAGATAAGCGACCGGGCTGAACGCGCGCAGCCAACACCGCGATAGTCGAAAAGACGACGAGGATGGGTATCTCCACAGTATTTTACGTCACGGCGAGGCGGCGAGTTCGCAAATCCCCGGGAGCATAGATAACTATGTGACCGGGGTGCGCGAGTGAAGCCAACAAAGCGGTGGCGTGAAAGACGCGGGAGATTAGCGGGTGCGCGGGCAAACCTCGCCTTCAGCAAAGAAAAACGCGATTTCGCGCGCGGCGGATTCAACAGAATCGGAACCGTGGGTGCCGTTCTCGGTGAAGCTGTCAGCGTAGTCTGCGCGCAGGGTACCCGCCAGCGCGTTTGCCGGGTTGGTTGCGCCCAGCAGATCGCGGTGACGCTGGACCGCATTTTCGCCTTCCAGCACGGAAACCACGATCGGACCAGAAGTCATAAATTCAACCAGACCGTCAAAGAACGGGCGACCTTCGTGCTCAGCATAGAAGCCGCGAGCCTGCTCAACGGTCAGGTGCAGCATTTTGGTGCCAACAATTTTGAACCCTGCAGCTTCAAAGCGAGAAAAGATGCCGCCAATAACGTTTTTTGCCACCGCGTTTGGTTTGATGATGGAAAAAGTACGTTCAATAGCCATGATAACCTCTTTATATATGTTGTTCTGTTTCGCAGATGAGACCGATAAATACGGCGCGAATTATAATCATCATCTAAGGCGGTTGCCTATGTGTTTAGGTAACATTTTTTTAAAAAAAAGCGACCTTAAACAACAAATCCGGCCAATTCAGGTAAGTTTTGTTTATTGCACGGTGAAGCTGGCGGCAACAACCTGCCCCGCCTCATCCATCACCACCAGTTGATAACTATCGGGGCGCTCAAGGTTAAGGGTGGCGCTGGCGCCTTCCGCGATCAGCGGTTCGCCGTTCAGAAACCACCAGCGCCGCCCTTCCCCACCGGTCGTTTGCAGCGGCAGAATCACCTTCAGCTCGCCGGGCAGACGTTTAACCACCGCGCCTTCACGGATGCCGGATAGCGCCAGCGGGGCGGCATCGGCGGTTTGCGCCGGCGGGCAGTCCGCCGAAACCGCCGGCAGCCTTGCGCGACGCCGTTCGCCCGCGGGCAGCCAGGGTTCAAGCGGCAGCGGCCAGACGTCGAGGATTTTCGCCACCGCGCCGGGGCAATCTGCCGCCACCCGCTCCCCTTTCTCATTCAGCCATACCGGAAAACGAATTCCACGAATACCCTCCTGACCAGGCAGCAGCAGGGTCGGCGGCTGGCTCTCGTCGAGCAGCCAGGTTGCCAGCCGTCGGCGACAGTTCACGTCGCCCGCCGGTAAATTCTGCCCTCCGGGCCAGCACACGGTCCCGGCACTGACCGACGACGGGCGAGGATCGGCCGGTAATCCGCCGCGGCTGATGGTTGGTCGCGCCAGCAGCAGATTATTGACCTGATTCAGCAATGGCACCGCGCTTACGAAACCAAACTGCCCAACAACCGGCGTACCGTCGGGTCGTCCGGTCCAGATACCAATCAGATAGCGGGCATTCACGCCGATCGCCCATGCGTCGCGATAACCGTAGCTGGTGCCGGTTTTCCACGCCAGCGGCACCACCTGCACCAACGACGCATCGGGAACCGGCTGCGCTTCGCCAGCCATGATACGTCGCACAATCCACGCCGCCCCCGGCGACAGCAGCGCCCTCTCAACCAGCGGCGAGTCCGGCGTGATGCGCAATTGTCCCGCCTTGCCGTGGCGGGCAAACGCGCTGTAAGCCGCCACGATATCCGCCAGACGCGCGCCGGCGCCGCCGAGGATCAGCGACAGATTCGGCTCCGCGCCGGCGGGCAGCATTAGCGGCAATCCGGCATTGCGTAGCCTGGCGGCAAAACGCTTCGGCCCGTAGGCCTCCAGCACCTGCACTGCCGGAAGGTTCAGCGAGCGAACCAGAGCGTCGCTGGCGCTCACCGGCCCGTGAAATCCGCTATCAAAGTTGCCCGGGCGGTAGTCGCTAAAGCGTCGCGGCACGTCCTGCAGTAAAGAGGCCGGATGGATCAGCGCTTCATCCAGCGCCATACCATAGACAAACGGCTTCAGTACCGAGCCAGGGGAGCGGATCGCCGAGACCATATCAATATGACCAAAGCGGCTATCATCGCCAATATCCACCGATCCTACCCAGCCGCGAACCTTCATATTGGTATGGTCGACCACGATCATCGCTAAAGAGCTGCGCGGCGGCAGGCGCGATTTCCAGTTCAGCGCCAGATCTTCCAGCTGCCGCTGTAGCCCGGCATCCAGCGTCGTGACCACCTTCTCTGCGCGGCTGCTCGCCAGCGCGCGGCGGGCAAAAAGCGGCGCCAGCTGCGGCATCTGCCGCGGAAACAGCCAGACGGGCTCTTCGAGAGCTTCTCGCACCGGCTGCGACGGCCACACGCCCTGGCTTTCCATTCGCAGCAGGACTTTATCGCGTGCCGCCTGCGCCCGCTCGGGCCAGCGGTCGGGGCGTAAGCGGCTCGGCGCCTGCGGCAATACCGCCAGCAGCGCCGCTTCACCGTAGCTGAGCTGCGCGGGGGATTTACCCAGATAGGCCCAGCTGGCCGCGCCGATCCCCTGCAGCGTACCGCCGAAGGGCGCCCGGTTGAGATAGAGCGTGAGGATCTCGTTTTTTGACAGATGCCACTCCAGCTGCAGCGCTCGCCATAGCTGCCGCAGCTTGCCGCCAAAGGTGCGAGGATGAGGATCGAGTAGGCGAGCTACCTGCATGGTGAGGGTGCTGCCCCCGGAGATCACTCTTCCGGAAGTGAGATCCTGCCAGGCGGCGCGAGCGATCGAGAGCGGATTGACGCCGGGATGATCCCAGAACCAACGATCTTCATAGTGGATCAGCGCCTGTAAATAGCGCGGCGAAACGTCAGCCAGCGTCACCGGATAGCGCCAGACGCCCTGCGCATCGGCGAAACGCCACAGCGGCGTGCCGTCTTCCGCCACCACCACTCTGGCAGGCGTAACCTCATGCAGCGGCAGCGGCCACAGCCGATCGGCCGCCAGCAACAATAGCCACAGCAAAAAAATAAACGCCGCCAGCCAGCGCCAGCGGCGTTTTATACGCTTCAATACCCGCATTTAGGGCGCAACGGTTAGCGGTCCGCTGGCCGCGCCGGTTGCCCGCCACTGCGGCACGTACATTGACTCGACCTGCGGCTGCGGTACCAGATAAGTACCTGGCGTCACCGCGCGCGCCAGATAAACCAGCGTCACCGGCTGGCCTTCATTGATAGCCACCGCGGCGACGAAGCGATCGTCGCGAAACTCAATGTGCTGGATATCCGCCTGCTGCATCTGGTTAAGCAGGTTCTGCACCGCTTCGCCATTCTCCTGCAGGCTGGCGCTGCTGTTAGCCAAATTCTGGTTTTCCAGCTCCAGCCCGGCCGGAAGTAAATCTACTACCAGCGCGTCCGGCACGTTGCGTTTGGCCGTCACTTCCAGCTTCACCAGCACCAGTTCGCCGCTGCGCAGCGATGCGAGCGATTTCTGCTGGCCCTGAGTATCGAAAATTTGCCGTTCGATTCCCAGCACGTTGCCTCCCGGCTGCGGAGCGCTTTGCGGATACCCACTGCTGTCGAGGCGAAGCCACAGCGGCTGCTGGCCGGTGTTGGTGACCTGCAGCGCCGCCAGCTGGTCGCCGGTCAGGTTGCGGGTTTGCGCTTTATCGCCGGAGAGCGGTTCGGCCTGCACGGAGGTTTGCGCCTGCCAACTGCCAAGAAGGTCCTGCAACGTACGCCCGGCCAGGAACAGGGCGTTACTCTCCTGCGTCGAAAGCCAGCGCTGGCCGTATGCCTCTTCCGCCAGATTGCTGAGTAGCGTATTTTGCGCTTCCGGCAGCAGTTTGTTCTCCTCCAGCAGCGCCAGCTTCAGCGCATCGTCGCGCAGTTCGCTGCCGTAATCGCCGAGCCAGCGGTTCGCATCCTGACGCGGCGTGGCCATCGCCAGCTTCAGGGCCTCGTCGCCGCGCGGCGCATCGCCCATCAATTTCAAGGCTACGCCCAGCTGCAGCAGCGGCAGACCGGAACGCGCCTGGTCGTGACGACTCCAGATCTCGCGCAGCGCGCCGAGCGGCGCTTTCTGCTGCCGGGCCAACACCAGCGCGGCGTAGGCCTGAGCGGCAAAGCGGCTGGCCTGGGCATCATCGCTATAGCGGACGGTCATCAGCCCCGGTTCCTGTAAATAACGCAGCAGACGCTGGTTACCGCTGTTGACGGCGTTAGTCGGGACGCTATAGCCCTGCTCCCCTGCCCGGACGAGGAAGTCCATCGCGTAGGCCGTTAGCCAGTACTCCTCCGGCCCCTCTTTATCCCACAGGGCGAAACCGCCATCATCGCGCTGCATCTGCAGCAGGCGAGAAATGCCGATATCCACCGCCGCGCGTCGTTTTTCATCGCTATCGCCGCTGATGCCCAACGCTTTAAGCTGGACGGCGTTGGTATAGAGCGACGGGAACAGCCCGCTGGTGGTCTGCTCCAGGCAGCCATAGGGATAGGCTTTCAGGTCGCGAATATAGCGCGCCAGGTTCAGCGGCGGCTTGCCGCTTAACACCAGCTGTCCCTGCAGCGTCGCCGGCGAGAAGCCCTCGCTTTGCGTCGCCGGAGCCTGCCAGCTTTCACCCGGCTGGAGAACGGCGCCGGAATTCACGGTTTGCGCCGGGAAAGCCGGACGCACGCCGAGCTTCCACTGCTTCTGCATCGGCGCGAAGGTTTCACCTGGCAGGTTCAGGCCGCTGATAGTGGCATTCACCTGACCATCGCCGAAACCTTCATGCGCGCGGACGGGTATAAACAGGGTGCTGCGCGCGCCGGGCGCCAGCTGCACCGGCGGTATTTCTCCCCCTACAAGCTGCAGCAGACCGCTGGCGGTCAGCGCAACGTTGAGGGTTTGCGGCTTATCGGTCAGGTTACTGAGATCCAGCGCCAGACGAGTGGTATCCCCGCTGGCAAGGAATCGCGGCATGTTCAGCTCGGCAATGACCGGCGCAGCTACGATCGTTTTCCCTTCGCTGCTGCCAAAATCGTCAGCGGTCCACGCCTGGGCCATCACCCGCAGTTCGCCGTTAAAGTCGCCAATCGGCAGAGTCACCGTTCCTTCGCCTTTCTCATCCAGCACCACAGGCTGCGCCTGCTGGGCGATAATCGTTACGTGGTTAACCGGCGGTTTGCCGCCGCGCTTAAGTTCATCGCCGTCGCCGCCGAAGCGCAGGCTGGCGAGTCTCCCCTGCCCTTCAATCACCTGGCCATAGATATCGTAAATATCGGCCCCGTAGCGTTTCTGGCCGAAGAAAGCGTTCCACGGGTCCGGCGTCGCGTAGTCGGTAATATTCAGTACGCCGCTATCCACGGCGGAGAGCAGAACGTTAACCTGTTTCGGCGTCTCGCCTTCTTTGACGCTGGCCTTAACCTTCACCGTCAGCGGCTGGTTCGGACGCATTTTAGCCGGCGCCTCCAGCGCCAGATTCAGACGACGGTTTTCGTCGCCGAGCGGCAGGTGCAGCAGCCCCACCGCCCGTTTTGGCGTCGCGGAGCGGGATTTATCCTCCGGACGAATGACCAGCGCGCTGAGGTACAGGTCGTGACGATTCCACGCTTTATCCACCGGGATCGATAAGTCCATCCCGTCCGCCGGGACGTCAATCTCCTGCCACCACAGCGGCCCTTCGCTTGATTCCACCAGCGCATAGCCTTTACCGGCTGCCGGAGCGGCGATATGCAGCTTGATGGTATCGCCCGGTTTATAGGCCGGTTTATCCAGCTTCATGGTGACGCGGTCCGGACGCGCCGCCCCCTGGCCGTCGCTGTTATCCTGCCAGCTGTATCCGGCCCAGAAGCGCACGCTGCTGACCACATCATCCGGCCCTTTGACTTCCAGGCGATAAGAACCCCACTCGACCGGGAAGCTCACTTTCGCCGTTTGTCCGGCTGAAATATCCAGCGTCTCCTCGCCTTCCTGAAGATCTTTTTGATCGAACTGCGACTGCCAGCCTTCACTATCGGACCAGTTCCAGTAATAGTCGCGGCGTTCGCGAATTAACCGCACCTGTAGCCCGGAGACCGCCTTCTTCTCACCTTTCGCATCGGCATACACAATCTCAAACGCGGCGGCGCCGTTTTCATCCACCACCGGCTGCTTGACGGTGCTGTCGGTGCGGTAGTCGTAAACCTCTTTCAGGGCAAATTCTGGCCGGATACCCGGCAGCGTATCGGCAGGCCAGATTGGCTGTCTGACGGTGCGCGTAACCGGACGTCCGCCGGACTCCAGCAGGCTGGCCTGCAGGATCACCTGCAGCGGAGAGCGACTCTCCTGCCACTGGCTGGCGGCGGTGACTTCCGCATGGCCTCGATCGTCCAGAGTGGTCTGTACTTCATCCAGGCTGCGGGAAAGGTTCTCTTCGGCAATGTTGCCAAACTGGAAGCCCGGCAGCGCAGGCACGGCGTCGCGCAGCGGACGCAGGAACAGTTTGCCCTGCAGCGGGTTGCCGCTGGCCGGCGCACCGTACAGATAAGCGCCGGTCACGGCAAAGCTAACATCCGCTGCCGGAGAGACGGGCGCATTTTGCGGCGTGAGATTTAGCGCCATGCGCTCAGGCATAAAATCTTCAACGTGAAAATCCCACTCGCGCGGCCGGTTGTCGCCGGTGCTGGCGCGAATGTGCCACATTCCGGTCGCCGCGCCGCTATCAAGGGGATAAGTAAACTGGTACAGGCCGTTAACCGGTTTGCTGACCGTCGAACGAATGACCTGCCCGTCCGGCTGTACCACTTCCAGCTTCACCGGCTGCTCGGGGAGCGGTTTACCGTCGCTATCGCGCAGTAAAGCGTTGAGGATTACCGTTTCGCCCGGACGATAGAGATCCCGTGGACCAAACATAAATAGCTGCTTGCTGAAGCCCGGCGCGCCGGCGATGGCAAATTCAGCCAGGTCCAGCGCCGGGAGTTTGAGATCCAGCAAGGCGGTTTGCCCGTCCTTACGCGCCAGCAGCAGCGCCGCTTCTTTGTCCGTTTGCAGCGTCACATGGCCCTGGCCGTCGCTCTTCGCCTGCGCAAGCATCTGCCCTTTGGCGTTCAAGAGCTGAACATCGATATCGGACTGCGCCGCGCCGTTTTCCAGACTTTGGGTAAAGACATCCAGCCGGTTATGGTAACGGTGCGCGGATACGCCGATATCGCTGAGGGTGAACAGCGTCGCGGCGTTGCTATAACTGTAGCGGCCCGCCTGGTTCATCACCGCAATATACACGCCCGGCTCCTGCAGCGGTTTGATATCCGCCAGCGGCAGCAGCAGTTTTTCACGCGTATTACGCGCGGGGTTGAGGTCAAAACGGCCGGTATAGACCAGATCGGCCATCTTCAGCAGCTCATCCGACTCCCAGTTACTCAATGAATTACGGTATTCCCATTGGCTGACGAAGGCCGAAAGTGATTCTGGTTTAATACGGAAAAAATTGACGTCGACGTTATCGACATTCAGCGCCATCACCGGCAATCCGGCCACCACTTTCCCTGGCAGCAGCGAACCCCGGCTGGCAAAGCCGATGCTCGGGGCAATATCGCGGGTGGTAATAGTTTTTTCAAAGCTGCTGTCAAAGGTCGCTTTATTCAGCGCCGCCAGGGTTGGATCTACCGATACAATCAACTCCCGTTTTGGCTCAAGATGGCGAAGCCGCAGCTCTTTCAGGTTAGGCGCCAGCTCCCAGGCCCCATCAACTTTGCCGCTTTTTTTATCGACCAAATGTACGCTACGGGAGAAGTCCTGATCCGGCTGCAGAGGGATTGAGAAGGTCAGCACCAGCGTCGACGCACCGTCGAGCTGTACTTCCGAGGCATCCAGCAGCGTTAGCGCTTTGCCTTTACTTTTGTCCGCCAGCGCCGCCAGTTGGCTGGCATCCGGCTTCGCGCTAGCTTTATCCGTCGCCGTAGACGCCGCGGGCGCAGCCGCCTGCGGTTTGCCGCTGTCGTCGCAGCCGGTCAACGATAGCGCGGTGAGTAGCGCCAGAGATAGTGCCGCCAAACGAAATGGTTTCATCCTTCTAACCCCTCGGCCCGCAGGCCAGATACATTAAGTGAACACATTATTATGCGTTAACAATATCATTACCAACAGCGACGAGAATAGAATCAAACTCCCGAGAGTCAATCATCCGTGATACGGTCGCCACTCTGGGATCCATAACTTGTCACTCTCCCGGAAAACGTCGACAATTCATTCTTGAACAATAAAAAAGGAGACGCCGATGTCTACCTCGTTTTTTGTCGCTGCCGACTGGCTGGCGGAACATATTGATGACCCGGAAATCCAGATTATTGACGCCCGTATGGCTCCGCCGGGACAGGAACAGCGCGATCTGAACGCTGAGTATCAGGCTGGGCATATTCCCGGCGCCGTTTTTTTCGATATCGAAGCCCTCTCCGACCATACCAGCCCGCTGCCGCACATGATGCCGCGCGCCGAGGCATTTGCCGTCGCCATGCGCGAACTGGGCGTAAGCAGCGATAAGCATCTGGTGGTATACGATGAAGGCAATCTCTTCTCCGCGCCGCGCGCCTGGTGGATGCTGCGCACCTTCGGTGTCGAAAGAGTTTTGATTGTAGCCGGTGGACTGGAAGGCTGGCGTCGTGATGAGCTGCCGCTGGAGCAAGGTCTACCGGAGCTGCCGGAAGGCGAGTTTGACGTTAATTTCGATCCTCAAGTGATCAAACGGTTAACCGACGTTCTGCTGGTAAGCCATGAAGGATCGGCGCAGATCGTCGATGCTCGCCCGGCCGGGCGCTTTAATGGTCTGGTGGCCGAGCCGCGCCCGGGTTTGCGCAGCGGGCATATTCCCGGCGCGCTAAACGTTCCCTGGAACGAACTGGTGATTAACGGCGAACTCAAAACCACCGATGAACTGAACGAGATTTTCGCTCGCCAGGGCATCGACTTTGAGCGGCCGATTATTGCCAGCTGCGGATCCGGCGTGACGGCGGCGGTCGTAGTACTAGCGCTCACCACATTAGGCGTTAATGGCGTTAGTCTGTATGACGGCTCCTGGAGCGAATGGGGGGCACGAACGGATTTGCCGATTGAACCCGCGCAGTAAAACGGTTTGATGATAATTATTGCGGAGCTATATGTTCCGCAATAATTTAATAAATTTTCTTTTTCCTATCATTTAGCCAGGATATCATCTCATGCACTCCTCCGCCATTTTACAGGCAAATGAATTTTTATTATCAATAATTATTTAATATGAAAATACAATGGAAGATTCAATGAAAGACTTAATGGTATTAGTCATAAAAAATAATCGTAATAAATCCCCTGACCCGATGCCTGTTGATGAAATCTCTCACCTGCGCGTCAGAAAATACCGTGCCCCGCAAAATGAAGAAACCGTTGAGCTACCGGAAAGTTTAAAAGCCTTACTGGCTTACGATCGACAGCTTATTAGCCCACATGATCAGCCCGTCATTGAATGGTTGCAAAAAAACATTGATGTTAATGGTATTCTGCACTCTGAAAATCTGGACGAGGACGTGTACTACCGCAACGGTCTGGATATGACCGGAAAATCAAGTGAGGAGCTAAGTCCTCGGTGGAATAACGATCCAGTCTTCCGGCTTTGATTCCCATCAACCATATTGGTGACCAGGGCGTCTTTATTTATATCACTGAACGTGATGAGAACGGTGAATATCCGATTGCCCGTGTGGACGATCAGGAGCTATGGCTTTCAGAACCCTCGCTGATTGAGTATTTACATGGGATATTTTCAACGCAAAGAGAAACGAGGTCGGAATGAGAGGCCCGTAAAAAAACCAACGAAATACGTGATGGCGCACTGCTGGAGCTAGAATTTATACACAACGATCTCTACAGAAAATTTGAGGGTTGCGCTGAGTAAATTATTGAATCACGGTACTGAAATCCTTATGGCTAATTTTCAGGAATGTATGACTACAAGGAGTAATAATGGCGATTGTATCAGGAAATAATAGCGCTGATAGAAAAGGTATCCCTTGGTTCGGGGGGATTGTTGGCCTGGCGGTCGGTTTGACGATGCTCTATTACTGGTCAGAGTGGACTCACTGGTGGCCGGGCAACCTCCCTGAGGAGATGTCGCCGTATATGCTGGTCAAGGGCATTGATTTGGGGGAAGTTCCGCTCCATGCATACGGCAAGCTGCTCCTGTTCGGCTTTCTTCTGGTATTCCTTTTTCCCGGCTACGGCAAGCTTCCCATTGCCGCATGGATGCTCCATAACCAGCCATCGGGCGGAACGTTTTTTAACTGGATACTGCGCGCCTGGGGGGTCAAATGCGGTGTTCTGGTCCTTGTCTTCTGCAATCTGTTCTTTTTGCGCTATGTCCCTTCCACAGCGCTAAGTTTATATAGTTTTATTCTTCAACACGTGAGTATCCTGGCATCTGTTGTATTAGGAGGGCTGCTGGTAGGCGATGCCTGCCGACTGGCGCGATCTGCTGATGCGCCATTGAGCGATCTGCGCCTGCTGATGGTACTGATATTAGGGTTTCAGCTCCACTGGCCCATGCAAATTACCTTACTTAACGCTCGTAATTTCGACTCTCTGCCTGCGGGATGGGCTTTCACCGCCGCGCTGATGATCGGCGTTTTGCTGGCTTTTTTACTGACTGCCATACTGGCATGGGGGGTGTGCAGGATGTTGGGCGATGAAAATTGCCGGGCCTGGCGTGGGCAGTTCGCACTGTTTAATGGAATGATTATTTTGTGCGTAACGGGGAAAGGGGGGTTTGGCCTGGTGTCGTATTACCTGAAATAAAGCCAGACCAATAATCAGACGGGGGCATAAGCCCCCGTTGTGTTTAGATAATTCGCTTCTGCTTAAAGTCGCGCAGGAAGCTGCCCCAGCGCTTTTCATAGAATGGCGTAATGTGGGCAATCATAAAGTGGCTAATTCCCCTTTCACCCTCCACCACCTGGCAGATATCAATCGGCTCATCGCCCACAAGCGTGTCGGTCGCGACGCTGCCGGTGGCCTGAATTATCTCTTCAATATCGCCTTCGGCTTCAATACCGATCAGCAGGTTGGCCGGGGCATCGGCGCTGTCTTTAATAGAGCATAAAAACGCGCGCTTCACCGTTTTCAGCGTCTTGAACAGCGTGGTCAGCGAGTCCACCATCTGCGCGGGCGGTTCGGCAACCTCAGACAGCAGCAGCGACTCGCCGCCCTCAAGCACGGTCTGGGTACTGAGCGGGCTGCCCTCTTCCCCCAGCAGATGGCTAATTTCACGCGGCGCAAACTCTTTGCCGGTGGGGAGTTTGGCATTGAGGTAGAGCGTTTCGCCGAGGGTCATAGCGAACAGCGTGCGCACCGGCATCACCACGAAAGACTGTTCGTCCTCAACGGCCTGCTGTAGCGCTTCCAGCGAGGTGAAAAAAGGAATAACCGATGTGCCGTCATCTTTTTCCCAGTGCTGTAGGTCCAGTACGCTGTCTTCCACAACCTGCTCGCCCCGGGCAGCGGCCCCCGGCACCCAAACGGTGGCTTCCAGCAAAGTACGGAAAAACGCCGGACGGTGGCCTGGCTCGGTCGCCGCCTTCTCCAGCAGGGTTTCTAACTCATTTTTAGTTTCGGACATAGTTTCGCTACTTCAAAATCGCCCGGCGGCGCTGCGCTCGCACGGGCCCACGAGTTTTGTCGGCCGGGTAAGCGCAGCGCCACCCGGCAAGATCCATTACTCTGCCGTCAGCAGGTTGGCAATGGTGCGCACGCCAAGACCGGTCGCGCCTGCCGACCACTGCTCAACGGCAGATTTACGGTAGGTCGCCGAACAGTCGATATGCAGCCAGCCCTGGTGATAGTTCTCCACGAAGTGGGACAGGAAACCCGCTGCGGTGCTGGCGCCCGCCGGATAGGCCGCGCTGCCGGTATTGTTCAGCTCGGCGAAGTTCGACGGCAGCTGGCCGCGGTGGAATTCCGCCAGCGGCAGACGCCAGAAGGCCTCGTTTTCAGCCTGCGCGCTCGCCAGCAGGCGATTTGCCAGACCATCGTCAAAGCTGAACAGCGCGTGATAATCATTGCCCAACGCGGTTTTCGCGGCGCCGGTCAGCGTGGCGGCATCAATAATCAGCTCAGGCTTTTGCGCAGAAGCATCAATCAGGCCGTCAGCCAGCACCAGGCGACCTTCCGCATCGGTATTCATGATTTCCACGGTTTTACCGTTGCGATAGTGAATAATATCGCCAAGTTTAAAGGCGTTGCCGCTAATCAGGTTATCGGCGCAGCACAGATACAGCTTCACGCGCTTATTGAGGCCGCGAGTGATGGCAAACGCCAGCGCGCCGGTCACCGTTGCCGCGCCGCCCATGTCGGACTTCATTGAGTCCATAAAGGCGCTCTGTTTGATGCTGTATCCGCCGGAGTCAAAGGTGATGCCTTTACCGACCAGACAGGCGTACACCGGGGCTTCTTTATCGCCGGTTGGGTTATAGTCCAGCGCCAGCAGGACCGGTGGGCGCTCGGAACCGCGACCAACCGTGTGCAGGCCCAGATAGTTCTGCTCGCGCAGGTCTTCACCCTTGGTGATACGATAAGAGACGTTATCGCAGGCCACGCTGCACAGCAGGTCTACCGCACGCTGCGCCAGCTGTTCAGGCCCCAGCTCTTCCGCCGGGGCGTTAATGGTGTCACGGACCCAGTCAATAATGGTCAGGCGGTTATCCAGTTCGCTTTTCTGCGCATCGTCGAGGGCCGGCCACTCAACTTTGCGGCTGCCTTTCGGCCCCTTATAACCCGCCCAGAACGCCCATGCGCGGTCGGTGTCCCAGCCTTCGCCATCAAGCGCAACGTGTTTGATGCCCATGCCGTCAATTTTCCGCGCCGCGCGCTGAATCAAGCCCAGGTCGTCTTTGCCGTTCAGGTGCAGGGCGATGCCGTCGTTATTAATGCTGTAAGACGCTTTTTCTCCCCAGCGCGCATCGGCTGGCTGAGCGGTAAGCGTAATTTTCATAGCTTCGGTCATTATCATTATCCTTCTTAGCAAACGGGCCGCCGTATGGCAGCCCGTAAAGTTCTTTCGCCTGTTGATTTATCCGGCTGATAACCACCGGGTAAATCATAACGCGAAAATTATTCGGCTTCGTCTAACCAGACTAGCAGAATCGCCTCAAGAATTTTTTCATTGGATGCGTTTGGATCGTCATCAAACTCTTCCAGGTCGCATATCCACTGATGCAGATCGGTGAAGCGAACGGTTTTCGGGTCGAGATCCGGGAAGGCGTCGTACAGCGCTTCGCCGATTTCGCGACTGTCGGTCCATTTCAGTCCCATATTAATGCTCGCGTGCGTGGTTGATAGTGTAACGCGGAATTTCGATGACCAAATCTTCGTCAGTCACCCGCGCCTGGCAGCTCAGACGGCTGTCGGGCTCAAGCCCCCAGGCCTTATCCAGCATGTCGTCTTCATCTTCGGTACTTTCCGCCAGCGAGTCAAAACCTTCACGCACGATGCAGTGGCAGGTGGTACAGGCACAGGATTTTTCGCAGGCGTGCTCAATCTCAATACCGCTACGCAGCGCAGCATCAAGAATGGTTTCACCGGTCTCAGCTTCCACAACTACGCCATCCGGACACAGGTCCTGGTGGGGCAGAAAAACAATTTTTGGCATTTTAAACCTCGTCCACGGATTGGCCTTTCAGCGCGATACGGACCGATTGATCCATACGACGTGCGGCGAATTCCTGGGTTTGTGTGTCGATATTTTTAATCGCTTCTTTGATTGCATCGGCATCATCGCCTGCCGCAGCGGCGCGCACTTGCTCCGCGGCGTCATCGATAGCCTGACGCTCTGCGGCGCTTAACAGCGCGGCGTCGGCGGCCAGCGCGCTGACCAGACTTTCCAGTACGCGCGCGGCTTCAACTTTTTGCTCGGCCAGCATACGCGCCTGGACGTCCTGTTCGGCGTAGCTCATCGAATCTTTAATCATGCTGGCGATCTCGCCATCGGTCAGACCGTAGGACGGTTTCACCTGGATAGAGGCCTCGACGCCGGTCGATTTCTCCATCGCCGTCACGCTCAGCAGGCCGTCGGCATCCACCTGGAAGGTGACGCGAATATGCGCCCCGCCCGCCGGTAATGCCGGAATGCCGCGCAGCGCAAAACGCGCCAGGGAGCGGCAGTCCTGCACCAGCTCGCGCTCGCCCTGCATAACGTGAATAGACATCGCCGTCTGGCCATCTTTGAAAGTGGTGAACTCCTGCGCGCGCGCCACCGGAATGGTGGTGTTGCGCGGGATAACCTTCTCCACCAGACCGCCCATGGTTTCCAGCCCCAGGGAGAGCGGGATCACATCGAGCAGCAGTAGTTCGCTATCCGGCTTGTTGCCTACCAGAATGTCCGCCTGAATCGCCGCGCCGATGGCGACGACTTTATCCGGATCGATTGAAGTCAGCGGCGTACGGCCAAAGAACTCACCGACGCGCTCGCGCACCAGCGGCACGCGGGTCGAGCCGCCCACCATCACCACTTCCAGCACCTCTTGCGCCTCAACGCCGGCGTCTTTCAGCGCGCGACGGCAGGCCAGCAGAGTGCGTTTGACCAGCGGCGCAATCAGATCGTTAAACTGGCTGCGGGTTATTTCCCCCTGCCAGCCGCCGACGTTCACCCGCGCCGTCTCGGCATCGCTGAGGGCGATTTTCGCCGCGATCGCCGCGTCGAGCAGCTCGCGCTGCAGGCGGTTGTCGCTGCGATCGCTCAGGCCAGCCTGCTCGCGCAGATAATCCGCCAGCAGGTGGTCGAAATCGTCGCCGCCGAGCGCGGAATCGCCGCCGGTAGCCAGGACTTCAAACACGCCGCGGCTTAAGCGCAGCACGGAGATATCAAAGGTGCCGCCGCCGAGATCGTAAACCGCGATGACCCCTTCCTGGCCGGAGTCCAGGCCGTAGGCAATCGCCGCCGCGGTGGGTTCGTTCAGCAGACGCAGCACGTGCAGGCCCGCCAGACGCGCCGCGTCTTTGGTTCCCTGACGCTGAGCATCATCGAAGTAGGCCGGCACGGTAATCACCACGCCGTCGAGCTCGCCCGACAGCGCTTCGGTGGCGCGTTCGGCCAGCGCTTTTAGAATGTCGGCAGACACGCGGATCGGATTGAGCAAACCACCCGTAGTCTGAATCATCGGCAGGCCATTTTCGCTTGCCTGCAGCTGATAAGGCAGATGCGGGTAGCGGGCCTCGATATCGGCCAGAGAGCGCCCCATCATGCGTTTGACGGAGCTGATGGTGTTGACCGGATCCTGAGCGGCGTTTTGCCGCGCGTCATAGCCCACCGTCAAACCCGAAGCCTGATAGTTCACCACCGACGGCAGCAAATAGCGCCCTTGATGGTCGGGCAGAGTTTCGGCCTGGCCGCTACGTACGGTAGCCACCAGTGAATTGGTGGTGCCCAGATCGATACCCGCCGCCAGACGTCGCTGGTGCGGCGCGGCGCTCAGCCCGGGCTCACTAATTTGTAATAAGGCCATAATTGCTTCCGAAAATTAAAAATCGAGCAGTTTTTCTTCGAGTTGTTCCGCACTGCTTCGCAGTTTATCGAGAAAACGCAGCTTGCGCACGGTATCCGCCGCCGCCTCCCACGTCTCGTTATTCAGTTGTTCAACCATCAGCTGATGCCGGATATCAAATTGCGCTTTGACCCGCTTGATAAAGCTTTCCAGCCGCGCTTCATCTTTCGCCTTGCCTATCTCATCGAGCTCTTCGCGCAGTTCCAGCTGTTCCATCAGGAACGCGGTATCGCGCACGGTGTGCTGCTCGCTGGCGAGATCGAAACCATGAAGCGAAAGGAGATATTCGGCGCGGGTCAGCGGGTGGCGAAGGGTTTGCCACGCCTGATTAATGGTGGCGGACTGCTGCACCGCGGCGAGCTGTTCGGCCGCGCTGCCGCTGGCGAACTTATCGGGGTGATACTGGCGCTGTAGTTCCTGGTACCGGGCAGCCAGGGGTTCTAACGAAAGGGTATAGCTGGCCGGTAACCCGAAGAGGGTAAAATAGTCCATAGCAACCTCAGGGTTAACGAGATAAAGCAAACCCCACTTACGGGCGTCCGCAGTGGGGTTTAGATTACATTGCAATTACACGTTAAAGCTTTCGCCGCAGCCGCACTCGTCCTTCACGTTCGGGTTGGTGAACTTAAACCCTTCGTTAAGACCTTCTTTGACGAAGTCCAGCTGCGTACCGTCGAGGAACTGCAAACTTTTGCCGTCGATCACGACTTTCACGCCTTTGTCTTCAAACACGGTGTCTTCAGCCGCTGGTTCGTCAACAAACTCCAGTACATAAGCCATACCTGAACAGCCGGAAGTTCTGACTCCCAGGCGCAGGCCAAACCCTTTACCGCGGTTGGCCAGAAAGGCGTTGACTCGCGCTGCTGCACTGTCGCTTAAAGTAATCGACATAACAAACCTCAACTCTTAATTATTTTGCTTCACGTTTGCTTTTGTAATCCGCAATCGCGGCTTTAATCGCGTCTTCCGCCAGAATAGAGCAGTGAATTTTCACCGGCGGCAGCTCGAGCTCGTCTGCGATATCGGTGTTTTTAATCGCCTGAGCTTCGTCCAGCGATTTCCCTTTTACCCATTCGGTCACCAGGGAGCTGGAAGCAATAGCGGAACCGCAGCCGTAGGTCTTGAAACGCGCGTCTTCAATGATACCTTCATTGTTGACTTTAATCTGCAACTTCATCACGTCGCCGCACGCCGGTGCGCCAACCATACCGCTGCCGACGTTTTCGTCGCTATTGTCGAAAGAGCCGACGTTGCGCGGATTCTCGTAATGATCGATAACTTTTTCGCTGTAAGCCATGATGAATTCTCCTTATTGGTGCCGAATTAGTGATGTGACCATTCAATGCTGTTCAGATCCACGCCCTGCTTGAACATTTCCCACAGTGGAGAGAGTTCGCGCAGACGACCGATGGAATTGCGGACCAGATTGATGGTGTAGTCAATCTCTTCTTCGGTAGTAAAACGACCTAAAGAGAAACGAATAGAGCTATGCGCCAGCTCGTCGGTCATCCCCAGCGCGCGCAGCACGTAGGACGGCTCAAGGCTTGCGGAAGTACAGGCTGAACCGGAAGAGACCGCCAGGTCTTTCAGCGCCATAATCAGCGACTCGCCTTCAACGTAGTTAAAGCTGACGTTGAGGATATTCGGCGCGCCCTGCTCAAGGTCACCGTTGAGATAAACCTCTTCCATATCTTTCACGCCGTCCCACAGACGGTTACGCAGGCCGCGCAGGCGGGCCATTTCGCTTTCCATCTCTTCTTTCGCGATACGGTAAGCTTCACCCATACCGACGATCTGGTGGACAGGCAGCGTACCGGAACGCATGCCGCGCTCGTGACCGCCGCCGTGCATCTGCGCTTCGATACGAATACGCGGTTTACGACGCACGTACAGCGCGCCGATGCCTTTCGGGCCATAGATTTTGTGGCCGGAGAAGGACATCAGGTCAACTTTCAGCTGGCTCAGGTCGATAGGCAGTTTGCCCACGCTCTGGGTCGCGTCAACGTGGTAAATGATACCGCGGGCGCGGCACATCTCGCCGATGGTAGCGATATCCTGCACCACGCCGATTTCGTTATTCACGTGCATAATGGAAACAAGGATGGTGTCATCACGCATCGCGGCTTCCAGTTCTTTTAAATCGATAATGCCGTTACGCTGCGGGGCGAGGTAGGTGACTTCAAACCCTTCGCGCTCCAGCTGACGGCAGGTGTCCAGCACGGCTTTGTGTTCGGTTTTGCTGGTGATGATGTGCTTGCCTTTTTTCTGATAAAAGTTGGCTGCACCTTTAATCGCCAGGTTATCGGATTCCGTCGCGCCGGAGGTAAAGACGATTTCGCGCGGGTCGGCACCGACCAGCTCGGCAATCTGATTACGGGCGATATCTACCGCCTCTTCAGCCTGCCAGCCAAAACGGTGGGAACGGGAGGCCGGGTTACCAAAGGTCCCGTCCAGAGTCAGGAACTGCATCATTTTCTCGGCAACACGCGGGTCCACCGGCGTGGTTGCGGAGTAATCGAGATAGATCGGTAATTTCATTGCTCTATAAACTCCGTACATCGCTTCAATGCAAGGAATCAGGCAACCGGCTGGATGTACGACCGAGTACACAGGATGGCGGAGCATCCCGGCCTGATTCGAAAATCTTTTTATCTTTTTGGCTCAGCTCGTTTCATCTTGCAGCCAAATAGCTGCAAGATGAAATTGAACGAGAACTACGCGCGCAGTTTAACGTCGATAGCGTCCTGAGCGCGGGTATTACGCTGGGATTCATGGTTGTGCTGACGACCGGAGACATCAAGGATTTCCTGGTTATTCACCAGTTCGCCCAGCGTGATGTTATTCAGAAAACCGGTCAGTCGCTCGCTCAGATCGCGCCACAGCGCGTGAGTAAGGCACTTATCGCCGCCCTGGCAGCCGCCTTTGCCCTGACAACGGGTGGCGTCAACGGATTCGTCTACTGCGCTGATAACTTCGCCAACCGCGATGCTACCCGCTTCTTTACCTAACAGATAACCGCCGCCTGGACCACGTACGCTGGAAACCAGCCCATTTTTGCGCAGGCGAGAGAACAGCTGTTCCAGATAGGAAAGCGAAATTCCCTGACGCTCTGAAATATCAGCCAACGGAACCGGACCCGATTCAGAGTTGAGCGCAACGTCAAGCATCGCGGTCACGGCATAACGCCCTTTAGATGTCAGTCTCATGTCTTACTTAACCTCAAACTCGCCCCTGCCCGGGCTTTTTATTAATATGGGTATTGCATAGCAAGGCAAGTCTGACATTCCCGAGTAAATTGGTCAACTATTTACTTGACTGTTTTAGTCAGGTATTTGGCTTTCCGTGCCGTTTTACTTAAGCGCGATCTGATGCCCTCTCCCATAGGGGAGGCGATCGCTAGGCCGGGTAAGCGCAGCGCCACCCGGCAAACAGACGGTACTACTCTTTATTCTTCTGCTCAATTGACGCCAGCATACCGCGCAGGATGTTCAGCTCCTGGCTTTCCGGGCGGGCGCGGGTAAACAAACGGCGCAGTTTGTTCATCACCTGGCCCGGATGACTGGCGCGGATAAAGCCGGTTGCCAGCAGCGTCTGCTCCAGATGGCCGTAGAAACGCTCTAAATCATCCACCAGCGGATACGGGGTTTCTTCATGCTCGACGACGGGCTCATTTTGCTCCTGCGCCGCCAGCCATGCCATACGCACTTCATAGGCGATGACCTGCACCGCCATCGCCAGGTTCAGCGAGCTGTATTCCGGGTTAGCGGCAATCGCCACGTGATAGTGACACTTCTGCAGCTCTTCGTTAGTCAGGCCGACGCGTTCACGGCCAAATACCAGCGCAACCGGCGCATGCTGCGCTTCGGCAACGCTTTTCAGGCCGCATTCGCGCGGATCGAGCATCGGCCACGGCAGCGTGCGGGAGCGCGCGCTGGTCCCCACGACGAGGCTACAGCCCGCTAGCGCTTCATCAAGGGTATCAACGATGTGGGCATTGCCAATGACGTCGCTGGCCCCGGCCGCCAGAGCGATGGCCTGAGAATCGGGTTTGACCAGAGGATTGACCAGCCACAGGTTGGTTAACCCCATGGTTTTCATTGCGCGGGCGACGGAGCCCATATTGCCGGTGTGTGAGGTTTCTACCAGTACGATTCGAATATTTTGCAGCATTATGGTTCTTCGGCTAAAGATTATTCGTGCATGCTATCATAAAACGGAGACATGGGCAGATTTCACTGTTACTATATGCGCCGTTTTTTCCCGTTCTTTAACATCCAGTGAGAGAGACCGATGCATCCGATGCTGAACATCGCCGTGCGCGCAGCGCGCAAGGCGGGTAATTTAATTGCCAAGCACTACGAAACCCCTGATTCCGTAGAAACCAGCCAGAAAGGCAGCAATGATTTCGTGACCAACGTCGATAAAGCCGCTGAAGCGATTATTATCGAAACCATTCGCAAATCTTACCCGCAGCACACCATCATCACCGAAGAAAGCGGTGAACATGAGGGTGAAGATCAGGATGTTCAATGGGTTATCGATCCACTGGATGGCACCACCAACTTCGTAAAACGTCTGCCGCACTTCTCCGTCTCCATCGCCGTACGCATTAAAGGCCGTACTGAAGTTGCCGTGGTTTACGATCCAATGCGTAACGAGCTGTTTACCGCAACCCGCGGTCAGGGCGCGCAGCTGAACGGCTACCGCCTGCGCGGCAGCAGCGCTCGCGATCTGGATGGCACGATCATCGCCACCGGCTTCCCGTTCAAAGCAAAACAGCACGCGACCTCTTACATGAATATCCTCGGCAACATGTATACCGAATGCGCGGATTTCCGCCGCACCGGTTCCGCTGCCCTGGATCTGGCCTACGTTGCCGCTGGCCGCGTTGACGGCTACTTTGAAATCGCGCTGAAACCGTGGGATTTCGCGGCAGGCGAGCTGATCGCTCGTGAAGCAGGCGCTATCGTCTGCGACTTTACCGGCGGCCATAACTACCTGCTGACCGGCAACATCGTTGCAGGCAACCCGCGCGTTGTAAAAGCCATGCTGGCGAATATGCGCGAGCAGCTGAGCGAAGCGCTGAAGCGTTAATTTTATCGTTGAGTAAAAAGGGAAGCCTTGCGCTTCCCTTTTTTATTATTTCATCAGATTCACTACAATCCGCACGGTGGTATTTATCGCCATGCACAATATTGCTGCGCCGTTAAACAGGGCAGAATGCGCGCGCCATTTCGGACAATCCGCGTCGCCTATCAGATGATGAATGAAACAAGCGATACCGCCGGTCACTAGCCTGGACAACAGAATCCCGAGCATCGCCGGTGCAAACAGTAACCATCCCAACTGCACAAAGTCGTTTTCGCGTGCGCCGTGCAGCAATAAAACGATTTGAAACGGTAAATAGAACCCTAGCGCGAAAATGAGCGGCAGTCGCAGATTGCTCACCGGGATTTCTGGCGTTTTCACCAGCCGCCAGGCATCGCGAACCAGCGTCAGCCCCAGTACCAGCGTGGCAAAATAGCAGATGTAATTGAAAACTGAGACGAAACGCAGCAGCGTATCGCCCTGGAGATAACGCATCAACCCGACTTGCCAGAACAGAGTCATCAGGAAACCGCACTGCAGGATCCAGCTACGAACTATCCAGCTGAAGAAATCTCTGCGCGACGGCTGGTTATGCAACATCCACGCGACAATGGGCATCTTACTGTACCCGGGGTGCAAAAAAGCCAGTACAAAACCGGCAATCAGCAGCTGGCCGTAAACAGCAACCGGAACGCTTTCTACACTCGTTTGTCCCAGCCCAATAAGATTATACAGAGCCGTATATATGCGGGGGAGCTCGGCAGGCCACCAGCTCGCCAGCTCGGGCCAAAAGAAGATGATTGATAAGCCGACCAGCAGCCCTGCCGCTGCGGATAGAACCAGTGTGTACCCTGAGGTTGGGGATTGATTAACGGTCATTATGACTCCTTGTCACGACCAGGAAAGAAAACTGAAAGCTAAAGCATTGGAGGATAAGCCACAAACAGCCGCCAACACTTTAAGATTTCAGCCCGGTCCAAAGGTATTAAAACGGCCTTAATCCCCCGCCGCTCGGCACTGCACTGCTCCACATAACCACCGCCGCCGCCAGCAAAATCACGCCACCGGCCAGCGCCAGGGTCGCCCAGCCCACCCGCTTCCATAGCACCGGCGCCTGTCTGGCGCTCAGCCTGACCGCCAGCTGGCGAAAACCGTGAACCAGCAGAGCAAGCGCGCTAATGGTAAGCGAGGTTCCCGCCGCCATCGCCATCGCGGCCGCCATCCCCCAGCCAAATACGCCGATAACCTTACTGAACAACAGAACCATAATAGCCCCGGAACAGGGGCGCATTCCCATCGACAGCACGATAGCCAGCCGGGCCCGCCAGTCGTCGCCGCTTTGCAGCCGTTCCGGCGCCGGCAGATGCTGGTGTCCGCAGCCGCAGCTGGCGTGATGAACGTGATGCGCGGTGAAGGCAGTGAATTTAGGCCGGCGCAGCAGTATGCGCAGCTTTTTTAGCGCCCGCCAGCACAGCAAAAGGCCCAGCGCGCCGACCAGCAGATAGCTTCCCTTTTCCAGCCAGAAGCTGCTCAGGTGCAACTGTCTTGCCGGAAGCTGTAGCAGCGTCAGTACCACTACCACTAAAGCGATGGCCACCAGCCCCTGCAGCAACGAGGCGGCCAGGGTCAGGCCAATGCTGGATTTCAGCTTTGACGGATGGGTCGCCAGCCAGGTTGTTATAACCACCTTACCATGCCCCGGCCCCAGCGCGTGCAGGACGCCGTAGGCAAAGCTAAAGCCCAGCAGCGACAGCCCGGCGGCGGAAGGATTCTCCGCTACCGCCTGCAGAAGCCGACTCAGTTCGACATTCAGCGCGCGCTGCCAGACCGCGCTTTGCAGCAGCACCTGCGGCCAGGCCTGCCATAGCCAGAAGCCAGCCCCTGCCGCCAGCAGCAAAAAGAGCGCCAGCGGCCAAAGCTGACGCCAGCGCGGCGAACGGCTGTTTTGAGTAAAAATCAGCGACATTGCAGCGTCACCTTTTGCGCGAAATAATTCCCCAGTTCCATATCCTCCGGCGGCGCATCCGCTTTATCCAGCGACTGCGCATAGGACAACATTTTTTCATTCGGTTTCGGCGTCATCACGTTTGCCGTACAGCTCGTTTTCATCGCCGCCGGCAGAGCAAAATCAGCGTCTTTGTCATAATACATATCAACATAATAGGTCGGGTCGTAGGTTGTAAAAGTGAAGGTTTGCCCGGCCAGAGGCTGCGGCTTCGCCAGCGGCAGAGTAAAAGTGAGCACCGCCTGGTGGCCGCTGCGCTCCAGGCCATAGCCGTCGGGTCGATTATCAAACTTTACCCGCAGGCCGTCATGCCATAGCTCGCTGAAATAGTGCTGGCCCAGCACGTTCGCCATCACTTCCGCCGCCAGTTTTTTCCAGATTTCGCTACCGGGTTTGGCGCTGCCCGCATCATAGAGCAGATCGGCGGAGGTGATTTCATCCATCGTCCAGCGCATTTTAAAGCCGGTGAGCAGGCCATTTTCCGCCACAGCCTCCGTTTGCAAGCTGATGAAACTGTGCGGATGTGCCGCCGCGGTTAGCGATAAAAACATGAAAAACGCTACGCTGACGCATTGTTTCACTCTCTTCATCTGTTCCTCACGTGAAAAATTCTGTGAACCGCGCCAGCAATCCTGATGTAAAGACGCGGGAGTGCCCTGCTCACCCTGAATACATTAACTACGCTTAACGAAAACCCTAACTGGAACTAACCGGATGATGACAGTGATTGAACCACCATCTGTGCTTTCCAGTCCACAGCGCCGTAGCCAGGTGCTCCTGATGTTTTATCTGCCCGGGCAATCCGTGACGCCCGAATGGCTGGGTAGCCTCACTCAGGTTGATGAGGATACCGCCAGGCAGGACATCGCGGAGACGGGACGCGAAATTCAGCGTTATCACCGCTTAACCCTGACTTCACAAGCGGACGGCAGCTATCGGATGGAAGGCGCCGCGCTCGATCAACGCTTGTGCTTGCTGCACGCTCTGCGCCGCGGGCTGCGCCTGTGCCCGCATTTTGTCAGCCACCATTTTACCCCGGCGTTAAAAACGCAGCTTAAACAGCAGGGTATCGCACGCACGCTATATGACGACACCAATCTCCAGGCCCTGGTGAACCGGTGCGCCCGAACTCTGAACCGGCAGTTTGACTGCCGCGACGTGCATTTTCTGCGTCTTTATTTACAGTATTGTTTACTGCAGCACCACCTTGGGCAGAGCCCCTCTTTCACCCACGAGCAGCAGCGCTGGGCGCAAGCCGCCGCCGAGTTTACCCTCGCGGAGGAGATTGTTCGCCACTGGCAGCGTCGGGTGGCGACGACGCCCCATGCCGGAGAACAGCTGTTTCTGACCCTGCTATTTATGCTGCTGAAAACCCCCGATCCCATCCGCGACGGGCACCAGCATGACCGGCGCCTGCATCTGGCCATCTCCAGACTGATTCACCGCTTTCAGAACCTGGCGGGGCGGCCGTTCAGCGATGAGCAGGGGCTTAGCGATCAGCTCTATATACACCTCTCACAGGCGCTACACCGCAGCGTCTTCGCCATCGGTATCGATAACGCGCTGCCGGAGGAGATTGGACGTCTGTATCCCCGTTTGATGCGCACCACGCAGGCGGCGCTGGAGGAGTTCGAAGCCAGCTGGCAGGTTCGCTTTAGCCAGGAGGAAGTCAGTTTAATCGCGGTGATTTTCGGCGCGTGGCTGATGCAAAAAAGCGATCTGCAAGAGAAACAGGTGGTTTTGCTTACCGATGATAATCCAGACCTTGAGCAGTCGCTGGAGCAGCAGTTGCGCGAGCTAACCCTGCTACCGCTCAATATTAAGTATTTGAGCGTAAGCACTTTCCAGAAAGAGGGCGCGCCGAAGGAAGTGACGCTGATCGTCACCCCCTATACCACGGCGCTACCGCTGTTTTCACCGCCGCTGTTTCATGCCGACGAGACGTTCAGCGATCACCAGCAGCAGCAGATTTGCAAGATGCTCGAGGCCTAAGCCACCGCTTTTGGCCGCACCACCAGCGCCGGTAAGGCCACCAGCGCCATCACCCAGAAAACGCCCTGGTGCAGATGCTGGTAGAGGAAGCCGGCAAATACCGTCATTACCGCAATGCTGCCGCCCATCGCTACCGCGGAGTAGACCGCCTGCAGGCGGATGACTTCGCTTCCCTGGCGAGCCGCGATATAGCGCATCGCCGCCAGATGGCAGACCGTAAAGGTGCCACAGTGGAGGATCTGCGCGACGATAAGCCAGGGTAGCGCCGTCGTCCAGCCCATCAGCGTCCAGCGAATCACTCCGCACACCGCAGAAAGCAGCAGCAGATCGCGGGCGCTGAAGCGGCGGAAGACCTTTTTGCTCAGCGCGAAAATCACCACTTCCGCCACCACGCCAAGCGACCACAAATAGCCCACGGCGGAGGCGGAATACCCCGCCTCCTGCCAGTAGATTGCGCTGAACCCATAGTAGGCGGCGTGCGCCCCCTGCAGCAAACAGACACAGGCAAGGAAGCGCCAGCTTTGCCGCACCAGAGTGACCCAGGCCGACAGCCCGGCCGCTTCCTGCTGGCGGGATTCTCCCTGCGGCTGCACCGACGGCTTCAACAGCATCCCGAGCAGCATGGAGGCTATACCGACGCTGAGCATCACCAGTATCATCCGGTAGTCATACAGGCTGACCAGCTTCCCAGTCAGCGCCGAGCCAATGACGAAAGCTATCGACCCCCACAGGCGCACGCGCCCGTAGTCCATGGTGATCTGCTTTTGCCAGGTATTCGCCAGCGCGTCGGTCAGCGGCACCAGCGGCGAGAAAAAAAGGTTGAAGCCGACGATAATCACCATCAGCCAGACAACCTGGTGGCCGATCCAAAATGCGAGCGCAAAGAGCAGCGTCAGCAGCGCCAGAATGCGCAGAGAAGAGATAAGACGGGACGGGTCGCTGACCCGCGGCGCAATCAGCAAGCTGCCAAGAAAGCGCGACACCAGCCCGGCGCCGAGCAGCATGCCGATGGTTTCCGGCGTCAGGCCAAGTCCGGAAAGCCAGACGCTCCAGAAAGGCAGGAAGATGCCGTAGCTAAAAAAGTAAGTGAAGTAACTAAGCGCCAGCCAGCGCGTGGAGTGCAAGACCATGATTCCCTCCCGAATGGAGGCGACAGTCTGGCGATAAAGCGTGGCGGGTGCAAGATACCCTCGCCTCAAATATGGTGCTATTCGCCCCCCTGCACGTCTATTTTCAGCGAAAAATTCAGCGTATCTCCTGCACCTAAAACCCGCAGCCCCGGCTGTCCGTCCATGTTATGGGCGTTTACCGGATGACTTTGCGGCTCAAGACAAAGGAACGGTTCACCCTGCATTCTGAAGAGCATCAACCACGGAGTTTGCGAAAAAATTGTGATATCCATCACATCACTAATCACCCTCGCCCGCCCGCTCCAGCCAGAATAGCCCACGTTCAGCCAGCGATCCTTACCGTACTGCACATGGCTGAAATCGGCATAGTCGGGCAGTTGGCCTTGCCAGCCGAGAGGAAGATGCTGCTCCCCTTCAGGCCAGTAGCCAGCGGCTGCAAACTGCACCTTACTGCGCTTATCAAAAGGAAAAAACGGATGAAAACCGCAGCCATAGGGGATGGGGGCGCTACCACAGTGGGTAAGCGTCAGCTCAGCCACCAGCTGGTTACGCAGCAGCTGGTAGCGGATCTGCGCCAGGTAATCGAAACCGCAGACATGCTGCCGACGCAGCTGTAACACGCAATAGTCGCTGCCGCGCGCAATCATATCCCAGCGCTGCAGCCAACCGTCGCCGTGGAGAAAAAAATGCGCGTCGGCGTGGTGGCGAGGCAGAGCTATCTCACATCCCTGAAAAATAAAGCGGTTCCCGGCGACACGATTGGCCAGTGGCAGCATCGGAAACATGCCGCCGGTGGGGTTTTCATATAGCACCGGCGCCTGATATTGCCGCGAGTACAAACTTTGCACTTTGCCGCCCAGAGAAGCGACGCGCATCCGCAGATGCGCGTTTTCCAGAATCCACTCTTCCGCCATTAGCGCGTCTGCTCCTGCTTCATCGCCTGAGCGCCCGCATGACGTTTCGCCAGCTGCGCTTCCAGGGCTTCGAGAGTGACCCCCTTCGTTTCCGGCACGTTGCGCAGAATATAGAGGTAGCCGACTGCGCAAATAACGCCATACAGCAGGAAACTGCCCGCCGCGCCCAGTCCGGCATTAAGCAGCGGGAAAGTGTAGGTTAACAAGAAACAGGCAATCCACAGCGCCAGGGTGCCTAAGGACATCGCGAGTCCGCGAACGCGGTTGGGGAAGATTTCCGCCAGCAGTACCCAGGTAACCGGCGCCAGGGTCAAGGCGTAAATAGCAATCGCCGCCAGCACCAGCAGCAGAACGGGCCAGCCCATGATGCCCATGCCATAGGCGGCGGCAATCAGAACATAGATAAGCGTCAACCCTGAGGCACCGAGCAGCATTAATTTACGGCGGCCGATTTTATCCACCAGCGGCAGCGCGGCGAGGGTAAACACCAGGTTGACGATCCCCGTTGCGACGATCGATTTCAGCGTACTGTTAATATCGAATCCCGCCGAGGCAAAAATCTCCTGCGCGTAGTTAAAGATGACGTTAATTCCGCACCACTGCTGGAAGACGGCGAGGACCATGCCAATGATAACGATCGGTTTAACCTGCGGAGCCAGCAGCGCGCCGTAGGAGATTTTATGGTTATCTTTTTCCAGCGTGTGCGCGATGTCGCGTAATATCCTGTCGGCATAGTCGGCGGAGCCAATGCGCTCCAGCGCGGCCCGGGCGCGATCCGGCTTACCGGCCTTCATGAGCCAGCGCGGCGACTCAGGAACAAAAAACATCAGCACCAGAAACGCCAGCGCTGGCACCAGTTCCGCGCCGAACATCCAGCGCCAGCCCATCTGCCCGTTCCAGGTCTCCACAATCATCTGCTGCGTCGCCCCCGTCGCTACGGGTTCCGCAATCATCAGGTTGATAAGCTGAGCGGCCAGCACGCCAATCACGATAGTGAGCTGGTTTATCGCAACAAAGCGCCCTCTTTTTTCTGCCGGGCTGACTTCCGCTATGTAAAGCGGGCTGAGCGCGGATGCCAGACCAATCCCCACGCCGCCCACAATGCGGTAAACCACAAACATGTCGAAACTGCTGGCGACCGCCGTCCCCCACGCCGAGGCGCTGAACAGCACGGCGGACAGTATTAAGGGCAGCTTGCGCCCCAGTTTATCGGCGCACCATCCCGAGATTAATGCGCCGAAAACGCAGCCCACCAGCGCCGAGCTCATTGCCCAGCCAGACTGCGCCGGGTCGGTAATGGAAAACCAGGCTTCATAAAACGGCTTTGCGCCGCCAATCACCACCCAGTCATAGCCAAAGAGTAAACCACCGCAGGCGGCGACCAGACAGATAGTCCAGACGTAGCCCATTTTCAGATGTGTCTGCGCGTTATTCATAATGATTCCTCTATAAGGGAAACGCAGGGAACAGTAGGGTTCAGGCGGGCCAGACCCGCCTATTTAAGGTTCAGGAAAAAATACCGCTTTGCAGGGCATGCTGAATTAGATGCGCCTTATCGTGAACGGGGTTGATTTGCAGAAGCTGTTGCATCGCTTTCTGACTGGCGGGTTGGTTGCCTAGTCCCAGGTAGCCAAGCGCTTCAATAAACAAGCAGTGCTGACGGTGCAACTGCTGTGCCGATACATCGAGGACCACAAGATCTGGTAGCGAGACGGCAAAAAAGTCGGCTTGCGGAACGTCATCCCGATGCTGCGCGGCCCAGACGATAAAACTGTGGAAGTGCTGCTCGGCCTGCGCCGAGTTACCGCTCTTACGCAGCGCGATACCCTGCCAGAAAAGGTAATCAGCGGGCTGATCGTTGTAGTAACGCCCGGCGTCCAGCGTTGAGCCCCCTTGCAGGGCAAGCTGGTAATATTCCGCTGCCTGCTGCGCATCCCCTGCCTGTTCCGCGCAATAGCCCAGCAAATACCAGATATCGTTGTCCGTCTGCCCGGGCAGCCGCCCCTCCCCCAGGTTATCGGGATAGCGTAACGCGTCTTTCAGACAGTCCGCAGCCTGCGTAAACGCCTCACGTTCGATCAACTGTAAAGCGCGATGAAGCTGATTGAGCAAATACTGGCCGGTAACTTTCCCCTCCCCGCCTTCCCAGGGATGAAATACGCGCGTATCGAGAATAGCGGCGGCATCGGCATAATGACCGGCCGCGTTCCACAGGCTTAACAGCTCAGCGGTCAGGTCATCCCGTTTCAGCACCACCGCTTTGCGCGCCGCCAGCGTTTCCAGTCGTTCGTTTACCGGCGTTCCCAGTGATTTTTTCAGGAAATCAAGCTCAAAGAGGAAGCGCGCGTTTTCGGGCTCAAGCTCTACGGCCCGTTGCAGATAAGCCAGCGCCTGCGCGGCATCCTGTTGTTTGTTCCAGGCGTAGACCCCCAGCAGACGATAAGCGGGCGCATAGTCGGGAGATTTTTCCAGCGTCTCGCGCCAGCAGCGTACCGCCTCTTCATAGCGACGTTTGCTGTACCAGAAGCAACCGAGCAGATAGCGGGCAAAAGCGCTATCACTCAGGATTTGCAGCATCTGGACTTCATCAAGCGTGTTGGGGAAACGCACTTTTCGCGCATGGCAGCGCTCAGCTTCGGCAATTAACCGTTGCCGTTTATTCGCATCATCGCTTAACGAGGCGCGCCACAGCATCGGCAGCGCTTCCTGGCAATCCAGAACCTCAAGCACCTCCTTCGCCGCCTGCTTCTGACCGATGGAGAGCAGCCAGCCCGCCAGAAGGCTGCCGTTGATTCCTCTGCGCCCCGTTACCCGCAGCAGGTTCTCTCGCGCTTCATCGCCCGGCGCAATCATCCAGCGCGCGCAGTGCAGCGGATAGCTCAACGGGTATTGTTTAAGACAGGCGAAAATATACGCCTGCGCCTCTTTCGTCCGCCCGCTGTTCGCTAACGCCAGCGCTTTCAGCCCCATAGCCAGATGGTTGCTGGCGTTAAACTGCAGGCTGGTGTTGACCTTTTCCAGCGCGTCGACGGTATCACCCCGCTTCATCGCCAGCCTTGCCAGCGCCCACCAGGCGGCATCGCGGCAGTTACCGCTCCAGGACGCTTTGTAATAGCAATCCCATGCTCCAGCTTCATCGCCCTGCCTTTCCAGCGCGCTGGCAAGCAGCATACTGGCTTCGCCATCGCGCGGATTTTTATTCAGACGATGGGCGCGAAGTAGCGCGGCCCGGGCACATTGCTCCGCCAGCCCCCAGTCGGCGCAATTAAACGCCAGCGTCCCGAGGGCAACATTATTGCGGTAATCCTGCGGATCGAGGGCTATTGCCCGACGATAGTAATCTGCGGCATAGCGGCTGGCGTGATTGTATTGTTCAAGATGCTGGCCGATAAAATAGAGCTCATCGCCGTTGTGAATCTCTTCCGGCATCGCCGGCGCGCAGGCCGGTTCGGGCAGGGGCGTCTGCTGAGTAATATGTTCCTGATAATCCAGCAGCAGCTGGTTGTCTGCGGTTTTCACCTTAATGGTTAAACGCCGGGGGTCATTTTCCGGCAGCGTATGCTGCCAGCTCTCGCCGGGCTTCAGCGTAAGCTGAGTTTCATACAGCGGCTGCTTTTCCGCGCTGAGTTCAACAACGATATTTTCCAGCGGCGCAATGGCGTAAACACCGAGCTGCAGCTGCTCCGACTCGCGAACCAGCTTCAGCGCCAGCTGCGTATTGGCATTTTGCACCATCCCCAGCTCGCTATAGGGAAGAAAATTTTGTACAAAAATCTTCTCTTCGTAAGGCGCAAGCCAGGTAAAGTCAGGCTGGTTATCGGTGTAGACGCCGGTCATCAGCTCGATATAGGGACCATTTTCGTCGGTCAGATTGCGGTCCCATGCCTGGCCAAAGTCGCCATAGCCCCAGCTCCACTGTTTTTTGCCCGGCGAAACGTGGTGGTCGGCAACATGCAGTAGCCCACCGCGCTCGTCGTGGTGATAAGCGCCGACAAAGTCATAGTCCGATTTCTCCGCCATATACGAGGTGGGTACCGGAACGTTTTTATAACGAGAGATATCGACGCCGGCAGAATAGTCCACTTTGTAGTAGGTGCCGGTGGCGATGGGAAAAGCGGAAACATCGCGCTTGCCGTGATCGAATACAGCGGTGACGTCGGGCGGGAAAACGCTCTGGTGAGCATCGCCGCCTTTTACCGCCGGGTTGGCCCACCACAGGAAATGACGCGGCGTGGCGTTACCATTAAAAACCTTACCGGTGATTTCAATCAGCGCGCGGTCAGGATAGAGAGTAAACCCGGTCATGACCTGCAAACCGCGCATGGGCTCCGCTTCCCCCATCCATACGGTCTGCACGCCGTTTTCCCCGTGCTGGATCGAAAAATCGACCGGCATAAAGGTCGTCGGGCGGTGATGCTGCGGCCAGTTGAACTCGATACCGCCGGAGATCCAGGGCCCCAGTAGCCCTACCAGGGCGGGTTTAACGACTTCATTGTAATAGACGAAATCGCGCTGGTTGACTTTGTCATACGCCCGGTGAATACGTCCGCCGAGCTCCGGCAGCAGCATGATACGAATGAAATCATTCTCCATCCATACTGCCTGATAATCGCGCATTTCACGCTCGCCGGTCAGCGTATCGATCACGCCGTAGGGATAGACGTTGCCGGAGGAACCTTGATAAACGCGTTTTTCCAGAAACATAGGGTTCGGATCCTCCGTCCCCGTCGTCCACGTAGGTAATGTAATTGTTTCCTGCCAGACCTTAACCGAACCGTACATGACGCCTCCACTAAACAAAATAAAGTAAAAATCTCTATAAGAGGAGTTTATATCGCCATTTAGCTGCTAAAATGCGCAACGCTCACGCAATATAGTTAAGGGAGTTAAGTGTATGCAGCGCACCGGTTTAAATAACGCCCGGGTCAGGCAGGTCAACAAATCTATTTTTCTCTCCCACCTCTGGCGGGAGAAACAACTCAGTAAATCCCAGCTTTCCCAGCTCACTGGGCTCTCTATTCCGGCTGTGAGCAACATTCTTGCAGAACTGCTTAGCGAGGGATTGATCGGCCATTCGACGGAAAAAATGAGCAAGCGCGGCGTGAACAGCGGAAGCTACCAGATCCCCGAACACGGTGCCTGGACGCTATGCATGAATATCACGCCGACCAGCATTGAGTATCAGCTTGCCGATGCCCGACTGCTGGCGGTTGATGGCCACCAGCATTTGCCCATCAATGCACCCACGCCGCAGGCTCTTCTGGAGGCCATTGTGGAATGCTGGCGACGTATTCACCGCCGCTACCCGCAGCACAGCATCAATCTCGCGCTTGGCGTTCATGGGCAAGTTGATCCCGTAACCGGGGTGTCACAAACCATGCCCCAGGCGCGCTGGAAAACGCCGATTGAAATAAAGTATCTGCTTGAGGAACAACTCGGCGTGCAGGTACGGGTAGATAATGACTGCGTGATGCTGGCGCTGGCGGAGAAATGGCAGCATCCGGGTCCACAACCGGATTTTTGTGTGATCAACGTCGATTACGGTATTGGATCATCGTTTGTGATTAACGATCAGATTTATCGAGGAAGCCTCTACGGCAGCGGGCAGATAGGACACACGATTGTGAATCCTGACGGCAAGGCCTGCGACTGCGGGAGATACGGTTGCCTCGAAACCGTAGCGTCCCTCAGCGCGTTGAAAAAGCAGGCGCGGATGTGGCTCAAAACCCAGCCGGAAGCGCAGCGCTCTCCCGAGCAATTAACCACGGCATCGCTCATTGAAGCCTGGGAACAGGGAGACGTGCATATCCGCGCATGGGTTGATAGCGCGGCCAACGCCATTGGCTTAAGCCTTTATAATTTCTTAAATATTTTGAATATTAATCAGATCTGGCTATACGGACGCAGCTGCGCCTTTGGCGAACAATGGCTGGAAAGTATCGTTAAACAAACCGGCTTTAATCCCTTTGACCACGGTGATACGCCGCGAGCGCACGCCACCCAAATCGGCTTTGGCAAGCTAACCCGCGCGCAGCAGTTGATGGGTATCGGTTATCTCTACGTTGAGGAGCAACTACAGACGCTGCGTTAATCATCAGGGGGACGTGGCGGAGCGCAAATTTGTGTATTACGTTTAAATCACACGTCTCTCATAACGAGCTGATTATGAACACACTACGCTATTTTGATTTTGGCTCTTCCCGCTCCCTGCTGCTATTGATCGCCCGTATCGCGGTGGTGGTGCTGTTTATTCTTTTCGGCTATCCCAAGCTGCTCGGCTTTAGCGGCACGGTACAGTATATGGCCTCTTCCGGCGCGCCGATGCCGACGCTTGCGGCCATTATTGCCATCATTATGGAAGTGCCTGCGGCTATTTTGATTGCGCTGGGCTTTTTCACCCGACCGCTGGCGGTGATCTTTATTTTTTATACTCTGGGTACCGCAGTTATTGGGCATCACTACTGGGATATGTCCGGCGATGCAGTGCTGCCGAACATGATTAACTTCTGGAAAAACGTCAGCATTGCCGGCGCCTTCCTGCTGTTAGCAATAACCGGGCCCGGCGCCATTTCGCTCGATCGACGCTAATCTTCAGACGCAAAAAAGGCCGCAATTGCGGCCTTTTTAATTTCAACGGCTAACGATTATGCATAAACCGGGAAGCGGGAGCAGATGTCCAGCACTTTGCCCTTCACGCGCTCAATGACCGCTTCATCATTGATGTTGTCCAGTACGTCGCACATCCAGCCAGCCAGCTCTTTCACTTCCGCTTCTTTAAAGCCGCGACGGGTGACCGCCGGAGAACCGATGCGGATACCGGAGGTCACAAACGGGCTCTTCGGATCGTTCGGTACGCTGTTTTTGTTCACGGTGATGTTAGCGCGACCCAGTGCAGCATCAGCTTCTTTACCGGTCAGATTTTTATCGACCAGATCCAGCAGGAACAGGTGGTTTTCAGTGCCGCCGGAAACCACTTTGTAGCCGCGGTTCAGGAACACTTCGACCATCGCTTTGGCGTTTTTCGCTACCTGCTGCTGGTAAACTTTGAACTCTGGCTCCATCGCTTCTTTCAGCGCAACCGCTTTCGCCGCGATAACGTGCATCAGCGGGCCGCCCTGGGCGCTCGGGAATACGGCAGAGTTCAGTTTTTTGTACAGTTCTTCGCTACCGCCTTTCGCCAGGATCAGGCCGCCGCGCGGACCCGCCAGGGTTTTATGGGTAGTGGTGGTCACCACGTGCGCATGCGGAACCGGGTTTGGGTACACGCCTGCGGCAATCAGGCCGGCAACGTGGGCCATGTCGACGAACAGGTATGCGCCAATGCTGTCAGCGATTTCGCGCATTTTCGCCCAGTCAACGATACCGGAGTAGGCAGAGAAACCACCGATAATCATCTTCGGTTTGTGTTCCTGAGCCTGCTTCGCCATATCTTCGTAGTCAATTTTACCGGACTCATCAATGCCGTAAGGAATGATGTTATACAGTTTGCCGGAGAAGTTGACCGGGGAGCCGTGAGTCAGGTGGCCGCCTTGCGCCAGGTTCATACCCAGCACGGTGTCGCCCGGCTGCAGCAGAGCGGTATAGACCGCGAAGTTAGCCTGGGAGCCGGAGTGCGGCTGCACGTTAGCGTAGTCAGCGCCGAACAGCTCTTTGGCGCGATCGATAGCCAGCTGCTCTACGATATCGACGTATTCACAGCCGCCGTAGTAGCGTTTACCCGGATAGCCTTCAGCGTATTTGTTAGTCAGCTGAGAGCCCTGCGCCTGCATAACGCGTGGGCTGGTGTAGTTTTCGGAGGCGATCAGTTCGATGTGCTCTTCCTGACGTACTTTTTCTTGCTCCATAGCCTGCCACAGTTCGGCATCATAATCGGCAATGTTCATTTCACGCTTTAACATCCGCATCTCCTGACTCAGCTAACAATAGAATTTCGGCCTTAAAAGGCGGTCCGATTGGACAACGGCCCACAGTATAACTGAATCATTCTGTGATAACAGGTCTTGACAAAGGATTTTACGCAAACGATTGGCTCCGCATAACACAAGGCTTTGAGCAATAAAGCTCCTGCAATTATCAACGGATTTGTTTTCAGGTTTGTGATGCAAATAATTCATGTTGCCACTGCCGTAGGGCAAAGCGTTAAAGAACCATTTACAAAGCAGGGGTATCTTTATAAGATGCATTTAAAATACATCATTAAGATAACATACAAGGAAGCTGCTATGCTCGACGCGCAAACCATCGCTACGGTGAAAGCCACCATCCCCCTGCTGGTTGAAACCGGTCCGAAACTGACCGCCCATTTTTACGACCGCATGTTTGCTCATAATCCCGAACTCAAAGAAATCTTTAATATGAGTAATCAGCGCAACGGCGACCAGCGCGAGGCGCTGTTCAACGCCATTGCCGCCTATGCCAGCAATCTTGAGAACCTGCCCGCCCTGCTGCCGGCGGTGGAAAAAATCGCCCAGAAGCACACCAGCTTCCAGATCCAGCCTGAGCAGTACAATATTGTCGGTACCCACCTGCTAGCCACCCTTGACGAGATGTTCAGCCCCGGCCAGGAAGTGCTGGATGCCTGGGGTAAGGCCTACGGCGTACTGGCCAACGTCTTTATTAACCGTGAAGCGCAAATCTACCGCGAAAGCGCCAGCAAAGCCGGCGGCTGGGAAGGCACCCGCGCCTTCCGTATTGTCAGAAAAACGCCGCGCAGCGCGCTGATTACCAGCTTTGAGTTTGAGCCGATCGACGGCGGTGCCGTGGCTGAATACCATCCTGGCCAGTATCTGGCGGTCTGGCTGAAGCCGGAAGGCTTTCCGCATCAGGAAATTCGTCAGTACTCTCTGACCCGCAAACCCGACGGCAAAGGCTATCGCATTGCGGTTAAGCGTGAAAAGGGCGGGCAGGTTTCAAACTGGCTGCATGGTTCCGCGCAAGAAGGCGACGTGATTTATCTGGCCGCGCCGGCCGGCGATTTCTTCCTCAACGTGGCGCCGGAAACGCCGGTCACGCTGCTCTCCGGCGGCGTCGGTCAGACGCCGATGCTGGCGATGCTGGACACGCTGGCAAAAGCACAGCATCCGGCGCAGGTGAACTGGTTCCACGCGGCAGAGAACGGCGACGTGCACGCCTTCGCGGACGAAGTGAAAGCGCTGGGTGAAACCCTGCCGAGGTTTACGTCTCACGTCTGGTACCGCAGTCCGAGCGAAGAGGACCGTGAAGCCGGCGCGTTTGATAGCGAAGGTTTGATGGATTTATCGGCCCTGGCCGACAGGATTGGCGACCCGCAGATGCAGTTCTATCTTTGTGGCCCGGTGGCGTTTATGCAGTTTGCCGCACAGCAGCTGGTTGAACTGGGCGTCAATAAGGACAACATCCATTACGAATGTTTCGGGCCGCATAAGGTGCTGTAACCCAGCATAATAGCCCCGGTAGCGGTGCGCTTACCGGGGCTACAAATCTGGATGGAATTGAACTTCTTAAGCCATCATCCGTTTTTTTTAAGCTTAAATCGCCGCGTCGTCTTCTTCGCCGGTGCGGATACGAATCACGCGCGCGACATCGAAGACAAAGATCTTACCGTCGCCGATTTTGCCGGTCTGCGCCGTACGGATAATGGTATCCACGCAGGTGTCGACGATATCATCGGTGACAACGATTTCGATTTTTACTTTCGGCAGAAAATCCACCATATACTCCGCGCCGCGATACAGCTCGGTATGCCCCTTCTGGCGGCCAAAGCCTTTCACTTCCGTTACCGTCATCCCAGTGATGCCGACTTCGGCCAGCGCTTCGCGCACGTCATCCAGTTTGAAAGGTTTAATAATCGCATCAATCTTTTTCATGGTGTTCCTGTCTTTGTCGCGTAACCGGTTGCTAACCGTATCATAACTTGCGTCATCCTACGGAGCTACTCTTTAAAGTCGTTAGCGTCGAGCTCGTGGCGCGACAGCAGTTTATAGAATTCGGTGCGGTTGCGCCCCGCCATCCGCGCCGCATGCGTGACGTTGCCTTTGGTAATTTGCAGCAGCTTGCGCAGGTAATTGAGCTCAAACTGGTTCCGCGCCTCGACAAACGTCGGCAGCGCGGTGTTTTCCCCTTCCAGCGCCTGCTCCACCAGGGCGTCGCTAATGACCGGCGAAGAGGTCAGCGCCACGCACTGCTCAATCACGTTCACCAGTTGGCGCACGTTGCCCGGCCACTTAGCGGCCATCAGCCGCTTCATCGCATCCGTGGAGAACGCGCGCACAAAGGGTTTGTGGCGATCGGCAGACTGGCGCAGCAGATGGTTAGCCAGCAGCGGAATATCTTCCGTACGCTCGGCCAGCGGCGGGATTTTCAGGTTCACCACGTTCAGGCGGTAAAACAGATCTTCGCGAAACTCGCCGCGCGCCATCGCCTTTGGCAGGTCGCGATGGGTCGCAGAAATAATCCGCACATCAATGTCGATGTCGCGATTGCTGCCCAGCGGGCGCACTTTACGCTCTTGTAAAACGCGCAGCAGTTTTACCTGTAACGCAACCGGCATATCGCCGATCTCATCCAGAAACAGCGTACCGCCTTCTGCGGCCTGAAATAGCCCCTCCCGGTTGCTGACCGCACCGGTAAAGGCGCCGCGCGCGTGGCCGAATAGCTCCGACTCCAGCAGCTGTTCGGGGAGCGCGCCGCAGTTAATGGCGACAAAAGGTTTGTCCCGGCGCGGGCTGGCGTTATGGATGGCCTGGGCGATAATCTCCTTGCCGGTACCGCTCTGGCCGTTAATCAGCACGCTCACGTCCGACTGCGCCACCATCCCGGCCTGCTCCAACAGGCGTTCCATCAGCGGGCTGCGGGTCACAATCGCCTGGCGCCAGCGCTCATCGGTCGTCGGCGCGCTCTGCTCCAGCGCGTCATCAATGGCTTTATACAGAGCGTCTTTATCCACCGGCTTGGTGAGAAAGCTAAACACGCCCTGCTGGGTGGCGGCGACGGCGTCCGGAATGGAACCGTGCGCGGTGAGAATAATCACCGGCATTCCCGGCTGCACCTTCTGGATTTCGCTGAACAGCTGAAGGCCGTCCATCTCGTCCATCCGCAGGTCGCTGACCACCAGATCCACTTTGTCACGGCCCAGCGTGCGCAGCGCCTCCGGCCCGCTCTCGGCGGTCAGCACGCTGTATCCTTCGCTGACAAGACGCATGCCCAGCAGCTTCAGCAGGCCCGGATCGTCGTCCACCAACAGCAGGCGGGCGGGTTTACGGATCGTCATGAATCACCTCCGGGACTTTATCGCTGCCGTGCCCGGCGTCTGAGCTAAAGTTCCCGCCGGGTTTACGGCTGGAGAGCTGGCGCTCAATGTCGGTGAGATTCTCCAGCTTGCGGGTCGTCAGTTCGAGCTGATTGCGTAATTCAATTTCCTGCTGACGCAGCGTCTCCAGCTCCGCATCGCTTGATTGCTGCAGTTTGGCGTAGCGGGAGCGCTCGTCAATCAGCTGAAGCTGCCGGCCCTGGGCATCGCGCCAGAGCTGATAGAGCGGGCGAACCTGGGCGGCGATTTGCGGGCTGAAGGTATCCAGGCTAGCCACCAGATCGCGACGCTCATTGGGCGTAATCTTGGCATCTGCCAGCAAAATGCCGCGCTTAAAGGCATCCTGCCAGCTGTTGTCATCGTGCAGCCGGGCTTCAGCCCGCGCCTGTACCGGAGCAAGGCGATCCGCGCAGTCAATTCCCCGCAGCCAGTAAAGCGGGTTTTTATCGCTGGCCTCACTCTGCAGGGTCCAGATGTCGGCACACTCTACCGAAAGAAAATCGGCGACCTGATGCTGCGGCAGCGCAGAGAGCGTTTTGCCATCCGCGGCGTGTGGTGATGTAGAGGCGGAACATCCCGCCAGCGCCAGGCACGAAATGCCTGACAGCAGCCATCCCCTGAGGGGACGGACAAGTGCGAAGAAGTGGGACATATTCACCCGATAGTTATACGTTATTTTTTTCCAGACTCGGCGACGGGGAGCGTGATACGAAAACAGATAAGCCCGGATTTATCATCAACCAGGCTCAGCTCGCCCTGCATTTGCCGTACGCAGTCGCGGGCAATGCTCAGCCCCAGACCGCTGCCTTTTACCGCCCCTTTACGCTGGTGACTTCCCTGATAAAAAGGCTCAAAAATCATGTTTCTCTCTGCGGGCGGGATCGGCTCGCCGTTGTTAATAACGTCAATGCAAACCTGCTCGCCGTGCCGATAGCTATGGATTCGAATGTTACCGGATTCAGCACCATAGTGCACCGCATTGGAGTAGAGATTATCCAGTACGCTCACCAGCAGAGCAGGCTCCGCTTCGCAAAAACGCTCGCTGAGCACCAGATCGGTATGCATCATTTTAGCTCTTGCCGGCAGGCTGTGGGCGGAAACCACATTTTCCACCAGCTCGGCCAGATTCACCGTCTCACGCGCAATCGGGCCATCGGCCTGTTTACGGTTGTAGTCCAGCAGCTGCTCAATCAGCTTTTGCAGGTTGCGGCTGCTGTTATCCAGAATCTCAACGATCTCCTGCTGCTCGGGCGTCAGCGGCCCGGCCACCCTGTCGGCAAGCAGCTCCGTCCCTTCGCGCATGCTGGCCAGCGGCGTTTTCAGCTCATGGGAAAGATGGCGCAGGAACTGATGCCGCTGGGATTCCAGCCAGGCAAGGCGTTCGCTCAGCCAGATAATGCGTTTGCCGACGGAGCGCAGCTCGCGCGGACCGGTAAACAGCGCGGCGTCATCCAACGATTTCCCCTCGCCCAGTCGGTTGATCATTCTCTCAATGCCCTTCACCGGGCCGATAATCATACGGGTAAAAAGCAGCACCAGCGCCAGGCTGAGCAGAAACAGCACCAGCGCCTGCCAGCCGAAGAACTGACCGCGCTCAGCGATTTCCTGCTGCAGCTGCTGCCCGCGCGAATAGACCACCGTTCGGGTCGCCTGAACCATGTCGCTATTGGCGGAGGCAAACGCTTCCAGGCTGGCGGCAGACTTCGCCGCCGGACCGCTATTTTTACACTGCAGCTCGGCCAGATCGTCGAGATCCTGCCGCAGCGCCCGCCAAATTTTCTCATCAGGCAGGACGCCCGCGTGAGCATCGAGCATTTCACTGTAGCGTTGGCGCTGATTCTGATAGACCCGCGCCAGCGTCGGATCGTCCAGCACGCAGTACTGACGGTAGCTACGTTCCATCTCCAGCGATGCGTTAATCATCGCTTCGCTGCGGCGGGCGTCGATAAGAGTGGTACGGTTGATATGCGCCGCCTGCGCGCTCAGCGCGTTGAGGCTTTGCCACGCCTGCCATGCCAGCACCAGCAGCGGCAGCAGGATCAGCACGAAGGATAACGTGACCAGCTGGCGCAGCGAACGGGGGAAAAGGGAGAGTCGCTTCACGGATAGGGTCTCAATCATTAGCTCATGACGATGCTAACCGAGGACGCAATAAACATCTACGCCGGAAATAATAAAGCCAGGCTACAGGAGCCTGGCTTTATTAAGGAATGAGGCGGTGCCTTACTCGACGTTTCGCCCGATGACTGATAAAGCAGAGCTGTTATCAGGAGTTGGACGGCAGGCACCTGTTTGTGCGTCATTCGAAGTTTATGTAGCGCGTCCCGAAGGGGCTGACATAAGAAGGTGAATGAGCCACTGGTTATAATTATGCACGAACTATGCCACATCTCAAAACATTTTATTAACACAATGAAATATAATACTTTTTTACTATTCATGGACATGAATGATGATGGTCGGTTTTCACGCAAAGTGTCGCTGATTAGCAACACTGGATGAATGGTTTAGCAATGCTATTATAAATCAATAGGTTAAGTGTCACCTTTTGACGACACTACTATGGCGCGTTTGTCGGCGATCCCCGACACCTACTCTCGATATGCCTCACCAATAAAAAAGCCCCCTGCGCGGGCAGGAGGCTTAATGCGATTTGTGAGCGATTTTTAGCCCAGCTGCTTACGCGCGTTGCGGAAAATACGCATCCACGGGCTGTCTTCGCCCCAGTTTTCCGGGTGCCATGAGTTCGACACGGTGCGGAACACGCGCTCCGGGTGCGGCATCATGATGGTCGCGCGCCCGCTTTCGCTGGTCACTGCGGTGATGCCGTTCGGCGACCCGTTCGGGTTAGCCGGATAGTTTTCCGTCACCTTACCGACGTTGTCGACGAAGCGCAGCGCCACCAGGCCTTTGCTTTCCAGCTGCGCCAGATGCGCGCCATCGCGGACTTCCACCTGCCCCTCACCGTGAGATACGGCAATTGGCATCATGGACCCCACCATTCCCTGCAGCAGCAGCGACGGGCTCTGCGTCACCTCAACCAGGCTGAAGCGCGCTTCAAAGCGGTCGGACTGGTTACGTACAAAGCGCGGCCACAGGTCACTACCCGGGATCAGCTCGCGCAGGTTAGACATCATCTGGCAGCCATTGCACACGCCCAGCGCCAGGGTCTGAGGACGATGGAAGAAAGTGGCAAATTCGTCGCGAACGCGTTCATTGAACAGGATTGATTTCGCCCAGCCCTCACCGGCGCCTAAAACGTCACCGTAGGAGAAGCCGCCGCAGGCCACCAGCGCCTGGAAGTCAGCAAGACCGGTACGGCCCGCCAGCAGGTCGCTCATATGCACGTCAATGGCATCAAAGCCCGCACGATGGAACGCTGCCGCCATTTCAACGTGGGAGTTCACGCCCTGCTCGCGCAGCACCGCGACCTTCGGACGCGCGCCGGTGGCAATATAAGGCGCAGCAATATCCTCATTAATATCGAAGGAGAGCTTCACGTTGAGGCCCGGATCAGCATCGTTGGCTTTCGCCTCGTGCTCCTGGTCGGCGCACTCCGGGTTATCGCGCAGACGCTGCATTTGCCAGGTGGTTTCTGCCCACCACATACGCAGCGTTGTGCGGCTTTCGCTGAATACCGGGTGACCGTCGGCCTCGATGACAAAGCGATCGCCCGTCGTGGCCTGGCCAAGATAGTGAACGCAATCCGCCAGACCATGAGCGGCCAGCAGCGCTTCGACTGCCTGGCGGTCAGCGGCACGAACCTGAATCACGCCGCCAAGCTCTTCATTAAACAGCGCGGCCAGACGATCCTCGCCGAGCGCGGCGATATCAACCTTGACGCCGCAGTGGCCGGTAAAGGCCATTTCGGCCAGCGTGACTAGCAGGCCGCCGTCAGACCGGTCGTGCCACGCCAGCAGCTTACCTTCAGCTACCAGCGCCTGCATTGCGTCCCAGAAGCCTTTCAGCTGCGCGACATCGCGAACGTCGGCAGTCACATCGCCAAGCTGACGATAAACCTGCGCCAGCGCGGTCGCGCCCAGCGCATTGTTCCCCTTGCCTAAATCAATCAGCAGCAGGGCGTTGTCAACGGTTGCGAGCTGCGGAGTGACGGTACGGCGTACGTCTTCCACGCGGGCAAAAGCGGAAATCACCAGCGACAGCGGGGAGGTCATCTCGCGCTGTTCGGTACCTTCCTGCCAGCGGGTTTTCATCGACATGGAGTCTTTACCCACCGGAATCGTCAGTCCCAGGGCCGGACAAAGTTCTTCGCCAATCGCTTTTACCGCTTCATATAAACCGGCGTCTTCGCCCGGGTGACCGGCTGCAGCCATCCAGTTTGCCGACAGCTTCACGCGATTGAGCGCGCCAATCTGGGTCGCCGCAATGTTGGTCAGCGCCTCGCCGACCGCCAGACGGGCAGAAGCGGCAAAGTCCAGCAGTGCAACCGGCGCGCGCTCGCCAATAGACATGGCTTCGCCGTAATAGCTGTCAAGGCTGGCGGTTGTCACCGCGCAGTTAGCCACCGGGATCTGCCACGGCCCCACCATCTGATCGCGCGCCACCATACCGGTGACGGTGCGGTCGCCGATGGTAACGAGGAAGGTTTTCTCCGCCACGGTCGGCAGGTGCAGCACGCGATTCACCGCGTCGGCAATAGTGATGCCCTGGCGTTCCAGACTCTGGCCCTGGGCTTTGAGGGTCTGCACGTCGCGGGTCATTTTCGGCGTTTTACCCAGCAGCACGTCAAGCGGCAGGTCGATCGGGCGATCGTCAAAGTGACTATCATCGAGGCTCAAATGCAGCGCTTCGGTGGCTTCGCCAATGACCGCGTACGGCGCGCGTTCGCGGCGGCACAGCTCATCAAACAGCGGCAGCTGCTCAGGCGCGACCGCCAGAACATAACGTTCCTGAGATTCGTTACACCAGATTTCCAGCGGGCTCATACCCGGCTCATCGCTGAGGATATCGCGCAGCTGGAATTTACCGCCGCGTCCGCCGTCGCTCACCAGTTCCGGCATAGCATTAGACAAACCGCCGGCGCCGACGTCGTGGATAAACAGAATCGGGTTGGCGTCGCCCAGCTGCCAGCAGCGGTCGATAACCTCCTGGCAGCGACGCTCCATCTCCGGGTTGTCGCGCTGTACGGAGGCAAAATCCAGATCGGCATCAGACTGGCCGGAGGCCATTGAAGAGGCCGCACCACCGCCGAGGCCGATGTTCATCGCCGGGCCGCCGAGAACAATCAGCTTCGCGCCGACGACAATCTCGCCCTTCTGCACGTGTTCGCCGCGAATGTTGCCGATACCGCCCGCCAGCATAATGGGCTTGTGATAGCCGCGCAGCTCTTCGCCGTTGTGGCTGGTAACCTTCTCTTCATAAGTACGGAAGTAGCCATTGAGCGCCGGACGACCGAATTCGTTGTTAAACGCCGCGCCGCCCAGCGGGCCTTCAGTCATGATATCCAGCGCGGTGACGATGCGATCCGGCTTGCCGAAATCCTCTTCCCACGGCTGTTCAAAACCGGGTATACGCAGGTTGGAAACCGAGAAGCCCACCAGACCCGCCTTCGGTTTCGCCCCGCGTCCGGTGGCGCCTTCATCGCGAATTTCACCGCCGGAACCGGTCGCCGCGCCCGGCCACGGAGAAATCGCCGTCGGGTGGTTATGGGTTTCGACCTTCATCAGAATATGCGCGTCTTCCTGGTGGAAGTTGTAGCGGCCGGTTTCGTGGTCGGCGAAGTAGCGACCCACGGCTGAACCTTCCATTACCGCGGCGTTGTCTTTATAAGCAGACAGCACGTAGTCTGGGGTTTTCTCGAAGGTGTTTTTAATCATTTTGAACAGCGACTTCGGCTGCTTTTCGCCATCAATGACCCAGTCGGCGTTAAAAATCTTGTGTCGGCAGTGCTCGGAGTTAGCCTGCGCGAACATATAGAGTTCGATATCGTTCGGGTTGCGACCCAACTTCTGGAAAGCATCCTGCAGATAGTCGATTTCATCCTCCGCCAGCGCCAGCCCCAGACGGAGGTTGGCATCGATCAGCGCCTGACGGCCAAGACCCAGCAGATCAACGCTGGTGACCGGAGTTGGCTGATGGTGGGCGAAGAGTTTTTCACCCTCTTCCAGCGCCGTGAAGACGCTTTCCATCATGCGGTCATGCAGTTCGGCCGCCACCAGCGACCACTGTTGGTCATTCAGGCTGCCCGCTTCGACGTAATACGCCACGCCGCGTTCCAGGCGCACCACCTGAGACAGGCCGCAGTTATGGGCGATGTCGGTAGCTTTAGAAGACCAGGGAGAGATGGTGCCAGGACGGGGAGTAACGAGCAGTAGCTTGCCGGTTGGGGTATGGCTGCTTAAGTTCGGGCCATATTTGAGTAACCTTGCCAAACTCTCGCGATCGTCGCCGCTGAGCGGGGCGCTAAGGTCGGCAAAATGAACGTACTCGGCATATATCGTGCTGACCGGAAGGTTGGCCGCCTGGAAACGTGCCAGCAGTTTATTGATACGGAATGCCGACAGTGCAGGTGAACCACGCAAAATTTCCATCATAAGTCTCTCGTCTTCGAAGCTTTCATGGTGAGCCAGGGGGGAAACGGGCGCCATTATAGTGAATCCTGCGCCCCGACGAAACCGTTTGCGTAGAAATAAAATGATTGCCGGGGTTTATCAATTAATGTGACTCATCTCGCGAATAAGTTGCCAACTGACGCATTCTTAAGCAAAATGCCGCTCATTCTAAGACAACCTTTTACTTTTTCTGGTCATAATCTGCTGAGGAACCCAAAGCTGCAGAAGATTAACTATCTGAAAAAACTAAAGATTAATTATCTGCTCATCGGCATTGTGACCCTCCTGCTGGCGGCCGCCCTGTGGCCGTCTCTCCCGTGGATGGGTAAACCAGAAAACCGCGTGGCGGGGATCATTGCGCGCGGAGAATTGCGCATCAGCACCATTAATTCGCCGATGACCTTCGCGACCCTCAATGATAAATCCTATGGTTTTGATTATGAGCTGGCGCAGCAGTTTGCCGACTACCTCGGCGTCGAGCTCAAAGTCACCGTCAGGCAGAATATCAGCCAGCTCTTCGACGATCTCGATGAAGGCAAAGCCGACATGCTGGCTGCCGGTCTGGTCTACAACTCCGAACGGGTGAAAAACTATCAGGTCGGGCCGACCTACTATTCCGTTTCGCAACAGCTGGTGTATCGCAAAGGCAACCTGCGCCCGCGCACCCTGGCAAATCTTACCGCGGCGCAGCTGGCGATCGCTCCCGGGCACGTGGCGATTAACGATCTCCAGGGGCTGAAAGAGCAAAAATATCCCGACCTCGACTGGCGCGTGGACGATAAGCGCGGGACGACGGCGCTAATGCAGGCGGTCATCGATGGCAAGCTCGACTATACCGTGGCGGATTCGGTCGCCGTCAGCCTGTTCCAGCGCGTTCACCCGGAGCTGGCCGTCGCCCTCGATATCAGCGACGAGCAGCCGGTCACCTGGTTTAGCGAAAAAGGCGAAGATAATTCCCTGTCGGCGGCAATGCTCGATTTCTTCAATAATATTAATGAAGACGGCACCCTCGCGAGGCTGGAGGAGAAATACCTCGGCCACGGCAACGATTTTGATTACGTTGATACCCGCACCTTCCTGCGCGCCGTGGAAAGCGTTCTCCCGGACCTGCAGCCAATGTTTGAAAAATATGCCCGGCAGATAGACTGGCGGCTGCTGGCGGCCATCTCGTGGCAGGAATCGCACTGGGATCCGCAGGCCACCTCCCCTACTGGCGTGCGCGGAATAATGATGCTGACCCGCAATACGGCCCAAAGCCTGGGGTTGACGGATCGCACCGACGCCGAACAAAGCATCGACGGCGGTATGCGTTATTTGCAGGATATGATGAATAAAGTGCCGGAGTCGGTGCCGCAGGACGAGCGCATCTGGTTTGCGCTGGCGGCTTACAATATGGGCTACGCGCACATGCTTGACGCGATGGCGCTGACGAAAAAGCAGAAAGGCGACCCGAATAGCTGGGCCGATGTAAAACAGCGTCTGCCGCTGTTAAGCCAGAAAAACTACTATAGCCGCCTGAAGTACGGCTTTGCGCGCGGGCACGAAGCCTACGCCTACGTTGAAAACATCCGCAAATATCATATTAGCCTTGTGGGCTATCTCTCTGAAAAAGAGAGAAAAGACGCGCAGATGGCGGCCCTGGGCGAACACTACCCAGCGGTCATGCCGGATGAGTTGGATAAACCGGAACAGTACGCCTCGTCCTTTTTCAACTTTCGCGCCGAAACGCTGGTTGATAACGCAAAATTAAAAATTCCCGGCGCCGGGCATTAATCCTGCGCCTGCTGGCCAGATCGCTTCAGCGCTTTTTTCTCTTCGCGCCGCCAGCGAAAGAAATCGCTCAGCATGCCGGAACAGGCCTCCGTCATAATTCCTTCCGTTATTTCTACCCGATGATTCATGCCCGGATGATGCAGCACATCCATCAGCGACCCGGCGGCGCCGGTTTTCGCATCCCTGGCGCCAAATACCAGCCGGGAAATACGGCTGTGCACCATCGCTCCGGCGCACATCACGCAGGGCTCAAGGGTAACGTACAGCGTTGCGTCAATCAGGCGATAGTTTTGCAGCACCAGTCCGCCCTGACGCAGGGCCATAATCTCGGCGTGCGCGGTCGGATCGTGGCGGCCGATTGGCCGGTTCCAGCCCTCGCCGATGACCTGATGATTATGCACCAGCACGGCGCCGACCGGCACTTCGCCCTCTTCCCAGGCGCGTTTGGCCAGCGTCAGGGCGTGACGCATCCAGTATTCATCATTTAATTCATGGTCAGACAAAGCGAGCACTCCTGCAGAAAAGCGGGGCGCATTATACATGGGCGCTATGTATTGCACACTATTCTAACTGCTGAAGATCGCCCTGCGGCGTCACCCGCCAGCGATGCTGGCAAAAATTGAGCAGCGGGTTGTCCTGCTCGCTGTCGCTGTAGCCGCTATACAATCGCAGCGGAGCGCCTATTTTCTGTTCCAGCTGCGCCACCTTTTCGTTGCCGAGGCAGCGAAGGGTTAAGCCCCAGCCGCCGCAGCGCCGCTCCATCCGGCTGGCAATCAGATTGACCCGCGGTAGCCAGGCGGTATCAAAATAGACTTGCTCAACCAGCGACTGCGGCGAACCGGTAATCAGCCAGACGTCGGCGTCCGTGCTGGACAGATAATGGCTAAGCCGCGCCTGAACAACCGGGAATGCCGTAACGTGCTGGCGAAACCAGCGAACAAAACTCGCCTCCAGCCGTTTAAGGTGACGCTCGCTGCGTCCGAAGGTTGAAGCCCACAGCAGCAGGCTCATCGGCCAGCGCGCGGCGCGACCGTACAACATCAGCCCGGCGGCAATAACAGGCAATAAAGGAAGCACCAGCAGCGCATTCAGCGGCTGATGGCGCAGGACAAAGCGCAAAAAGCTGCCGAACATATCCTGCTGATGCAAGGTTCCATCCAGATCAAAAAAAACCACTCTCCGCGTGCTGCTATTCAAAACCTACTCCCATGTACGATCGCCCGATAACCAGTAGCTTAACAGCCTTACGTCGCGAATAGCGAAAACATACGCTGTCGTTGAATCCGGATTAAGAAAACGCGCTTGCAGAGAAATCTTAGGATAGAATTTTTAATTCGCGATAATCCTCTTATAATCGAATACAAAATTCTTTCAGCCGAGGGTGAAGCTGTCCTCCGGAGCCGCTATGAACTGTTTGACCCGTATTCGCCAGCGCTACCCTACGTTGGCCGCAAGCGATAAAAAACTGGCCGATTTCATTCTGGCTCAACCGGATCAAACCCGCCACCTCAGCTCACAGCAGCTGGCGGGCGAAGCCGGCGTCAGTCAGTCAAGCGTAGTGAAATTTGCGCAGAAGATGGGATTCAAAGGCTTCCCGGCGTTAAAGCTGGCGCTGAGCGAAGCCCTGGCAAGCGCCCCTACGCCGCAGTCCGTACCGGTACATAATCAGATTCGCGGCGACGATCCTCTTCGGCTGGTTGGCGAAAAGCTGATTAAGGATAACATCGCGGCTATGCACGCCTCGCTGGACGTCAACACCGAAGAGAAGCTGCTGGAAGCCGTCACGCTGCTGCGCCACGCCCGACGGGTGATCATTACCGGTATCGGCGCATCGGGCCTGGTGGCGAGAAACTTTAGCTGGAAGCTGATGAAAATCGGTATTAACGCCGTCTCTGAACAGGATATGCACGCGCTGCTGGCAACGGTACAGGCGATGTCCCCGGACGATCTGCTGCTGGCCATTTCCTACTCCGGTGAACGACGCGAGATCAATATGGCGGCGGGTGAAGCGTTACGGGTAGGAAGCCAGATCCTGGCGATCACTGGTTTTAACCCCAACGCGCTTCAGCAGCAGGCTACGTTGTGCCTGTACACCATTGCGGAGGAGCAGGCCACGCGCAGCGCCGCGATCTCCTCCACCAGCGCGCAGATGATGCTGACCGATCTCCTGTTTATGGGGTTGGTGCAGCAGGATCTTGAGCACGCTCCGGAGCGGATTCGCCACAGCGAAGCGCTGGTGAAAAAGCTGGTGTAACCCCGAGTGCCCTGCCCACTGGCAGAAGCTCTCTCTTATTGGCTCAAGCCGGGCAAAATTTCTCCGCTACGGATGGTCGCCCCGCGGTTGAAAAGAGCTGGTCCGGGCAGAAAATAGGCGTATAATGCCCGCCCTGTTTGTGTTGTTTCTGAGAATTTCCTGATGGCGCTGTTAATCACCAAAAAATGTATCAACTGCGATATGTGCGAGCCTGAGTGCCCGAATGAGGCGATATCCATGGGTGATAGCATTTATGAAATTAACAGCGACCGCTGCACCGAATGCGTTGGCCACTATGATACGCCGACCTGCCAGAAGGTGTGTCCGATCCCAAATACCATCCTGAAAGATCCGGCCCATAACGAAAATGAAGAGCAGCTGTGGGATAAGTTTGTCCTGCTGCACCACGCGGACAAACTGTGATATTGCCGGATGGAGCTATCCGGCCAGTCTAGCTTTCGATAATCACCGTAGCGCAGGCATAGTGACGTTCGTCGGCCAGCGTCACGTGAATGCTGCTGACGCCCAGTCGCTCAGCCAGACTCTTCGCTTCGCCCCACAACCGTAGCTTTGGCTTACCCAGCTCGTCGTTGTAAACCTCGAACTGGTTAAATGCCAGGCCATTGCGGATGCCGGTGCCAAGCGCCTTGGCCGCCGCTTCTTTAACGGCGAAACGCTTAGCCAGAAAACGGACCGGCTGCTGATGCTGCTGCCATATCGCCCACTCGTGATCGCTCAGTACGCGACGGGCCAGACGGTCACCGCTGCGGGCAATCACCGCTTCAATACGGGCGATTTCAACGATATCAGTACCCAGTCCGAGAATAGCCATCAGGCGCGAGCTTCCAGCATCAGGCGCTTCATTTCCGCAACCGCCTCTTTAAGGCCGCTCATCACCGCACGGCCAATAATCGCGTGGCCGATGTTCAGCTCGTGCATTTCCGGCAGCGCCGCAATGGCTTTTACATTATGGTAGGTCAGGCCGTGACCGGCATTGACCTTCAGCCCCAGGCTGGCGGCATAGGTCGCCGCTTTGGCAATACGCTCCAGCTCTTTTGCCTGCTCGGCGTCGGTTTGCGCATCGGCGTAGCAGCCGGTGTGAATTTCGATATAGGGTGCGCCCACGTCCGCTGCCGCCTTAATTTGCGCGTTGTCCGCATCAATAAACAGCGAAACCAGGATGCCGGCGTCGGCAAGACGCTTACAGGCATCGCGCATTTTATCGAGTTGGCCCGCCACGTCCAGCCCGCCTTCGGTGGTCACTTCCTGGCGCTTTTCCGGCACCAGACAGCAGAAATGAGGTTGAGTCTCACAAGCGATATTCAGCATCTCTTCCGTCACCGCCATCTCAAGGTTCATGCGGGTATCCAGCGTCTGGCGCAAAATACGGACATCGCGGTCGGTAATATGGCGACGATCTTCGCGAAGGTGGACGGTAATACCGTCGGCGCCGGCCTGTTCGGCGATAAATGCCGCCTGTACCGGATCAGGATAAGCGGTACCGCGGGCGTTGCGTAATGTCGCAATGTGGTCAATGTTGACCCCTAACAGTAATTCAGCCATGACAATCCTCGTTAATCGTTATTTGTTTTATCGGCTCGCGCTGCCCGCGCGGGCAAAAACTGACGAAAAAGCTCGCGACTTTTTAGCGGCTTCCCGCCCAGATAGGGCTTCAGGGCGATACGTGTGAAACGTTTTGCCGCGCGCAGCGCATCGCTGTCCGGAAATTCACGGCTCGCCAACGCCTTAAGATGGTGCCCGGTAAAGGTGCTGTTATCAATAACCACGCTGGCGATAAAGCCTTTTTCTTCACGGTAGCGATAGGTCATCGCATCGTCAACCGCTTCTCCGCTGCCGGCGCAATGCAGGAAATCCACGCCATACCCCAGGTGCCCAAGCAGCGCCAGTTCAAAACGCCGTAGCGCCGGTTCCGGCGAGCCGCTTGCGCCAGCCAGAGACTGGATACAGTGTAGATAATCGAAAAAGAGTTCGGAGAAGCGCGTTTCATGCTCAAGCACGCGAGAGAGCAGTTCGTTGACGTAAAGGCCGCTGTAGAGCGTGATACCGCTGAGAGGGAGGGCCAGCGAGACGGCTTCCGCGCTGCGCAGCGTTTTGACTTCGCCGCGCCCGCCAAAGCGAAGCAGCAAGGGAGTAAAGGGCTGAAGCGCGCCTTTGAGGTTGGAACGTTTGGAACGTGCGCCTTTAGCCACAAGGCGCACGCGGCCGGATTCTTCCGTGAAGACGTCCAGCATCAGGCTGGTTTCGCTCCAGGGACGACTATGCAGTACGAAAGCGCGTTGCCAGCCTTCCATCATACTCGTCGTCTTTCAAGCCGCAGGTGCGCTGGCTGCGCCCACTCCCCCCAGTCACTTACTGAAGTAAGCTCCCGGGTACTCGCGGTCTTGCCGCGTGACTCAGCCTCCGGCCTCGCTCCTTCGGAGCCAGCGCAAGCGCTGTTCAAAACACTTTGTGTTTTGGCCTGCACCTCGAAAGCCATAGAGTATCCAAACTTAGAGATCGTCGCCGTAACCGAGACTGCGCAGCGCGCGTTCGTCATCAGCCCAGCCGGATTTCACTTTCACCCACAGTTCGAGGTGAACCGGCGCTTCAAACATATCCTGCATGTCTTTACGCGCTTCGATACCGATAGTTTTGATTTTGGCCCCTTTATTGCCAATCACCATCTTCTTCTGGCCTTCACGCTCAACCAGGATCAGACCGTTGATATCGTAACCGCCGCGTTCATTGGTCACAAAACGTTCGATTTCAACGGTGACGGAATAGGGCAGTTCTGCGCCGAGGAAACGCATCAGCTTTTCGCGAATGATCTCGGAAGCCATAAAGCGCTGAGAACGGTCGGTAATGTAATCTTCCGGGAAGTGATGAATCGCTTCCGGCAGATGCTTACGCACAATTCCGGCGATAGTATCAACGTTCAGCCCGGTTTCCGCGGAAATCGGCACAATATCGAGAAAGTTCATCTGGCTGCCGAGGAACTGCAGATGCGGCAGTAGATCCCCTTTTTCCTGTACGTTATCGACTTTGTTGACCGCCAGAATCACCGGCGCTTTGCCGTCGCGCAGCTTGTTGAGCACCATCTCGTCGTCCGGCGTCCAGCGGGTACCTTCAACGACGAAAATAACCAGCTCAACGTCGCCAATGGAGCTGCTTGCCGCTTTGTTCATCAGGCGGTTTATCGCGCGTTTTTCTTCCATATGCAGACCCGGGGTATCGACGTAGATCGCCTGGTACGGGCCTTCAGTATGAATACCGACGATGCGGTGACGCGTCGTCTGTGCTTTTCGGGAAGTAATAGAGATCTTCTGCCCGAGCAACTTGTTCAGCAATGTGGATTTGCCCACGTTTGGACGACCAACGATGGCAATAAATCCGCAGTAGTTTTTTTCTTCGCTCATTCCAGCTCCAGCTTTTTCAGCGCCTGTTCGGCGGCAGCCTGCTCCGCCTTGCGACGGCTAGAACCCGTGCCAACCACCGGTTCACTCAGGCCGCTAACCTGGCAGTGGATAGTAAATTCCTGATCGTGCGCTTCACCGCGAACCTGTACCACCAGGTACGACGGCAGCGGCAGATGACGCCCCTGCAGATATTCCTGCAAGCGGGTCTTCGGATCCTTTTGCTTGTCACCAGGGCTGATTTCATCCAGACGACTCTGGTACCAGGAGAGAATAAGACGCTCAACGTTCTGAATATCGCTGTCGAGGAAAATCCCGCCGATTAGAGCTTCAACGGTGTCCGCCAGTATCGATTCACGGCGAAAGCCCCCGCTTTTCAATTCACCCGGCCCAAGACGCAGACATTCGCCTAATTCGAACTCACGGGCAATTTCTGCCAGCGTGTTGCCTCGCACCAGCGTCGCGCGCATGCGACTCATATCACCTTCGTCTACCCGAGGGAAACGATGATAGAGCGCGTTTGCGATCACAAAGCTCAATATTGAGTCACCTAAAAATTCCAGGCGCTCATTATGTTTGCTGCTGGCACTGCGATGAGTTAATGCCTGTTGCAACAGCTCCTGATGATGAAAAGTGTAGCCCAGCTTCCGTTGAAGCCGATTAATTACGATGGGGTTCATGCGTTACCAATAGATGAATGCGTCAAAAATGCAGCACACGAAACCGACCTGAGTAAAAACCAACGCGGTTTCGTGTGCTGTGTCAATCTTACGAGAGACAACCTAAAACTTCGGGGGGATATTCTATACGCAACGACAAGGGATGTCGTTAGTTTGAATAGATTTAAATCTTAAATAATTCACGCTGCCGTTATTGCGGCGGCAGCGTGAATAAGGCAGGAAAATTACTGGATACCGCCGATACGCGATAAACGTACACCGGTAGGCCATTCGCCTTCCTGTTTTTCGAAACTCATCCAGATTGCGGTCGCTTTACCCACCAGATTCGCTTCCGGCACAAAGCCCCAATAACGGCTGTCGGCGCTGTTATCGCGGTTGTCACCCATCATGAAATACTGGCCCGGCGGAACAATCCAGGTCGCCAGCGGCAAGCCGGACTGGTGGTAATACATCCCCACCTGATCCTGAGCAATCGGTACGGTCAGAATACGGTGCGTCACTTCGCCCAGCGTTTCTTTACGTTCGGTCAGGCGGATACCATCGGCTTTGGTTTCGCCTTTCGGCAGTTGCCAGAAACCACTGGTCGCTTCCCCGCCGTTGCTACGGGAGAAGGTCTGAACGAAATCGCTCGGCTCAACGTTGGAGTAAGTGACCGGCAGCGCGTTGCCGCAGGCCTGGCCAGAACTACAGCCCGGCTGGATAGTGACCTGTTTAGCAATGGGATCGTAGGTCACTTTATCGCCCGGCAAACCGACCGCGCGCTTGATATAATCCAGGCGCGGATCTTGCGGATATTTAAAGACCACAATATCGCCGCGTTTCGGATGCCCGGTTTCGATCAGCGTTTTCTGGTAAATCGGATCTTTAATGCCGTAGGCAAACTTCTCAACCAGAATAAAATCGCCGATCAGCAGCGTCGGCATCATCGACCCGGATGGGATCTGGAAGGGCTCATAAATAAATGAGCGAACCACCAGCACAATCGCCAGAACCGGGAATACCGAAGCGCCGGTTTCCAGCCAGCCCGGTTTCGGGCCAACTTTTTTCAGCGTTTTCTTGTCTAACTGGTCGCCGGTCGCCGCCTGGGCAGCAGCCTGACTTTCGCGACGTTTTGGCGCAAAGATAAACTTATCCAGGCACCACAACAGACCCGTCACCAAAGTCGCGATGACCAGGATCAGGGCAAACATGTTCGCCATGCCAACTCCTTAGGTTATTTGCCGTCTTTACCAACGTGCAGAATGGCGAGGAACGCTTCCTGCGGGAGCTCAACGTTGCCGACCTGCTTCATGCGTTTCTTACCGTCTTTCTGCTTCTGCAGCAGCTTTTTCTTACGGCTGACGTCGCCGCCATAGCATTTCGCGAGGACGTTTTTACGCAGCTGCTTCACGGTAGAACGGGCAATAATGTGGTTACCGATGGCAGCCTGGATAGCGATATCGAACTGCTGACGCGGGATCAGCTCTTTCATCTTCTCTACCAGTTCGCGGCCGCGGTACGGCGCATTGTCGTTGTGCGTGATCAGCGCCAGCGCATCCACGCGCTCGCCGTTAATCAACACATCTACACGCACCATGTTGGAAGCCTGGAAGCGCTTGAAGTTGTAATCCAGCGACGCATAGCCGCGGGAGGTGGACTTCAGACGGTCGAAGAAGTCGAGCACCACTTCCGCCATCGGAATTTCATAGGTCAGCGCCACCTGATTGCCGTGGTAGACCATGTTGGTCTGCACACCGCGTTTTTCGATACACAGGGTGATGACGTTGCCCAAAAACTCCTGCGGCAGCAGCATGTGACACTCAGCGATCGGCTCGCGCAGCTCCTGGATATTGTTCAGCGGCGGCAGCTTCGACGGGCTATCGACGTAGATAACCTCTTTCGAGGTGGTTTCGACTTCATAGACTACCGTCGGCGCCGTGGTGATCAGATCCAGGTCATATTCACGCTCCAGACGCTCCTGGATGATCTCCATATGCAGAAGACCGAGGAAGCCGCAGCGGAAACCGAAGCCCAGCGCGGTAGAACTCTCCGGCTCGTAGAATAGTGAAGCATCGTTGAGGCTCAGTTTGCCCAGCGCGTCGCGGAAGTTCTCATAATCATCTGAGCTTACCGGGAACAGGCCAGCATACACCTGCGGTTTCACCTTTTTGAAGCCAGGTAGCGCTTTCTCTGCCGGGTTGCGCGCAAGCGTCAGCGTATCGCCGACCGGCGCGCCGAGGATGTCTTTAATGGCGCAAACCAGCCAGCCTACCTCGCCGCATTTCAGCTCGGTACGGTCAACCTGTTTCGGCGTGAAAATCCCCAGACGGTCAGCGTTATACACCTGCCCGGTGCTCATCACCTTAATTTTATCGCCTTTGCGCATAGTGCCGTTTTTGATACGCACCAGAGAAACGACGCCGAGGTAGTTATCAAACCAGGAGTCGATGATCAGCGCCTGCAGCGGCGCCTCCGGATCGCCTTCCGGCGGCGGAATATCGCGCACCAGGCGTTCCAGCACATCTGGGACGCCAACGCCGGTCTTCGCTGAACAGCGCACCGCATCGGTGGCATCAATACCGACAATGTCTTCAATCTCTTCCGCCACGCGTTCCGGATCGGCCGCGGGCAGGTCAATTTTGTTCAGGACCGGAACCACTTCCAGGTCCATTTCCATCGCCGTATAGCAGTTAGCTAGCGTCTGGGCTTCTACACCCTGGCCAGCATCAACCACCAGCAGAGCGCCTTCACAGGCGGCAAGCGAACGAGAAACTTCATAAGAGAAGTCGACGTGGCCGGGGGTGTCGATAAAGTTCAGCTGATAGGTTTCGCCATCGGCTGCTTTGTAATCCAGGGTGACGCTCTGCGCCTTGATAGTGATACCGCGCTCACGTTCAAGATCCATGGAGTCCAGAACCTGGGCTGCCATTTCACGATCGGAAAGGCCACCGCAAATCTGGATAATACGGTCAGACAACGTCGACTTACCGTGGTCGATGTGAGCGATGATTGAAAAGTTACGTATATTCTTCATATTTAGAGTTAATTATGCCTTACGCGAATCATGAGGCCGCTGTTCTGTGCCTGACATTTTTTAATCCGAAAACGCCGCATTCTACACTACATCCACGAAACCAGGAAATGCTCTTACCGCTAGCATAACCGGAGTAAATGATGAGTTCTTGCGGGAGTTGTAAATAAAGATAAGGGCCAGTGAAATCACTGACCCAGTTGGGAGGAAGGCGTCTCGATGCGGACTAAATCTGGCGGCAAGCCGACGCTGATAATAACCGGCTGCCACGACTGCCGGGAGGCTAGACCCGGCGAAAGACCGCGTGCGACCAGAAACCCGCCCACGCCGCCCAGAATTGCCCCGCATAGCGAGGCAAAGTCGTTGGCAAACAGCACCTGGAATATCGATGCCATCACGAACAATCCGACTAACGGCGCCATATATACCAGTACTGCCGACCCAAGCAGACTACTCTCAGCAATGCCCAGTTCCACTTTTTGCCCGACCGACAGCGGCTGCTCGCAGGGAACGCTAATGGTATGGCTGGTTTGCGGCCCAAGCTTATTCAGCACCCGGCTTCCGCAGCCTGCGCGGGAAGCACAGCTGCTGCAGGAGGCTTTCACATCGCAATGAACCAGCGCAACGCCATTATCCCAGGAAACAACCGTCGCCCACTCTTTAATCATTGGACTGCCCTGAATTTAATACTGTCGGAAATACGCTTCGCCGTTTGCGGCGGTAGCTCGCCAACAATGGTTATCTCTGCATTATCACGCACGGTAGTCGCCACGGTACGACGCCCGGTACGCAGCAGCTGATCGCTGCTATTCGCGGTGGCGCGATTAATATTGATAGAGAAACTAAACAGCCCATCGGAATACAAACGGGACTCAACCGGACCATCGAAGGTGGGTAGACGACGCTGGCTGCTGGACACTTCGGCAACCCCCTGCGGCAGCCATGTTGGCGCCCAGTTGAAGTTGGCCTTATTGCCCCCCTCCGGCACCGACAGCTGCGGAGGCAGATTCGCTTTAGACAGGGTTTCCATGCTGGCGCTCACGTTATCCCCCACGTTGAACGAGACGACCCGGAACTGCTCAAGCGTTTCGCCGTCGCGGTCAAGCAGATCAACGCGCAGAGGCAGCTTAGTTTCAGCGTCTAACCATGCGATATAGCTATAGCGGGTGCCATCGCGAGCCACGACGCGCACGACATCGCATAAACGATCGGCAATACGCGTCCGCCCTACGGAAATGAAGTCGTAATAGGACGACAGACGTTTAAAGTCGGAATAGACCAACGATGGCAGCGAATCAACGATATAGTCGCCGTTCAGGGTAAAAGGATCGAGCCCGGGTTCAAAGTAGCTGATTTCCGTTCCGCGCAGCACTACTTCGCGACGAGGTCCGTCAAGCTGCAGGAGCTGAGCCAGGGTGCGATTATCCAGTTTAGCGTGTCGATACCGCAGCGACTCAACGCCCTGCTTGTTGATGCTGACGAAAGAGAGTTCGTAATTGAGGGACTGGCTGGCCAGGTTCATCTGCTGCAACAACGCCCCGGACGATGTATCAGCCGAGGCGTTGACGGAGAAGAACAGGCTGCCTGCCATGAGCGACATGGCACACCAAAGTTGCTTCATTACTGCGATTGCGTTCCTAAAGTTTGATAGCCCGGTACCTGAACGGCGGCTTGCTGAGTCTGGGCCTGACCAAACTGGAGCTGTTCCGCATGCAGGCGACGCTGCAATTCATAGTCCTGCAGCATAGCATTAATTCTGCGGCGCTGTTCCTGCACCTGAGCCTGCTGACCGCTACCCGCTGAAGCCTCAGCCGGTACGCCCAGGCTAACCGGGCTGGCCTTGCCCATCATCGGCATAGTGTTAAACACCGGCGCCTCCGGCTGCTGAGATGAATCAGAATGGCCATTATACTGCTGGACGCCGACAATCACAGCGAGGGATACGCACGCGGCAACGCCCATCTGGGTGAGCGAGCTGGCCCATGGGCGTACTTTTTGCCAGAAAGGCATCTGTCGCCACTGGTGCGGCGCGGGCTGAGATTCAGGAATAAGAGGAACCGTCTGACGAACGGGCTCGTTTTCAATGGCGGCCATGACGCGAGCTGAGATATCAAAATGGAGCACCTCACTCGTATCGCCTCGCAGCGTATCGCGGATGAGATGGTAGCTCTCCCAGGTTTTTTGCATTTCAGATGAACGCTCCAGCTCGTTGAGCAGTTCGTTATCCAGCGTTTCACCATCCATTAAGGCCGAAAGTTTTTCTTTCTGCATGCCTGATACCCTTTTCCAGTATTCCGCTATCGTCAACGCCTGATTAGCGGTTGAACTTTATTATCAATAGCTTCTCGCGCCCGGAAGATGCGCGAACGCACTGTGCCCACCGGACAATCCATGATGGCGGCTATTTCTTCATAGCTCATGCCATCCAGCTCCCGCAAGGTGATTGCCATGCGTAAATCTTCCGGGAGCGATTCAATGGTACGAAAAACTATTTGTCTCAGCTCTTCTGACAACATTAAGTTCTCAGGGTTCGAAATTTCTTTCAATGCCCCGCCACTTTCGAAGTTTTCAGCATCATTTGCGTCAACATCGCTGGATGGCGGACGGCGGCCCTGAGCAACCAGATAATTCTTCGCCGTGTTGACGGCGATGCGATATAACCAGGTGTAAAAAGCGCTATCCCCCCGGAAAGAATCCAGCGCACGCCATGCTTTGACGAACGATTCCTGAACAACGTCAGCGATATCGCCCGGCGGCACGTAGCGGGAGACCAGGCTTGCAACCTTATGCTGATAGCGCACCACCAGCAGGTTAAATGCTTTCTGATCTCCTTTCTGGACCCGTTCAACGAGGACCTGATCCGTTAACTGCTCGCTCATCCGAGGTAATGTCTCCCCAAACCCAATTCCCATGCGTATTCAAAAACACCACCCAATTACTGCATAAATGAGCAAGCAGAGGGTTGGAGTGTCTGAAAACAATAAAGTTCCGTTACGCCTTAGTTTTTCGTCCGGCACCGGCTGACGGATTGTTATCTCTCATTATATGTCCCGGTAGCTAAACGATATGTAAGATAATAAGAAAAAGCGCAAGACCCGCCAGAAGGGTAACGTAACCCGGCTTTTATTTCACTATAAAATCTGAAGCTAACGAGCCGCTTCGCAAAACCTTTTTTCGCTTCCCCGCCCGTATCATTAAGCCGTTATGTTTAGCCCTCACAACAATGAGTAAAAAAAATGTACGATTTCTCGCGGGCTGGTGCTATTGTTCGCTTATTGTGTTTAGTAAATTAAACAAAGGCTATGAAAACAACTTCCGATTCCTCCTGTGATGTGCTGATTATTGGCAGCGGCGCTGCCGGATTATCCCTTGCCTTACGCCTGGCGGAGCGCTGCACGGTTACGGTTCTCAGCAAAGGCCCTATCAGTGAAGGTTCTACTTTCTACGCGCAGGGCGGAATTGCCGCCGTGTTTGATGAAACCGACAGCGTAGAATCCCACATTGAGGATACGTTGATCGCCGGGGCAGGCCTTTGCGATCGCCATGCGGTGTCGTTTGTGGCGAGCAACGCCAAACCCTGCGTTCAGTGGCTGATCGATCAGGGCGTCTTGTTCGATACCCAGGTTCAGGCGAACGGCGAGGAGAGCTACCATCTGACCCGCGAGGGGGGACACAGTCACCGCAGAATCCTTCATGCCGCCGATGCGACCGGTAAAGCCGTTGAAACCACCCTGGTGAGCCAAGCGCTGGCCCACCCCAACATCCGCGTGCTGGAGCGCAGCAACGCCGTTGACCTGATTATCTCCGATAAAATCGGTCTGCCCGGAACGCGCCGCGTGGTGGGCGCGTGGATCTGGAATCGTAATAAAGAAGCGGTTGAAACCTGTAGCGCAAAAGCCGTCGTGCTGGCAACCGGCGGCGCGGCGAAAGTTTACCAGTATACAACGAATCCTGACGTCTCTTCCGGCGATGGTATCGCGATGGCCTGGCGTGCCGGCTGTCGGGTCGCCAATCTCGAATTTAATCAGTTTCACCCTACCGCGCTGTACCATCCGCAAGCGCGCAACTTCCTGCTGACGGAAGCGCTGCGCGGCGAGGGCGCCCTATTGAAACGCCCGGACGGCACGCGGTTTATGCCGGACTTTGACGAACGCGGCGAGCTGGCCCCGCGCGATATCGTCGCCAGAGCCATCGATCATGAGATGAAGCGCCTGGGCGCTGACTGCATGTATCTTGATATCAGCCATAAACCCGCAGAATTTATTCGCCACCACTTCCCGATGATCTACGAGAAGCTACTGGGGTTGGGCATCGATCTGACCAAAGAGCCGGTGCCCGTCGTGCCTGCAGCGCACTACACCTGCGGCGGCGTCATGGTTGATGATAATGGGCGTACAGACGTGGATGGACTGTATGCCATCGGCGAAGTGAGCTATACCGGATTACACGGCGCGAACCGCATGGCATCAAACTCGCTGCTTGAGTGCCTTGTCTACGGATGGTCCGCCGCCGAGGATATTGTCAAGCGCATGCCTTTCGCGCAGGCGGTCAACGAACTGCCATCGTGGGACGAAAGTCAGGTCGAAATACCGGATGAACTGGTCGTGATTCAGCACAACTGGCATGAGCTGCGTTTGCTGATGTGGGATTATGTCGGCATCGTGCGCACCACCCGCCGCCTCGAGCGCGCCCTGCGCCGCATTAATATGCTGCAGCAGGAGCTGGACGAATACTACGCCCGCTTTCGCGTCTCCAATAATTTACTGGAGCTGCGTAACCTGGTGCAGGTTGCCGAGCTGATTGTGCGCTGCGCCATGCTACGTAAAGAGAGCCGAGGGCTGCACTATACACTCGACTATCCGGAACAGCTGCCGGATAGCGGGCCATCTGTGCTCTCGCCGCTGGCTTACATAAAAAGATAAAAATCCTGGGTCAAAGCGGTAAAACCTTCGGAATACTGCTGCTCCGGCCCACGGATAATCAATCTGTCGCTAAAGCACTCGTCTCCCGCCGTTGGAGAAAAAGCCAACAGAACCCGATGCGGCGGACGCATTTCCGTTTCCGCTACATCGGTACGCAGACGCAAATGCCAGCCCATATTCTGCGCCCGTTGCACAAAGGCGTTCCCAATGTCGACCGGAAGCACGACGCAGAAAAATCCCTCCTCCGTAATCAACTCGGCGGCGCAGGTTAATAATGTCGAATGATCGAGTGAGGAAGTATAACGAGCCTGCTCGCGCTGCGAGGTTGCGCAAGGTACGCCGTCGGCAAAAAAGGGAGGATTGCTGACAATCAGCTCATAGCGCCGGGTTTGCGGCGGCTGCCATTGCTGAATATCCGCCTGATGAATGTGCAGACGCCCGGCCCATGGAGAATCCTCAGCGTTTTCTTGCGCCTGCGCTGCCGCCTCTTCATCCAGCTCCACGGCATCAACGATCACCGTCTCCCCAGTTCGCTGCGCGAGCATCAGCGCTAACAGACCACTGCCGGCGCCGATATCCAGCACGCGTTTAACCTGAGCGATCGGCGCCCATGCGCCAAGTAAAATACCGTCGGTACCCACTTTCATCGCACAGCGATCGTGGGCGACAAAAAACTGCTTAAACGTAAAACCATTGCGCGGCAGCGCGAACTTCGACTGGGACATCCTCGATAACCTTGCGGGCAAAAAACTCCTGAGCTTAAGGCTATGCACAATACCGGAGAACAGATAGCCTTACAAACAGATGAACATTGCGTCCGTAACGTCTATAATCGGCGGTCCACTCAGAGGTAGATCATGACTGTAACGACTTTTTCCGAACTTGAACTCGACGAAAACCTGCTGGACGCCCTCCAGGATAAAGGTTTCACACGCCCGACAGCCATTCAGGCCGCCGCTATTCCGCCTGCGCTTGATGGCCGTGATATTCTCGGTTCAGCCCCGACCGGCACCGGTAAAACGGCGGCGTATCTCCTGCCAGCGTTGCAGCATCTGCTCGATTTTCCGCGCAAGAAGTCTGGTCCGCCGCGTATCCTTATCCTGACCCCTACTCGCGAACTGGCGATGCAGGTTGCCGACCATGCGCGTGAACTGGCAAAACACACTCATCTGGATATCGCCACGATCACCGGCGGTGTCGCCTATATGAACCATGCCGAAGTGTTCAGCGAGAACCAGGATATCGTGGTCGCCACCACCGGTCGCCTGCTGCAATATATTAAAGAAGAAAACTTTGATTGCCGCGCCGTTGAAACGCTGATCCTTGATGAAGCTGACCGCATGCTGGACATGGGCTTCGCGCAGGATATCGAACATATCGCCGGCGAAACCCGCTGGCGTAAGCAGACCATGCTGTTCTCCGCAACCCTCGAAGGCGACGCCATTAAAGATTTTGCCGAGCGTCTGCTGGAAGAGCCGGCGGAAGTTTCGGCGACGCCTTCCACTCGCGAACGTAAAAAGATCCATCAGTGGTATTACCGCGCGGATGACATCAAGCATAAAACCGCCCTCCTCGTGCATCTTCTGAAGCAGCCGGAAGCGACGCGTTCTATCGTCTTCGTACGTAAGCGCGAGCGCGTGCATGAACTGGCAGGCTGGCTGCGTGAAGCGGGTATCAACACCTGCTGGCTGGAAGGCGAGATGGTGCAGGCGAAACGTAATGAAGCGATTAGCCGTCTCACCGATGGCCGTATTAATGTATTAATCGCTACCGACGTTGCCGCCCGCGGTATTGATATTGCGGATGTGAGTCACGTTTTCAATTTCGATTTGCCGCGCACGGCGGATATCTACCTGCACCGTATCGGTCGTACCGGGCGCGCGGGTAAAAAAGGAACCGCCATTTCTCTGGTTGAAGCCCACGACCATCTGCTGCTGGGTAAAATTGGTCGCTATATTGAAGAGCCGTTAAAAGCCCGCGTCATCGATGAACTGCGCCCGACCACTCGCGCCCCCAGCGAGAAGCAAACCGGTAAACCTTCCAAGAAGGTTTTAGCCAAGCGTGCAGAGAAAAAAGAGAAAGAAAAAGAGAAACCGCGCGTGAAAAAACGCCATCGCGATGCTAAAAATGTCGGCAAGCGTCGTAAGCCGAGCGGCAGCGATACGCCGCAGCAGTCGAGCTAAGAGTAAAAGAGCGCCGGGATATTCCGGCGTTTTTGCATTTACGCCTGCGGAAACAGCGCCGCGGGGAGTGGTATCGGGCGCGCTCCTTTGGGCCGGTGAGTCAGGAAGTCATCATTATGAAAAAAAAAGATTTCGTCACCCAGGATCTACTCAGCAAAATCTACCAGCACAATGACCCCGGCCCCCGCAAGCTCCCGCCTGAACGTCGGCTGGCGGAGGAGTATGGCGTCTCGCGGTTTACTATCCGCCAGGCGCTGGAAAAACTCGCCGACATCGGCGTCATACGCATCGTGCAGGGCTCGGGGATCTGGATAAATGAGCGGATGAGCAACAATCCGCTGGTCTATAACTCCATCACCGAAAAGCGCTTCGATCGGATGTGCTATCGGACAATCAGCCTGCATAAAAAGCGCCCCGACCGCGAGGAGCAGCAGATTTTCGGTATTACGGATGAGGATTTTATCTGGCAATTTTGCCGCCTGCGCTTCGTCGATAACGTGGCGCTGCAGATTGAGATATCGCGTATGCCGGCCGCCGCCTTTGCCGATCTTAGCCGGGAGGTTATTGAGAAATCCCTGCAGCAGTATGTGCTGGCCAAGGGCTATCAAATTTCACATTTACTCACCACCTATCAGGCGGTGAGCGTCAGCCGGGAGCAGGCTGCCCTGCTGGGTTGCAAAAAGGGTATCCCGGCCATGCATATTAACAATCGGGGGATTCTCAACGGCGGGCAGGTGTATGAAATCAGCGATATCATCGATATCAACTACTCCTGTACCTACGTTATTCCGCATAACCGCGACAACTTAATCTTCCGCCAGGCGCCCTCGGACTAGCTATGGCGTATGGATCGTGCCGTCAGGCAGGCGGCTCTGCGTCCATTCATGCGGACGATAGACCACCGGATATGCCTGCGCCACCTGCTGATTAAAGCCGACGCCAATCCCCGCCGCCTTAGGGGGATAGATAAACCCGTTTTTGACAACCGGCGCGCCGGGGAATACCGTATCGGTCGCGCCAGAACGCGGTATAAACTCCTGGATTGCGGCATTGCTGAGGTAGATATTCAGGTGGGTATTGACCGCAACCCCAATAGGCGTCATATCGCCTGGCCCGTGCCACGCCACGCGCACGCCGAAGGCCTGACAGAGAACCGCCAGCTTCAGGGCCGGCGTAATCCCGCCAATCTGGGAAACGTGGCAGCGAATAAAATCGATCTGTCGCTTAACAATCAGGTCATGCCATTCAGCCGGATTATTAAACAGCTCCCCCATTGCGAGTGGGATCGCGCTTTGCTGGCGGATCTGCGCCAGCCATGCGCTCTGCTGCGGCGCTAAAATATCCTCAATAAACCACGGCTGATAGGGCTCGAGCTGCTTCGCCAACTGCAGCGCCTGCTGCGGGAAGAGCCTTTCGTGGACGTCATGGAGGATATGGAAACGGTGTCCGTAGCGCGCTCGCAGCAGCCGGAACATCTCTACCGTATTCCTGATGTACTCATCCTGATCGTAATAAGCTCCCGGCGTCGGGTTTTCCGGCGTGTGCATCTCCTGCGCCGTTCCGCCGTAAAAACCGAGCTGGCAGCGGATATGGCGATAGCCCTCTTCCAGCAGACGTTCAACGGCGATAAACAGCGCTTCCGGCGTCTCGCCGCTGGCATGGGTATACGCCGGAATAGCGTCACGCGATTTACCACCAAAGAGCTGATACAGCGGCATTCCCGCCAACTGGGCTTTGATATCCCATAGCGCCATATCAACGCCGGCGATCGCGTTATTCATTACCGGCCCGTTTCGCCAGTAGGCGTTGACGTTCATCATCTGCCAGAGGTCTTCGATATTGTTGGCATCACGACCAAGCAGCAGCGGCTGAAGATATTCATCAACCATCGTTTTGACCGCCAGCGGACGCTGTTGGAAAGTCGCGCAGCCGTGGCCCACGGTGCCTTTGTCGGTGGTAACGCGTACCGTGACCAGGTTATGACGATCGGGGCGGGTGATAAAACACTCAATATCAGTAATTAGCATAGCGTTCACGGCAAGGCTCCCTGCGGCAAAATAATAAAAGATGATGCCAATTATCTTCGCCCTATTTATTAGACAAGGTAAACCTTTTTATTTAATAAAATTTTGGTCCGAAAAACGAATTTAATTTCATTAAAAACCGTACCAATTTAGACATAAACCGCCAACAACCACCATAACCAATGCAATTTGTGACTGAAATCATATTTTATTGGTTTGTTTTTATAGTTTGGCTTATTTACCATTTCACGACGCAAGCAGCACCACACATTAATCCAGGAGCCGGTATGGAGACGCAAGATGCAATCAGCAGAATTATTTTTCTGATTGGCGGAAAAGAAAATATTAATAACGTCTGGCACTGTATGACCCGATTACGCTTTGATTTAATTGATGATAACAAAGTAGAAAAAGAAGAGATTAAGAAACTACCCGGCGTGCTCGGCGCGCAGCTGCAGAGCGATCAGTTCCAAATCATCATCGGGCCGAAAGTCAGTAGCTGGTATGAACGCCTGCTCGCGGTATTAGGTCCCGTCGGCGAAGAGGCTGCGGAAAAACCCCACCAGCGTAAGGGGCTGGTATCGCTGTTTATGGATACCGTATCGGGTGTTTTTGGCCCGATCGTGCCGGCCATTGCCGGAGCCGGGATGATAAAAGGCCTGCTGGCCGGACTGATCGCGCTGAAAGCGGTACCGCAAAATAGCGATACCGTGATGATAATCGACCTTATCGCCAGCGGCGTATTCTATTTCCTGCCCTTTTTCCTTGCCGTCTCGGCGGCAAAGATTTTTAAGACCAACGAGTATCTGGCCGTCGCCGTTGCCGCCTGCCTGATGTACCCGACGCTGATTGACGCCGCGAAGGCGCTGGCGGCCCATCATGATGGAGCGGTTTCCGCGCTGTGGCTTCTAAACGCCGTCCCGATCCCCGTATTCAACTACGCCTCCAGCGTAATCCCGGTTATTTTCTCCGTGCTGGCGCTGAAATATATCTATGCCTGGGTCGATCGCATTATGCCCGAGGTGCTGAAAACCGTTTTCACGCCGACGCTGGCGCTGTTTATCGGCGCGCTGGCGGCGCTGGTGATTATTGGTCCGGTTGGCATTTGGCTTGGCAAAGCGCTGGCGTGGTTTATTGAAGGTCTGTTCGGCATCTCCGCGAGTTTTGCCGGACTGGTGGTGGGTGCTATCCGCCCGGTCGCGATCCTGACCGGGATGCATCACGCCATGACGCCCATTGCCCTGCAAAACTTCAGCGATCGCGGTTACGACATGCTGATGCCGATGATGTTTATGGCCAACATGTCGATAGCGGGCGCAACCTTTGCTATCTGGCGCGTGAGTAAAAACCGCCAGCAGCGCACGGTTACGCTGTCTGCGGCAATTTCCGCGCTGCTAGGGATCACCGAGCCCGCGCTGTTTGGCGTCTTAACGCGCTATAAAAAAGCGTTCGTCGCGGCCACTGTTGCCAGCTCGCTGGCCTCAGCCTTTATCGCTTTCTTCGGCGTTCGGCTGTATGGCTACATTCTGTCGAGCATTTTTAGCCTGCCGGCTTACATCGGCCCCTACTTTATCTTTGCGCTGTCGGGCGTGGCGATCGCCATCGTATTGTCGTTCACCCTCACCACGCTGTTGGTAAGGCAGGAGCGCTAGCCTGAGATAATAAAAAACCCCCGGCTCGATTGAACCGGGGGTTTTTGCTAACGCTTACAGACTTTCAGTGAAAGTACGTGCAATAACGTCGCGCTGCTGTTCCGGAGTCAGAGAGTTAAAGCGTACCGCATAGCCAGACACGCGAATGGTCAGCTGCGGGTATTTTTCCGGATTTTCAACCGCGTCCAGCAGAGTTTCGCGACGCAGCACGTTAACGTTCAGGTGCTGACCGCCTTCAACGCGGACTTCAGGCTTCACGTCTACCGGAATTTCACGGTATTCGATCTCGCCCAGATTGCTCACAGCAACCACATCATCTTCAGCAAAACCGGCCTTTGCGCACAGGCAGCGGGCTTCGCCTTTTTCGCTATCCAGCAACCAGAAAGAGTTCAGCAGGTCGTCGTTTGCAGCTTTAGTAATTTGGATACCAGTAATCATTTTTTGCCTCCCAGGCAGGGTTTGTTCGATTATTGGCCTTCGCGGCCAATTGGTAAAACCATTGTTCTATGAGTGTATATATATCAGCCGGGCACCCGGCATTCTTTGATTTAAATCAACAAAAACCACATCACAAAAGTGGTCATAGGTGGATATTATTGTTTTACATCAAGTTACGCCGTGCCAAACACCAAATAAATTTGTAAATTTTCAATTTTTTTTTGCATGGGGAACGCCAATCGCGCGGAGCAAATTTTGTGATGTTGAAAGATGCAGTTAAGCTATGTCGATGACACTTTGCAGGAGAGCAAAATGACCACCTCATTAACCTGGCATGACGTGCTGGCAGAAGAGAAGCAGCAACCCTATTTTGTTAATACCCTTAAAATCGTAGCTGAAGAACGCCAGTCGGGAGTCACTATCTATCCCCCGCAAAAAGATGTCTTTAACGCGTTTCGTTATACCGAGCTAAGCGACGTCAAAGTGGTGATTCTCGGCCAGGATCCCTATCATGGACCCGGACAGGCGCACGGACTGGCCTTCTCGGTTCTGCCAGGTATTCAGATACCGCCGTCGCTGCTGAATATGTACAAGGAGCTGGAAGGGACAATACCGGGCTTTCAGCGCCCGACTCACGGCTATCTCGAAAGCTGGGCACGTCAGGGAGTTTTGCTGCTCAATACCGTATTAACGGTTCGTGCCGGGCAAGCGCACTCGCACGCTAGCCTCGGATGGGAAACCTTTACCGATAAAGTGATTTCATTGATTAACCAGCATCGGGAAGGCGTGGTATTTCTGCTATGGGGTTCGCATGCGCAGAAGAAAGGCGCGATAATCGATCGCCAACGCCACTGCGTGCTCAAAGCCCCGCACCCGTCGCCGCTCTCCGCCCACCGGGGGTTCTTTGGCAGTAATCATTTCGTGCAGGCGAATCAGTGGCTGGCCGAACGCGGCGAAGCGCCGATTGACTGGGTCCCCAGGCTGCCGGCTGAAAGCGAATAGCTCTGAAAATGAAAATGCCAGCATCACGCTGGCATTTTGACTCTGAAACAAGGTGTTACGCCTTGTTTTGACGCCACCATTCAGCCAGCAGCACGCCGGTTGCTACGGACACGTTCAGGCTTTCAACGTTGCCGGTGCCTTCAATCGCGATGTTCAGATCGGCGCTGGAAATAGCGGCGTCGGAAAGACCGTCACTCTCCTGGCCTAACACCAGTACCATTTTCTTCGGCAGCTCAGCTTTAAACAGCGGAGTCCCGTTATGGCTGGAAGTAGAAACAATCGCGTAGCCCGCTTTACGGAAGCGCTCAAGCGTGTCGATGAAGCTGTCGCCCGTAATCGGTTCAACGTGCTCCGCGCCGCCTTCCGCAGTACGAATCGCGGCGCCGGACTCCATAACGCCGGCATCCTGCACAATCACGCCCTTGACGCCAAAGTGCGCGCAGCTGCGCATAATCGCGCCGAGGTTATGCGGGTTACCGACATCTTCCAGCGCCAGGACACAATCTTCAGCGTCGGCTTTAGCTACCCACTGCTCAACGGAAGTGCCATGGCGCTTTTTAATCAGGAAGCAAACCCCGCCATGGTGTTCAGTGCCGGACGCTTTCGCCAGCTCTGCTTCATCGACCACGTGATAGGCTTTACGATTCGCCGCCATCCAGCGCAGAGCTTCTTTGAAGCGCGGGGTCACGCTCTGAATAAACCAGGCGCGAACGATAGCGTCCGGACGGCTCTGGAAGAGCGCCTGGCAAGCGTTTTCACCATAGACGCGGGTTTCTTCCGCGCGCTGGCGACGCAACACTTCAGGATCGATAAAGCTTTTTCCGCTGATCCCGCCGTGATCCGCTTTCACCGGCGCCTCATCACCCGGCGCGCGGGATACGGTACGCCACGGAGAGGAACCCTCACCGCCAAAGCCTTCACGCTTGCGATCGTCACGTTTCCGATCGCCACCGCGGCTCTCTTTTTCATCGCGCGCAGGGCGGTTACGACCGTCAACACGAGACTTTCCTGGACGTCCCCCGCCCTTCCCGGTACGCGGGTTATGGGTACGTCGGTCAGAATCATCATCACTGCGGACATACATCACTTTGACCTTGCCGCTTTTATTTTTCAGTTCGTCGTCGCTCATTCATTTTCTCCACCTGCGCTGCGCGAAGCGCGCAGATTACCCGATGTGTCACCAGTTAGCCATTATTTCATTTAAAAGCCTGAGTCTATCGTATTCATTGAATAAAACTCATTGTCCTTTATTAGCTGTGCATCGATAATATGTAACATTACAGAAACAAATCGGCCACGTGCCGCGCTGCAACCCATAACCAGAGGTTAGTTATGAATACCGTTTGTGCCAGTTGTCAGGCTCTGAACCGCATCCCCGACGATCGTAGCGCCGATGGCGCGAAATGCGGGCGCTGCGGTCACGATCTTTTTGATGGCGATGTGATCAACGCGACCGGGGCAACTCTGGATAAACTGCTGAAGGACGATCTGCCCGTTGTTGTTGATTTCTGGGCGCCTTGGTGCGGCCCCTGCCGTAACTTTGCGCCAATCTTTGAAGACGTGGCTGAAGAACGCAGCGGCGAAATGCGTTTCGTGAAAGTGAATACCGAAATGGAACGCGAACTGAGCGCTCGCTTCCGCATTCGCAGCATCCCGACCATTATGATGTTTAAAAATGGCGAAGTTATCGACATGCTCAATGGCGCCGTCCCCAAAGCGCCTTTCGATAGCTGGCTAAACGAAGCAGGCCAGCAGTAAACCTCACGGGGCACGACTTGTGCCCCGTTTTCTCCTCTGCGACAATGGCGTTTTTTCTTAGCGATCATCATGACTGATAACGCCGTCCTCCGCCTTCGAGCCGAACGCCTCGCGCGCGCCACCCGGCCTTTTCTTGCTCGCGGCAACCGTATCCACCGCTGCCAGCGCTGCTTGCTGCCGTTGAAACAGTGCCTCTGCGCCACCCTCAACCCGGTTGCTGCTACCAGCCGTTTTTGCCTGGTGATGTTCGATACCGAGCCAATGAAGCCCAGCAATACTGGACGCCTGATTGCCGATACCCTGCCGGATACCGAAGCCTTTCAGTGGTCACGAACCGAACCGCCGCAGGCGCTGCTGGATTTAGTCGCCGACCAGCAATACCAGCCGATGGTGGTTTTTCCTGCGTCTTATGCCGACGCAGAGCGTCAGGTTCTTGATTCCCCGCTCCCGGGTAAACCACCGCTGTTTATCATGCTCGACGGCACCTGGCCCGAAGCGCGAAAAATGTTCCGCAAAAGCCCCTGGCTTGACGCGCTGCCGATGATTTCCGTCGATTTGTCGCGCATCTCCGCTTATCACCTGCGGGAAGCGCACGCAGAGGGTCAATACTGTACCGCCGAAGTCGCGATTGCGCTGCTGGATCTGGCGGGGGATAAAACCGCGGCCGCGGCTCTTGGCAATCACTTCAGCCTATTCAGAACGCGCTACCTGGCAGGAAAAACCCAGCATAAGGACAGTATCACAGCACAACTGAGAGAAAACGTTTAAAATCATTCGGTCACTGGGGATCAAAGGAGACCGGTATGAGCCAACGAGGCCTGGAAGCATTGCTGCGGCCAAAGTCGATCGCCGTTATTGGCGCATCAATGAAACCACAGCGCGCCGGTTATCTGATGATGCGCAACTTGCTGGCTGGCGGGTTTAACGGCCCCGTCCTCCCCGTTACGCCAGCGTGGAAAGCGGTTCAGGGCGTACTGGCCTGGCCTGACGTCGATAGCCTGCCCTTCACGCCCGATCTCGCCGTGCTTTGCACCAACGCCCGCAGAAACCTTGAGCTGCTGGAAGCGCTGGGGCAAAAAGGGTGCAAAACCTGCATCATCCTCTCTTCTATACCCGAACAGTATCCCGCTCTGCTGGAATGTGCCGCCCGCTATCAGATGCGGCTGCTCGGCCCAAATAGTCTGGGCCTGCTTGCGCCGTGGCAGGGTCTTAACGCCAGCTTTTCGCCGGTGCCTATACATCGAGGTAAACTGGCGTTTATTTCGCAATCGGCGGCGGTCTCCAATACCATCCTGGACTGGGCTCAGCAGCGTGAAATGGGTTTTTCTTACTTTATTGCGCTGGGCGATAGCCTGGACATTGACGTTGATGACCTGCTTGACTTCCTCGCTCGCGACAGTAAAACCAGCGCTATTTTGCTCTATCTCGAACACCTCAGTGATGCCCGCCGCTTTGTCTCGGCGGCCCGTAGCGCATCGCGTAATAAGCCGATCCTGGTGATTAAAAGCGGACGCAGTCCGGCTGCGCAGAAACTCCTGCACGTCAATTCCGGTATGGATCCGGCGTGGGACGCCGCTATTCAGCGCGCAGGCTTATTGCGGGTACAGGATACGCACGAGCTGTTCTCTGCGGTCGAAACCCTTAGCCACATGCGCCCGCTGCGCGGCGAGAAACTGATGATTATCAGCAACGGTGCCGCTCCGGCAGCACTGGCGCTGGATGAACTTTGGCTGCGTAACGGCAAACTCGCCGCGCTCAGCGAAGAGACCAGCAGCGCTCTCCGTCAGGCATTACCGGAAACCATCGATATCACCAACCCGCTGGATCTCCGCGATGACGCCAGCAGCGAACATTACCTCAAAGCGCTGAACGTACTGCTGGATAGCCATGACTACGATGCGCTGCTGGTGATCCATTCCCCCAGCGCTGCCGCGCCGGGGACAGAAAGCGCGCTGGCGCTGATTGACGCCCTGAAGCGCCATCCGCGCGGCAAATACGTTACGGTTCTCACCAACTGGTGCGGTGAGTTCTCTTCACAAGAAGCGCGGCGCCTGTTTAGCGATGCAGGGCTGCCGACCTATCGAACGCCTGAAGGAACCATTACCGCTTTTATGCACATGGTGGAGTACCGGCGTAACCAGAAACAGCTCAGGGAAACCCCGGTCCTGTCAGATTCGTTAACCACTAACACTGCCGAAGCGCACAGCCTGCTGCAACGCGCAATGAATGAAGGCGCAACGTCGCTGGATACCCATGAAGTGAGCCCTGTTCTGCGCGCTTACGGTATTCATACCCTGCCGACGTGGATTGCCGCCGATAGCGCCGAAGCTGTACATATTGCCGAGCAGATTGGCTACCCCGTCGCTCTGAAGCTGCGCTCGCCTGATATTCCGCATAAGTCAGAAGTTCAGGGGGTTATGCTTTATCTGCGTACGGCTACCGAGGTACAGCAGGCTGCGGACGCGATTATCGATCGCGTCAAAATGACCTGGCCTCAGGCGCGTATTCACGGACTGCTGGTGCAAAGCATGGCTAATCGCGCCGGGGCGCAGGAACTGCGGGTTGTCGTTGAGCACGATCCGGTTTTTGGGCCGCTGATCATGCTGGGAGAAGGCGGCGTCGAATGGCGGGCTGAGGATCAGGCCGCCGTCGCGCTCCCGCCGCTGAATATGAACCTTGCGCGCTACCTGGTTATCCAGGCCGTCAAAAGTAAAAAAGTGCGCGGCCGCAGCGCGTTACGCCCTCTGGATATTCCCGGCCTGAGCCAGCTGTTGGTACAGGTATCGAATTTGATCGTCGACTGCCCGGAAATACAGCGCCTGGATATTCACCCTCTTCTGGCTTCCGGCCACGAGTTCACCGCGCTTGACGTAACATTAACGCTCGCCCCCTTCACCGGCGACAGCGAAAGCCGCCTCGCCATACGCCCTTATCCACAACAACAGGAAGAGTGGGTGGTGATGAAGAATGGCGAACGCTGCCTTTTCCGTCCCATACTCCCGGAAGATGAGCCGCAGCTGATGGCCTTTATCGCTCAGGTCACAAAGGAAGATCTCTACTATCGTTACTTCAGCGAAATCAACGAATTTACCCATGATGATTTAGCCAATATGACGCAGATCGACTACGATCGAGAAATGGCCTTTGTTGCTGTACGCACCACGGTCGAAGGGAATGAGATCCTCGGCGTGACGCGGGCGATCTCCGACCCTGATAATATCGATGCCGAGTTTGCCGTCCTGGTGCGCTCCGACCTGAAAGGTATGGGTTTAGGCCGCAAGCTTCTGGAAAAGCTGATTGCCTATACGCAAAACCACGGCCTGCAGCGGCTGAATGGCATTACCATGCCGAATAATAAAGGCATGATCGGCCTTGCCAGAAAGCTAGGATTCTCGGTTGATATTCAGCTTGAAGATGGGATTGTCAGTTTGTCTCTACAGCTTGTACATGAGCAATTACAAACGGCTGGCCGCAATTGTTGACTACTTTAACGGGCAGTAATGGTATTATTGCCCGCTTACGTCGTCTGCATGGTACAGAAGACCCTTCAATAAACAGAGAAGAAACGCACTGTGATGTTGTCAAAATTTAAACGCAATAAACATCAACAACACCTTGCCCAACTCCCTAAGCTTTCTCAGTCAGTTGATGATATCGAGTTCTTTTACGCGCCGGCAGATTTTCGGCAAGCGTTACTGGCCAGGATAGCTCAAGCCACCCAGCGTATTTGCATCATTGCGCTTTATCTGGAACAGGATGATGGCGGCAAAGGAATTTTGCAGGCGCTATACGACGCTAAGCGTCAGCGTCCAGAATTAGATGTGCAGGTGCTGGTCGACTGGCATCGCGCCCAGCGCGGACGTATTGGCGCCGCGGCGTCAAACACCAATGCCGACTGGTACTGCCGCATGGCTCAGGAAAACCCCGGTGTCGACATCCCGGTTTATGGCGTTCCGGTCAATACCCGGGAAGCGCTCGGCGTTCTCCATTTCAAAGGCTTTATCATTGATGACAGCGTGCTCTACAGCGGCGCCAGTCTGAATGACGTTTACCTGCATCAGCACGATAAATATCGTTATGACCGCTACCAGTGCATTCGCAACGGTAAAATGGCCGATGTGATGTTCGACTGGGTTGAGAATAACCTGGTGCAAGGGCGTGGAGTTAACCGCCTTGACAGGGCCGATCGGCCAAAAAGTCCGGAAATTAAAAATGACATCCGTCAGTATCGCCAGGAGCTCCGCGATAGCGGCTATCATTTTCTCGGCAATGCTGATGAAGAGCAGCTGTCGGTTACCCCTTTAGTTGGTCTGGGGAAGACCAGCCTGCTGAATAAAACCATTTTCCATCTGATGCCCTGCGCTGAGCATAAGCTGACTATCTGCACCCCTTATTTCAACCTGCCCGCTCTGCTGGTCCGTAATATCATTCAGCTGCTACGCAGCGGGAAGAAAGTTGAAATTATCGTTGGTGATAAAACCGCTAATGATTTCTATATTCCGGAAGATCAGCCGTTTAAAATTATCGGCGCGCTGCCCTACCTTTATGAAATCAATCTGCGGCGTTTTCTGAGCCGGCTGCAGTATTATGTCAACACCGATCAGCTAATTGTCCGTTTATGGAAGGATGACGATAACAGCTACCACCTGAAAGGCATGTGGGTTGATGACGAATGGATGCTGCTGACCGGCAATAACCTGAACCCGCGCGCATGGCGACTGGATTTGGAGAACGCGATTCTTATCCACGACCCGAAACATCAGCTTGGCGCAATGCGCGAAAAAGAGCTCAATCTCATCCGCAAACATACTACGATCGTTCAGCACTATCGCGATCTACAGAGTATTGCCGATTACCCGATAAAAGTACGCAAACTGATCAGGCGCCTGCGACGTATTCGAATCGATCGCCTTATCAGCCGTATTCTCTGAATTCCCGCCCCGCTCAGCGGGGCTTTTTTCTGGAATTAGTATGCGCATCATCATGCTTATCGCCCCACTATTATTACTGACCGGCTGCAGCCATATGGCTAATGATGCATGGAGTGGCCAGGATAAAGCCCAACACTTCCTCGCTTCAGCCATGCTCTCTGCCGCAGGCAACGAATACGCCCTGCATCAGGGCTATAGCAGCGACCGTAGTGCCGCCATTGGCTTTATGTTTTCCGTGAGTTTAGGGGCATCGAAGGAGCTATGGGACAGCCGCCCGTCCGGGAGCGGCTGGAGCTGGAAGGACTTCGCATGGGATGTGGCAGGTGCCACTACCGGCTATGCGGTATGGCAGCTGGCACATCAGTAAGCCTACAAACGTAGACCCTTACCTTTACGATGTAGCGTTAGGGACACCAGGAATGCGATTGCTCCCATTACGGTCACGTACCAGTAAAAAGCGTGCTCAATTCCTGCCGATTTTAACGACAGCGCGACGTACTCAGCCGAGCCGCCAAATAGCGCATTCGCCACCGCATAAGATAGCCCAACCCCCAGGGCGCGTACCTGTGCCGGAAACATTTCAGCCTTCAGAATTCCGCTAATTGAGGTATAAAAGCTCACTATCAGCAGGGCACATATCACTAAAGCAAATGCCGCATACGGCGAACTCACGTTCTGTAATGCATTGAGAATTGGAACAGTAAAAACGGTAACAAGTACGCCAAAACAGAGCATTGAGGTCCGGCGGCCAATCTTATCCGAGAGCGCGCCAAAAAGTGGCTGAACCAGCATATAAACAAATAAAGCCGCGGTCATAATCATGCTGGCGGTACCCGCCGTCATGCCAGCGGTGTTGACCAGATATTTCTGCATATAGGTTGTAAAGGTATAAAAGCTTAATGAGCCGGCGGCCGTAAACCCCAACACCATAATGAATGCTTTGCGGTTACGCCATAATCCTTTAAACGATCCCGCTTCTTTTAATGCGCGAGTTTCCTGTTTTGAAGTTTCATCCAACTGCCGACGCAGCCACAGGGCAACGATGGCTAATACTGCGCCGAGAGCGAAGGGGATCCGCCATCCCCAGGCATGCAGCTCCTCATCGCTGAGGATCTGTTGTAACGCAACAACAACAAGTACAGCCAGAAGTTGGCCGCCAATCAGCGTGACGTACTGAAATGAGGCATAGAAACCTTTTTTACCTTCTACAGCAACTTCGCTCATATAGGTCGCGCTGGTACCGTATTCTCCGCCAACGGACAGACCCTGAAATAAACGAGCCAGCAATAGCAGAGCCGGAGCCCAGGTACCTATCGTTGCATAACCCGGCAGGCAGGCAATCACCAGTGAACCAAAACACATCATGCATACGGAGATAAGCATAGAGGTTTTACGTCCGCGGCGGTCAGCAATGCGCCCGAATATCCAGCCTCCGATCGGACGCATCAGAAAACCAGCAGCAAATACCCCAGCAGTTTGTAATAATTGAGTTGTGGTATTACCTGAAGGAAAGAAGATGTGCGCAAAGTAGAGTGAGCAAAATGAATAGACGTAGAAATCAAACCATTCAACTAAATTCCCTGACGATGCCCCTACGATTGCCCATATACGGCGCCGGGTATCACCGTGATCCTGGGATTCACGTTCGCTAATACTGCTTTCTGTCATTGTAATTCTGCTCCAGCAAAGACTGCAATCTGCTGTGTTGGATGACCCAACTCACTCAGACAAATTAATTAGTGAACCAAATGTTATATAGTTGTTATCATTTTATATGTGATAAATATCACATTTTATTTCTTACTGTGGCTATTCAAGATTAACGCGGACGGACAGGCTGGGATGAAGTGAAATATGAGGGTAAGTACATCTGAACAGGCTTTTATATTACAAGGAAGGAGGGGAATGCATGGCTGGACAGAACGATTTTGCTTATCTGAAACGCAAAAAGCCCATCCGTCAGGATGGGCTCTTCACCTGTTTGATGCCTGGCAGTTCCCTACTCTCACATGGGGAGACCCCACACTACCATCGGCGCTACGGCGTTTCACTTCTGAGTTCGGCATGGGGTCAGGTGGGACCACCGCGCTATCGCCGCCAGGCAAATTCTTTGTGCTCAGTACGCAATTCTTTATCGCATCTGCCGCGTTGCCCGCGCTCGTAAAGTCAGTCACATACTTCTGTATGCTCCTTCCTTTCCTTCGCTTGTCGCCTTGCTGCTGCGCAAATTATTGCGTACTCAACTCTGAATCAATGCTGAAATTGTTGTCTTCTCAATCCGCCAAAACATCTTCGGCGTTGTAAGGTTAAGCCTCACGGTTCATTAGTAC